>Ga0272446_1007033_pt1 | contig 11418 bp, 9 predicted proteins | sample YNPCB0061_FD_194587 | JGI IMG/M metagenome (GOLD analysis project Ga0272446, IMG submission 194587) | Hot spring microbial mat communities from Yellowstone National Park, WY, United States - YNP-CB-006-1 | ecosystem: Environmental > Aquatic > Thermal springs > Hot (42-90C) > Sediment | place...
CAGGCGAAGGCGGCGACGACGAGCCCGGGCAGGACGAGGACGGCCCAGCCGCAGGCGGTCAGGGCGACCGTGGCCAGCGTCGTCGCCGGTCGGGTCACGACGTGGCGGAGCGCGCCGCGCAGGGCGACGGCCGCGCCCTCGCCGAACAGGGCGAGGCGGCGGACGGCGATCCCGCCGACCGTCTCGCCGGCCAGCCAGGTGAGGAGGACGAGGAGGAGCACCTCGGGCACGTCGCGGAGGACGCGAAGGGCGACCGGGGCGGCCGTGTCGGACGGCAGCGTCAGCTCGCGGTACGCGGCACCGACGATCCGCGGCAGACCCCAGGCGAGGGCCGCGACGAGCGGCAGGAGGGCGACGAACCGGATGCCCAGGGCGCGGGCCGCGAGGCCGCCGGTGGGACGGCGAGCGGCGGCGGGACGGTGAGCGGTCGACGGCGGCATCCGGCGACCGGCCGAGGGCGGCGTCCGCCCGACAAGGGCCAGCTCCGCCGCGGCGGCGACGAGGCCGCCACCGACGAGCCAGGCGGCGAGCCCGGCCAGGAGCCCGGCCAGGAATCGCCCGAACGCCTCCGACGGCCCGGCAGGCGTGAACGCGGTCGGACCGATGAACGTTGCCAGTCCGACGGTCGAGGGGACGACGATGATCGGGGCGAGGTGGACGGCCAGCCCGCCGCGCAGGAGGAAGGCGAGGAGGGCGAGCGGCCAGAGCTCAGGGCGGCCGAGCCCGGCGGTGACGGCGGCGCGAGCCGTCCGGGCCCACCCGGCCGGAGCCGGCGTGTCGGCCGGAGCGGGCGTGTCGGCCGGAGCCTGCGTGTCGCTGACACGCGCCGAGCCGGGCGACCCGTTTTCGGGCGCCGGACCGGTCATCGCGCCGGTCATGGCGCCGGGCTGGGGCCGGTCAGGGTCGCGAGCTGGCGCAGGGCCTCCTCGACGAGGCGCATCTCGGCCCCGTAGGTCGCGAAGTCGCCGTTCTTCAGGGCCTGCTGGGCGAGCGCGAAGTGGTCGTTGGCGTAGCTCACGAGGGCCCGGACGTCGCCCGCCGGCGGGGTCGCTCCGGGCGCCGTCGACGGCGGCGGCGTGGTGCCCGGCCCGGGTGTCGGCCCAGCTCCCGGCCCGCCGCCCGGGGCCGTCCCCGGGCCCAGGCCGAGGAGCGCCCTGAGCGCCTCGCCGAGCGAATCACCCCACACGATCTTCGTCGCCGAGGCGAGGATCACCTTCTGCAGCTCGGGCAGGGCGCTGCTCGTCGAGACGAGGTAGACCGGCTGGAGGTAGATGAGCGAATCCTGGACCGGGATGACGATCAGGTTGCCCCGGATCACCTTGCTCCCCGACTGGTTCCAGAGCGTGATCTGGGCACTGATCGTCGGGTCGGCGTCGATCTGGGCCTCGATCTGCTTCGGACCGAGGACCGAGGTGTTCTCCGGGAACTCGTAGACCCGGACCTGGCCGTAGCTCGGCGCGTCGTTGCGCGCCGCCACCCAGGCGATCATGTTCGGCCGCTGGGCGGGAACCATCGGCTGGAGGAGAAGGAACTCGGCGCGATCCTCGCCGGGCATCCGCATCATCACGTAGTAGGCCTCGCTGGGCAGGCTCTGGTCGCCGGTCGTGTCGGCCGGCACGGTCCACAGGTCGCCGCGGTTGTAGAACGTCGCCGGCGCGGTCACGTGGTAGGTCGCGAACATCCGGGTCTGGACGTTGAACAGCTCCTCGGGGACCCGCAGGTGCGGCCGCAGGTCGGCCGGGAGCTCGTCGAGCGGCCGGAAGAGGGTCGGGAAGACGCCCTCGTAGGCGCGCAGGATCGGGTCGCCCGGGTCCGCGGCGTAGAACGTCATCCGGCCGTCGTAGGCGTCCATGACGACCTTGACGCTGTTGCGCAGGTAGTTGATCGGCGCGTCGCCCAGCCCCGTCCCGCCCGGCAGCGTCGTCGGGTCGAAGTACTGGGCGTTCGGGAAGCGGTCACTGACCGTGTACGCGTCCTGGATCCAGACCAGCCGTCCATCGTCGCCCACGACGAGGTACGGGTCCCGGTCGTAGCGCAGGAACGGCGCGATCAGCTCCAGGCGGTCGCGGAGCGAGCGATGGAAGAGGAGCTGGCTCTGGGCGGTCACCTGGTCGCTGATCAGCAGGTTGAGGTCGCGGAAGCGGGCGGCGAACAGGAGCCGGGTGAGCGTGTTCTCCAGGCGGATCCCCGTCGTCCCCGTCCAGCTCGTCGTCTGGCCTGCGCCCGGATCGCCGTCGCTGGCCGTCCCCACCGGGTAGTCGAACTCGGGCTGACGTGCCCCGACGATGACGTAGTCGCTCGGGCGCTCGCCGAAGTAGATCCGGAACTGCCCGACGACCGGGGCGCCCGGGGCCGAGACCGGGGGCAGGTCCTTGACGAACAGGACCGGGCGGCCGGCATCGGTCGCCTCGTTCACCGGGACCATCGCCAGGCCGACGCCATGGGTGAACGTGATCCGCTGGTTCACCCAGGAGTTCGCCTGGGGGTTCTTCTCGGGCGCCAGCTCACGGGCCGAGAGCATCACCTGGCGCTCGGCACCGCCGATCCGGTACCGGTCGGTGTCGACGTCGACGAAGTCGTAGTACTGGCGGACGGTCTGGAGCTGGTCGAGCACGTCCCGCAGGGGCCGGTAGTCCCAGACCCGGGCGTTGTCGAAGGTGTCCTTTTCGCGCTCGACGGCGGCCGCGGTGAGCGGCGCCTCGCCGCTGTAGTCGCGCCGCTCCCAGCGATCGAGCCCGTAGGCCAGCCTGGTCATGGCGATGTTGTTGGCGATGTACGGGCGCTCCTGGGCGAACTGGTTCGGCTCGACCGTGAAGCGCTGGACGAACTCGGGGTAGACCTGGCCGAGGACGAGCGAGGCGACGAGCCAGACCCCGACCGCCATCCCCAGCGGCCAGAGCATCCGGGTGAACGCGCCGCCGACGAGGAACGCGGCCGACAGGGCGGCGATCACGGTCAGGACGTCGAGGGCGACGAACTGGGCGTTCGCGTCGGTGTAGCTCACCCCGGTCGCCACCCCCCGGGCGCTGTAGACGAGCTCGAGCTTGTCGAGCTGGTAGCCGGCGGCGACCGAGACGAGGTACAGGCCGGCGAGGACGGCGAGGTGGACCCGGACCGGGGTCGAGAAGACGAGGCTGCCGCGCAGGGCGCCGATGAGGTAGCGCCCGAGGCTGACCAGCAGGGCACCGAGCAGGAGCGCGTTCGCGAGCGCCTGGACGAGCCGGAAGAACGGGAGGTCGAACAGGAAGAAGCCGATGTCGCGGCCGAAGACCGGGTCGGTCACGGCCGCCCCCGCGGCGGCGTAGGGCACCCGGTGCTGGAACAGGAGGATCGTCTCCCACGCCCCGCTCGCGGCGCCGGCGACGCCGAGGGCGAAGAGGATCGCCAGGCCGGCGATGATCACGTTGCCCAGCGGAGCGAGGTCCGGCAGCTCCTCGCCCTCGATCACGATCGGACGCGGACCCGGCGGACGACCGCCCGGCGGGCGACGACCCGGTCCGCCGGGCGAACCCCAGCCCCCGAACGGTCCGCCCGCCTCGCCCCGCCCGCCCGGACCCGTCCAGCCGCCGCCCGCGCTCCGGCTCGCCTCGCCGAGTCGGTCGAACAGGCCCTGGAGCGTGCCGCGGCGCCCCGCCTCGGGCGGCGGCGAGAGCCGGCCGGCGAGCCAGAGGTTGCCGAACAGGGCGATCAGCGCGATCGCCAGGCCGCCCGCGAAGAGCGCGCCCTGGGTCCCCAGCCGGGTCCAGAAGACGCCCTCGAAGCCGACGCTCGTGTACCAGATGACATCGGTCCACAGATCGAGCCCGAAACTGGCCAGGGCGACGATCGCGACGAGGACGATGATCGCGAAGCCGAGGCCGAAGCGCCGGCCCGCCTCCGCCGCCCGACCGCCGAGGCCGGCCCCGTCATCGGGCCCGCCCGGTCCGCGGCCGCCGCCGCCGGATCGGCCGGCCGCCCGCCTTCGTCCGAAATCCGTCGGGCGCTCCGTCGCCGGCGGTTCCTCGGCGCCCTCGCCGGCCCCGGCTCGGTCGCCGGCTTCGCCGTCCGGGCCGCCCCCGGCATCCCCCGCACCGTCGGCACCCTCGCCATCGCCGGCACCGTGCGCTGCCGGCGGGCGCGGTCGTCCCCCGGCCTCCGCCTCGGCGCGGCGCCGCAGTTCCTCCATGAACTCGTCGAAGAGGTCCTTCATCTGCTGGGCGGAGTCTACCCTGCGCAGCCCCGCACCACGCCCGACCTCGCCGGCCCGGCCGGGCGAGGCCGGGCGAGGCCGGAGACCGTCAGCGACGCTGAAGTCCCTCGACCGAGCGGCGGAACGCGGCGAGAACCGCCTCGGCGATCTCGATCGGGTCCATCGTCGCGGCCCGCATCGGCTCCCAGCGGAAGGCGGACAGGACGACCAGCGGCGCCTCCCAGGGGAACCGCTCGTCGGGCGGGGGGACGCCGAGCCGGAGCCGGAGCATCTGGCGCCCGTCCTCCTCGAGGATCATCCCCGACAGGGCGCCGGCGACGAGCGGGCCGAGCCGGACGAGCGGTGGATCGGCCGGCGGGCCGGCCGCGGGCGCAACCTGGCGGAACGTGACGAGCCCCGTCTCGTCCGCGACCCAGAGCAGGCCCACCCACCAGTCGTCGGCAAGCGTCGTCGGCTCGCCCAGGCCGGCCCGGAAGCGACGGTCGCCGATCCGGACCTCCTGCTCGGGGACGTACGACGGTCCGGGGGGCGGAAGGCGGTCGGTCACCCCTCGACCCGGGGGTCGCCGGGTGACGGGTCGCCAGGTGACGGGTCGCTCGCCGGCGCGTCGTCGGCGAGGGCGTCGGCGGCGAGAGCGTCGCTGATCACCCGCGCGTCGGCGGCGAGCTTCCGCGCCGCCTCGAGGGCCGCCTCCGCGGCCGCCGCGTCGTCGGCCGCGTGCGCCTCGAGTGCCTCCTGGGCGGCGAGTGCGCTCGCCTCCGCGGTCAGGTTCGTCAGGCGGGCCTCCAGTTCGAGCCGGCGGATCTCGCGCCGAACCTCGTCCGGCGGCGGCGCGAGCGAGCCGGGGGTGGGGACGGCGTCCGGGCTCTCCTCGGCCGCCTCGCCGCTCAGCCACTGGAGGAGGCGACTTCGCTTCGGGGGCCGGGCGAGGCGCGCCGAGGCCGGCGGAACGACCGTCGTCAGGCCCGGAATCTGCGGCTCGGCATCGCCCGCGAGCGTCGCCCCGCACGAGGGACAGACCGCCTCGTCGGCCGAGGCGAGCCGGGCCGAGCACCACGGGCAGCTGGGACTCGCCGGACCGACCCCCGCGTTCGTGTCGTCCATGCGTGCACTCTAGCGCGCGAACGAGTGGTCGCGAACCCCCCGGGCGCTCATTCCCACTCGATCGTCGCAGGCGGCTTCGAGCTGATGTCGTAGACGACCCGGTTGACGCCCGGCACCTCGTTCACGATCCGCGACGAGATCCGCCCCAGGACGTCGTAGGGCAGCTTCGCCCAGTCGGCGGTCATCCCGTCCTCGGAGGTGACCGCCCGGACGGCGACGACGTTGGCATACGTCCGCCCGTCGCCCATCACCCCGACGCTCCGGACCGGGGTGAGGATCGCGAACGACTGCCAGAGGCTGCGGTAGAGCCCGGCCGCCTTGATCTCGTCGATCACGATCCAGTCCGCCTCGCGGAGCGTGTCGAGCCGCTCGGCGGTCACCTCGCCGATGATCCGGATCGCGAGGCCCGGCCCCGGGAACGGCTGGCGCATGACCATCGCCTCGGGCAGGCCGAGCTCGAGGCCGACCGTCCGGACCTCGTCCTTGAACAGGTAGCGGAGCGGTTCGATCAGCCGGAAGCGGAGGTCGGCCGGAAGCCCGCCGACGTTGTGGTGGGTCTTGATCTTCTGGGCCGCCTTCGTCTCCGAGGTCGCCGACTCGATGACGTCGGGGTAGAGCGTGCCCTGGGTGAGGAAGTCGATCCGCCCCGAAGCCGAGATCTTCGCCGCCTCCTCCTCGAAGACCCGGATGAACTCGTCGCCGATGATCTTCCGCTTCTGCTCGGGGTCGGCGACCCCGGCCAGCCGGGCCAGGAACCGCTCGCGCGCGTCGACCATCACCAGGCGCATCCCCAGGTTCTGCTCGAACGTCGTGCGCAGGAGCTCCGACTCGCGCTTGCGCATCAGGCCGTGGTCGACGTAGATGCAGGTCAGCCGATCGCCGACGGCCCGGTGGACGAGGGCGGCCGCGACCGCCGAATCGACACCGCCGGAGAGGGCGCAGATGACCAGCCCGTCCGAACCGGTGGCGCGGGCGTGGGCGTCGACCCGCGAGCGGATCTCGGCCACGGTCGAGTCGATGAAGTTCGCCGCCGTCCAGGTCGGCCGGGCGCCGGCGATCTCGACGACGAAGTTGCGCAGGATCTCCCGGCCGCGCGGGGTGTGGACGACCTCGGGATGGAACTGGATCCCGAACATCCGGCGGACCGGGTCGGCCAGCCCGGCGAAGGGGGTCGACTCGGTCTGGGCGGTGGCCGTGAAGCCCTCCGGCGGACGGACGATCGAGTCGCCGTGGCTCATCCAGACCGGCTGCTCGCGGTCGATGCCGTGGAAGAGGCCATCCTCGTTCGTGATCGTCACGGTCGCCGGGCCGTATTCGCGGCGGGTCGCCGGGATCACCTCGCCGCCGAGCTCGTGGGCCATCAGCTGGAGGCCGTAGCAGATGCCCAGGACCGGGACCCGGCCGGACCAGATCGCCGGGTCCGGGCGCGGCGCGCCTTCGTCGTACACGCTCGACGGACCGCCGGAGAGGATGATCGCCTTCGGCCGGCGGCGCTCGATCTCCGCCCACGGCGTGTCGTGCGGCAGGAGCTCGGAATAGACGTGGAGCTCGCGGACGCGGCGGGCGATCAGCTGGGCGTACTGGCTGCCGAAGTCGAGGACGATGACCGTATCCGGCTCCGAGGCGGACGGCTCGCCGCGCGGGACGCCGCCGCCTGGACGATCCTCCGGCGAACGCTCCGGGGCGGGCGCCTTGAGCGCAGCCTCGAGGTACGCCTCGACCTCCGCGTCGTCGGGGGCGAGGACCCGGTGGCCGGCGTTCGCGATCTCGCCGTGGACGGTCTTGCCGCGCTCCGGCTTCGGCGGCCGCTCATGGTTCGGCGGGCCGCCATCCACCGGCGCTCCCTCCGTCATCTCCCGGTCGCTCAATCACCGTCCTCCTGCGCTGCCAGTGGCCGCCCCTCCGCGCCACCCTGCCGTTCGGGCAAGTGTAGCGGCGCAGGAGCGCTGGTCGAGTCGATCGGTCTCGTCCGGGTCGGAGCGTCAGTCCTGGTTGCGCATCGCCTCGGCGGCCATGGCGAAGTAGGCGTCGAGGCGGGCCGCGATCTCCGGGGGCGGGTCGAGCCGGGCGATCGCATCGCGCATGTGGACGAGCCAGCGGTCCCGCTCCAGCGGGCCGATGGCGAACGGAAAGTGGCGGGCCCGAAGGCGCGGGTGGCCGCGCTCGTCGGAGTAGGTCGCCGGGCCGCCCCAGTACTGGGCGAGAAAGAGGCTGAGCCGACGGCGCGCGGCGGCCAGGTCAGCCGGCTCGGGGTAGAGGCGGAGGAGGATCGGGTCGGCCGCAACACCCTCGTAGAAGCGATCGACGAGCGCCTCGAAGAAGGGCATCCCGCCCACGGCGTCGTAGAGCGTCGGCCCAGGGTCGCCTGGCGCCGGCTCGGGGCGGCCTCCGGGGGCCTCGCTCGTCATTGCCCCCAGTCTACGGCGGCCGGAGGCCCGCGGTGCAGCCTCGAGCCCCGCCGCCGCACCGGCGCCGCGGCGTCCGGCGAGTCCTTGCGTCCGGTCAGCGCCCGCGCTGCCAGGACTTGCCCTCGGTCACGACGGCCGGCGCGTAGACGATCTCGACCTGCTGCATCTCGCGGATCGTCCGCGCCCCGAGGGCGGCCATCGACTGGCGGAGCGCACCGACCAGGTTCTCCGAGCCGTCGGTCACGCGGGCCGGCCCGAGGAGGATCCGCTCGAGCGTCCCGACCGTCCCGACCCGGATCCGCGTCCCGCGCGGGAGCGTCGGCGAGGGGGCGGCCATCCCCCAGTTCGTGCCCCGGCCGGGCGCCTCCTCGGCCCGGGCGAGCGGCGAGCCGAGCATCACGGCGTCGGCGCCCGCGGCGATCGCCTTGGCGATCTCACCGCCGCGGCGCATCCCGCCGTCGGCGACGACCGGGACGTAGCGGCCGGTCTCGGCGAGGTAGGCGTCCCGGGCGGCCGCAACGTCGCTCACCGCGGTCACCTGCGGGACGCCGATCCCGAGCACCTCGCGGGTCGTGCATGCGGCACCCGGCCCGACGCCGACGAAGATCGCCGCGGCGCCCTGCTCCATGAGCGCGAAGGCGGCCTCGGCATTCGTCGTGTTGCCGACCGCGACCGGGATCGGCATGAACCGGGTGAAGTCCGCCAGCTCGAGCGGGTCGTAGCCGGTTGCCAGGTGGCGGGCGCTGCTCACCTGGCTCTGGACGAGGAAGAGGTCGGCACCGTGCTCGGCGCAGAACGGCCCGAAGCGACGCGCGGCGGCCGGCGTCGCTGCGACCGCGGCGCGCGAGCCGGCGGCGTGGATCTCCTCGATCCGGCGGGCGATCAGCTCCTCGCGGATCGGGGCGGCATACGCCTCGGCGAGCAGCTCCTGGACCTCGCCGTCGGGGGCAGAGGCGATCCGGGCGAGGACGGCGTCGGGGTCGTCGTAGCGCGCCTGGACGCCCTCGAGGTTGAGGACCGCCAGACCGCCGAGCCGGGCGAGGGCGCCGGCGAAGCGGGGATCGACGACGGCATCCATCGCCGCGGCGAGGACCGGGATCGCGAGCGGGATCCCGGCGAACGTCTGGGCGAGGTCGACATCACTCGGCTCGACCGTGTTCACACCGGGGGCGAGCGAGACGTCCTCGAACCCGTAGGTAGGGCGGAGGTGGTCGACCTTCGAGCGGAAGATCCGGCGCCGGGCGGCACCGGCCTGGGCGCCGGACTCGACGACCGGGACGTCGGACTCGTGAAGCAACTCGGCCTCTCCTCTTGCGCGCCGGGGGTCGGCAGGTTGCGGCCCAGTCTACCATCGGCGACCGGCTCAGCGAGCTGAGACGAGCCGGGCGAGTCGGGACCGTCACCGGGCAAGCCGGGACCGTCACCGACCGAGTCGGGACCGCCACCGGGGGAGCCGGATCGACCGACCGGGATCACCCCGGCCCTCGCCCCCACCGGGACGGACCGGGTTGGTCAGTCGCCTCAGCGGGCCCGCCGCTCCCCGGCCAGGGTCATCTCGAACCAGGGTGCCAGCTCGGGGTCGAGGAGCTGCTCGCGGATCCGCCGGATCGACTCGGCGTACGAGGGCCAGATCGCGAGCCGGAGGGCCTCGTCGGGCGTCGCCCAGCGGTGGGCGTCGTGCTCGTGGGACAGGACCGGCTCGGACTCCGGGCGGATGCGGACGGCGAAGATCGAGCTGACGACCACGGCGTCCGACCCCTCGTCGTAGAACGAGGCAACCTGGTCGAGGTCGTAGAACGCCTCGATCGCCTCCGCGCCGAGCCCGGTCTCCTCGGCCACCTCGCGCAGGGCCGCGGCCGGAACGCGCTCGCCGGGCTCGATCCCCCCGGTGACACACTGCCAGAGGCCACGGAAGATCCGCCCGGCGGCCCGGCGGATCAGGAGGATCTCGAGGCCCCCCGGGTCGCGCACCCGGAAGACCCAGCACTCGACGAGGTCGGGCCGCAGGCTCATCGGCTGCCGCCCGGCGTCGCGAGCATCCCGACCGCAGGACCGCGCCGGAGCCGGACGCCCGCCGACCGGGACATCGATGTCGCGCCGCTACAGGCGCTCGAAGCGCTCGACCGGGACGACGAAGACGGTCGCCCCGCCGACCTCGACCTCGAGCGGGTAGGGCATGAAGAACTCGCCCGGCTCCATGATCGGCGGCATCGGATTCACGAGCTGCGTCCGGGCATGGCAGTTGTCGCGCACGATCCCGAGCACGTCCTCGACCCGCTCGTCCTCGACGCCGACGAGCACGGTCGCGTTCGACTGCTTCAGGAAGCCACCCGAGCTGTGCAGGCGGGTGGCGCGATACTCGCGCTCGAGGAGGCCGTCGACGAGCGCGCCGGCATCCTCGTTGTGGACGATCGCAACGACGAGTTTCACCGCGCGAGTATAGGCGGGCCTACAATGCGCAGACCAGCCGGGCGCGACCCGGGCGCGACCCGGCCGCGACCCGGCCGCCAGCGGGGGCCGAGCATGGGCACCCGGGACCAGGCCCGATGTTCCTGACAGGAGGAGCGCGTGTCGAGCCAGCCACCGATCGATCGTCCGGGCAGCGTCGAGCAGCTGCGGGCGCTGACCGAGGCCGCCGCCCTGCTCGCCCGCGGGACGGACCTCGATGCCACCCTCGACGGGATCCTCCAGGTCGCCTGCCGGGCGGTCGGCGCGTCGAGCGGCGTCGTCTTCCTTCGCCATCCCGACCGGCCGGAGCTCCAGCTCTCGGGCGCGGTCGGCCTGGACGAGGAGTCGCTGGCCGGACTCGAGGCGGCGGTCGGCGACCCGGACCACCCGATCGCGGCCGCGGCGCGGGACCTGAGCGCGGTCTTCGGCCGGGAGGAGGTCGGTCGGGACGGCGCGCTCGTCGTCGCCACGGACGTGCCCCTCGTCGTCGTCCGCCATGGCCTCGACCTGCCGCTCGGCGTCGTCTCGTTCAGCTGGCCGGCACCGTATGCCCTGGACGAAGCGGACGAGGCCGTCGTCCGGGCCGCGGCCGACCTGCTCGCCGTCGCGGTCGACCGGGCCCACCTCGCCGCGCTGATCAGCGAGCGCTCGGAGTGGTTCGAGCGGATCGCCCACACCGACCCCCTGACCGGGCTGGCCAACCGCCGGACGTTCGACCGGATGCTCGAGCTCGAGCTCGCCCGCGCCGGCCGACAGGGCGGCGAAGTGTCGGTGGCGGTCTTCGACGTCGACGCCTTCGGGGCGATCAACGAGGCCGCCGGCCACGAGACGGGCGACGACATCCTCCGCCAGGTGGCGGCCGTCCTGGCGGAGTCGGTCCGCCTGGTCGACACGATCGCCCGCTACGGCGGTGACGAGTTCGTCCTGATCGCCCCCGGCTCGGCCGGCTCGACGGTCGCCCGCCGCGTCCTCGACCGGATCGCCCGGCTCGAGCCGGTGAACGGCCAGCTGATCAGCGTCTCGGCCGGGATCGCCCGCTTCCCGGCCGACGGGACGAGCGCCGACGAACTGCTCGCGGCCGCCCAGGCCGCGCTCGAGGCGGCCCGCCGCGCCGGTCCGGGCCGGATCGTGACGACGGACTCGGCCGCGGTCTGAGGCGGGCGGCTCAGCCCCGGAGGCGCGGCTCGAGGCGCGCCGCCGCGGCGACCACCTCCTCGTGGACGGCGTCGGGATCGCGCGCCGCATCGACGACGACCCAGCGCCCGGGCT
>Ga0272446_1007035_pt1 | contig 11414 bp, 9 predicted proteins | sample YNPCB0061_FD_194587 | JGI IMG/M metagenome (GOLD analysis project Ga0272446, IMG submission 194587) | Hot spring microbial mat communities from Yellowstone National Park, WY, United States - YNP-CB-006-1 | ecosystem: Environmental > Aquatic > Thermal springs > Hot (42-90C) > Sediment | place...
GCCGTCGCGCCATGTTTGAGGGGGCGTCCCTATTCGGTATGGGCTTCCTACTGGTCGTGACCCTTCGCTTGCTCCAACGGCCCGATCAGCGGTGGCGGTGGGTGGGGTTGGGGGTCGCCGCGGGGCTGGTTGTGGCAGCCAAACATACAGGGGTATTTTGGGCGGCCTCCATCGGGATTGTAATGATGGCATATGGCCTGAAACGACCTGCATGGTTCACTGCAAACGCCGGACTCTCGGTATTGGTGGCGCTCGGCGTCTTCTTCGCCCTTAATCCGGTCTGGTGGGGCGACCCGACACAAGCCCCAAGCCTGATCCGCCGCCGGGCGGGGCTGTTTTCCGGCCAAATCAAAGAGGCCGATATGCTGTTCGCCACGCCACTAGACCGAGTCGTTGGCCTCGTCGCCCTTCCAGTTGGGCCACCCCAATATGAAGAGGACTACCGCCATAACTGGCGAGACTACATCGGGCCGGAAATCGACCTGTACGAGGATTCGGTGGTGCGCGGCAGGGCGTGGCCGCTTAGTTTGGCCACTGCCTTTGCCCTGATCGGTTTCGTCGTACTAAATATCCGGCGGCAGGCTGTCGCCTTTGCCGTGATCGGTCTGTTTGTGTTCAATGCGCTGGTATTGCTCTTTGTGAACCCGCTTGCGTGGCAGCGTTACTACCTCCCGCTGGCAATGCCCCTCGCGTTGCTCATGGCAGCTGGAATCGTGACCCTTGCCCGCGCCCTCTCCCGATTGATAAGCCGACGGAGTCCCCATGCCCGATAGCCGCAAGCGCCTCGCAGATGCCGCCTTCCTGCTGGCGCTGATGATCTACATCTTATCCGGTACGGCCCTTGTCCCCTTCCATGCCGACGAAGCCATGCAGATCGCCATGGCGCAAGATTACTTCACCCTGCGCGAAGGGAATTTTGCCGCCCTTGCCTACGCCCCGCCCGTCGAGATCGATAGCCTGCAATTCCTCCGGCTAATTAACGGGAGCCTGAACAAAAACCTCATCGGTCTTCTGTGGGAGGCCAACGGGCGCACCGCCCAGAACTTGCCCGGAATCTACGCATGGGCCATGCCCTACGAATGGAACCAGCAACAGGGCAATGTTCCTGACGAAGCGGGCCTACATGTGGCGCGCTGGGGATCGGCGTTGGCGACGGCGCTGGGCGTCATCCCGATTTTTATGTTGGGATGGCACTTGCGCCTACGCTCTCTCGCCTACCCCGCCGCCCTGATCTACGCTCTGCATCCGGTGATCTTGCTGAATGGCCGCCGGGCGATGATGGAAGGCACGTTAATCTTATTCACGTTGCTGAGCCTATATTGGCTCGTGGCCTTGATCGTCGCTGAACATTCGGCCACTGCACGCGGCTTTATGAAGCGCTTGCCGATGGTCGTTCGGTATGGCGTGTTGGGCATCTTACTGGCCCTGACCGTCTCCGCTAAACAAACAGGGGTGGTGACGGCCTTCGCAGTTGTGTTAGCGGTGTTTGCTGCCCGCTTGACTCATCGGCCTTTCCAGCCGATACGTGCCGTCGGATGGGTGTTATTCATAGGGGGAATCGCGTTGGTGGCATGGTTTGGCCTCAACCCGCAATATTGGAACAATCCATTCGGGGCGGTTAGGGCTACCGTTGACCTCCGCCTGAGTTTGCTGCGTGGGCAAGCGACTAACGGCCCCCTCACCCACGCCACGATCCTAGACCGGATCGGCGCGATCCTGACTCAGCCGTTCCTGACCCCGCCCCAATACGCTGAAGCTCCCGACTGGGAGCGCCGTCTTGCGGAGCCGATCAGCGCCTATCAGGTCTCCGCCACCAACGGTTGGGATTGGGGACCGTTGATCGGTGGCCTCTTTACGGCGTTAGCGGCGTTAGGGCTGGTGGTCATGTGGCGGGATGCCCGTAAACGGGACTTGATCGCATGGGCGATCCTGCTATGGGGGGGAACCCATGCGGCCTTTTCGCTGACCGTGCCGTTGAACTGGCAACGCTATTACCTGCCTTTACTGCTGGTCGGAATCGTGCTGGCGGCAGAGGGGCTTGGGCGGCTCCTCGTCCGGCGCGATGCGCCCGCTCACGAAGCCCCGTCGGCTGAGTTGGTGAAAGGATAGCCCATGCGCCTCCGCGAACGTGGCTTTTTGCGAGCCGCCCCTACCCTGATCGTTGTGGCGGGCTTGGTGGTGGTCTTTGTATGCCTCGCCCTGATCGCGATCATCTTCGTTGCGGGGCGCGGTAGCCCGCTCAACCCCGTTGAGGCGTTCATTTTGCGGGTGCAATTGGCGGGCCGCGCCGCCGACATCAACCGACCACTCGGCACAGACCCCGCCCCCGTCTGTTTTGTCGTCAATCGGGGCGATAGCGCCGGAGTCATCGCTGAAAAGTTGGCTGCCAATGGTTTCGCGCTGGATGTCGACCTGTTTCGGACGTATGTTCGTTACATCGGGTTAGATTCGCGTTTGCAGGCGGGCACGTTCTCCCTGCCACGCACCCTGAGTTTGGCACAGCTGGCCCAACGCCTGACCGATGCGGACACGGGAGCGGTCACCTTCCGCATTTGGGAGGGCTGGCGGGCGGAGGAAATTGCCGCCGCGCTAGACCAAACGCCCGGCCTCACCTTCACCGGACGCGATTTCCTGAACGCGATCAGCGCGGGGGCGGCGATGCAGCCCGGCTACATCGGCGATTTCGCCCGCCGCGCCGGAATTCCGAGCGGGCGGGGGCTAGAGGGTTTCCTGTTCCCCGACACCTATCAGCTCCCCGGTTGCGCCACGTTGGACGACTTCATGCAGCGTGTCCTCGCCAACTTTGACGGGCGGGTCACAGACGAAATTCGTGCCCAACTACGCACGCTCAGCTTGTATGAGGCTATAACGTTGGCCTCCATCGTCCAGCGAGAGGCGCTCTTTGACGACGAACGGCCTTTGATCGCGGGGGTGTACCTGAATCGGTTACTCAGTCAGGGTATTTCGGGCGTGCCGGATAAGCTAGACGCTGATCCGACGGTGCAGTACGCCATCGGGAACACACGTAACCCGTCCACATGGTGGCCGCCCCTCACCCGTGATGATTACTATGGGATCAAATCGCCCTTCAACACCTATCTGAATCGGGGCTTGCCGCCCACCCCGATCAGCAATCCGGGCCTTGCTTCGGTCTTGGCCGTCGTCAACCCGCAGCCCAGCCAGTACTATTATTTCCGGGCCTGCCCGAACGGCGGCGGACGGCACGTGTTCTCGGTCACACTGGCCGAACACAGCACCGCTTGCGGTTAAAGTTACCCCCATCTCAAAGGAGGGATCGATGTTGACAAAAGGGTTTGCCTATATGGAGGCGGTCATCGCGCTTCAACGCCAGATCATCGCCACACAAGGGGAGGCGCTCTCCCAAGCCGCCGACCTGATGGAGAAGTCCGTTCGGGCGGGGGGGCGCATCTTCCTGTTTGGGACGGGGCACAGCCACATGATGGCGGAGGAGGGTTTCCATCGGGCGGGCGGCCTCGCCTGCGTCGTGCCGATCCTGAGCGGGGCGGTCATGATGCACGAAGGGGCGATCTGGGGGACGGCCATCGAACGGCTGCGCGGCGTGGCCAAGCCGCTATTGCTGCGCTTTCACCCCGAACCCCGCGATACAATCATCGTGTTTTCCAATTCCGGCGTGAATGCCGTGCCCGTCGAAATGGCGATGACCGCCCGCGAGTTGGGGCTGAGCGTGATCGGGGTGCTGAGCCTCTCCTACGCTAAGACCGCGCCCGTCGGGGCGGCGGGCGCACGCCTCTCAGACGTGGTGCAGGTGGCCATCGACAACGCCGGAATCCCCGGCGACGCCCTGATTGAAGTCCATCCGTCGGGGATCAAGGCGGGGCCGTCGTCTACGGTGACGGGGGCCATGATCGTCAACGCCCTGCTGGTCGAGGTGGCGGCGCGGCTGGGCGCCGAGGGGGTCCCGCCCGTTTACATTAGCAGCAACATGCCCGACGCAGAGGAACACAACGCCGCCCTACAAGCACAGTTCAGGGAGGGCAATCCCTATTTGTAGGTCTGCGCCCCACCGATGAAGGGGGCATGGTTCCCGCATTGTGATAGGCCCCCACTTGGGGTAGAATGCCTTTCCTATGAACGCGGTAATGCTTGGCTCACCCCGTGTACGGGCGGCGACTTCAGACGATTTAGCGGCCTGCCTGCGCCTTGACCTGACCTACGAAACCGAATATGCGTGGCAGGTCGACCTGCGCGATGAAGCGGGCGCAATCGCCATCAGCTTCCGCACGGCCCGGTTGCCCCGCCAGTTGCGGGCGACTTATCCCCGCTCGGCGGCCTTGCTCGAATCTGCCCTGATGTGGCTGCCAACCGAAGGCCGCTTCTGGGTTGCAGAGGTCGATGGGCAGGTTGTCGGATACGCCATCCTACGCCTCGATCCCTCCCGTGCTGCCGCCCATCTGAGCGACCTTGCCATTGACCGCCCCATGCGACGGCGCAAGTTTGGCACGGCCTTGCTGAACACGGCCATCACTGCCGCTGCGGAGGTTGGCGCCGCGCACTTTGTCGTAGAGGCCAAGACGAAAAATTACCCCGCTATCTGTTTTTGCCAAAAAAACGGGTTAGTCTTCTGCGGGTTCAACGATATGTACTACGCCAACCACGATATTGCCCTATTTTTCGGGCAGAATGTCCGCACCCAGAACGATGCGCTATGAATACTGACTGGTTTATTGCATTTTCTCAGCAACTCAATGAAGTGCTGACGGCGGCTACCGTGATCGTGGCCGTTTCCATGTTGCTGTACAACATCACGCACGGCCCTAACGATTCCGTTGTCCGCGTCTCAAGCATCTTGTTGGGGTGTGTCAGCATCATCTACGTGGGCGATGTCATGGTGTCTATTGCCCGCGCCCCCGCCACCATCGAAGGGTGGCTCCGCACCGGCTGGATTGGGATCGCCTTCGCGCCTGCCGCGTTATTCCACCTCTCCGATGCGTTGCTGGCCACCACCGGATTAAAGTCACGCGGGCGGCGGCGGCGCGTGGTGCGCCTGCTGTACCTAATCGGGGCGGCGTTTCTGGTGGCCGCCGCCTTCACCGATCTGGTGGTGCACTCGCTGGTCTTATCCCCGATTGCAACGATGCAACCCGGCCCACTGTTGCCCGTATACATCATGTATTTTGTGGTGGGGTCGGGCTTCGCCTTCAATAACGTATTGCGAGCGCGGCGGCGTTGCCTCACACGGGCCTCTCACCGCCGCATGACGTACCTACTCTTCGCGTTGGTGACGCCCGTTGCTGGGGTGTTCCCCTATTCATTACTGTTCCCCCGCCCATCGACGGAGCACACGGCCTTACTGTGGGGGCTGATCAATCTCGGTAATCTCGGCATTGTGCTGATGCTGGCCTTCATGGCCTACCCGCTCTCGTTCTTCGGCCCCCGCAAACCGGATCGGTTGATCAAAGCCGAGCTGCTCAGCTTCATGCTACGCGGCCCCGTGATCGGGGTCGCCGTGCTGGCGGTGATCCTCTACGTGCCGCGCTTGAACGTCTTCGGCTTCCCGACGGGGGCGCTCATGCCCTTCGCCGCAGTGACAACCGTCTTGGCCTTGCAGTGGTTCTACACGATTGCCATCCCTTGGTTGGAGCGCAAACTGATCTACACGGGCGATCAGGAACAGGTCAGCCAACTCAAAGACCTGAGCGAACATTTGCTCACCCGCACCGACGCCCGCCAACTGATCGAAGTCACGCTCGCTGCCGTGTGCGATTATCTGCGCGTGCCGAGCGCTTTCGTCGCCGGGCTGTACGGCGACCAGATGCGGGTAGAACAGACCGTCGGGCCGCTGCAACCCTCCGCCGACTTGCTCAATGCCGCAACGTTCACGGCGTTGCTCGGCCCTAGCAAATCCGACTCCCTCTCTGAAATCGTGGTGTGGCAGTCCTTTTGGGTGGTTGGGCTGTACAGCACACGTGGCGGCCAACGCGGACGCCTAATCGGGGTGATGGGCGTGTGGGCGCGTTCCGCCGCGCCGGATTTGCAGCCCGAAGAACAGGCCGTTTTCCGCACGCTGTACACCCGCGCTGCCTGCACCCTTGAGGACTTGCGGATTGTCGATGAACTCTACGCCCGCCTAGAAGACCTGATGGAATCGGCGACGGCGGCTCGTACCGAGTCCGGCGAGATGCGCTACGGCAATGCCGCAGAGGCGGCCCAACTGATTCAGGAATCCGCACCGGAGGGCCTCCCGACGGCGGGGGATGGCAATGCGACAGACTTGGCGGAGGCCATTCGGGACGCCCTGCGGGATTATTGGGGCGGCCCACGCCTAACGGATGAGCGTTTGTTGGGGTTACATGCCGTCGAGGCGCTGCTGCCCGAGGTGGACGGCAATCCGGCGAAGGCCGTCCGTCAGATGTTACTGGCGGCGGTGGAGCGCCTGAAGCCCGACGGCCCGCGCAGCCTGACCGCCAGCGAATGGACGCTCTACAACATTCTGGATTTACGCTTCATTCAGGGCAAAAAGGTGCGCGAAGTCGCCCGCCAACTGGCCATGAGCGAAGCCGATCTGTATCGCAAGCAGCGCGTGGCCATCGAGCGTGTCGCACAGGCGATCATTGAGGGGGAACGCCACTTCGCCGAAGCCCGACGGGGGGAGGGCGGGTAGCCGTGCCGGATCACGGGCTGTTGCCGTTTGACGGGCGAACAAAAAAGGTCAATCCTGCCGGGATTGGCCTCTTTTCTCTCTCTATCTGTTTCTCTCTCTGTGTGGGCGCTAAGGGACTCGAACCCCTGACACCTTCGGTGTAAACGAAGTGCTCTGCCAACTGAGCTAAGCGCCCCCAACCGACTATTGCCCGAATTATACAGGGCGGGTTATGATCTGGTCAAGGTCGGTAACGCCCACCCCTTGAAAGCGAGCCAACGAGCGCACCTATGACCGATAAGACCATTGCCCTGATCGCCCACGACGGCAAGAAAGCCGATATGGTCGCCTTCGTGTTGGAACACCGCGAACGCCTAAGCGCCTATCACTTGGTCGCCACCTCCACGACTGGACGGCTGATCGAAGACAAAAGCCGCCTGCCCGTCCAACGGATGCTCTCCGGCCCGCATGGGGGGGATGCTCAAATCGCGGCGATGGTGGCGGAGGGCAAGATCGAAGCGGTCTTCTTCTTCGTCGATCCGCTCTCGGCCCAAGCCCACGACCCCGATATTCAGGGCTTGCTACGGATTTGCAACGTCCACAATGTGCCCCTCGCCACCAATCCGGCAACGGCCCTGTACATCATCAGCGAAAAGGCAATCTAGGACCGCGCCCGCACCATGCCCATTCACCCGACTTTACTTCCTTCCTTCGATTTAACGGGGAAAACCGCCCTCGTCACCGGCGCGAGCCGGGGCATTGGCGCGGCGACGGCGGACAGGTTGGCGGCGGCGGGGGCCGATTTGGTCTTAGTGAGCCGCCACATTGATGGGGGCGCGGTCACGGCGGCCTACGCCGAGCGCTACGGACGCCCGCCGCTGGTCAGGCAGGCCGATATTGGCGATTTTCCGGCCATGCGCAGCGTCGTTGAAGCGGGGGTGGCCCGTTTCGGCGGGATCGATATACTGGTCAATAATGCAGCCATGCCCCACTACGCCCCCGTGATCGAGACCCCGCCGGAGACATGGGCCGAAATCTTGCGCGTCGATCTGGTGGCGGCGTCGTATTTGTGCGCGTTGGTAGCCCCGATCATGGCTGGGCGCGGCGGCGGACGGATCATCAACATCGCCAGCAATTTGGGGGCCTTCGCCTTGCGCGGACGCGGGGTCTACGGCGCGGCCAAAGCCGGGCTCCTGCAACTGACGCGTAGTTTGGCGGTAGAGTTGGCCGGTCAGGGCACGCTTGTCAACGCCCTCGCCGTCGGCGCGGTCAATACCGATGCGGAGTCGGGGCCGGGCGGCACGCCCGCCCGCAATTACAGCGCGATTGAGGCCGGGCTGCCGCTGCGGCGGCTGGGCACGGCATCGGAGATCGCCGGGGCGGTGTTATTCTTGGCTACGCCGCTCTCCAGCTACATCACCGGTCAGACGATCTTCATCGATGGCGGCGGCAGCATTTGGTTCAGGGACGAGGGGGCAGTGTGAAACAGCCGATCCGTGTGGGGGTGGGGGCCGTCCTCATTGCAGGCCTCCTAATGGGCGTGCTGTCCCTCAGCAGGGTATCCTATGCCCAATTACAGGCCACTAACACACCCTTCATTAGCCCCACGCCGGGCGTTCCGACGGTGATCCCTACCGATACGCCCGTCGGCCTGATCGCCCGTGCCGATGCGGAGATGCTCTTCCCAGCGGCGGTGCGCTTCGGGCTGGCCATCAAGACGGCCTCGACGGAGGTGATCGCCGGGAAGGTGCGCATCTTCCAGCCCACTAGCGGCCTTGACCTCACCCGCGACATCAACCCCGCCAAAGATACTCAATTCCTGAACGACAAAGAGGGCTTGGTCAATTATGTGTGGGAGTTCCGCCCCGAAGAGGCCCCCGAACCGTTCACCGTCCTCCGCTACGAGTGGGAAATTACCCTTGCGGGCGGGGTGAAGGATCGGGCCGGTGGGCAGGTGTTGTTCCAAGATACGATCCGCACCGCCCCCGCCGCCGTGACCACGTGGGGCCAAACTTCGCCTCCCGTCCGGCTGTACGCCCATAATTCCCAATTGGCCCTGAACCTGCTGGCCCCAATCGTGACGAATGCCTACGAGTTGGCCCGCCGCATCACCCAGACCACGCTCGCGCCGAAGATTGTGATTTACGACCCAGACGTGACCTTCTGCCAACGCGCCGCAGTTCAAGGCGTGGCCACCACCTACATCGAATCGCGCTTCTTCGGCGGAACCCGCCGCCCCTGCAACCCCACCGCCGCTGAAGCGATCTATGCCCGCTACGGGTTCACCCTCGTTCGGCGGCCAAATCTGGCCTTGAACACGCTGCAAGACCGCTTGATTCAAACGGTGGTCGGTAGCATTTATGACTCATTCTGGGCGAAGGCGGCGGTTCCGGCATGGTTCCGCGATGGCTTGATCGCCCTGCACGGGCCGAATCCCAATTCGGGGGCGCTCGGCATCGTGCAAGAGCGCGCCCGAGCGGGGCGGTTGCTCGCCCTCCCCGACCTCATCACGCCGCCGGAGACGCTCAGCGCGGCAAACCGGCGCGTGTACGCCGCGCAGAGCTATCTGCTGGTGCTATACATCGCAGATCGCTACGGGGCGGAGGCTCCCTTTGCATTGGCGGCAGGCCTCGCCGATATGGGCGACTTTACGGCGGCTTTGCGCGGCTTGGCCCAGATCACGCCGGAGGCGCTGTACGCCGACTGGACGGCGTGGATCATGACGGAGGCCGCCGAACGCGCCGTACGTTGGACGCCCTACCTTGCCACCACGCCCACCCCAACGGCCACACCGACCATCACGCCGACACGCACCGCCACTGCGCCGCCCGTCACGCGGACGCCTGCCCCAACCATCACGTTGCCCGTTTTCCCGACGGTCACGCCGCCCGCCACCCCGACGCCCCTCCCGCCGGGCAGCCTCCAGCGGCCCACGCCTGCCCCCACCCCGACGCAGAATACGGGCGCGTGCCCATCGGCGGTGTGGGTGCTGCTGCCCGCCGCCCTGATCGCCGTGTTGGGGCGGCGTTTTTCCCGTGAGAAGACCTCATGACCGAACCCTTCATTAACCTGTACGACCTTGACCGTGACGCTTTGCGGGCATTATTGGCCGAATGGGGTCAGCCTGCCTTCCGCGCTGCCCAAATTTATGAGTGGCTGTACAAGCATAAGGTCACCCGCTTTGAAGACATGACCAACCTCCCCAAAACGCTGCGGGATCAGTTGGCTGCCCATGCCCGAATCGGGGGGATGGAGCAGGTCGCGGAGCAGTACTCGATAGACGGCCAGACCGTCAAGCGGCTGTACAAGCTGCCGGACGGCCAACTCATCGAAGCGGTGCTGATGGAGTACGACGACGGGCGGCGGACGGCCTGCATTTCGACCCAAGCCGGCTGCGCGATGGGTTGCGTGTTCTGTGCGACGGGGCAGATGGGCTTCGCCCGTCACCTGACGTCCGGCGAGATCGTCGAACAGGCCCTCAACTTCGCCCGCCTCTTGGAGGCGGAGGAGGATCGGCTCAGCAATATCGTGCTGATGGGCATGGGCGAACCCTTTCACAATTACGCCAACACCCGTGCCGCCCTCGCCTGCCTAAACGACCCCGACGGCCTGAACATCGGGCAGCGGCACATCACGGTAAGCACTGTTGGGCTTGTGCCGGAAATCCGCAAGTTTGCGGATGAGGGCCTTCAGGTCGGGTTGGCGATTAGCTTACATGCCGCCACCGACCTCGAACGGACGGCGCTGCTGCCGATCAACCGCCGCTACCCGATCTCCGAACTCATCGATGCCGTGCGCTACTACATCGAGAAAACAGGTCGGCGCGTCACCTTCGAATGGGCGCTGATTCGGGGCGAAAATGACACCGTCGAACAGGCCCGCGCCCTCGGATCGCTACTGCGGGGCCTGCTGTGCCACGTCAACATGATTCCCCTCAACCCGACGGGCGGCTACGACGGCGCCCCCTCCGACCCGGAGCGGGTGGCTGCATTTCAGGCCGAACTCGCCCGCTGGGGGGTGAGCAGCACCGTCCGCGTTCGGCGCGGGATCGATATTCAGGCCGGCTGCGGCCAACTCAAGACACAGGTCATCGAACGGCGCCCACGCCGTGAGACGCGCCAGAAGGAAGGCTAACCCTCATGCCCCGTCCGATTCAAGTTTCCCCGTCGATCCTCTCCGCTGATTTTGGCCGGTTGGGCGAAGAAGTCCGCGCTGCGGAGGTCGGCGGGGCTGATGAACTCCACATCGACGTAATGGACGGCCAATACGTGCCGACTATCTCGTTTGGCGATGTGGTGGTGAGGGCCGTTAAACGGTACTGCAACCTGCGGCTAGACGTTCATTTGATGGTGGTACAGCCAGACCGCCTGATCGAGACGTATGCGGCGGCGGGCGCATGGCAAATTAACGTCCATGTGGAGGCCACGTTGCACCCCTACCGCACCCTCGACCTGATCAAATCCTTTGGGGTGCGGGCGGCGTTGGCAATTAGCCCCGGCACCCCCGTGAGCCTGATTCAAGACCTGCTGCCGGAGGTCTCGCGGGTGTTGGTCATGACCGTGAATCCGGGCTTTGGCGGCCAAAAACTGATTCCGGCGACGCTCCGGAAGGTGCGCCAACTGCGAGACCTGATGGACGCACAAGGGCTAGATTGCGAAATCTCGGTAGACGGCGGCATTGATGCGACGACGGCCCCCCAAGCCGTCGCTGCGGGCGCGGACGTGCTGATCGCGGGGGCAGCAGTATTCGGGGCCAAAGTCGATGTGCCCACCGCCATCGCCGCGATACGGGC
>Ga0272446_1007036_pt1 | contig 11414 bp, 12 predicted proteins | sample YNPCB0061_FD_194587 | JGI IMG/M metagenome (GOLD analysis project Ga0272446, IMG submission 194587) | Hot spring microbial mat communities from Yellowstone National Park, WY, United States - YNP-CB-006-1 | ecosystem: Environmental > Aquatic > Thermal springs > Hot (42-90C) > Sediment | place...
TTTTTGCAATACCTTGCAACTATTGAAAACCGATTAATTCCTAACATAAGATATTTTTAAATAAAAAAGCCATTTGCTTTTACTTCGCAAATGGTTTTTTTACTTTATAATCTTTCATTCATTTTGAGCATTTTAGTGGTATCCAATCATGATTTTTTGTTAATTTACAGTTAGGTGAAGGATAAAACTACAACCTCCCTAAATCCCTCCTAATAGCAGGGAAGGGAGGTGCACCCCGACCCGAAGCACCCCGTGCTAAGGGCACGCCATCATCTGTAACCATCTTTTTATTGAGCATTGATCGGTCCAATCCACTATAACTAACATGAGAAGAATTATACTTTATATCCATTACAAATTTCCAAAGTACTTTTGTTAGTGAAAAAATAAAAAAAATTATATCCATTTGATATTCAATGTTTTAAAATAAATTCATCACCGCATTTTATTTGAATAGCTACTTTTAACCAAGGACTACAAGTCCATTTTCACAAAAAGTATTAAATTTGCGGAGTTTATTAAAAATGAAATATGTCAGAAATAAGAACCAACTGGAGCAAAGAAGAAATTGAACAAATATATTACCAACCGATTTTAGATTTGATTTTTGAAGGCGCTTCGGTACATAGAAAATATCATAAACCTAATGAAATACAAGTTTGCACTTTGCTTTCCGTGAAAACAGGAGGTTGCCCTGAAGATTGCGCCTATTGTCCACAATCGGTAAAATACCAAACGGGGTTAGATGTTCATAAATTAATGAATCCGCAAGAAGTCATTGAAACAGCAAAAGAAGCCAAAGCCAATGGCTCTACTCGTTTTTGTATGGGGGCAGCATGGAGAGAAGTGCGTGATAATAAAGATTTTGATAAAATCCTTGAAATGATTCAAGGAGTGAACGAATTAGGATTAGAAGTTTGCTGCACACTCGGGATGGTAACAGAAGAACAAGCCATCAAGATGAAAAAAGCAGGTCTACATGCTTATAACCATAACTTAGATACTTCCAAAGAACATTACGATGAGATTATTACTACAAGAACTTATGAAGACCGTCTTAAAACTTTGACTAACATAGCAAAAGCCAATATATCAATATGTTGCGGTGGAATTATAGGAATGGGAGAAACCCACGAAGATAGAATTAACCTCATTTATACATTAGCAACATTGCCTAAGCATCCGGAGTCGGTTCCCATCAATGCCCTAGTGCCTGTAGAAGGAACACCGTTAGAAAATCAAAAAAGAGTAGAAATTTGGGATATGCTCAGAATGATAGCCACAGCAAGAATTGTTCTTCCATTAGCAAAAGTGAGACTTTCTGCGGGAAGAGTAAACATGAGCATGGAGGAACAAGCTCTTTGTTTTTTAGCCGGTGCAAATTCCATCTTTGCAGGTGATAAACTTCTAACTACTCCAAACAATACCGTAGATTTTGACCAAATGATGTTCCAAACTCTTGGTTTAGTGGCTCAGAAACCTTCCGTTAAAGCGGAAATAAAAATTTAATTACCCTTGTTTAAAAGCGTAATTCATTTACTTTATTGTAATTTACGTAAAAAGTTTGTGGTTATTAATTTAAGAATTAGGACGTGCCCCTTGCACAGCGTGCTGCGGGTTGGGCTGCACCTTCCTTTATCCCTCCTATTAGGAGGGATAAAGGGAGGTTGCTCAGCAATCCTTTGCTCGGTACTGAGCTTGCGAAAGTACCGAGCAAAGGCAGTGCCGCCTTCGCCCCTCCTAACATTGGAGGGGTGTCCGAAGGACGGGGTGGTTTCGCATCCCTCACACATATCATCGCAAATTTGCTCTATTCTTTCATACTACCCAAAAACTAGTTTTTATGAATAATTCTCCTGAACAAACTTCTTTTACCCCCAAACAAATAGCCATTTTACTGTTTTCCGTTTTTATCATAGCATTTTGTGGAATACTCTATGAACTTTTAATTGGTACGCTTTCTACCTATTTTTTAGGCTCTAGTGTTTTACACTTTTCCATTACCATCGGTCTATTTATGACATTCATGGGCGTCGGTTCATGGATTAGCAAGTATTTACAAGAACCTGTTTTAGATAAATTTATTTGGATTGAATGGGGTCTTGGAATGATTGGCGGTTTTTGTGCTTTGTTGTTATATGCAACCTTTTCCTTAACAGAGAACTTTTATCTAATTTCTTTTTTTTGTGTAGCCATAATTGGTACAGGTATAGGATTAGAAATTCCTTTGATTGCAAGATTAATTCAAAAAAATTTTCAGTTCAAAGATACTATTGCGCAAGTTTTATCTTTTGATTATATCGGTGCATTAGTCGCTTCCTTGGCTTTTCCCTTATTATTATTACCTTATTTTGGAACTGTTAAAACCGGTTTCTTGATTGGAATTTTGAACATGGGCATCGCAATTTTGAACCTTGAAATTTTTCATGAACATTTAGTAAACTACAAAAAATTAAAACTATTTTCTTATTTAGGTTCTTTGATTTTGTTGATAGGCTTTTTATTATCCTTCCAAATGGTAACATTTTTAGAAGAATTTTTATATCGTGACCCCGTCGTTTACGTAGAACAAAGTCCTTATCAAAGAATTGTTTTGACACAATGGAAACAAGATGTACGTTTATTTTTAAATGGTAATTTACAATTTTCTACCGTTGATGAATATCGTTATCATGAACCCTTAGTTCACGTTCCGATGTTGTCTTCTAAACACAAAGAAAAGGTATTGATTCTTGGAGCTGGAGACGGTTTGGCAGTGAGAGAAATTTTGAAATATCCAACTGTTAAGGAAATTCACTTAGTAGATTTAGACCCCGCCATGACCAACCTCGGAAAAAACCATTGGTTGTTGAAAAAAATTAATCAAGATGCCTTGAACTCACCCAAAGTAAAAATTTTTAACCAAGATGCATGGGAGTTCATAAATAAAAGCAATGATATTTACGATGTCATTATTGCGGACTTACCCGACCCCAATGATACCGGCTTAGGAAAATTATATTCCAAAGAATTTTTTGAGTTAGCTAAAAAACGACTAAGTGCTATGGGTACTTTTTGTACGCAATCAACTTCTCCTTATTTTGCTTTACGTTCTTTTTGGTGTATTCATACAACCTTAGATAGCGTTTTTAATAGTTGTTTTCCTTATCATGCTTATGTCCCAAGTTTTGGTGATTGGGGTTTTAATGTTGCTTTTCCATACAAAATTTCTAAAGAAAAATGGATAGAAAACGTTCAATCAGCTATCAAACAAGTTGATTTTCATTTTCAATTTTTAGACAAAGAGGAAATCGTAGGTCTTTTTTTTATGGGAAAAGACTGCGAAAAAGTTGAGGTTCCTATTCAAACATTAGAAAAACAAGTTTTAGTGGAAATGTACGAACAAGAATGGAAACAATGGCATGATTAATACTTTCTGAAGATTGAATTTTTTTGTTGTACTATCATTTTAAAAATGGATTGTTTAGTTTTTCATTACCGATGGTAGTTTTAGGACCGTGTCCTGAGTAAACGGTTACATGGTCACCTAATGGAAGTAAAATTTGGTAGATGCTTTGCATCAAAGTTTCGTAATTACTGCCGGGCAAATCGGTTCTACCGATACTTCCAAGAAATAAAACATCTCCTGAAAATAAAGTTTTGGAAGGTTCATGAAAAAAACTAATAGAACCAGGCGAATGCCCCGGTGTATGAAATAATTTTAATTCTAAACTTCCGATTTGAATGTTTGAATTCGGAAGGAGATAATTTTTAGCTGTTGGTGGTTCGGGGCAATCGATACCAAAAAAACGCCCTTGTGCTCTGGCATTGGCTAACATTGCCCTTTCAATTTCATGATGCTCAGGCAATAACCCAAACTGTTCATAGATAAACCTACAACCCATAACATGGTCTATATGACAATGCGTTAGTAAAACTCGCTCTATTTTGAGACGGTTTTGTTTTACAGTTTCAAAAATTTGTTCTTGCTCCTCTTCGTATAGACAACCAGGGTCAATGATTGCAGAAATACCGTTTTCGTCTGAAATGATATAAGTATTTTCAGAAAATGGATTGAATTCAAAAGAAAAAATTCTTAATTTCATGAAATTTGATTTTTTGAATTGAAAACACTTGAACCTAATGAATAAGCATTTTGGTAAATAGGAGTTGCTTGTTCTGCGAAACCAGTAACATCAGACATACAATCTTCTAAAATTACCAATTTATTAGCCATTTCAGGCATGAGTTCAATGATTTGTTTTAAAGATGTAGCAACGCAATGAGAACGTGCTTCCCCTGCTATAAAAATTTTATCAAAACGATTTAGAGAATGTAATAATGGATAGTTGGGCTGGGTTGATTGGTCTGTTTCAATAGGAATATTGGCAGTAAAAATTCCAAAATGTTCAGTAAAAGGATTACTTCCTTTCAGTTCTATATGATGGGCTTTTCCAGAATGAAAACTCCATTCTTTCACTGCCTCCATCAAAGTATCCACAATTGCGAAACCATAAGTCCCTGCGATACAATGGTAAGGCCAAATCACATGAGGAAATTGACCTTGTTCCTCGAGTTTTATTAAATATTCTAATGAATACTCTGGTTGGTATTGTGGTATCCATTTTTGAGATTTTACATCTTCAGAAGTAATGAGTGTAAAAGGCTCAGGGTGAAACCCATTTCGTGAAACCCAATAACACGGGTGCGATATATGCACATAAGGGTGCGAATCCATCGTAAGGCAGATGTAATCAATTTTGGATAAATTGTTTTTGATGAACTGAGACAAATTAGTCATATCTTTTTCTGCACCCGGCACATAAAGAGATCCTTTTGGGTCGCAAAAATCATATTGTGCGTCTATAATTAACAAAGCATTAGAACTCATAGAAAAATTTTTTACAAAAATAGAAGCAATTTTTTTCGATGAAACCATAAAAGGGTAAATTTTTTTGGTTAAAGGAATGGGCATTAAGAGGGTTGAGAAGAAGGCGGAGGGCGCCGAAACCACCCCGTCCTTTGGACACCCCTCCAATGTTAGGAGGGGCAAAGGCGGCACTGTCTTTGTGAGGCTTTGAGCTTGCGAAAATGCCGAGCAAAGGATTGCTGAGCAACCTCCCTGTATCCCTCCTAATAGGAGGGAAGGGAGGTTCAGCCCGTCCCGCAGCACGCAGTGCAAGGGGCACGCCCAAAATTTTAAACTCTTTTCTCTTATTAACTCTTACTTTCTCTTTCAAAAATTTGGGATTTGAACGAAGTTTTTTTAATTTCGCACCCAGTTAACTTTTAATTTTAAATTCCTTTGGAAAAATTGCAACGACAAATAAAAAATTTAGACCATAAACTATTATTCATAGTTTTTGGGTTGCTGGTGTTGCTTTGTTTGAGTTTAACGTTAATAAACAAGTTTTTATTATTAATTGTTATTGGTTTTGCATTTTTAATAGCATCTTTTAGTTTTTATAATTTTAAGTATTTGTGGTATTTGGGGATTTTGGGCATGCCCATCAGTTTAGAATTAAGTGAGTTGGTGGGAGACTCTGCGCTTACTGTACCCTCAGATTTGATTGCAGCCGGATTTTCTTTATTGTTTTTATTGAAAGCACCATCTTACAAGGAAGATTTGTCTAAAATATTTTCACATCCTATCGTCATTACGATTAGTATTTATTTTGTATGGATGTTTATTACTTCATTTTTTGCAGAGAAACCTGTTGTAGCATTTAAGTTTACTTTGAACACTTTTTGGTATGTTTCTACTTATTTTCTTTGGACTATTTTGATACTAAAAGATAATAAAAAAGACTTTTACACTTGGCTGTATATTATAGCATTACCGATTACTTTCGTGGTGCTTTTTACAATGTATAAGCATGGTTTGAAGGGTTTTAGTAAGCAATCTTCTTACTATATAATGCGTCCGTTTTACAAAGAGCATACGGCTTATGCTGCTTCTATTGCCACATTTGTACCGATCTATTTAATTATGTCTATTTATGGAAACATAAAAAAGTGGCATAAAATAGTATTTTTTGTAGTATTTTTAGTTTTGTTTTTTGGGGTAATTACGTCGTATACACGAGGAGCATGGTTAGGCGTGCTTGTTGCATTTTTTACCTTTATTGCATTGAAATACTGGGGTTTTACTCGTGTGATTATTCCATTTTCTTTACCATTTTTAGCAGGATTTATGATTTTTTTTGGTGCTGATGTATTTTTTTCATTTTCTAATACGGGCAATGCCACTAATCAAGGTATTACTAAGCACATCAAATCAATTATCAATTTAAGAACCGATGAGTCAAACAAAGAACGTATTAATAGATGGGTAGCGGCAAGGGGTATGTTGGAGGAAAGACCTATGACCGGTTTTGGACCGGGTAATTATGCTATGACTTATGCACCCTTTCAACAGTATGAATTTATGACTTCTATTAGTACTTTTAGGGGAGACGGTGGTACTGCACACAGTGAATTTTTTTTAGCTGCATCAGAAATGGGATATATTGGTTTAGTTTCGGTCATTATTTGGTTTTTTACAACAATAATTAAGGGATTTCAAGTAGTTCTTAGGACGCCCGTTTATGAACATCGTTATCTTTATATGGCTGCTTTAACGGGTCTTATGACCTACTTTGTGCATGCTTTTTTTAATAATTTTTTAGACCAAGATAAAGTTGCAATACCTGTTTATTTTTGTATGGCTATTATTGTGGCATTAGACACTTTTTATAAACAATCTTCTCATGATAATTAATCTTTTGAATTATATCACATGGAATGTAAATCCGGTGGTAATTGAGTTGTTAGGTCGAGAAATTCGTTGGTATGGAATTTTATTTGCCTTAGGTTTTGTGGTGGGGCATTTTATTATGACCAAAATTTTTGAAATTGAAAAAATTGATATAAAAAATTTAGATGCATTGACCTATTATATGATATTCAGCACGGTTATAGGTGCTAGGTTAGGTCATTGTTTTTTTTATGAACCGGATTACTATTTAGCCAATCCTTCTGAAATCATTGCCATATGGAAAGGTGGACTTGCTTCGCATGGTGCTGCTATCGGAATTTTATTTGCTCTTTGGCTGTATTCACGCTCAAGACCCGAGCAGCCTTTTTTATGGATAGTTGACAGAATCGTTATCACCGTTGCTTTTGCAGGGGTTTGTATTAGATTAGGTAATCTTATGAACCATGAAATTATTGGTAAACCTACAGATTTACCATGGGCTTTTGTTTTTACCTTAGTTGACCAGCAACCAAGACACCCCTCTCAGTTATATGAAGCTATTTGTTACGCTTTTATTTTTATTTTTTTGTATCGGCTTTATTTTCATAAATATACTACCCAAACTCCTCAAGGTCTTTTATTAGGTTGGTTTTTGGTACTGATTTTTGGAGTGAGAATTCTTGTAGAATTTTTGAAAGAAGACCAAGTAGCTAATGAGCAAGATTTAGTTTTAATTCCAGGGTTAAATATGGGTCAAAATTTAAGTATTCCTTTTGTCTTATTTGGTATCTATCTGATTTACAATGCAACTAAAAATTACCAACCCAAATCTTCAATGGATTAAACTTTGGTTTTGTATTTTTTTAATTTTTGATTTTGGGTTTTCATTTTGTCAAGAGCAAAAAAATGCTCAGGATACTTTGCCGTCAAAATTTCAAAGATTTTTGAAGAACATGAAATACAAATGGGTGAATGATGCACTTTGGCAAACGGGTAACGTTGAGAGGTTTTTGTATAATACAGGCTTGCAATGGTCTTATGCTGATAGCATCTTTGATTTTGAAATCAAACCTCGTTTCATTTATGGAGAAGTATCTCAAAGGCAAAAGGATAATAGCATGCTAAGAGTTGTGCAGGAAAGGGAGCAAACTCTCGACTTGCATCTTGGTTTGTTGTCTCAAAAACGGTTTTATGGCTTTGGGTTTGGTATCTTAGAAAGGAGTAATCTAAGAAAAATTAATTTTCGATGGCAAACGGGTTTAGGTGCTGGTTGGCATATTGTTAGAAATGCAAAAAATACTCAACGCTTAAACTTAACCGCAGCAATTTTAAGGGAAGTAACCGATTTTATTAACCCTATACAACCGGATTACCAAATAATTAGAGCTTCTTTTCGTCTAAAAGGTATACACATTTTCTTCAATAATCGTTTAAGATTTATCCATCTGAGTACTTATATGCCTTCAATTGCTTTTGATAAAAACCGCAGGTTGACCGGCAATCTTTCTATTGAAGTTCCCATAAGTAAAAGAATTCAACTAAGAAGTAGTTTTGATTACACTTATGAGGGGGTTGTGCCTCCTAACGTAAAGAAAACTGACACACGGACAATGGTCGGCTTAGTGATTACCAATTTTTAGAATTTATAGACAATTCCGTCTAATCCTTTTTTTTTGATTTCCGAAATGTTCTTTCTAGTTACTTGTTCATTTTCGTAATTCCCCAAAATGACACGATAAAAAAATTGTTCTTTTTGTTGAATTACTTGAATAAAAATTTTTCTATATCCGGAATCGAGAACGCTTTTAGTCGTTTTTAATGCGGATTGTAAATTTTGATAATAACCAATTTGAATTCCATAAGGAAAAGTAGTTTTTTGAGGTTTGCCTTCATAATCATACAAACCCGGTGTAGTTTGCCATTTATCTTCTTTCCATACTTTTAGGCTATCTTTTTTGATAGTTTCTACGGTATCTTTTTTGTTTATTTGCGTTACTACTGTAATGTCTTTATCGGGTTTGTTTACTAACTCAATGGAAACTCTTGCAACTCCAGATTGTATCATATCCAATTCTTTTGCAGCAGCACGAGACAAATCAATGATGTAACCGTTACCACCGTAAGGACCTCTATCAATAACTTTTACTATTACAGATTTTTGGTTCGCTAAATTAGTTACTTTTAAATAAGAATTGAAGGGTAGTTTTTTATGTGCACAAACCATTTCATTTTTATTATAAACTTGGCCGCTTGCTGTTTTTCTACCATGAAAAATATCGGAATAATAGGTTGCATAACCTTTTTCATTAAAGTTTGATTGACTTTGTAATTGATTAATAATAATCAAAAAAAAGATTATCTTTAAAACCATTTTATACATAACACAAAGTTACAAAGTTTTAAACTACTTTTTCAATAAAATTATTCAGAACTTTGAGTTTATTTAAATTTATATGTGGAAGATTAATTTAAAATTAGCGTAACAAATTTGTGTACAAAAAATTAAAACTATTCGCGGTTTTGAACATTATACAATCTGCTTATTATCTTTGTACAAATAGTTAATGTCATAATTGTATTCCAACCACTGTGATATCATCCATTTGATGATTTTCTCCTTGCCATTCAATAAAAAAATCACTTAAAAATTGTTTTTGTTCTTCTTTAGCATCATCTTTTTGATAAACTGAACGACTACTTATAAACTTATCTTCTCGCATTACTTTTCCTTCTTCATCGATAACGCTGGTAGTACGAGTTGAATTTTTTTGTAATTCAACTTGATAAACAATTTTATTGTTTTTGGGATAATGAATTCTTTCCACTTTTGTTATCTGAGAGCCCGCATAAGTTTTATTGATGGAAGTTTTAACACTTAATGGCAACCCCTTTTCTCCTTTCAAACTAATCCAATACTTAGTAACCTCTCCTTTATCAGTTATTTTGGAATAGGTTTCATTTCCTTCTGCATTTTTAAATTTTGCCACATACAGCTTCGGCTCATTCTTACCTGAATTAAGATTTTTTTCAATTTCAAACCACTTTTCTACCACTGTGTTCGGAAACATTTTGTTTTGTGCATTTTTTACTAACTCTGGCACATTACTTACAATCTTTGATTGAATGGGATTATCTTGTGCAACCAGTACGCCCTGTACATTTAGCACTAACCATAAAACTAAAATTTACAAAACTAGCTTTTTCATATTTTTGTTTAATTTAACCAAAATTACTATCAAATTTAATGCCACAAATATAGAAAAGTTTTTTCACTTTTTTTCAAAAAAATTTTTTTATTCCACCCAAATACCTATCTTTGTACCACAAACCTTAATCATCATGGGAAATTACTTGTATTCACAAACTTGGCAAGAACTTAACGAAAAAGGCAAGAAAGCCTACCAAGCAGGCAACTACAAAGAAGCCACTTCATATTTTGAAAAAGCCCTGAAACAGGCTGAGAAAGAATTTGGGAAAAATCACGAAAATTATGCTACCTCCTGCAACAACTTGGCAGGGTTGTATGAAAGTCAAGGACGTTATGCAGAAGCCGAGCCGCTCTTTAAAGAAGGCTTAGCAATTAGAGCCAAAGTTCTCGGCAAAGAGCATCGCGATTATGCTACCTCCTGCAACAACTTGGCAGGGTTTTATTATGAACAAGGACGTTATGCGGAAGCCGAGCCGCTCTACAAAGAAGCCAAAGAGATTTATGCCAAAGTTCTTGGCAAAGAGCATCCCTCTTATGCTACCTCCTGCGACAACTTAGCAGTCTTGTATGAAAATCAAAGACGTTATGCAGAAGCCGAGCCGCTATACAAAGAAGCCAAAGAGATTTATGCCAAAGTTCTTGGCAAAGAGCATCCCGATTATGTTCAATCCTGCACCAACTTGGCAGTGTTTTATCATAAACAAGGTCGTTATGCGGAAGCCGAGCCGCTCTTCAAAGAAGCCAAAGAGATTTATGCCAAAGTTCTCGGCAAAGAGCATCCCGATTATGCTCAATCCTGCACCAACTTGGCAGTGCTTTATCATAAACAAGGACGTTATGCTGAAGCCGAGCCGCTCTTCAAAGAAGCCAAAGAGATTTATGCCAAAGTTCTCGGCAAAGAGCATCCCTATTATGCTCAATCCTGCGACGACTTGGCAGTGTTTTATAATAAACAAGGACGTTATGCACAAGCCGAGCCGCTCTACAAAGAAGCCAAAGAGATTTGGGGCAAAGTTCTTGGCAAAGAGCATCCCCTTTATGCTCAATCCTGCAACAACTTGGCATGGTTTTATTTTGAACAAGGACGTTACGCCGAAGCCGAGCCGCTCTTCAAAGAAGCCAAAGAGATTTTGGGCTAAGTTCCTGGCAAATAGCATCCCTATTATGCTCGATCCTGCAACAACTTGGCAGGCTTGTATAAAAGTCAAGGACGTTATGCTGAAGCCGAGCCGCTCTACAAAGAAGCCAAAGAGATTGTTGGCAAAGTTCTTGGCAAAGAGCATCCCTATTATGCTACCTCCTGCAACAACTTGGCAGTGTTTTATTGTGAACAAGGACGTTATGCGGAAGCCGAGCCGCTCTTCAAAGAAGCCTTAGCAATTAAAGCCAAAGTTCTTGGCAAAGAGCATCCCGATTATGCTACCTCCTGCAACAACTTGGCGGGGTTGTATTATGAACAAGGACGTTATGCAGAAGCCGAGCCGCTCTTCA
>Ga0272446_1007037_pt1 | contig 11414 bp, 8 predicted proteins | sample YNPCB0061_FD_194587 | JGI IMG/M metagenome (GOLD analysis project Ga0272446, IMG submission 194587) | Hot spring microbial mat communities from Yellowstone National Park, WY, United States - YNP-CB-006-1 | ecosystem: Environmental > Aquatic > Thermal springs > Hot (42-90C) > Sediment | place...
ACTCGCTTTTCCGAGCCGGAACAGTCGGGATTGTCCCCGATGAGGGGTTTTTCGCCCATGACAAAACGCGACCTTTCGATCCCCCGAATTTCCGTCCTTCTTCTGCTGCTGGTCTGCATGCCTGCATCCGGTCTTTCGCAACCGCACTTCCTAAAAGCCGCACGCTTCATCGCCTACACCCCAAGAAGTTTTTCCGTCGTTCGGGGCGAGGTCACCCCGGCCACGGCGGAAGGAATACGAGGCGATCTTCTTCTCATGAAACCTTGGTTCGACGGCATCTTGACCTATTCGGCCACCAACGGCCTGGAGGCAGTCCCACGAATCGCCCGGGAATTGGGATACCGTGAGGTGCTGCTCGGCATCTGGGATCCCACTTCCGTCGAGGAGATGGGAAAGGCCTTTGTCGAGATCGCCCGACCCGGCAGCATCGTCACCGGTGTAATCGTGGGAAATGAGGGCCTATATGCCAAACGCTACCCTCCACAAGCCGTTCTCGACGCACAAGCCGAGATTCGGCGCCGGTTTCCCGGCCTTCCGGTTTCCACATCCGAACCCTTTTTCCTCATGGTTCAGGAAGAACACCGGGCGTTTTTCGCATCCCAGTCGTTTCTGGCACCCAACATTCATCCGGTGTTCGAACCCTGGTTTCAACCGGGACGCTCCAAGGAAGCGGCTGAAATGGTCGCATCGGTCGTCCGCAAGCTGCAGGCCCTCTATCCCGGCAAAACGGTACTCATCCACGAAACGGGGATGCCATCGGGTCCGGATCGCCTCGGGTACTCTCCGAATGGCCAGCTGGCTTTCTGGAAGCATCTTCACGAGATGCTTCACGGCCTCTCGGGTGTCCGCCCGGTCTTTTTTGAAGCCTTCGACGCGGCCTGGAAACCCGGCGTCATGGCCGAAACCTTTCCTGGAGACCACAGCCCCGAGTCCTTCTGGGGGTTCTGGGACGTCCGAGGGGTTGCCAAACCCGTCCTTCACATCCTCTCCCCCGACAAGCGCTGACAGATCGCCATGAATTTGAAACCCAAGCCCATCCAACCACCGGCAGCCATCTATCAAACGCCCCTTCGGCCATCGCCTTCCGAAGTCGCCGAACGCATCGATGCGGCCCTCACGACGGCACCTCAACCGGTAACGGTCTACTTCCGAGCCGATGACATCGCCATTCCGGAACCGACCCTGCATCGGCTGCTCGCCACATTTTCGGCACACCGCACACCGCTCGCCCTGGCACTCGTTCCGGCCTGGCTCACCCCCTCCCGGTGGGCCGCGTTTCAACGATGGGATGCGGATCACCCGGATCTGTGGTGCTGGCATACCCATGGATGGCGCCACGTCAACCACGAAGCGGTCGGCCGAAAAAGCGAATTCGGGCCCTCACGCGCTCAGGCGGAGATTCTCGACGATCTGAAACGGGGAATGAAGAGGCTTCGGGATCTGTTGGGCGATCGGTTTTCCCCGATCTTTACCCCGCCCTGGAACCGGTGCAGCGCAGAAACGCTCGAGTGCCTGTCCTCGGTAGGATATCGTGCCGTTTCACGGGATATCGGTGCCGCCCCGTTCCCACCGCCCTCCCTGGTCGATATCCCGATCGACGTCGATTTGCATACGAGAAAGGAACGATCGGTTCCGGATGGATGGAAGGCCCTGTTTCTTCAACTGGAGAAAGCCTTTCAGCGGGGAAGCTGCGGATTCATGATCCATCATCAGCGGATGAACGAGAATGCCTTCCGTTTTCTCGAGGATCTGCTCGGCATTTTGAACGCTCAGCCATGCATTCGTCCGGTCGCCATGAGTGCTTTACCGGCCCGCAGCAGCCCTTCGGCATTTCCTTAAAACGACGTCCGCAGTTCTTCCACCCGTTTGTGGAGCTGAGACACCTTCTGCCGGATGTTCTCCAGTCGGTTCAGCGATTGAACCTTATCCTGCTGATGGGCTGCCGCAAACCGGGATATTTCGGAGATGTCGGTCGCATAGGACTGAAATTTTTCCACGAGGCTGTCGAACAAGGCATCCGCCGTCCGGTCCGCCAGTTTCAGGACATATTGAAATTTGATGTTTTCCCGATAGTCCTTGAAATGACTGATCAAGGATTTCAAGGTTTCCTTCTTCATGCGTTCGACGGCGCCCCGAAGGGCATGAAGACTGTCCTCTTCACGGCTGCGAAAGGGTTTCTTGAGGACCCGTTTGACCAACGTCAAAAAGGAATAGACCCCCAGCCGAAGCACGGCCTCCGATTGGATTCTGGCCGAATACCGAAGCGCCACTTCGCCCTGTGGCAATTTGATGCCGCATGTCGATTTTACCCGATCGAGATCGAAGAGTCGGGCAGCATGGCGCCCCATCGTTTCATCGAAACCGATGCCTACTTGCTGGAGCGAATCCCGGTATTCCGCCAGGGCCTCCTGAAGCAGTCCCTCGAAAGGTGCAGCCAGATCCTCGAACGATTGGGCGATCATCTGCTCGAGCTTTCGGGTGAAGCGGATCACCTCGGGCGTCACACTCTCCGACACGAAGGTGTCGAGGTGCTGCTTGAACGCCTGATAGGCCTGATAGAGCGCCTGCCGGAAGCCGGCCTGTTGAACGATGGGATGGTAGCCTTCCATATCGAACACGTAGGAACCCACGCACACGGTCATCGCCTTCATCGGCCCTTCGGCCCGGGGATCGAAAAACCCGTCGACCTGAACCCGCAGTTTCTGATGCAGCTTGGCCAAATGCCCGTCGAGCGTGCTTCTCAGGGTGGATTTCAGCTGCAGCATGCGCATCTGATGGCGGTTGATCTTGTTCAGCACGAGTTCGGCACTGGCCGCATCCTGTCCCAACAGATTCTGATGAAGGCCGATCCAGTGGGAAACGGCGGACAGGATTCCCTGAAGCCGATCCATGGGATTTTGCAACAGCAGCCGGTAGGTCTCCGAACGGATCTTTTCGTAAAAAACGTCCATGAAGCGGTGGAGTTCCCGTTCCGAAAAGGAGACGAAGGCCTCATCTTCCGACCATTGACGGAATCGGGCCATGTCCTTTTCCGTCAATTCCGCTTCAATCGATCGGAACAGGTGGTGGAGGGAGGAGAAGGTGAACACCTCCGGATTCGGACGAATCAGGGCGATTTCTTCCCGAATCTTGTCGATCAGGGGATGGAGGGTTTCGAGAGATTCGTGCTCGCTGAAATCCCAGTTGACGACAAAGAGAATGTTGTCCAAAATCCCCATCTTCTGGATCATGGAAAGAAAGCGGATGTCCGCCCGGCGCATCCCGGTACGGCTGCTGATGACATAGACGATGAAATGGGTCATCAGCAGATAGTCCTGGATCATCGCCAGATGAAGCGGGTTGGGGGAGTCGCTTCCCTGACAGTCGGCCAACTCGATCATGCCGCCCAACCGATCGGCATCGATCCGCAACGAAATATCCCGAAGATACACGGCCAGGGAATCGTCCGCCACATAGTTGCGATGGTCGCCGAACCGGGTGGCATCGAAGCTCAGGCGCTCGTGTTCGTTGCCCACCACCGGGGCCATCCGCTCGTACCCCTTGAGGTAGCAGGACAGCAGTACGGCGTTCATGTCCCGCGCCCCGTCCCGGATCAACCCGTTGGTGTCGAGCGCATCCAGGGCCTGCTGCAGGGCATGTCGATCCGACGGGTTTCGAAGATCCAAGGGGGTTTCGGGGTTTTCCCGGTGAAAATTCGGCAGCAGCACGCAGGCCTGCGTGATCTCGGAATTGATCTCCTCCCAGGACTTGACTTCCATGACGGCATCGAGCTGCTTGCCTTCTCGGATCCGCGTGACAATGGAGGTGACGACACCGGCGCCACGCTTGAGATAGTCCCCTCCGAGAAGAGCGTTGATGAAGGTGCTCTTTCCGGACTTGATGGCCCCGACGACGGCGATCCGAATGGTTTCATCCTCGAACTGCAGACGGATACTTTCGGCCGTCTTGCGAAAATGTTCCAGGTTCTTGCCCTCCAGCCCCGGAACAGACTGCATGGTCGACAGGATATCCAGAAGGGCCTGGTCGATATTCAAAACATGTGACTTGATTTCTTGAAAGGGATTCATTGGAATACTCGAGCTGTGATGATGCGGCGAAAATGCCTCTGCAGCCTTCCGTGAACGGAACATCGGGCCGAAGGATGTGCCGCCTGCATGTTTAGAAACCCGGATGTAGGGCCGGTTCTTCCTCCGGCCGACCGCATGAAGCCTGACCACAAAAGCAAAACCGGGTCAAAACGACCAAGGGGTCGTTGTGGCTGAAGGTGATACAATGTTCGCCCCTATTTGTCAAAAGCGAATTCATCGATGCGCAGTCATGAAAAGCGAACCCCAAACGGCAGGTCCCAGACTTCCATGAACACGGCGACCACAGAACGCTACCGAGAGACAGCCGCCAGAGCACTGTCCGATCCGATTCTCAAAAATGCCCTAAAAGGCCTTCAAGACCGGTTGGGGAAAGGGGCTCTCGAGGCCTATCGCCATCTTCCCGAAGGAGAGGGGCTTCGGCATCTGGCCCATGACATCCGGATGCACCATGTCGAGCACCTCGATAGGCTGCTCGACACCCTGAGCCGCAACATCGAGGCCCGGGGAGGAAAGGTCTTCTTCGCACCGGATGCGGCTTCTGCAGCCGAATACGTCGTGCAGCTCGCACGAAGGCATGCCGTTCGTAGCGTCGTCAAGGGAAAGTCCATGACGAGCGAGGAAGTCGGCATCAATACCGCGCTGGAAGCCGAAGGAATCCCCGTCACGGAAACCGACCTCGGGGAATTCATCATCCAGCTTGCCGGTGAATCCCCTTCCCACATCATCGCACCGGCCATCCACAAGACCCGAGAAGATGTGGGCCGACTCTTCGAAAGCCACCTCGGTATTCCCTTTACGAACGATCCCCCCACCCTGACCCGGGCGGCCAGAAACCACCTGCGGGCTCGGTTCTTGGCTGCAGACATGGGCATTACCGGATGCAACCTGGCCTGTGCCGAAACCGGACAGATCGCCCTCGTATCGAACGAAGGCAATATCCGAATGGCCACAACCCTTCCCCGGATTCATGTGGCCATCATGGGCATGGAGCGCGTGTGCGCAACGATCGATGAGCAATTGCTGCTGCTTCGCCTGCTCAGCAGGGGCGCATCGGCTCAGAAAATGGGGGGGTACGTCTCCTTTCTGGCCGGTCCGAAACGGGATGGATTTTGGGACGGTCCGGAAGAGTTTCACGTGGTCGTTCTCGACAACGGCCGTTCCCGCATCCTGGCCGATCCCGTCTTTCGGGAAGTGCTCTGCTGCATCCGCTGCGGGGGATGTCTCAACGTCTGCCCCGTCTATGCCAGAATCGGCGGGCATTCCTACGGGTATGCCTATTGCGGCCCCATCGGGGCCGTCGTCACGCCTCTTCTCACAGACATCGAACGATCGAAGCATCTCTTCTGCGGGGAAACCCTCTGCGGCGCCTGCAGAGATGTCTGCCCGGTGGCCATCGATCTGCCGCGAATGCTGCTTGCCCTGCGCCAGGTTCACGCAGAAGGAAGCCCCCGGTGGAACGTCCAACCGAAGCCGTCCCTCGAACGGTTCGGCTACGACATCTGGGCCTGGGTCATGACCCATCCCAAAGCATACCAGGCGCTTCTGCACGGGATGCACGTCCTCTGGCCGCTGCTCCGCCGCCTTCCCGTTCCCGGATGGACACCGTATCGGAAACTGCCCAAGTCCTTCGGCGGGTAGCCAGGGAGGGACGATGGAAGAGGAGTCAGGAGTCAGAAGTCAGAAGAATAGCGGTTGAGGTCTTTTTCTATGCCAGGAGGATGGCCCCCCCGTGAGGAGTATTGCTATGTGCGGTGTGGGCAGTGATACCAGCCGTCCCCGGCAATCCGGCTCCATTTCGGCGGGAAGGAATCGGAGCCTTTTTGCGCAACCGCAAAACAGGCCCCGATCCCCTGGACGCCGCGATGCGTTCAAAGCCTGGGGGTGCCGGCGGCCCTCGTCATCAAGAAATCGGGGTACAACCTATGGAAGACACCAGGAAACTGTTTTTTGCAACCCTGCATGCAGCGCTCGATCGAACACCCGGGGCTCTTTCAACAGATGGGATGTGTCGACGAGGCACCTGGAATTCTGCGATCGATGAGGATGACCAGGACGTCGTCCAAAAGCACCAGGCCGACTGGATGGCATCCTTTCGGGAACAGGCGACGCCCCTGTTGATCGAGACGGCGGTGGTCGACACGCCGGATGGTCTTGCGAAGGCCGTAGCGGACATCGCCATCCGAACTCCGACGGAATGGTCCGCCGTCAAGACCGTTGTCTGCTGCAACCATCCCCTGATCCGATCCACAGCCATTCGACAGGCCTTGGATGCACACCACATTCCGATGTTCTTTCCTGAGCAAGCCCCCCCCTCATCCATGGATCGTCGGCAGGAAACGCTCGGCAGCGGGCAACATGCAGGGAACCTCAGCTCGGCGCCGGATTTTCGGCAGCAGTGCGCGCAAGCCACCCTCGGCATCTTCACGGCCGATGCCGCCATCGCCGAATCGGCCACCCTCCTTCTTCGAACCACCCCCGATTGCCCCCGTATCGTCTCGCTGCTTCCATCGGCATCCATCGCCATCGTTCCCTTCGGATGCATCTTCGATACGTTTTCTCGATTGGCAGCCCATCTGACGCGGCACCCTGCTCCGGACGGCATGACATGGATCACCGGGCCCAGCAAGACGGCGGACATCGAGGCCGTCATGGTTCCGGGCGCTCACGGTCCCCGAAGCCTTCACGTTCTGTTTGTTACGGCCGACTGCCCGCCACTTTTTTCTTGACGAATTCCCTCGGCGCTGTAATGTAGCTATGCTGAATTCGGTCCATTTTTTTCGTCGGTTTCAGGGGCAACAGAGGACTTCAACCCGCCGGCGAATCGCACCCTTCTCCACCCATCCAAGGAGGTCATCGATGAACAGAAGCATCTGCAAGGTATCCGCCATCTTGTGTTTCATCCTCATGCTGACGACATCCGGATTTGCCGCAGACACGATCAAGGTCGGCCTCATCGACTGCTACAGCGGCCCTCCCAGCACCTACACGAACGATGTCCGCGATGCCTTCAAGCTGGCCGTGGACGCGATCAACGCCAAGGGCGGCGTTCTCGGAAAGAAGATCGAGTTTCAGACCCGGGATACCAAGTTCAAGGTCGATCTGGGCATTGCGGCCGCCAAAGAACTCATCATGAAAGAAAATGTGAACCTGCTGATGGGAACGATCAACAGCGCCGAAGCCCTGGCCATTTCCGACATCTGTAAGGCCGAAAAAATCCCGCTTCTGGTTACCTTCTCGAAAAGCGAGGCCATCACGGGCGCAAAGGGACATCGCTACGTTTTCTCCTTCACTGAAAACACGGCCATGGCCGGAAAGGCGGCAGCCGTCGGTCTTTCCAAGAAGCCCTATGTGAAATACTGGATTGCCGGTGACGACTACGAATACGGTCATGCCATCGGAAACGCGGTATGGGAGAATCTCCAGAAGCTGAATCCCAAGGTGGAGTTGTTGGGACAGACCTGGTGGAAGGTCGGCGAGCCGGATTTCACGCCGTACATTTCCTCCATTCTGGCTGCAAAACCCGATGCCGTAATCGTGGCCACGGGCGGTGCAAGCTGTGTGCCCTTTCTGAAGGCGGCCAAGGCAACCGGATTCAATGAAAAAGTCCCCTTCTTCATGCACACGGCCACAGAGCTGTCCACGCTGCAGCCGCTGGGCCTCGACGCGCCCGAAGGGGTCATCGGCACATCGAATTACTTCTTCTATTATCCGCAGACCCCGGAGAACAAGCAGTTCGCAGATGAATTTCAGAAGGCCTACGGCAGACCGCCCAAGGTCGGCGCCCTTTACGGATACATCACGGCCATGTTCCTGAAAAAAGCCTACGAAAAGGCCGGTGCGGTCGATACCGAAAAATTCGTCGACGCCCTCGAAGGCCTTTCCGTCGACAGCCCGATCGGCCCCCTGACGATGCGGGCTTTCGATCACCAGCTCATGCTCCCCATGTACATGGGGGTGACCAAGAAGGACCCCGGATACGATTTTCTGGTCGCCTCCGATATCGTCACCATTCCGGGAGAGGCCGTCATGCCGAGCATCGAAGACATCCAGAAGGCTCGGGGAAAATAGATGGCCGAAGGGATTGCACTGCAGACGATTCTCCAACAGCTTCTGGTAGGCCTGAGCCGAACGACGATCCTGTTCATCGTCGCCTCCGGCATGAGCCTTGTGCTGGGGGTGCTGCGTATTCCGAATTTGGCACACGGATCGTTTTACATGATCGGCGCTTTTCTGGCCTATAGCGTGTCGGCAGCCATCGGTTCGACGATGGGTTTTTGGACAGCCGTTCTGGTGGCGCCGATCGGTGTGGCCTTGTTGAGTTTCGCGATCGAAAGGGGACTCTTCCGCCATCTCTACGATCGGGAACACCTGATGTTGCTCTTGTTCACGTTTTCGTTTACGCTCGTCTTCTCCGATCTTGTCAAACTGATCTGGGGTTCCGACTACCGGTCGATGCCCGTACCGGAGGTGTTTCAGGGAAGCATCCTGGTGATGGGACTGACCCTCCCTCTGTACAATGCCTTTCTGTTGGCCGTCGGACCCATTGTCGCCATCGGTCTGTGGCTGCTCACCCAGAAAACGAAGATCGGCAAGATCGCCCGAGCTGCGGCGGTCGATCGGGAAATGGTCGATGCCATCGGCATCAACGTGCAGATGATCTACAGCGTGGTCTTCGTGATCGGCTGCTTCCTGGCAGGGCTTGGGGGTGCGCTGGTGGCCCCGACCCAGAACATCACCCAGGGCATGGACCACGGCATCATCATGGAAACCTTTCTCATCGTGATCGTGGGCGGTCTGGGCAACATCTGGGGCGCCCTTACCGGAGCCCTCGTCTTCGGACTGAGCCATGCCGTCGGAATCATGGTGTTTCCGCAGTTTGCCATCGTCATCCCCTATCTGGCCGTGGTGGTCATTCTGATGTTCCGGCCCCGCGGGCTTCTGAAATCCATCTGGTGATCATGGAACCGTCTTCCCGGCATTTGTCGCCATCCCTCCTGACCCCGATCGTCATTCTCCTCATCCTTGCCTGTATGCCGCTGGTCGGATCCCGCTTCTTCATCTACCTCGTCTCCGGCATTCTGGTGACGGGACTTCTGGCAACCAGCCTCAACCTCGTGCTCGGATTCGGCGGCATGTACCAATTCCACCACGCCGTCTTCTATGGGACGGGCGCCTACTGCACGGCCCTGTTGCTCACGAAAACCTCTCTTCCCGCTTGGGTGGCCTTCGTTTCGGCCCCCATCGGCGCCGCGCTTCTGGGGCTGGTCATCGGAGCCATCTGTGTGCGGCTGTCCAAACTCTATTTCGGCATGCTCCAGATTTCGCTCGGCTCGCTCGTCTGGGCGATCGTTTACCGCTGGTACAGCTTCACCGGCGGAGACGACGGGATACACGGCATCCCCCTTCCCTCCTGGATTTCGGGGGGAAAACCGGCATACTATGCGGTGCTGCTGACGGTCGCCGTCTGTTTCTTTCTGCTTCACCGAATCGTCGAATCCCCTTTCGGCCGGATATTCCAGGCGATCCGGGACAACCCCGTTCGGTGCGAAGCCGTAGGCATTCCGGTGCAACGCCATCAGTTGATCGGTCAAGTGCTGGCCGCCGCCTTCGCCGGTGTAGCCGGAGCGCTGTTTGTCGTCGTCGAAGGGTCGGTGTTTCCGGACATGCTCTTCTGGACCCTGTCCCTGGAAATTCTCATCATGTGTCTTCTCGGCGGTTGGTTTCGCTTCTGGGGGCCCATGGTGGGGGCAGCCATCATCGTATGCCTGCGCACCTATGTCGGCTCTTACACGGAATATTGGACCCTCATTCTCGGTGTGTTTTTGATGCTCATCATCTTCTTTCTGCCGGACGGGGTTCTCGGCCTGGCGGAACGGCTGACCCGTCGAAACGCCACAGCTTCGTCCACCTGAGGGACCATCGCCCATGCTCCACGTCGAAAACCTCCAAAAATCTTTCGATGGCTTCATGGCCGTCTGTGACGCCCACCTCGTTGTCTCCAAAGGGGATATCGTCGCTGTCATCGGTCCGAACGGAGCCGGCAAAACGACCCTGTTCAATCTCATCACCGGCCAGATTCGGCCCGATCGCGGCCGTGTGCTGTTCAAAGGAGAAGAGATCACGGGACTCGCCCCCTACCGCATCTGTGAACGGGGGATCTGCCGTTCGTTTCAGATCGTCAACATTTTCCCAAGGTTGAGCGTATTCGAGAACGTCCAGGTGGCCGTGCTGGCCCATCAGAAGCGGGCACTCGATCTGATGAAACCGGCTCGAAATCAAGGGAAAACCGAAACCGAGCGCATCCTTGCCGGTTTCGATCTGCTCGATCAGAAAGACCGCAAGGCCGGCACCCTGTCGCATGGCGATCAGAAGGTTCTCGAGATGGCCATCGCCCTCGGAAACGAGCCGGATCTGCTCATTCTCGACGAACCGACGGCAGGCATGTCCCCGGAAGAAACGGCCCACTGTCTGGCATTGATGAAACGGCTTTCCGCAGAAACGGGGGTAACCATTCTCTTCTGTGAGCACGACATGGAAATGGTGTTTGCCGTGTCGACCAGCATCATGGTGATGCAACAGGGGAAAACGATCATCCAGGACACGCCGCAAGCCGTGCGCGCCTCTCGCGAAGTGCAGGAGGCCTATCTCGGAGAATGCCCGAATGCTGCTTGAACTCGAAGCCATCCACAGCTACTATGGAGATAGCCACATTCTCTTCGATGTTTCGCTGAGCATCGACGACCGAGAAATCGTTTGCCTTCTGGGTCGAAACGGGGCCGGGAAAAGCACCACCATGAAGAGCATCATCGGCCTCGTACCGCCAAGGCAGGGGATCGTCCGGTTTCGAGGAACCCGATGCGACGGATGGAAACCCCACCGGATCGCTCGGCTCGGCATCGGTTTCGTACCCGACGATCGGCGGGTGTTTGCGGATCTTACGGTCGGAGAAAACCTCGAGATCGTCGTTCGGAAGGACACGCCCGAAGGCCCATGGAACAAAGATGCCGTCTACGATTTTTTCCCGGCCCTCCGGCAGATCGATAAACGACGGGCCGGTTTCCTGAGCGGCGGCGAACAGCAGATGCTGACCATCGCCCGGGCTCTCATGACCAACCCGTGTCTGTTGTTGCTGGATGAACCCACCGAAGGACTTGCCCCGCTCATCGTCGGAATGCTGGCCGAGCGGATCGTCGAGCTCAAACAGCGAGGGCTGGCGGTCCTGTTGGCCGAACAGAACCAGAAAGTCGCCCTTGACATCTCCGATCGGGCCTACCTCATCGATAACGGATCGGTACGATTTTCCGGAAGCATCGAAGCGCTGCGCAG
>Ga0272446_1007038_pt1 | contig 11412 bp, 12 predicted proteins | sample YNPCB0061_FD_194587 | JGI IMG/M metagenome (GOLD analysis project Ga0272446, IMG submission 194587) | Hot spring microbial mat communities from Yellowstone National Park, WY, United States - YNP-CB-006-1 | ecosystem: Environmental > Aquatic > Thermal springs > Hot (42-90C) > Sediment | place...
GCTCAGGCGCATAGGCATCAGGCAGCAGTTCTCCCACTTGTTTGACCCAGGTGATGATAGTGGTGTGATGTACGCCTTTAACTCGTTCGATCGCTCGAAACCCTAAGCCATTGACATACATTTTCAGACATTCGCGTTTGACCTCATCGCTGTAGCCTGGCTGAGGGGTATAGTGTTCAATGAATTGTCGTCCACAATCGACACAGATGTAATTTTGTTTACCTCTTCGATGACCATTCTTTCGAGTATGCGTAGATTCGCACTCTGGGCATTGCATCACAACCAACCTCAATTCATCCCTCCATTTGCAACGCCCAGTAAATTCACCCATTACATTGGCATTGTATCGCCTGACAATTCGCTGGGTGCATCCCACTTTCGTAGCCCTCACCCTAAATCCCTCTCCCAGAGCGGGAGAGGGACTTTGAATCCAGTGCCCCTTCTCCTATTTTGAAGGGGTTGGGGGATGAGGGCAAATTTGCAAAACTGGGATGCACTCCAATTCAATTGCATCGGGTGACAATTCAATTGCATCGCGTGACAACTCAATTGCATCGCGTGACAATTCGATTGCATCGCGTGAATTCAGTATATTCCGCAGTGACAATTCGATTGCATCGGGTGACAACTCAATTGCATCGCGTGAATTCAGTATATTCCGCAGTGACAATTCGATTGCATCGGGTGACAACTCAATTGCATCGCGTGACAACTCAATTGCATCGGGTGACAATTCAATTGCATCGGGTGACATTGGCATTGTCGAGCCCTGCATTGACTGACGAATTGGAGCGTGTGAGGGGTGAGATGCAAGCCCCTAGGCTTTAGATACGGGGTTAGCCTCACGGCAAATACAACATCTGTTGCACCTCAGCCGCACTGATGAGTTGCGATCGCTAAGCTTCAGCAACGGCTGATTCTAGACCTCATTGGGGCAGATTACCATCAAATCCAGCGGGAAGATTCCCAACCCTATTGCCCCGCCAAGCGGGAGTAGTGAAACGCATCTAACAGCGGATCCGCCTGCTGATTGACAATCAAATTGCTAATCAATTGAGCCGTGATTGGCATCAACAAAATGCCATTCCGGTAATGACCCAATGCCAGCGTCAGATTGTCAAACGGCCCCGGCCCCAGAATCGGAGCCTGATCCGGTGTTTCAGGCCGAAACCCCCACCAAAGTTCCTGAATCGGAAAATCCTGCAAGCTGGGAAAAACCCGAATCGCCCGCGCCAACAATCCCTGAATGCCAGCCGGCGTATTATCAGGCCGGAAACCAACCGCCTCGCTAGTGGCCCCAATCACAATTCGTCCATCCCGCCGCGGCACCACATACACATCGCCAAACAGAACCTGCCGCAGCGGCTGCGTCAGCCCGAACTCCGGCGGCACCTGGAGCGACAACATCTGCCCCTTTCTGGGCGCAACTGGATGGGGCAACAGAGATGCGGCCCAGGCGCCCGTCGCCAGAATATAGTGGGTCGCCTGCCACTCACCGGCTGAGGTTTGCACCCCGGTGATGCGATCGCCATCCTGCGCTAGAGCCTGTACCGTTACCCCTTCATACAGTTGGACACCCTGATCCTGGCAGGCCAATCTTAACCCCTGCATCAACGCCCGATTGTCAACCTGGGCATCTTCGGGATACCACCAACCCCCCACCACATCTGGCCCCAGATCCGGCTGCAGGCGATCGAGTTCAGCCCGATGCAACCAATGCTCCGTTGTTGCTGCTGGCGCTTCATAAACCGGGGTCAAAATGCCACACGGCCAATAGCCGGTTTCCAACCCCGTCAGATCTTCCAGCTTACGCGTCCAGTCGGCATAGAGGGCGCGGCTACGCAAACAGAGATCCAACAACGGCCCCGGTTCAATTCCTTCCGCCTGAGGAGCCAGCATTCCCGCTGCCGCCAGCCCAGCCGATTCACTAAGGCTGCGATTCAGGACCGTAACCGACTGTCCTTTCAGTTGCAACTCCAGGGCGATCGCCAACCCGATTGCACCCCCACCCAGAACTAGAATTTCAGTATGCGTTGTCATATAGCAATCCTAAATGACTTGTGTAACGACTAAATGGTGAAAGGGCTTTGTGAAAAGGATTTCCTGCGGAAACCTTTCACAATCCTGATCGGATCGCTATAGCCCAATCAGATTACCATTTTGCCGGAATCGGTTGTTCAGGAAGGGGGGCAGGCAGGGTTGTAGGGGGATAGGGAGTGGTTGCCGTTGGTTGGGGTTGGGGCTGCAGCGGTTGCAGCGGCGCAGGTAAAGTCGTGATGCTGGCAGTACTGAAGCCCGTACTGCGTGGTTGGGGAACTTTGGTAACCTGGGTGGTCAAAGTTTGGGTTGCTGTCTGGGAGGTTGTCTGGGTCTTGGTCTGGTTCGTCGTCAAATTTTGCCGGAACAAATAGGGACTAAAAACCCGAATCCCGACAACCAAACCCAGGAAAAGAAGCACTGCACTAATAATTCGGCCCATCGCTGTTATCCCTCCTGACAGGTGACCTGCCGCTGCAGATCGATGCGTCCCTACACTGTCCAGCGATGTCTCAATGCATGCGGAACAGACTAGTGTTTTGTCAAACCCTAATTTTAAGGTGAACCCATTGGCTCGTAGTCGGCGCTTTAGCGCTGAAGCGCTGACTACAAACCCTAATTTCTAGAGTTGACGCTGCACTAGTACCTCTATTCTCTATCATCCTTTTTAAATCGTAACAAACTCCCTTTTTCTACACCTAGGCCACTGGCAGCTTACCGAGGCGAGTCTGCCTGCCCCCACAAGCCACCGTGTTTGATTACCGTAATGTCGCCTAAAACCTTAGTCTGACAGGCTAGCCGACGGTTCCTTTGCAAGTTGTGGGGTGGCAGAGACAGGCGCATTTTCTCCCTTTGACCCATTTCCGATACGGGGCCCTCAATTTCCACCGCACAGGTGCCACAGGTGCCCAAGCCATGACAATTGATCACCTGCGCCGCCCCGTTGTAAACCGGCCCCTGGTTTGCCAGCAACACCTGGCGTAGATTTGCACCCGTTTCACAGGTGAACGTCCGACCCTCAACAGTTACAGTTGGCATGGGAGTTCTCCCTCCGCACTCTTTTACCTTCCAATCTTAAAGGAATAGACTGGTTCGATTGGTGACGGTTGGTTACAGTTAGTTACAGACAGGCCAGGTCAACCGTGACAGCAAAAAATAGGCTTGGCTTTAGTGAACAGCGCTTCCTCCCGTGGATTCTACTTTGTTAAAAAACAGAACCGCGATCGCACTCAGGAGAAGCGTCATGCCAATGAAATAAAAGCAATCATTGTAGGCCATGACCAATGCCTCCCGCCGCACCAGATTATCAATTGTCGCCAAGGCTTGCTGATGAGCTGTATTCCAGTCCACCCCACCCCGCTCCATCAATAGCTGCGTCAACTGCTCCAGGCGCTGTTGCGTTTCAGGACTGTAAATTGAAATCGACTCACCCAGGCGACTGGAATGGAACTGTTCCCGATTATTCAGCAGGGTGGCCAAGGTGGCAATGCCCAAGGATCCGCCCAAATTGCGCATCATATTAAACAGAGCTGATGCCGAACCAGCCAGAGCCGGTTCAATGCCAACGGTGGCGATGGACGACAGGGGCACCATAATCAGCGGTTGTCCCGCGGCTCGGACCAATTGGGACCAGCGCAATTGATCCAAGCCCGTTTGGTGGGTCAGGTTGGAATTCATAAAGCAACTGATGGCAAACAGGGAAACCCCAACGCCCACCATCAATCGGGCATCAATCTTTTTCATCAGGAAAGGCACCAGGGGCACAATCAACAACTGCGGCAGCCCCACCCACATGATCACTTCGCCAATTTGCAGGGCGTTATACCCCTGAATTTGGGCCAGGTAGAGCGGCAGAATATAGATAGAGCCGTAAAGCCCAATGCCTAGGGCAATGTTGACAGTGTTAGCCAGGGCAAAATTGCGCCGCTTCAACAACCGCAGTTCGATAAACGGTCGCTTGCGGGTCAGTTCCAGCCAGAAGAAAAGGCTGAGGAAAATCACTGCGATCGCACTCAGGCGGACAATCAGAGCGGAATCAAACCAATCTTTGCGGCTGCCTTCTTCTAGCACCACTTGCAGTGATCCCAGCCCGATCGCCATGGCAATAATGCCCCCCCAGTCTCCCTGCTTGAGCAAGTGCAGATTCATCCGTCCTGGCTCAACGGCATACCAGACAGCACTCAGTAACAGCAGGCCGGGAATCACATTGAGGTAAAAGATGTACTGCCAGCCATAATTCTCCGTCAACCATCCCCCCAGGGTCGGGCCAATCGAGGGTGCAAAGGTGGCCGTAATGGCAAACATGGCCAACCCAATCGGTTGCTTGGCTGGCGGCAGGTTTTGCAGGATGAAGGTAAAGGCCAGGGGAATCAGCGTGCCACCGGTGAATCCCTGCGCTGCCCGGAAGCCAATCATGGAGGGCAAATTCCAGGCCCAGGCGCAACCCATCGAAAAAACAATAAATAAAGCTGCATTGACCAGCAAATAGCGACGGATGGAAAACACCGTAGCCAGCCAGCCAGTTAAGGGAATGACCACAATTTCAGCTACCAAATAGGCGGTTGAAATCCAGGATCCCTCTTCCAGGGTGGCACCCAGGGCCGCTTGAATTTCTTTCAGCGACGCATTGGTGATCTGAATATCCAGGACGGCCATGAAGGCGCCCAGAATGGTGCCCATCACCCCAACCCAGGTTTTCCAGGGAACGGCTTGAGGCAGGGAAGCGGCCAATGCTGGTGGGGCTGGCGGCTGTCTCTGACGATCGCGGTCGGTCACCGTTAGGCTCCTTTCAAAGTCTGGCAGTTGGAAGGGCTGAGCTGTTGTCGATTACTTCACCTCCACACTGATTGTGGCAGACATGCCAGGGGTGATTTGTGACTCATAGCCCCGAATGCTGTCGGCATCAAAGGTAATTTTGACCGGAATCCGCTGCACAATTTTAGTGAAGTTTCCCGTAGCATTGTCGGGGGGCAACAGGGCAAATTGGGATCCAGAAGCAGGGGAAAGGCTGTCAACCTTGCCTTTGAACGAGTGTCCCGGAAACGCATCCAGTTTGATCTCGACCGGTTCACCTGGGCGCATTTTTCTCACCTGGGTTTCCTTAAAGTTCGCCACCACCCACATCTGGTCTCCAACAACCGCCAGCAGTGGTTGCCCCGGTTGGACTTGCTGCCCCACTTCAACCGTTTTGCGGCCAATTCGTCCCATCGCCGGTGCGGTCACATTGGTATAGGACAACTGCAACTGCGCTTCGGCCAGTTGGGCCTCGGCCTGACTGATCGCAGCGATCGCGGCTTCATACTGGTTACGGTTGACATCGACTTGCACACCAGTTGCCTGGGCTTGCTGCAACCCGCCTTTGCTGGCCTGCAATTGGGCCTGAGCCTGGGTCACTCCCTGTTGTGCCTGGGCCAGTTTAGCCTGAGCCTGTCGCACCCCCTCCTGAGCGGCAGTTCGCTGCGCCTGCGCCACTTGATAGGCAGCCAGGGCTGAGTCGAGTTGTTGTCGGGGAATAGCTCCTTCCTTTGCCAAAGCCTGATAACGAGTGTAATCGGCCTGGGCCTGTTGTAGTCTGGCTTCTGCCTGAGCCAGTTGGGCCTGAGCCGCTGGTACGCCAGACTGGGCTTCGCTCACCGCCGCCTGGGCCGTGGCAATCGCCGCGATCGCAGTGGCCACCCTACCCTGAGCCTCCATCGTCTGGGCCTGGGCTGTCGTGCCAGCCTGGGTAATGCTGGTTTGCGCTGCCTGGGCCTGTCGTTGCACCACAGCGAGGGTTGCCTGGGCCTGCCGCACCTTCACCTGATAATCCTGGGGATCAATCTGCACCAGCAATTCGCCTGGGTGAACCAGTTGGTTGTCGTTGACTGGCACCGCTTTGACAGTACCGACAATCCGACTGCTAATGGGATACACATGGCCAGCCACCGCCGCATTGTCGGTTTGCTCATGGGTTGCCGCATACTGCCACCAGCGATAGCCAAAGCCACCGGCCGCAATTGCCCCCAACCCCAGAACCACGGCCAACAGCAGACGGGGAGAGCGTTTTGCAGTTGATTGGGTTGCAGGGGCGGACAAGGGGGCTGCTTGACCATCAACACTTGCGTGCTGATCAAAAGCCACCTCAAGCGACAGCGGCTCTAATTGCAGCGTTTCTGACTCAAACGCGGCACGGTGGCCATTGGTTGCTGGTTTATCGACTGTGTTCATAGAGTATCGCCCACCGCAAAAATTACGGATTCAATTATTTAGAGTACGTAGTTTATAAGAATTTGTTCTCCTCCCATCGGGTGATTTTTCACCCTTGTCAGGCTCTGAACTTGCGGTTGAAGGGTGGCCAGTGTTGGGCAGATGGCCTGTCCAGCAGGGAAAGATTGCCGGTGAAGGTCGGGCAGGTGAGCCCACTGACTTAGCTAGACTTCAAGACAGGTTGAGAATGGCCCGATCGATCCAGTCCGAGAAGAGTCGTTGCTCTGCTTCAGAAAAGCCCTGTAAGGTTTGCTGCCGCAGTTCCGCCGCCAGTGGGGGCAGCACTGCTTCCAGTTGTCGCCCCGATTCCGTCAGCCAGATTCGCCAAACCCGGCGATCGCTGGAGTCCCGCTCTCGGCGCACCAGTCCCCGCTCTTCCATCCGATCAATGACGCCAGTCAGAGTGCCGCCCACCTGGCGCAATTGCTCACCCAGGGCCGAAGTGGACAGACCATCCTGCTCCCACAGACAACACAAAACCACCCAGTGAAAGGCCGTTAACCCATAGGGTTCCAATAAGTCCTGGAATTGCCGGCCCAGGAGTTGCGATAGCAGTTTAATTCGATACCCCAGGCTATGGGGAGCTTTTACTTCTTGCCAGGGTTCCACGTAGAGCAGGGAAGGCGGAGCAGTCATCAGTTACTTCGCATGTCTATTATTAGCATACTAATTTTTTAGAGGAACTGGATGGGTGCTGGGTAATGGCGATTATTTTGGTTTTGCTTAAGAATTGATCCCCCGTAATCGTAAGATAGGAGAGACGTGACAGGACTTCAGTGACTGTGAAGGCAATCTCTCTGCTTGGTTCGACCGGCTCAATTGGCACGCAAACCTTAGACATTGTGACCGATCATCCCGATGAGTTCCGGGTGGTTGGCCTGGCTGCGGGCCGCAACGTCGAACTACTGGCGCAGCAAATTCGCCAGTATCAGCCCCAGATTGTCGCCATCAGCGATGCCGAAAGCTTACCTGCCTTGAAGGCCGCGATCGCCGATCTGTCGCCCCAGCCCACCTTGCTGGCCGGCCAGGAAGGGGTGATTGAGGTGGCCCGCCATCCAGCAGCCGAGGTGGTGGTCACTGGAATTGTTGGCTGTGCCGGTCTGTTACCCACCATCGCTGCGATCGAAGCTGGCAAAGATATTGCCCTGGCCAACAAAGAAACCCTAATTGCCGGGGGGCCAGTGGTATTGCCGCTGATCCAGAAGCATGGCGTCAAACTGCTGCCAGCGGATTCAGAGCATTCGGCTATTTTTCAATGTCTCCAGGGGGTGCCCGCTGGCGGGCTGCGGCGCATTCTGCTGACCGCATCCGGTGGCGCTTTCCGAGACTTGCCGGTGGAAAAGCTAGCCTCCGTAACCGTGGCTGATGCCCTGAAGCATCCTAACTGGTCCATGGGGCGCAAGATTACCATTGACTCCGCCACCCTGATGAATAAGGGACTGGAGGTAATTGAGGCCCATTTCCTGTTTGGCCTGGACTACGACCAGATCGACATTGTGATCCATCCCCAGAGTATCATCCATTCCCTAATTGAGGTCCAGGACACCTCCGTCCTGGCCCAGTTGGGTTGGGCCGATATGCGCCTGCCCTTGCTGTATGCCCTGTCCTGGCCGGAACGGATTTACACCAACTGGGAACCGCTGAACCTGGTTAAAGTGGGCAGCCTGACCTTCCGCGAACCCGATCACCAGAAATATCCCTGCATGCAACTGGCCTATGCCGCCGGTCGAGCCGGGGGATGCTTGCCCGCTATCCTGAATGCCGCCAACGAGCAGGCCGTGGCCCTCTTCCTGGAAGAGAAAATTCAGTTTCTGGACATTCCCCGTCTGATTGAGCGGGCCTGCGATCGCTACCAGGTTCACAACACTCCAACCCCAACCCTGGAAGATATTCTGGCGGCCGACCAGTGGGCCAGACGGGAAGTCCTCAGCCTCAGCCAAACCCTGACCGAACAGCCAATTTTGTCGATCAGCTAAGCTAGCAACAACCAAACCCCTGCAAGCGGAATTGAGTAATGAATTTTCTGTTGCTAGTTGCCGCGATCGCCATTTCCATCCTGGTCTTCACCTGGCTACTGAAAGTCGTTCGGGCCACCCTCAGCACCGCCATTGCGATCGCCCTGATTGTCCTGATCATGCAACTGGTCTTTGGCATCGGTCCCAGCCAACTCTGGCAACAAGTCAGCCAAATTCCCTCGATCCTCTGGCAACTGGTTACCGGCGGCAAATAACAGATAGTAAGCAATGGTTGGGTTTTGCGTTGCTGAACCTCGCCCCTAACACCCAGCCCCTAACACCCGACACCCTGCGCCCCTAACCTTCCCCACTCCCGTTCGGCTGAGGCTTCGACGGTGAGCTCAGCCGAACCGCGCTCACGGCGGAAGCCCACTCCCTAACTCACTCCCCACCATGACCTCCACCACTCCCCCCAACATCGATTTAACAGCCCTGCTGGCCGATCTGGCTGGCCTAGAGGTGATTACCGATCCGACCCAATTGACCAAACTCTCCCTCGACTATTTTCACTTCAGTCCGGTGCTGCAACCGTTGCTACAGGACAAGCGGGGCCAGTTGGCTGTGCGTCCCAGCCATGAGGCGGAAGTGCTGCGAGTGGCCCAGGTCTGTGTCAAACATCGGGTGCCTGTAACCGTGCGGGGAGCGGGTACAGGCAACTATGGTCAGTGTATTCCCCTGGAAGGCGGAGTCATTTTGGACCTGAGCCGGATGCAAGCAATTCGCTGGCTGAAGCCGGGAGTAGCCCGGGTGGAAGCGGGAGTGAAACTGGCCGCCTTGGACAAACAGGCACGGGAAATTGGCTGGGAACTGCGTATGGTTCCCTCTACTTACCGCACTGCCACCATTGGCGGATTCATCGCTGGGGGCAGCGGTGGCATTGGTTCGATTACCTATGGACAATTGCGCGATCGCGGCAATCTGCTGGCCTGTCGGGTTGTGACCCTGGAAGACTCACCACGGGTGTTGGAACTGCGCGGCGATCAGGTCCAGACCGTTAACCATGCCTACGGCACTACTGGCATCATCACCGAGTTGGAAATGCCTTTGGGACCCGCCTATCCCTGGGCTGAACTGATAGTTTGCTTTGATGACTTTATGACCGCTGCCCGTTTTGGGTTGGCCCTGAGTCGAGCCGATGGGCTGATTAAAAAACTGATCACCATCTGTGCCCAGCCGATTCCCACCTACTTTGGAACGCTCCAAGCAGATATTCCAGCAGGGCAGCATGTTGCCCTGTTGATGGTTGCGGAAACCTGTCTGGAACCCCTAGCCAGTTTGGTGCAGGAATTTGGCGGCGCTATTACCTATCAAAAGTCTGCCCAGGAAGCCAGTAAAGGCATGTCTGTGGGGGAATATTCCTGGAACCACACCACCCTTCATGCCCGCAGTGTCGATCCATCCCTCACCTATCTGCAAACGCTGTTCCCCCTAGATCCGGAGATGAAACTAGTGGAGCAGATGTATCACAAGTATGGAGACGAAGCTATGATGCATCTGGAGTTTGTCCGGGCCTTCGGCGACCTGCGGGTTGTCGGTCTCCAAATTGTCCGCTACACCTCTGAAGCCCGATTGAACCAGATCATGGCAGACCTTGAAGCGAATGGGGCCATTATCTTTAACCCGCACACCTACCTGCTGGAGGATGGAGGAATGAAGATGGTAGACCGGGAACAACTGCAATTCAAAGAACAGATTGATCCCTACGGTTTACTTAACCCTGGGAAAATGCGCGCCTGGCTAGAGCGTTAACCGGTCAGAATCTTTCGAGAGCACAATACGAGAACACAATATATGCACGTGGGCGAAGCACTGGACAACCAGTCCTTGAATGTAACGAAAGGGCATGGCCCAAATGCTTCGCCGCCACAGCAGACGAACCCTTGCGGGTCAACTTTCGTCTAGAAAATCTCCTTAGCCCCTACGGTTTTTGCGTCGGGCCAACGCTTTCCGCTTGGCTTTTTGCAACGGGGTTTCAAAATGCCGCTTTTTCTTCATATCGGCAAAAATATCAGCCTTGGACACCTGACGCTTAAAGCGACGTAAAGCGGATTCGATCCCCTCGCTCTCACCTACGATCACTTGAGCCATCTCTTATTTTCCTCCTGAATCAGAAACAACAAATAAAATTGCATGAAACCGAGTCGGCTAGTTGCCTGGGACTGTTCTGGTTGCAACCCCTAACTCATTGGCCCACCGAATTGACCCTACCCAATTGGATAGTAACAAGCGATTGGGCAAAGAGGGTGGTCATCTTTTGTATCAACCAGTTTAAAGAGCTCCTGCTGAGCAAAGCAAGCTTGCTCACTCTGCAGAAGCTCTTTCCAGTCCACCTGATCGATATATCAGCTAGAAGCGGCGATCGCCCCTTCCGCCACCACCGCCACCGCCACGACGTTGATTACCGCCCCAACCACCGGAGGAGGGACGTTCTTCCCGTGGTTTTGCCTTATTGACTCTCAGATCGCGGCCCATCCACTCAGCACCATCAAGCGCTTCAATGGCAGCCTCTTCCTCAGCATCCGAAGACATCTCCACAAAGCCAAACCCTCGCAACCGCCCACTTTCGCGGTCAACTGGAAGCTGGACTCGTTTCACCGTGCCGTATTCCGCGAAAACTTCACTAACGGCTTCTTCTGTAACCTGATAGGACAGGTTACCGACGTAGATTGACATGAACTACTCCAAATACACAGAAACAGTAGAGAGAATCAGAGAAATCGGAGAGTTGTCTGTCAACCTGGTACAAATACAACTGAACACCGAATGTGAATCCTCAAACCTTATCCTAACTTAGATAGGCAAGGAGAGAACAGGCCAATCGGTGATTTTAAGGCTTGACAGTCGGATTCACCAACCAACGGGCTGGTCAAGCATCTGCAGCAGCCGGATGGGGCTAGTCCTGGTTCACCTCAGAGGGGCCCGCAACTGAGCGATCGCCGCTACATAGCAATCCTATTTGATTTATGAATGCCTGGATGGTGAAAGGGCTTTGTGAGAAGGATTTCCTGCGGAAACCTTTCACAATTTTGATCGGATCGCGATATACCTGACTGCTTCCAGGCATGGCCAACTCAAGGCAGATCAGGACTTAATTTGCTTCTGCTTGCAAGCGAGG
>Ga0272446_1007039_pt1 | contig 11411 bp, 4 predicted proteins | sample YNPCB0061_FD_194587 | JGI IMG/M metagenome (GOLD analysis project Ga0272446, IMG submission 194587) | Hot spring microbial mat communities from Yellowstone National Park, WY, United States - YNP-CB-006-1 | ecosystem: Environmental > Aquatic > Thermal springs > Hot (42-90C) > Sediment | place...
GGCAAGCTGGCTTTTTGGCATGGAAGCCTGGTTCATCGCGGCCAGAAAGGCTGCAAAGGGATTCGGATAGGGGTATTCATCGATAATAAGCTCCGCATCCTCTGGAAGCTTAAGGGCTTCTTTCAGGACCCTTAGGGCACCCGCAAGCCCCTGTATTCCATCAACAAGACCATTCTTTTCCGCATCACCGCCTGAGTAGATACGTCCCTGGGCGAGTTCTTGAACCTTGTCCTTGGGGATGTTTCGCCCCTCTGCGACCCGGCTTACAAAATCATCATAGAGCTCCAAAATCCATTGATGATACTCTTCCACCTCTTGGGGATTCAGGTCCCGATAGGGGAGAAGGATTCCTGCCTGCAGATCCGCATGGCTCCCCCGTTTAAGGAGGTCAATAGAAAAGCCCAGCTTATCGTTTAAACCCCCATCATAGAACCAGGACGCAATGACGCCGATAGAACCGGTTATCGTATAGGGGGTGGCATAGAGACCTGAACCATACATGGAAACCCAATAGCCGCCGGAACCGGCCACGGACCCCATGGACACATAGACCGGCTTATGTTCCTTGGCCTTTTTTACAGCCTCCGCCACATAGTCCGCCGCAATGGGATCTCCGCCGGGGGAGTCTACCCGCAGAATAATGCCCTTTACGGTGGGATCATTGCCAAGGCTTTCGATAATTTTGGCCAGATTGCGGGCATTCATACCCCCTTCGAGGGATGTACTGCCATTGGCATAGACGATGGCCAGGTGGGGCGGTTCAGACCATATATCCTGTTGGGTCGATGGGGACCGATAGGAAGAGGCGAGGGCTCTAAAGGGATTAGTATCCTTCTGGAACAGACTCAGGCTCATATCCCCATAGGTTTGAACCGATACGGCTTTTCCAGACAGTTCTTGTATGGCAGTACGAAGAGCCTCTTCCCTGCCAAGGGAGTCGACAAGGGCCGCCTTTTGGGCATCCCGGGGACTTATAAGGAAATTTTCCTCCAAAAGATTAGCAAATTGGGTTTCGGTAAGCTTCCGGCCTGCAAGGATGGCATTCTTGGTCGCGGTAAAGGTGCTATCCAGATAGGCTTCGTACTGTTCCCGGTCAGCAGGAGAAAAGCTGTCCCTGCTATAGGATTCGGCAGCGGACTTATAGGTAAAGTACTTAAGTTCCCGGAAGCCTACCCCTAGTTTTTCCAGGGTATGCTTAAAATACCCTCGGCCGACCACATAGCCATTGAAACTCAGGGTACCCTGACTGTCCATGACAATCCGGTCCGCCACGGTGGCGAGGGCGTAGACATCGAAACTGGGTTGCTGAACAAAGGCAATAACCTTTTTGCCCGAGGCTTTAAAATCTTCCAGGGCCTTACGGAGTTCCCACAGGTCGCTCCGGGATGCAGAAAGGGAGGCCGTATTCAGGATGATGCCCGCCACGGCGGGATCCTTTTTAGCAGCATCGATGGTTTGCAGAACCGCAAAAAGGGAAGCAGGGCCATTAAAGAGGTCCGGCGAAGCAGAAAGGTTTCTGAGGGCAAGTTCAATATAGGTTCTCTGGGCGGGTGGAACGGCCATGGCATAGCCCTCTTTGTTTGTTGCAAAGGATATCCCCGCACCGGCCTCGAGGGCACCGCTGAAATCGCTTTTTGCTGAAGCCAGGGAGCCTGCGACGCCAAGCATACCAAATCTCAGGTTTAACCCCAGGGTGATGGCGCCGGAGCTCAGATATTTACCATAGAGTTCAAAACCTCTTGCAGGAACAAGGCTGAGCCCGGCAAGCCATTTTTGCGCAGATGGATCCGTAAAGGAATTGGATGCGGACCAGGCGCCGAAGAGGGTGACCCGATTGGTGCCCAAGGGACGCAGGCCCCCATCCACAAGGAGGTTCCAATTGGTACCTGCATAATTCTGGGTAAAGGTAACACCGAGGGAAGTTTGGGGGACAGGCCTCAGGAGAAGACCCATCTGGAGGGCATTAAAATAATCATAGACCGAACGCTGGTCATTAAAAAGGCTCACATTGGCCAAGCCAAGGGCGACACTCCGGTTCCCTCCAGAAATACCGAAATGCAGGTCCGTTTGGATTGAGTTGTCAGCCAGGGGCCGGGAATAGGTTCCGAAGAGCATCATCGGATCCGCATAAAAGTAGCCCCATTGGGTAATCTTCTGCAGATCCTTTGTATCTGCGAAGGCCCAGAGATCGAACTGGGTGCTGAGGAAGGGCATGGTAGCCCCCAGAGCCGGGTTGATGAAACTTCCTGCGGCGTCACTTTGAACGCTCGCGGTGGTTCCAAAACGCTCTAACAGGGTAAGGGGCTCCAGAAAGCCCTCTTGAGCGCTGACCTTACCTGATAAGAGGCTTACCAGGGTGACTATAAAGGTAAAGTACTTTTTCATGGTCTGTATAGCTCCTTCTTAACCTAGTATAACAAGCATACCGTTTATTTTCAGAAAAAAAAGCCGCAGAAAGCATTTTTCGCCTTCTGCGGCCTTTTGTTTATAGGGAGTTTAGGACACTAAAGAGCTTCGGATCAGGCTCACCCCCCTGTCAGGGTGCCCCTTATTTAAATATGAGCCCATCACCATGGCGGTCCACGATAACCTCTGAACCTTCCTTGTAGCGGCCGGCAATAATTTCCCGGGCCAGGGGATTTTCCAACTCCGCCTGGATGGTCCGCTTAAGGGGCCGGGCACCATAGAGGGGATCGTAGCCCCGCTCTGCCAGGAAGGCCTTGGCTGCATCGGTAACGGTGAGCCGGATCTTGCGGTCCTCGAGCCGTTGGGCCAGGCGATTCAGCTGGATATCCACAATCTTGTGAATCTCAGCCTGTCCAAGCCGATTAAAGATGACCGTTTCATCAATCCGGTTCAGGAACTCGGGCTTAAAGGATGCCTTGAGCAGTTCCTGCAGGGCAAACCGAATTTCTTCGGTGCTTTTGGCGTTCAGAATCAGGTCCGACCCCAGGTTGCTGGTCATGATGATGATCACATTCCTGAAGTCAACTACCCTGCCCTGCCCGTCGGTCAGGCGTCCATCATCCAAAATCTGGAGGAAGACGTTGAACACATCCGGATGGGCCTTCTCGATTTCGTCGAAGAGGACCACACTGTAGGGCCGCCGGCGGACCGCTTCGGTGAGCTGTCCTCCCTGCTCATAGCCTACATAGCCAGGAGGGGCACCAATGAGGCGGCTAACGGTGTGTTTTTCACCGTACTCGCTCATATCAATTCTGGTCAGGGCCTTTTCCTCGTTAAAGAGGAATTCTGCCAGGGTCTTGGCAAGCTCGGTTTTACCCACACCGGTGGGTCCCAGGAAAAGGAAGGACCCCAGCGGCCGGGCGGCATCGCTTAAGCCCGCCTTATTGCGCCGTATGGCATCGGCCACGGCCTGTACCGCCGCCTCCTGACCAACCACCCGTTTTTCGAGAACCTTTTCCAGTTCCAGGTACTTCTGCAGTTCGCTGGAAAGCATCTTGGAAACGGGAATACCGGTCCAGCTTGATACAACGGCGGCGATGTCTTCTTCGCTCACCTCTTCGCGGAGGAGGCTTACCTCGCCCCGTTTAGCCTCCATGCGGTCGGAAATTTCCTTTAACTTCTGCTGAGCCTCGGGGATGCGGCCGTATTTAATTTCTGCGGCCTTGTTCAGGTTGCCTTCCCGCTCGTAGCGGGCTTCTTCGATTTTCAGCTCTTCAATTTTCTGTTTAAGAAGCCGCAGTTCCTGGATATCCTTCCGTTCGCTTTCCCAGCGGGCCCGCATGGCGTCCCGTTCGGCGGTTAGGTCGGCGATTTCTTTTTCAAGTTTCTGCCGCCGTTCTACCGAAGCGGGGTCATCCTCCCGTTGCAGGGCCTGCCGTTCTATGGAAAGCTGCAGGAGTTTCCGTTCCAGCTTGTCCAATTCGGTAGGACGGCTGTCCAGTTCCATCTTAAGCCGGCTCGCCGCCTCATCCACCAGGTCGATGGCCTTATCGGGAAGGAAGCGGCTTGTGATATACCGGGTCGACAGGGTCGCCGCGGCTACTAGGGCTTCATCCTTAATGCGCACCCCATGGTGAACTTCGTAGCGTTCCTTAAGCCCCCGCAGGATGGCGATGGTATCTTCTACCGAAGGTTCAGCGCAGTAGACCTGCTGAAAACGCCGCTCCAGGGCTGCATCCTTTTCGATATACTTGCGGTATTCGTCCAGGGTAGTGGCCCCGATACAGCGCAGTTCACCCCGGGCCAGGGCGGGCTTAAGGAGGTTACTCGCATCGGTGGCACCCTCGGCGGCTCCCGCCCCCACAAGGGTATGGAGCTCATCAATAAAGAGGATGATTCTTCCCTCTGCGGCTTGCACTTCGTGGATGACCGCCTTAAGGCGTTCCTCGAACTCGCCGCGGAATTTAGCACCCGCTACCAGGGCTCCGAGGTCCAGAGCAAGGAGCCGTTTGTTTTTAAGCCCCTCGGGGACGTCCCCTTCTACGATGCGCCGGGCCAGGCCTTCTACAATGGCGGTTTTACCGACCCCCGGTTCACCGATGAGGACCGGGTTGTTTTTGGTGCGCCGTGAAAGGACCTGCATAACCCGGCGGATTTCTTCGTCCCGGCCGATGACCGGGTCCAGTTTTTCCTGCCGGGCCAGGGCGGTAAGGTCACGGCAATATTTGTCCAGGACCTGATACTTTTCTTCCGGGTTCTGGTCCGTTACCCGGGCGTTGCCCCTGACCGATTTCAGCGCCGAAAGGATGGCCTCTTTGGTGATGCCGTTCCGCTTAAGGATGTCCGTCGCGGGGCCTTCGGCCTGAGTCATGGCGATAAGGATGTGTTCGGTGGAAACAAAATCATCCTTAAGGGATGCGGCTTCCGCTTCTGCCTTGGCAAGGACCTTGCTTGCCGCGGGCGAGAAATACAGCTGGGCCGCATCTCCGTATACCTTTGGTTTGGAAGCCACTAATTTATGGGCTTCCTGAGAGATAAGTTCCGGGTCAGCACCAATTTTTTCTATAATCGGTGCAACAATGCCCCCCTCCTGCTCCACCAGGGCTAGCAGGATATGTTCCAGTTCCACCTGGGTCTGGTCATTTTTCTGGGCGATGCTGGAGGCCTCTTGGAGCGCCTCCTGTGCTTTTATGGTAAGTTTGTCGTAGTTCATGTCTCTAAGATACTCACGAGAAAGCCCCATCGGCAAGCAGTTTTCCACAGTTTATGCACAAGGGGGACGGGTACTAACGAACACGTTTATTCTTTTTGTATGCTTCTATGGCTTCCCTTGTGGTCATCCAGTTTCTTTGGAACTTAACCGCGGACAGTTTTCCTGTCCGTGCAAGAAAAGACAAATATTCAAGGGAATAATCACAATAGTTTGTTGCATCTTTTAAACTGATATAGCCCTGAGTGGTTTATGAAGATCAGCCTGTTTTACTACTCTATTATATTTTTTTCTGTCAATGTTCAGAATGACCGCAGGCGGATGCCCATTTTGCATAAGAATCAGATTCATTATCAGCCTGGCAGTACGACCATTTCCATCGACAAATGGATGGATACATACAAACTTGTAATGGGCATAAGCAGCCAACTCAGGAACGGGCAAAGTATATTGATGAGCATAATACCTGTCTAAAAACTCACCGATTAATCTGGGAATTTTAGCCGAATCTGGAGGTATATGAATTGCTCCAAGGATTCTTACATTTGTCTTTCGATATACTCCGGCAGAGGCATCATCAATGTTCTTTAAAATTATCCTATGCAAGTCCTTAATAAAGGTATCATCCAGCTTTTTCTTTTTTTTCAGGAACTGCTCTATGAATTCTATACCCGCTTTATGGTTAATGGCTTCAAAGTGTTCTTTTAAAGTTTTATTGCCTATGGTGAGGTCTCGGTTTATGACCAGCTCTGTTTCTTTAAGGGATAAGGTGTTCCCTTCTATAGCGTTGCTATTGTAGGTCCATTCAACGATAAATTGTTCCCTCAGTTTTTCCACAATAGCTCTGGGGAAGGGCCTGTATCGATCAAGCTCGCGCTTTTTCCCTTCGATACTAAGGAGTAATTTTTCGTTCATGTGGGGCAGCATATCGGATTCCATAATTTTAATACTAACCGATATTATTTACTACAGCAAGAGACAATAGTTGCTCCGTAATCGAAGGTGTAGATAGAACAATTAGCATCAACGGAGGGTTGCTCAGCAGCTCCTTCGTTGATGCTGTTGGTTAGCATGCCAACCGAGAGCAGCCCCTCCACCTACGTTACCTTCTCGTTCACCGGTGTTGGCAAGATCGGCAGGCCTAGCTCCTTCAAAAACTCATTGTGCCGTGCCGTAGCGTCCTGAATCTTTTTTTCAATCTCTACCAGATCCTTATGGGTGGCGGATAAATCAATTTCCGGCTCTGATTCGGCGGTGCTGACGTAGCGGGAAATGTTAAGGTTCCAGTCGTTGGCCTTAATTTCCTCTATCCCGACGCGCCGGGCAAAGCGCTCCTCCTCCCGGCGATAGCGATAGGTGTCGATGATCTTGGTGATGTGCTCTTCATTGAGGTAGTTTTGCCGCTTTCCCTTTTCGAAATATTTCTCAGCATTGATGAAGAGCACATCATCCGACCGCTTGCATTTTTTCAGTACCAGGATGCACACCGGAATCCCGGTTGAATAAAAAAGGTTCGGCGGAAGCCCTATGACCGTATCGATGTGGCCATCTTCCAGGAGCTTCCTTCGGATTCGCTCCTCGGCACCGCCACGGAACAGTACGCCGTGGGGCAGGATGATCGCCATAACGCCGTCATCTTTAAGGTAGTGGAAGCCATGCAAGAGGAAGGCAAAATCCGCCGCAGACCGGGGCGCAACTCCATGATTCTTGAAACGCATGTCCTCGCTCGCTTCTTCCCGCGGTTCCCAGCGGTAGGAAAAGGGCGGATTGGCAACGACCGCATCAAATTGGGGCTTCTTGGCCGGATTGGTCTCCCGGAGCCAGTCCCAATCGTTTTTCAGCGTATCACCGTGGAAGATCTCGAACTCGGTGTCCTTTACCCCGTGCAGGAGCATGTTCATCCGGCACAGGTTGTAGGTGGTGATGTTGTACTCCTGCCCGTAGATTTTGCCGATGGTTCCACCAGCTTTCAGCATTCGGCGGCGCACGTTCAAGAGCAAAGAGCCGGATCCACAGGCAAAATCGTAGACGCTCTCCAGCTTGGAGCGGAGCCCCGCCTCAGGCGACTGGCTGTCTAAGGTGACAATCCCTGAAAGGATGTCGGAGATCCGCTGGGGCGTATAGAACTCGCCCGCCTTCTTTCCAGACCCCGCCGCAAACTGATCGAGAAGGTATTCATAGGCGTCGCCGAGGGTGTCCGTATCGGTAGAAAACTCGGCCAAGCCTTCGGCGATGCGTGAGATAACTTTGCACAGCTTGGCGTTGCGGTCGGCGTAGGTCTTACCGAGCTTGTCGGAGGCAAGGTTAATCTCCGAGAACAGACCGACAAAGGTACTGCCAAAGGATTCGTTCTCGATATATTTGAAGCCCTCCTGCAGGGTGTGGAGCAATTCCACATTCTGCGTGCGGGCAAGGTAGGCGATGTTCGTCCAGAGATACTCTGGTTTAATCACATAGTGGGCTTTACGGCGCATCTGTTTTTCGAACTCGGTCACGTCCTGCGGGTTTTGTTCATACCACACCGAAAGCGGCGTACGTCCGCCGTTGCCTATAGTATTCGGGTCAGGGTAGTCACGCCCTAGTTCCTTGCGCGCCGCCGCCTCATAGTTGTCGGAGAGGTAGCGCAGGAACAAAAAGGCCAGCATATAGTCGCGGAAGTCGCCAGCGTTCATCGATCCTCGAAGATCGTCGGCGATCTTCCAAAGGGTTTTACCAAGTTGTTGGTTTTGGGTCATTTAGTAAGCTCCTTTGTTTCAACGTCGGGGAAAATTTTTGGATTAAAGCGGTAACTTTCCATAAAATTCTTTAGTATCTTCCGAAAAATCTGCTTATTTTCTTTCATCATCTCCACCGGCTCAAATAACGAATAATTTCCATGACTCAGGATTTGAATATAACGGAGATGTAATGTTCCATCTTCGTCGTCGGGGTCACGCTTTAGCACATCACCTATGTGATTAAACCCATGAAAGGTTGCGGTCTTTTTGATAATGCTGCGCAGGATCGTAAAGTGGTAGGTATAGAGGTTTCCCGACTGAGCGGTATTTTGCAGCTCTTTCAGCATGGCGACGTTGTAGAAACGCGGTGTATCGCCGGTGTCGAGAAGCTGCCAACCTTGATCGTTACAGCTCAAGAAATACTTATTTGCTTTGCCCAGCTCGTTGCAGAGCACATTGAAGAAAAGCGTATGGTGTGATGAAATCACCGTTTTCAACCTATCATGTTCCTTGAGAATCTGCGCTAGATGAGCAGCTACAGAGATGGCATTATGTTCATCGAGCGAAGAGATAGGATCATCGACATAAAGGTACTTCACCCACTTATAGGCTTCCTGGCCGTCAATCGCCAGCTGGGCTACCGCGAGAAAGAAGCACCAGATAAAGATGTTTTCCTCGCCACGAGATATCTTGCTATGATCGTGTCGGATCGTCTCATACGTACCATCTTCCTGCGGCATGCGATCATCCCGGAAAAAGTTAATCACCCCCTTACTGTAATCTATAGAAAAATCGTAATCACAGTAACGGTGTAAAAGCGGACGAATGCGGTTTTCCATTTCGAGCTCGGCCAACCCACGGAAGAAGGCAGAAGCCGTATTCATCCTCAATACCCGCTCCTGGTCGTGTTCAAGGTCGTTATCCCAGGTGAAGAGGTCTTCCGTGAAAGCGTTAAAATAGAGAGTATCGCGGGCTCTCACCTCGCCCTCAGCGTTGAGCTTTTTGCCCAAGTCTTTGAAGGCCATGGAAAGCCTTGTTTTTCCCACGCCGTTATAGGCATAGAGCAAAATGCACTTTTTGTTCTCCAGCATATCACGCAAATACTGAGCGATGGCTGGCAGGTCTGAGAAGGTCTGGTCGCTCATACCTCCACCTCTGTTCCATCGATGATCTGCCAGACCTTGCGATAGGTACTGCCGACTGAGCCCAAAGCCCGGTTCCAATCCTGCTCCGAGAGGGTGGCGAGTTGCTGGTGAATCGCTGGTAGTGCGTCTCCAGTACGCAGATTCATCAACCCAGCCAAGGGTGTCGCCGCCCGGCGTGGAACTCCGAGCAAACGTAAGGCTATAGCTTCGTCCGTAGCCACGCCATAAAACACGTACGACGGTAGATTGGCCAACCGTTTGCGTTCGTCCTCAGAAAGATCGGATGCAGTAATCGCAAGAAGCGCATTTAGCCCCCAGGAAGAGGTCTGTGCCAGTTTACCAAAGAGGTTTTGCCCACATTTAGTGAGCGCGGTCAACTCATCCTCCCCCTCGTTATGGAAATAACGGTCGGCGATGGTGGCAAGTTCCTCGCCATTAACCCAATCCTTGATAATAAGCGCAAGCTTGTCTCCATCCAGCCCCCCGCCTCCTAAAACAGCCTTAAAATTCTCACGCAGTTCGGGCACCCGTAGTAACACCCCCATCATATCCTGCAAGGTATGGTCGCCAGGACGGAACAAGCGCTCTCGGTTCCACGAATCTGGCCCAATGTTGCCTTTATGTGTCAACACAGTCTTGATACTCTGCAATGAAAACCCAGTACTATCGACCAACTTCAGCGGCTGTTGCGGGCTGGCTATGTAATTAACATAGGTTCGTATTCCATCGAGCAGACGACGGGCGAGCTGGCTGTCAGTGGCACGCAGTTTCTCGAATCCCAACGTACCGCGCAACACCTGTTCAATCTGATCGGCAAAGTTGGATGGCTCCTCCATTTGCCGGTAGGTATGAACGAGATACTGTAAAAAGCTCGACCACTCCGGACGGTTGTAAACAATTTTTCCTAGATCGGTTAGTTCAGAGGATGCGGCCTGCGCCAATTGAACGAGCGCGGAATTTAAATCACCAATATTTGTGTTGATAAATTCACGGCGCTGAGCTAGTTCTTGTTCATCTTTAGCAAATAACGCTATAATTCCCAACTGTCCTTGAGATACACGACCAGCGCGGCCGGCAATATTCCAAAAATCTTCCGGTGGCATGGTTTGCCCATAGGGGTATTGCGTTGCGGCCATCACCACTCCGCTGACGGGGAAGTTCACGCCCTGGGCGTTGGTTGTGGTGGCTACTAACACATCGAGCTGTTCCTTTTCAAACAGCCACTCCATCAGTATGCGAATCTCTTCCGGCAACCCGCTGTGATGTACCCCGATGCGATGAGCTAGCAAATCAACCAATGGGAACTGTTCACCCAACTCTGCCGCTACATACTCCTGCACGAAATGAACATCAGCAGACACAGACGCGGATTGCCCGGCTTTGAGTCGATCGGCGAGCTTCCAGACATAGTCCGGCCGGCTGTGCATAGCGATGACTGGCCCGCGCACCATAAGCTTGCGCACCGTCATAGCCGCCAATGTCCCGGTATCCCGGGCCCGGGACAGCGTTTTGGCTAGAGCTTCGTCTGTACCGAATGAAAAGGCTTCATCCAGTACGATGGTTGGACGCGTAGTGTGCACCGTCTCAAAATCCAGCCGATACTTGCGGCTATGTTCGGTATACGCACCATCATCCACCGGCCTGACGATGCCAATCGCCCGGTCGTTGGGTTGCCAATCTACGCCAAGACTGATATCTTCCGCATTCTGCCCGCCCAGCCAGCGCGCTACCTCGCGTGTGTTTTTGATGAAGGGTGTGAGCAACAGGAACTGCGCATCCCGGCATTCCCGGTTAATGGTGGCCAGCAGTAATTCCAAACGAAGTCCCCGTTCCTGGTCTTGTATAGTGTGCGCCTCATCAACCACCACGAGGGTCAGCGGGCGGCCTATTTTTTCTTCCCAACCCTGGCGTAGCATCAAATCGAACTTTTCAGGTGTAGCTACGAGAATACGGAATTGAGCTTGTTCGTTCGCTTCCATAAGCACGCCCATTTCGATGCTGTCGATTTCCATAGCCGGACTGACCCGTTCCACAATCAGACCTAAAGGCTGAAAGTCGCAGCGCAATTGCCGTGTAATTTGATTAACCAGCGCCCTGCTGGGTGCGAGATAGGCGACCCATCCTTTGCGGTCTTCAAATTGATTCAATGCCTGTAATATCCGGAATTGGGCAATAAGCGTTTTGCCGCTGGATGTGGGCAAACTTACTACCACCGCTTGCCGACTGGAACCGAGCAATCCGCGTTCGGCTAGGGTGCGGCGTTGCGGTGGCAATACATCAAATATAGCACGGTCGCGGCGTCCACGTTTAACCAACTCACGGACGAACTGGGTCACCCGGGAATTCACTTTTCGGGTGACCGTCCACAGGGCGTTGTCCACCATTTGTGCGGCAGTACGGGCCAATAGTCGCGTCATCACCCCCAAATCCACC
>Ga0272446_1007040_pt1 | contig 11411 bp, 8 predicted proteins | sample YNPCB0061_FD_194587 | JGI IMG/M metagenome (GOLD analysis project Ga0272446, IMG submission 194587) | Hot spring microbial mat communities from Yellowstone National Park, WY, United States - YNP-CB-006-1 | ecosystem: Environmental > Aquatic > Thermal springs > Hot (42-90C) > Sediment | place...
GGCTGAGGGGTTTTAGGAGGTGCCTTGGGATTTGCGGAGATCTGCTTGATGGTTGTGGGAGCTGGGCAATCCGCCTCTAAAGCCCCAAAGCAAGTCCGGTCTCACAGTGACCAGGATAAACTGATAGATGACACCCTAAAACCCATTCTGAGTCTTTTGTGGGGCAGCCAAGAAGCCCAGGATGAAGCCCAAGATTTTGCTACCAATCTATGCCCGAAAGCGCTTTGCCCATTTGTCAGGAAACTCTCGCACTCTTGGAATGGCCCCGGCTCTGCCAGCACCTCAGTACCTTTGCTGCCACCCCCCAGGGATCCCAGGCCTGCCTGGAGCTTGTGCCCTGGCGCTCCCAGGAGGAATCCCAAAAACTGTTGCAAGAAACTGCGGAAGCCATGGACCTAGAAACTCTGGGCATGAGTCCTTTACCCTGGTCGTCGGTGTACCCCATTGGGGAGAGTGTGGCGCGGGCGGGGATGGGCGGGATCCTCAGTCCCCAAGAACTGCTGCGGATTGCCCAGACCCTGGGGGCAGCCCGGAAAATTCGCCGTATCCTGGAGGGCATGCCGAATCTGGCCACCTTGGCGGCTGTGGTGGCGGAGATTCGTACCTACCCGGAGGTGGAGCAGGAGATCCATCGCTGCATTGATGACCAGGGGGACATGCGAGATAGCGCCAGTCCGAGGCTGAGTAGTTTGCGGCAGCGCTGGCGGGAACTGCGTGGTCAGATCTATAGCCAGTTGCAGCGGTTGATGGCGGAACGCAGCCATGCCATTCAAGAAGCGGTGATCACCCAGCGGCAAGAGCGCTATGTGATTCCGGTCAAGGCTAGCCATCGGGAGCAGATTCCGGGGTTGATCCACGATACCTCCAGCAGTGGGGCAACTTTGTTTGTGGAGCCCTACAGCATCACTGAAGTCAGTAATCACCTCCGCCAGTTGCACCGCCAAATTGAGCAGGAAATCGAGCACCTCTGCCAAGAACTTTCCCAGACCATTGCGGGGATTGAGCCGGATTTGGGGGTTTTGCTCCAGGCTCTCCAGCAATTGGATCTGGCCGTAGCTCGCGGACGTTACAGTCTGTGGCTGCGGGGACAACGACCTCAGTTTGATTCTGCGGCGGGGATCCATTTGCGGGGCTGTGTGCATCCGCTCCTCCTCTGGCAAGGGAACCGGGAGCTAACCCCCATTGATTTTTGTGTGGGATCCCAGGTGCGGGTGGTGGTGATCACCGGGCCGAATACAGGGGGGAAAACCGTAGCCCTGAAAACCTTGGGACTGTTGAGTTGTATGGCCAAAGCCGGGTTGTTTCTGCCGGGCCGGGATCCCCTGATCCTGCCTTGGTTTGATTGGGTGCTTGCCGATATTGGCGATGACCAGTCCCTGAGTCAGAATCTCTCCACGTTTTCCGGGCACATTCGCCGCATTCAACAAATTACCAGCCAGGCTACCCCAGACTCCCTCATTCTTTTGGATGAAGTGGGATCCGGCACTGACCCCAGTGAAGGGGCTGCTCTGGCCACAGCTATTTTGGAGTTTTGTGCCCACCACAGTCGCCTCACGGTGGCTACCACCCACTACGGCGAACTCAAAGCCCTTAAGTATGAATACCCCTGGTTTGAAAATGCCTCTGTGGCTTTTGACCCGGATACCTTGGCTCCTCTGTATCGTTTGCAGTGGGGGATCCCTGGGCGTTCTCATGCTCTGGTGATTGCCCAGCGTTTGGGTCTGCCTGTGGAGATCCTGGAGCGAGCCCGCCTGCCCCAGGCACAGCAACAGCACCTCGATGGTTTGATCCAAGGTTTAGAAGCGCAGCGCCACCAGCTGGAGCAGCGTCTCCACCAAGCGGAGCAACTCCAGCAGGAATTAGAGCACCTACGAGCACAGATGCAGCAGCGCTATGCCGCCCTGCAAGCCAAGGAACGGCAACTCCACCAGCAGCAGCACCAGCTTTTGGATCAGTCTTTGCAGGATGCCCGCCAAGAAATCGCCCAAGTGATTCGCCGTCTCCAGCAGGGCCCAGCCACAGCCCAAGGGGCCCATCTTGCCCAGGCATCCCTCACCGCTATTCAGGAGCGCTATGTACCGCCGCCCCTGGAGACAGAATTTGTGCCGGTGGTGGGGGATCGGGTCAAGCTCCCTGCCTGGGGACAAACCGGAGAAGTGCTGGAATACAAAGGGGATGACCAGATCCTGATCCGCAGTGGGCAGTTGAAATTCACCGTTAGTCTGGCCCAAGTTGCCCCTCTCACTGAACAACAGGCCAAACAACGGCAGCGCCCTAAACCCAGCCCCCCGCCCCCCCCACCCCTGGCAATTCGCACCAGCCAGAATACTTATGATGTCCGGGGCAAAACCGTAGCCGATGCCCTTGATATCCTAGAACCCCTTCTCCTCACTGAGCGCGGCTATCTCTGGATTATTCACGGCATTGGCACTGGGCGATTGCGAGCCGGGATCCAGGAGTGGCTCAAGACCCACCCCCGGGTGGCCTCTTTCCAAAGCGGGGATCCCCAGGAGGGCGGGGAAGGAGTGACACGGGTATTGCTGCGCGATTAGACCTTCATGCTGTTATTTTTGGGTTAATCATGAAGCATATCAAATTCTACTAAATTCTACTGAATTCTATTGAGAGAAAAACCCAGAAGTGTGAGAGCGAGTCAAAGACTACATGATCCCCAGCGCTTCCCAGGGATCCCTGTTGGGGGCCGAGGGGATGGGGTAGCCTAGAAGGTGTGGTGATGAGAAATGATCATGCAACGGCGTTGGCTCCTGTCTTTATTGACTCTGATCCTGGTTATCTTGAGTGGGTGTAGTCGTGCCAGCGGTCAGAGCAGTACGGATCCCGTTTTAGCTGCTTACAGCAACCGTCCTCGTCTTCTTGGTAAAGCCACAGTCGTGATGACGGTCACCACAGCCCGAGCGGGAACCGGTACCGTCACCCTAGAGCTAGAGGGCAACAGTGCCCCCCTGACGGCCGGGAATTTTCTGGACTTGGTGCAGCGTGGCTTTTATGACGGTCTCACATTCCATCGTGTGGTCAAAGATCCCCAGCCCTTTGTCGTTCAAGGGGGGGATCCCCTCGGCAATGGCACGGGCGGCTTTATCGATCCCGTCAGCTTGCGGCCCCGGCAGATCCCTTTGGAAATTGCCCTGAAACAGGAGAAGACCCCCCGCTACAACACCCTCTTGAATGTGGGTGAAAATCTCAGCCCCAATCAACTGGCTCTCCCCCACCGCCGCGGTGCTCTCGCCATGGCGCGCTCCCAAGCTCCCGACTCTGCTTCCTCTCAGTTTTATATTGCCTTGGCAGATTTACCCGCCCTGGATGGACGCTATGCCGTGTTTGGCTATGTCAAAGAAGGCATGAACCTCGTGGATCAAATTGCCATTGGAGATCGCATCGAGAGCATCAAGATTGTCAGTGGTGCTGACAAACTCGTCAGTCCTTGAGGGATCAACAAGGTGATCACCATGGGGTATTGGGGATGGTTGGGATCCGGGAGACTCTGGCTTACCTTGGGGGGAAGTGGCGCTTTGGCAGGACTGGTCATCTGGGCCCTGCTGTGGACAATTGAGCCAATTGGGGTAGAACCCCCCCCAGCGGATCTCCCCTCCCTGCGCAGTCAACAGATTGATCTCATCGGCAGCCACCACGGACAGCGGCGCTGGCGGTTGCAAGCGGAATCCGCCCAGTTTCAGGGATCCCGACAGGTATTCGACCAGGGGGCGAGGGGAGTCTTTTATGGCAGTCCCAGCTCTACTGCTACCGATTCCTTGGATCCGCTGCTGTCGAGCCAGGAACTCACCTGGGTGGCTGGTTATGCCGATTACGATGCCAACCAGGATCGTTTGACCCTACGGGAGGAGGTGACCCTCGCCAGTCCGAATGGGGATCAGTTGCGGACGGCAGAAATGCTGGTGCAGCCCGGCGAAAAGCTGGATCTGCCCACCCAGTTTTACCTTAGCAATGACCAGATGGAACTCCAGGGGCAATCGGGATCCTTTTGGGTGGGAGAGGATCGCCTAGAAGCTCAGCAGGGGCGGCTGACTTGGCGGGATGGGGCTACCCAGGGGGATGTGGTGATCACGGCTGACCAATTGCATTACAACCGCAGCACGCAAGTGGCAATTGGTCAGGGTAATTTGCTGATTCAGCAACCAGGATTGCGCATTCAAGCCCCCCAGGGAACCTACGACCGCCACAAAGCTATCAGTGCTCTGGCCGGGGGCGTGCGCTTGCAGGAGCGTCGAGAAATCGGTAGCCTTTTAGCCCAAGCCGCCAGTAACCCTTCCAGTGAAGAAGTCACCATTACCGCCGACCAACTTCAATACGACCGCACCACCCAAATCGCTCAGGGTCAAGGAAACCTGTTGATTGAGCAGGGATCGACCCGTCTGTTTGCTCCCCAGGGCAGCTATAAGCGGCGGGAGTCCCAAAGTATTTTGGTGGGGGGAGTGCGCTTAGAAGAACCCAATCGGGTTCTCACTGCCGCCCGCATGAATGGCAACCACCGTGACAAGATTTTTTTGTTTGAGGAAAATGTCCACTATCGCCAAGCGGGCGAAACCACTGCTGAGGAAAGCCCAACAGCGGCTCTGCGGCGATCTGAGACCGAGGTCACGGCAGAACAATTGCTCTATAACGCCGCTACCGAGACCGCTTATTTTACAGGGCAAGTAGAATTTGTCCAGCGCGGTCGCAAAGCTAAGGCCCAAACTGCCGAGGTAGGGCCAGAGCGGGTTATTCTCACGGGAGGGGTGGTGCTTGAGCAAATCCAGGGGGATTGGCTGGCGGAGCGCAGTCAGGATCCCGAAGTCCAGGCGGCTTTACGTCAGCCGACGGTGATTTATGCCGAGCGGGTTGAGATTGATCAAGCCAGCAATGATGCCCGTTTTTGGCAGGATGTGGTCATTGTCCAAGCCAATCGCGCTGCCGAAGGGGACAAAGCCACCTACAGTGACGCAACCCAGATCCTCTCTCTGGAATCAGAGGGAGCGCCGGTTTTGTTGTGTGACCGGGGGGAGCAAGCAGGGATTGTGGGGGTGACGGCGTTGCCGGGGCGGGATGCCTTGGATGCCACCTGTCGGGGGGGCAACCGGATTCGCTCTCGTCGGATCACCTTGGATCTGGATAAAAACACCTTTGCCGCGGTGGGACAAAGCAGTATGCAGTTCCGGGTGGATGATGCTTCCTTCTAGGTGAATGCTCTGGTAGATCATGCAGCAGGTGTGGGGATGGGGCTGGCTGGAACGGTATTTGCTGGCTGAGTTAATCCGCCCTTTTTTTCTGGGGGTGGGTGGGGGGGTCACCCTGCTGTTGGGTAATCAGTTTTTTCTCTATACAGAGTTGTTGGTGCGCAAAGGGGCACCGCCACTGGTAATGCTGCAAATTTTGATTTTGAATTTACCAGCAATTCTGATTCTCACCTTCCCCATTGCAGGATTACTGGCAACTTTATTGGTTTTAGGGCGGATGGGAGCCGATAGTGAAATTACGGCTATGCGGGCTGCTGGGATTTCCCTGACGCGATTGATGATGCCCCTTTTGGTGATGGGACTGGGGATGAGCGCCCTCGCTTTTGCCCTCAATGATTATGTGGTTCCTTATACCAATCAAAAAGTCCGTACCCTCAATGAAAATCTCCTCAATAGTGCCGATGTCTTACTCTTAGATGAACAGCAATTATTCAAAATCAGTGATCATCTCTGGTTTTACAGCGGTGAGGTTCGTCAGAAACGCACGGAAATGAAGAATGTTTTTTTATTAGACCGCAATTCTGAACAGGGCACCCTCCGCTACCCCCAAATCATCACGGCAGAACGGGCGATTCGTCTGGGATCCCAATGGATTCTCGAAGATGCTGTAATCCGTCGCTACGACGATGAAGGACGCACTTTTTATGAAGGAAAGGTAGGGGCAATGAAGTTTCACATCCCAGAAGATTTATCCATCTTTTGGCAAGGGGAAAAAACACCCCTGGAGCAATCCACCCAGGAATTAGGTGAACGCATTCAAACGTTAGTCAGGGAACAGGGATCCCCAGATCAGCTCAATCGCCTGCGGACGGAGTGGCACTTTAAGTTTGCGATTCCTTTGTCGAGCTTTTTTGCGGTTTTGGTAGCTGTGCCCTTGGGACTTAAAACGGTGCGCCGCACGGGGCGTTACGGTGGGGTGGCTATCGCCATTATTTTGGTGTTTATTTACTATGTATTCCTGAGTTTGGGCCGGGGAATGGGTCTGGCAGGTTGGCTGCCCCCTTGGTTTGCTGCCTGGTTAGGGAATATCCTGTTTGCAGGGATTGGGGCAGGACTGGTGTGGTGGATGATGCTGTGAAGCCAATGGAGTGCAACCCCTCCAGGCGGGCCCTCTGGGGTTTCCTGTCTGTGGTGGGGACTGGGATCGTGGTGGTTGGGGATCCCGTGTCTGCTCAGGGGTTACCGGCTCCGATTCGTATGGCTGGCTATGACCGCTACTGGAGTAGCCAAACCCCGCAGCAACGTCTGCATCGGGCGCGGGGGGATGAGCACGATCAAAATCCCAAGCTGAATGAGCTGAATGAAGCTGAAGAAACGGCCCAACCCACGGGGCTAGATGCCTTTCCCCTCCTCACTGCCACCAGCGCCCAGGATCTACTCCCCCAAGAAACAAGCCAAGACACTCCCTGGATGACCCCCCTTGGGGATCCCCTGGAGGCCCTCGCCCCAGTCCTGATCGCTCAAGTGGGTGATGCGCCTCTGTCTCAGAGTCTTACCCAAAGCCAAACTACCAGCCAAAGTTCCAGATTGAGTGTTTGGGAGCAATTTCCTCTGCTTGAGCCCCTCCCACCCCCCCAGGGATCCTCATTGGATCGCTTGTTGGATCCCGAACCTCCCTCCCTGACGACCTCTTCGGTGCTAGAGCGTTTTCCACTGTTGACCCCTTTGCCTGGGAGTGAGGCAGCCTCTCTGGAATCACTGCCTGCATCTGCTCCGACTTTAGGGACGAATCCCGGTCTGAATCCGGCTCTGTCGGCGCAATTTCCTCTGCTTGAGCCCCTCCCGCCCCCCCAGGGATCCCGTGTCCGCCAGGAGCTGAGTGCCACCTTGGTGACCCAGTTACCCTTGGATCCCAACCAAGTCAACATTCAGGGGGATGTCCTCACCTTTGATGCCCAGGCGCAACTGGGTATGGCTGAGGGCAATGCCATTGCTCAATTTGCCGATGGCACGATTATTAGCGGGGAGCGGCTGCTGTACTACCGCCAGGATCAACGCCTGAAAACAGAAGGGCCCTTTATCCTCCGTCAGCCCCTCAGCCGAGGCAGCCAGCAGCAACGCCAGGTACAAGGCCGGGATCTAGACTTTGATATTCCCACCCGCTCCGCCCAGTTTTTCAGTGCTTTGGTGATTGTGCCTGGGGAGGCTCCCGGCACCTTGGTGTATGTGCGCAGCGAAGAAGCCTCTGCCCTAATTGACAATCAGTTTTTCTTTGAGAACGCCACCGTCACCACCTCTCCCGAACCGCCGATTACCCACTATGTCCGGGGCGACCGGGTGGAGGTCTATGCCAACGACCAAGTGGTGGTACACAGTGCCCGTCTCTTTGCTGGCGGGGAACAGGATCCCGTCACGGGGGATCTGGGTGGCGGTACCCAAATTGCCTATTTTCCGTTGTTTATCTATAGCCTGCGGGATCACCAGTGGGTTTTGCCGGGCTTTAGCGAATCAGAAGGGGTCTATCTCAAGTCCAGTTGGGCCTATCGCTTCAATGAGTACAACTTCGGGGGGCTGAGGCTGGATGCCATTCAGAAAAAAGGGGTGGGGGTAGGCTTTGTCCATGACTATATTCTTCCCATTCCCAACAGCGTCAATTATGGGCGGGCCCAGGCCTATCTGGTCACCGAAGCGGATCAGGGCCGTCTTTCTAGCCGCTTCCGCCTCGATCATTTCTATGATTTTTACAACGTGCGCTTGTTTGGCAGCGATGGCACCCTCAAAGGCAATTTAGTCCTGAATTTTGACAATACCTATCGTCCCAGCGGCGGCCGCAACGATAACAGCGACTTCCAGCTCACCAGCACGTTCACCGCTCCCTTTTCCACCACCACCCTCAATCTCAGCCGCAGTGCCTCCGCCAGCCTGGGGACCTACCGTTTCCCTGTCACCCTCAACCACAGCCAGCGTTTTGCCGACTTGCCCTGGTTACAGGCCAATCTCCGCCTGGACTACGCCAATCAGCAAAATACTGTGGGGGGGCGGGACAGTTCCACCGCCCGCCTGGAAGCGAACCTGCAAGCCACCCCCCCTACCCTTGGATCCTTTAACGTCACCTACCGCACCTTTAGCAGCTCCAATGGGGACACCGATGCCTCCCGGCGCAATCTGGAAGCCACCTACATTCCCCCGGTGTGGCGGATCAGCCCCGGCCTGACCCTGAATGCCAACCTGGGCTACAGCCAGAACCAACAGCGCCACAGCAGTACCGGGGCACAGCGCTTCTTTGAACGCTATGATCTCCGCGCCAGCCTGCGCTTCAGTGACATTCCCCTCGCCCCCTGGGCCACCTTGATTCCGGGATCCCTGGACTACGCCCAGGTGCTCTATTCCACCGGGGATCAAGAGTCCACGGTCAGCCTCAACCCCCGCTTGGTGATCAAACCCAATAACTGGTCTAACCTGGAACTGCGCTTCAGCCGCATTTTTCAGGGGAATAACTCCACCCCCTTCCAAGCCATTCCCGTCCTCACCCGCGATACCCATCGCTTCAATGCCAATCTCAGCTTTTTTACCCCCCAGGGATCCCTGCCCAATGTCCCTCCGGGTTTCCTGGTTTTCGAGGATGATCTGCCAGGGGAAGCCCCCATTGCCATCCTGTTTGAGGATGACACCCCTGAAGACCGCGCCGAACTGGAAGCCCAGCGCCTGAGTTTGGCCAAAGAAACCATCCAGACCCTCTGGCGCCTGGACACCACTACCGGCTTTGACTGGATCACCAACCGCTGGGATCTGGTCACCACCAACTTCACGTGGAATACCACCCCCAATCTCTATGCTGTGCAACTGTCCACCAGCTACGACCCCAACACTGGCCAGCTCAATCCCATCAACCTGCGCTGGTCAGGACGGACTTCCACCACCTTTGAACGGGATTTGCGCTCCGGCTTAAGCCGCTACGAACCGGGTTTTAGCTATGGTGTGCAACTGAGTTACGACCCCAAACGGGGGCAGATCAAGCCCTATACCCTTGACCTTGATGCCACCATCGGTACCACCTGGGAGAATCACTGGCGTTTCCGCATCGGCTTGGGAGATGACGGGATCCGTCTGTTGGAGATCCGCCGCGATCTACGGGACTTTGAAGTGCGCCTCGCCTATGATCCCAGGGCTGAAATCTTGCGTCTAGAAGGGATCCTGGTGGCTTTCCCCAGCCAGCCCGTGGGCTTGGTACAACAGCGGGGGGATTTCTCCCTCAATACCCCCGTCGGTAGCCTAGGGAGTAATTCCCTGCTGCCCTGATCTAGATCCATCCTTCGAGGGTCCACAGTCCCAGTCCCACTGCCAACCACCTTCCCAGCACCAAGCATTCCCGCCCCGTCCAGACCTGGGGATCCCTACCCATTGGCTGGCCGTAGCCCCGCAGGCGCATGGCTGCATAGACCCGTTCCGACTGCTCCACACTCCGCACCACCAGACTCCCCATCAGGGGAATGAAGGTCGGGATCGCAAAGCGCCCCCCCCGCAGGAGAATGGCCCGCTGCATCTGCTGCCAGTCCTGGTGCAAAACAAAGAGATAGCGATAGGTGAGGAGGAGCATATCTGCCAGGATCCCGGAGAATCCCCAGCGGCGCAGGATCCCCAAAGTGACGGGCAGGGGTTGAGATTCCAGGGCGACGAGAGCCAGGGTGACCACACTGAGAAAGCGGGCAGCGATGGGGAGTAGGGATTCCCAGGGGAGGAGGAAGGGCAGAACAGCCAATGGGATCAAGGGATAGCGCCAGCGCCGGAACAGCAGGGCCCAAGGCAGTCCAGATCGGCTATAGAGTCCCAGGCTGATCCCGAAAAGGAGACTGAGGGTCTGCCAGTGGTGCAGGGTTGCCCCAACCAGGATCAAGATTCCTAGCCCTAGTAAAGTGCCTTGGTTCATGGGATCAGTCCCGGTCTAACCTGACGCAGAAACATCACGACCCCGGCGGTGACCAGCCCTTCCAAAACCATTAGGGGCAGGTGGGCCAGCACCAGTCCTTGTAGAGCCAGACGTTCGCTGCCAGCATTGACCGTCCCCAGCAAACTGAGCAAGACTATTCCCCAAAACAAGAGCACCGCCCCCCCTAAACCCATAGCCCCAGCAGTAAAGGCTAATCCAGCTAACCAGCGTTCCCCGCCCAGTCGTCGTCCCTGCCGAAACACCCACCCCGCCAGTACCGCCGGGATCCCCATGATCAGGGTATTGAGACCGAGGGTGGTCAGACCCCCATGGCCAAAGGTGATGGCCTGCAAGAGCAAACCCACCCAAATCGCCGGTAAGGTCCAGATCCCCAGGATCACCCCCATCAAGCCGTTGAGCACCAGATGGACACTGGCAGGTGGCACAGGAACATGGATAGACGAAGCCAGAAAAAACGCAGCAGTCAACAGAGCAGCCTTGGGAATACCCCGACTGGGATCCCCATGGCTGGTTTGCTGAATCTGACCCAGGTTGACACTGAGCCACAGCCCTGTCATCCCCCAGCCTGGGATCCACAGTATTGGCGTTACCAGACCATCAGGAAGGTGCATGGGGGGGGCGACGACCAAAACGACTAAAAAACAAGGCAGTGCCCACCAACCCCCAGACCCAAGTTGCTGCCATGAGCCAGCGCATTCCCCCTCCAGGAATCCCCGGAGCTGAAGAATGGGAGGCTTCGGGAACCTGAGCCTGGCTGGGATCCCCGCTAGAGGAGTCTACAGGAATCGTGACTATGCCCCCATGGCCTGCTTGGCGAATGCGCACCTGCCAGGATCCCTCACCATCGGGGCGAAACCAAAACCGACCCTGGGGATCCGTTTGTCCCGTCAGCCAAGGGGTTTGGGGATCCCCAGGGGCAAAAACCGTGACTTGGGCCCCTGCCATGGGTTCGCCTGTGTCGTAGCGAGCCTGAACTTCCATGACATCCATCGGCGTAAAATCAAGATGCACCCCGTGGGCCCAAACCGGGATCCCTGATCCCCAGACCAAGAGCAGCACCAGAGATGAACGGATCATGAGAGAGCCTCCACACGACAGTGGCCCTCCCCCGTGTGGGATAACCCCAGCAAAGCCTGGGTGAGTTTTTCTCGATCCCCAGGGCTAAGCCGGGACTGGAGTTGGGAATAGGTGAGATCCACCCGTCCCTGCTGGGCCAAAGCCGCCAAAGGTGCAAACCCCAACGCCCCCTGATTCAGGGGATCCCCAGGATC
>Ga0272446_1007041_pt1 | contig 11410 bp, 6 predicted proteins | sample YNPCB0061_FD_194587 | JGI IMG/M metagenome (GOLD analysis project Ga0272446, IMG submission 194587) | Hot spring microbial mat communities from Yellowstone National Park, WY, United States - YNP-CB-006-1 | ecosystem: Environmental > Aquatic > Thermal springs > Hot (42-90C) > Sediment | place...
CTCTAGCGTTCGATACCCAGCGCCGCAACTGCACGTTTGACGCTCTCTTCGGGCTTGACTTTCACTGCCGCTTCAACGATTGCGCCGTTCTCGTCGATGACGAAGTGGCTGCGTTCGATCCCCCAATACTTCTTGCCGTACATCGATTTTTCCGCCCACACCCCATATGCCTCCGCAATTGCGTGATCCTCATCGACCAGCAATGTGAACGGCAGGTTATGTTTGGTCTTGAACTTCTGGTGCGACTTCACACCGTCGGGACTGACGCCGAGCACAACGGCGTTCTTTTCTTCGATCTGCGTGTACGCATCACGAAAGCCGCACGCCTGCGTCGTACAACCCGACGTATCATCCTTCGGATAAAAATAGAGGATCACCCGCTTTCCGCGAAAATCGGACAGTTTGACCGTCGCACCGGTATCGGTTACCGCCGTAAAATCCGGCGCCTGATCGCCAACGTTGAGCGGTCGCTCAGCCATGCGTTTGCCTCCACAACCAGATCATGCCTGCTTCACCAATCGTTCTAACGCAACCACACCCCAGGCGGATGCCGCGTCAGGAAACCTGTCGCCATCCATCCTACCACAGTGGCAGGTTGTGGGCGACATATGATACTCGCCTGGGACAGAGCGCTCAACTCCCCGTTAATTCATGCCTGTACCCACTGCCTGCAAAGGTGTTGACTCACGATGCGTTTTGTCTTATTTTATGAGCAAACTGTCAGTAGTCTGGCTCTCAATAACAATGAGAAGGCAAGACTCAATCCGGTCATAAGACGCACCTGATGCGGCCCGCGCTGCAACCGACGACAGCAACCGAGACGCCACCAGATATGACGAATAATGACCCGCACTACCATGGCCACAGGCAGCGCCTTCGCGCCCGATTCCTGAAGTCGGGGCTGGCCGGGTTCGCCGACTACGAAGTGGTCGAATTGCTCCTGACCCTCGCCATTCCACGCTCAGACGTGAAGCAACCCGCGAAAGCGTTGATTGCACGGTTCGGGAACCTGAGGGGCATCCTCGATGCCCCTATAGAGGAACTTCGGTCCATCCCCGGTATCGGGAGCGTCACACCGGTTGCGCTTCAGATTATCAAAGCGGCGGCAACACTGTATCTCCAGCAAAGCAGCGAGGGACGCGATACACTTGCCGACCCTGCCCGGCTCTCAGAGTTCTGGCGCATGCGAATAGGTGCGCTCCAGAACGAGGTCTTCGAGGTCGCTTATCTCGATTCGGGTTACCGGCTTCTTCAGGATGGCGTCGAGACTCTTGAGGAAGGCACTATTGACCGCGCTGCAGTCTATCCGCGCAGGGTTGTCGAAGCGGCGCTAAGACGCGGTGCAGCGGCGCTGGTGCTCGCACACAATCATCCCAACGGGAATGTCGAACCGAGCGAGCACGATAAGCTGCTTACCCGTGCCATTGTTCTGGCCGCAGATACAGTGTATCTTAGAGTGGTCGATCACTTCATCGTGTCGGCTCAGGAGACCTTCAGCTTTCGTAAGGCAGGGCTGTTATGAGGATCGCACCCGCCATCGAACAGCACTACCTCGGGCTTAACGAAGCCCAGCGTGCGATCATCGGGCATCTTGACGGTCCTCTGCTCGTTATTGCCGGGCCTGGTTCGGGCAAAACCTATAGCATCGTTCTTCGCGCCCTGAACCTGCTGTTGCTGGAGAAGGCGCAGCCTCGACAGATCCTGCTCTGTACCTTCACCGAGAAGGCCGCCTTTGAGATGCGCGATCGCCTGGCAGCAGCAGCGCGCAAGGTCGGCTACACCCGCGATCTTTCGGAACTGACGGTTTCCACGATCCACGGCTTCTGCAATCGCATTCTCACGCAGTATCGGCATCGCACTGAGCTGGGTCACGGATTCGAGACGCTTGATGATCTGACGCAGCTTCTTTTTATCTTCGAGCACTTCGACGAGATCATCGGTCCGCTCCAGAATGACCTCTTCCTTGGCAAGTGGAAAACCCGCTGGACGGCGATTGAAGGCGCGCGCGGCTACTTCGACAAGATCACTGAGGAACTTGTCGATCCGACGCAGCTGGCCAGCTCGGACGATTCCTTCCTTGCTGCTATCGGCAACGCCTACCGTCGCTACGAGCGCGCGCTTTTCAGCGCGAACCGAACTGACTTCGCACACCTGCAACGGCTGGTTTACGACCTGATCGGCGATCCCGAGATCGTGGACGCAGTGACCCGCGATCTCCGCTACGTGCTCGTGGACGAGTACCAGGACACCAACTACATCCAGGAGCAGCTCCTCCTCAGGCTCACGGAGAAGAGCCGCAACCTGTGCGTGGTCGGGGACGAGGACCAGAGCCTGTACCGCTTCCGCGGTGCCACAGTGCGCAACATCCTTGAGTTCCCGCAGAAAATGCCCGGCTGCACTGTGGTCAGGCTGACAACGAATTACCGCTCCCACCGCGCCATCGTCGAGCGCTATGACCGCTGGATGGCGTCGGCCGATTGGTCCAACCCGCAAGGCCCGTCCTTTCGGTACGACAAGACCATCGAGGCCGACGCGGCAGCCACGCATCCGGCTTATCCGTCGGTCATTGCGATCTGGGGCAAGGACAAGCGCGATGAGGCCGCCCGCTTCGCCGATTTCGTCGACTTCCTGAAGCGTCATGAGGTCATCGCGGACTATAGCCAGGTGGCCCTGCTCCTGCACAGTGTGCGCGAGGAGCATAGCGGCCCATACCTGGACGCGCTGGCGACTCGGGGCATTCCGGCCTTCTGCCCTCGCGCTCGCGCCTACTTCGAGATTCCAGAAGTTCGTGACATGGTGGCCTGCTTCGCAGTACTGTTCGGCTGGCATGGCAATGGGCGCGGACAGGTCGCTGGTGCTGTAGCCGAACTCGCCGCTTACGTGGACGACGCCATCGTCCGGCTCGCCCGTCGCTTCGGCGCCCAGCACCCGCTCGCTGAAGCCCTGCAACGGTGGACTGGCGAGATTGCCGGCTTGAGGGCAGGTGAAACGCTCGACCTGCGCCCGGCAGACTACTTCTACCGCCTGCTTGCGCTTGAGCCGTTCCGGAGCGCAGTGAAGAACGAGAACACTGCGCGCAACCTCGCCATCTTCTCACAACTGCTGAACGTCTTCCAAAACTACTATCACTACACCGTGGTGACGCACAAAAACCGTGAGTTCTTGCGCCTCCACTTCTTCAACAGCTTCCTGCGCCTGCTCTACGACGGCGGCATCAACGAGTACGAGGACCCCGACCAGCCCTTCCCCAGGGGGCACGTGCAGGTGATGACCATCCACCAGTCCAAAGGGCTGGAGTTCCCGGTGGTTGTCGTCGGATCGCTCACCACGCAGATTTCGAGCTCCAAACAGATCGACCGCGATCTCGCACCCTACTACCACCGGCCGCCCTTCGAGCCCGAGAACCGCATCACCCTGTTCGACCGGATGCGCTTGCACTACGTGGCCTTCTCGCGGCCGCAGAAGCTGCTCGTGCTCACTGCCCACGAGACCCCGAAGGACTACTTCGCGCCCATCTGGCAGGGACTGCCGCAGTGGCCCTACGTGCGGAAGGATCTGCTCGCGGCGCAGCGCTTCGAGGTCCGCGAGCGCGTGCCGGTCAAGAAAACCTATAGCTTCACCGGCGACCTCAAGATCTACGAGACCTGCCCGCGTCAGTACCAGTTCTTTCGTGCGTATGACTTCACGCCCTCTCGATCAGCGGTAATCTTCTTTGGGCTGCTCGTGCATCAGACCATCGAAGAGATCCACCGCATCGCCCTCGACGGCAGGCTCGACACGCTTGACGAGACGCGCATCCGGGAGATTTTCGAGCGGACCTTTCGTTTCCTATCCATAAGCGATGTGCGGCCCATCGGACCTGAAGCGAAAAAGAGCGCCTTCACGCACGTCATGAACTACTTCCGCCAGAACTGTGACGAGATGCGCCGGGTGATTCAGACCGAAGTCGACGTCTCCCTGGAGAAAGACGGCTACATTCTGGTTGGCAAGGTGGATCTCTTGCTAGGCAGCGACGGCAAACTGGAGCTGCTGGACTTCAAAACCTCGCCTCGACCCAAGGATAGTCCTGAACTGATCGCAGCCTACGAGCGGCAGCTCTGCACCTATGCGCACATTCTGGAGCAGCGGCACGGCAAACGGGTGGAACGCCTGCTCCTGTACTGGACCTCCGAGCCGCGCAAGGAAGATGCACTCATGGTTCTGCCCTACGACCCGCAAAAGGTGGAAGAAGCGGGTCGTCACTTCGACGAGACAGTGCGGCGCATCCAGGCGCGCGAGTTCGCGGTGACCAAGCCGCCCGAGGCGGCGATCTGCAAGGAATGCGACCTGCGGATGCTCTGCCGCAGCGAAGGCATCATCACTGGAACGGAGTGACGAGGAGACCCATGGCGAAGATCGAAATCACGAAAACCGAGCTGGTCTGGCCCGGCAAGTACAACGAGGACGGCACGCTCAAGGAAGTGCCGCGGGTGAGCCTGCCTTTCCAGGTCATCGAGACCGTCAATGAGAGCCGCGCCACGCGCGAGGCGAAGAAGGGCGGCGTGCAGCAGACACTCTTCGACGTGTGGGAGGGCAAGGAGGGCGACACCTTCGAGGAGGGCTGGCGGAACAAGCTCGTCTGGGGCGACAACCTGCTGGTGATGGGGTCGCTGCTGGAGAAGTTCGCCGGGAAGATCGACCTCATCTACATCGACCCGCCGTTTGCGACAGGGGCGGATTTTTCGTTCACAACGGAGATCGGCGAGTCGGGAGAGGAGGTCACCAAGGAGCAGTCGGTGATCGAGGAAAAGGCGTATCGGGATACGTGGGCATCAGGGTATCCATCTTATCTCGACATGATCCGTTCGCGCTTGCTTCTTCTTCGCGACCTCTTGTCGGCCCGGGGTAGCATTTACGTGCACTGCGATTGGCGAATGGCCGGCATGCTTCGTCTCTTATGCGACGAGGTGTTCGGCGCGGAGTGTTTCCAGAATGAGATTGCTTGGTGCTATCGCGAAGCCATTAACTCCACCAAGCGATGGAACCGCAAGCACGACAGTATTCTCTTCTACTCGCGAGAGCCCGACGGGTTCTGCTTCAACCCAGATGCCGTACTCCAGCCTCACTCAGAGGCTACTGTCAAGAAGTACAAGTATACAGATGAGAAGGGTCGCTATCGGCTGATGGGAAGGGGCATTGTTGGAAGCCCGATTCAGTCGGCACGTGATGTTGCGCCCGAGTGGGAGAGAACGCACCCAGAACTTGTATATCGCCAATACCTCCGCGCTGGGACTTATGCTGTCGACTACTGGATGATCGATGTGATCAATCAGGCATCGAACGAGCGCGTGGGGTACGCAACGCAGAAACCGGAAGAGCTTCTTGCGCGGATTCTGAAGGCCTCATCGAATCCCGGCGACCTCGTCGCCGACTTCTTCTGCGGCTCCGGCACGACGCTGGCCGTCGCCGAGAAGCTCGGTCGGCGCTGGATCGGCTGCGACCTGGGCCGCTGGGCGATTCACGTGACCCGCAAGCGGCTGCTCGGCATCGAGAACTGCAAACCGTTCGAGGTGCTGAACCTCGGCAGGTACGAACGCCAGTACTGGCAGGGGGTGACTTTCGGCGACAAGAAGAACAGGGCTGTTGCCGAGCAGACGCTCTACGAATACCTGGCCTTCATGCTCAGGCTCTACGGCGCGCAGCCGGTAGCGGGCATGGCGCACCTGCACGGCAAGAAGGGCAAGGCCATGGTCCACATTGGCGCGGTGGACGCGCCGGTGACCATTGACGAGGTGAACCAGGCACTCGACGAGTGCGCGAAACTCAAGCAAACCGAATTGCACGTGCTGGGCTGGGAATGGGAGATGGGACTGGCGGGCCCGAACAACGACGTGCGCAAGGGCAGCCCCATGCACGAAATCGCCAAACACAAAGGCGTGAAACTTCTGCTGCTGCAGATCCCACGCGAGGTCATGGAGCAGCAGGCCGTCGAAAAAGGCGACGTGCGCTTCTTTGAGCTGGCGTACTTCGAGGCGAAGATTACGCAGCCAAAGCAACGCACGGTTCAGGTGGAACTTGTGGACTTTGCCACCCCCAACGCCGATCTCATTCCCGAAGACGTGCGCAGCAAGATCAAGAAGTGGTCGGACTACATCGACTACTGGGCGGTGGACTGGGACTTCCAGAACGACACCTTCATGCAGGGCTGGGTCGCCTACCGCACCCGCAAAGAGCGCAAGCTCCCGCTCGTCTCCGACCCGCACACCTACGAAAAGCCGGGCAAGTACCGCATCCTCGTCAAGGTGATCGACATTTTTGGGAACGACACTTCGCAAGCCTTTGACGTGGAGGTGAAGTAATCATGGCCAGGTCTGTCATCGCTTACGACAAGGATTTGCCCGAAATTCCGGGCCGTCGCCCATGGGAGAAGCCGACGCAACATCTGGTCAAGGACGAGAGCGCACCGACGGGCTGGGCCGTCGTCGAGGGCCGTCGCCCCAGCAATCTCCTGCTCGTCCCCAAGATCCGCGAGCAGGTAGACGCCTGGCGCGAGGGCGGCTACAAGGGCGCGTCTGACGTGACGCGGCGGCTGTTCGAGTACTGGTTCGAGGAGGACCACGAGGTTCCCGGTTTCGGCGCGCCCTTCCGCTACTACTTCTGCCAGCGCGAAGCGATCGAGACGCTGGTCTGGCTCGTGGAGATCGCAGGCGAGCGTGATGCGCAGAAGCTCATTAATGCGTATGCGACAAGGCTTAAGAAGGACCTGTTCTCCGATAACATCACCTTCCAGACCACGATGGATGGGCAGCGGCAGATCCGCCGCTACGTGCCGGAACTCGACGCCGAGGGCGTGCAGGACCTGCCGCCCGAGAACCTGCGGCGCTTCGCCTTCAAGCTGGCCACGGGTTCGGGGAAGACGTGGGTCATGGCTATGGCAATCGTATGGTCCTACTTCCACAAGCGACAGGTGCCGGGTTCGAAAATGTCGACGAACTTCCTGATCATCGCACCGAACGTGATCGTTTATCAGCGGCTTGAGAAGGACTTCGCTGCAAACCGAATCTTCTACGAGCTGCCGTTGATCCCGCCGGAGTGGCGCGGGCAATTCGCTCTCAAACCCATTCTTCGCGGGGAAGCCAGCGAACCTGATCCAGCCGGGAACCTGTTTCTGACCAATATCCAGCAGCTCTACGAGTCGCGCGAGGAGAAGTGGACACCCGCCAACGCCGTGGAAGCATTGCTCGGGAAGAAGCCCTCACAAGACCTCGCTGCCTCCAGCCAGCGCCCCATGCTGGAGCGGGTGAAGTCGCTCAAGGATCTGGTGGCGCTGAACGACGAGGCGCACCACGTTCATGACGACGACCTCGCCTGGAGCCGATCCCTGCTTGCGATCCACAGCGCACTCCCAGAGGGTCTCGCGCTCTGGCTCGACTTCTCGGCCACGCCCAGGGACCAGAACGGCATGTACTTCCCCTGGACTGTGTGCGACTACCCGCTGGCGCAGGCTGTGGAGGACCGCATTGTCAAGGCGCCACTGATCGTTACCAAAGAGGACGACCCGAATCGGCCGACCCAGGACCCGGATGGCGTGACCAGGGAAAACATCGGCGAGAAGTACGGCTACTGGCTGCGCGCGGCAGTGCAGCGCTGGAAGAAGCACCACAAGGTCTACCAGGAGCTTGGCGTCCGACCGGTGCTCTTCATCATGGCAGAAAAGAACGCATATGCTGACGCAATTGGCGAATACCTGTGCAAGACGAAAGAGTTCGGCTTCAAGGAATCCGAAGTGCTGGTCATCCATACCGACACCACGGGCGAGATCACCAGGAAGGACCTCGAAAAAGCGCGTGAAGCAGCGCGCGACATCGACAAACCCGACAGCAAGATCAAGGCAATCGTCAGCGTGATGATGCTGCGTGAGGGATGGGATGTGCGCAACGTCACTGTCGTCCTCGGTCTGCGCCCGTTCACGGCGAGGGCCGAGATTCTGCCTGAGCAGGTGATCGGGCGCGGCCTGCGGTTGATGACGCAGGTCAGCCCAGACCGTACCCAGACGCTGGAGGTTCTGGGTACCAGGAACCTGCTCGATTTCCTGCGTCAACAACTTGAGGCGGAGGGGGTGGGCGTCGCCAGCGCCGGAACCGATCCGCCACCGCCTGTCATCATCGCGCCAGTTCAGGAACGGCTGAAGTACGACATCGCGCTCCCCATCACGAAGCCCAGCCTGGCGCACGACATCCGGAAGCTATCTGAACTGAAGGTCAGCACGCTCGACGCCATCTACGAGCAGGAGGAGCTCGCGGAGCAGTTCCGAGTGAGGCTGAAGCTCGAGTTCGCCACCACCGAAACCGAGGTCCACCAAGCCGACATTGCGGCGAGCGAGCTGCCGCCCGAACAGGATCTTCTCGCCAGCATCACCAACAAGGTTATTGACCGGGCGAAGCTGCCAAACCGTTTCGCTGAGCTGTACCCCGTTGTGCGGGAATATGTTGCAACCCGCTGTTTCGGCAGGACGGTCAATCTCGCTGATGAGTCACTACGTTCACATCTGTCCCGGCTGGAGCTGCAAGAGGGTATCGCCGGGTACCTGGCCCGCACAATCGCCGGGCTTACGGTCGAGCGGCGCGCCATCGAGTTCGACAAGGCAGACTTTCGGCTTTCTGAGACGAAGCCCTTCAGTTGGCGGCGCAACCTGCCGCCGCTCGAAGCGGAAAAGACCGTGTTCAACTACGTCGCCACCTACAACGATTTCGAGCGTCAGTTTGCGGAGTTCCTGGACCAGGCACCCGATGTGCTGCGGTTTGCATCGCTCGGCACGACCGAGCAGGGCGAGTCCGGCACGCAGTTCCGCGTGGACTACCTCAAGCCTTCTGGCGCAATTGGCTTCTATCACCCGGACTGGGTGGCCGTGCAGGCCACCGGAGCAGGCGAGGTCAACTGGATTATTGAAACCAAGGGGCGTGTATGGGGGGACACAGCAGCGAAGGACGCTGCTCTGAAGTCCTGGTGCGAACGAGTAGGTAAGATGACCGGAGCCACATGGCGGTACGTCCGGATCAATCAGACCGACTTCCGCACCCGTAAGGCGATCAGACTGGGCGATCTGGTCGATAGCGAACACGACGAAACTGCGAACACAACAAAATCCTGATCACCCGCCTCAACGACTATCGTTCCAGCGCAGGAGCAACCACGAGAGGTGCAGATATGGCCGCTTCCACGCGAAGCCGCAGTCTTGGCGAGGAAGCCGGAGAGATCGCGCGCGAAGCAGGCAAGCGCGCACGTCGCCAGGTGGTCGAGCGCAGTCAGAGCCGGCTCAATCGGTCTCGCCATCTGCTGGCGTCATGGGAGAAGAAGCCCGGTCGTGATCTTGCCTTCTTCCACATCGCACAGCAATGCTGGATTGCTAGACTTCAAAACTGACCGTTGACGCACGTTCCTATTCGCGCTACTATCTCGTACAAATATCGGGAGATCGCTATCTGGATATGTCGGGCGATCATCTCATCTAGAGCGTTCATGTTCAACCCTGCTTGGCGTTTTTGTCAAAACATCAATTCACCTGAAAACTGGGCTTAAGCTATGAGCGACTCCGTGATTCTTCCAAGTGATCAGGACATTGAGGCTGTGCTGTTTAAGCGTCAGCAAGTCGAGCAACAGAAACATCCTGACATTCGACTCGTTGACAAAATCATACTGAAAGATGGTCCCCGCGCATACAAGGTTGCTTCTCATTGGGTGTTTGTAAACCGACATTCTGGTGAAATCAGTCACCATAGTTTACGTCTTGAAACCCTTCGAAGGGAAAAAAACGGATGGACATCAGATGATAAACACTCCCTAACTTTGGAGGACAAAGACGAACAAGAAGTCACCAAACTCTTTCACTTTCTTAGTGTAGTTCTTAATAAGAATTTATCGGATTCATCCGGAGATTATCTTGTCATTCCCGTCAATAAGAGTGTTTCCGGAACAAACATCAATAGAGAGTCATTAAAGAAATTTATAGATCTTTTGCAAAGCAATGGCATTGATACAATATCAATCATTATCGATCAGCTTATTCAGGCTGAAAAAACCGTGAATATTTCGGATGAAACGTTCGCCAATTTCCTAGAGCTAATTCAGAAATCTAATGTTGATATCGTATCGAGAGTCCTGAATTGGCTTCTTGCATCAGAACAATTAGATCAGGTCATTAACAAACTAGAGACACTTAATGCCGGAGATCTCCAAAAGCTAAATACAGCACTTGGTCTGAATTCTTTAAAGAATGTGCTAGAAATATGGAAAGAAAACAAGGAAAATAGCAGTGAGGAGTTCTGGCAGCAGGTATTCTCTCAGAATTCTTTCTTATTCGCACAAATATTTGCATTTCCGGTTGTAATCATAAAAGGCAAGGCTTACGTGGGAGGGAAGGGCATATCTAATACAGGTGGCAATATAATTGACTTTCTCTGTGCAAATAAGTTAACCAGGAATGCCGCTCTTGTAGAGATCAAAACTCCTAAAACAAAAATCCTCGGCTCAAATTACAGGGGAGAGATTTATAATGTCTCTGAGGAATTGTCAGGATCAGTGGTACAGATATCAAATTACAAAAATGTTCTCACCAAGTCGTACCACGAACTCGCCAACTGGTCAGAAGAGAATTTTGAAGTTTTTGATCCAAAATGCGTAGTTATCATTGGAAACATAAGCGATGAATTAAAAAAACCTGGTCAGCGTAATTCTCTAGAATTGTTTCGTGCGGGATTAAAAGACGTACAAGTTATCTCATATGACGAGCTATTCGACAAGATACAGATACTTGTAAACATATTGGAGGGAAAAGACATCATTTGATAATCTATTGTCAAGACATCTGATATCGCTTGCACCTGACGCCGCCTTGCTGTGCGGCTCAGGTGAAGCACGTGACTCTGGGCGCACGTTCGGGCATGCCGTGCGCAGTAGCAAGCTAGAGGAGAAGAGCTTATGAATATTCTTCAAGAGATAGAACAACTTCTTGCCAGGTCCACACGTGCTGAAAAAGCACAGGTGCTGCGATGGATCGTGCGTGATCTGGGTGATGCTTTCCCCGGAATCGAGAGCACCCAGAGTGTCTGTGGCGGCGAAAGGTGGTCTTCTCAGACAAATGGAAGGACGGCAAGGCGCAGGGAGGGCAGGGCTTATGGAGATTGAGCATTTAATCCGGTATGCACCTCGTGCCGTCGGGCTGAAGCCCTCGGCTATACGAGGCGAAGCCCGCCTGCGCGGGCTATACCGGAATAATTCCTCAAAGACCATCAGCCATTTCTGCGCATACTACCACCTGGAGCAATACGAAGACACGCTGCGCCGCGCCAGGTATGACGACGCTGACCTGTTCGACGACCCTAACAGAGACCCCTGCCACCAGTACGTTTTCCTGCGCGACCTGAAGATGCTG
>Ga0272446_1007042_pt1 | contig 11409 bp, 13 predicted proteins | sample YNPCB0061_FD_194587 | JGI IMG/M metagenome (GOLD analysis project Ga0272446, IMG submission 194587) | Hot spring microbial mat communities from Yellowstone National Park, WY, United States - YNP-CB-006-1 | ecosystem: Environmental > Aquatic > Thermal springs > Hot (42-90C) > Sediment | place...
CCTTTATCCTTTTTGAAAGCATGTTCGCGATTTTTGTGGCGGACCGTCTGGGTCTCGATTCCCGGTCCCGGGGCTTTTTGCTTGCCTATGTGGGTTTATTAGTTGCCCTGGTACAGGGCGGACTTGTAGGGTTCCTCGTTAAAAAATTTGATGAACGGAAATTGTCAGCCCTTTCAGTTATCGTTGCGGCTTTAGCCATGTTGCTCTATTCATTCTCAAATTCAGTTGTCTATCTCATGATCATGCTCTTTCCTTTAAGTATTGCCTCTGGAATTACATCAACCTTACTGCGGACCCTCCTTACCAAGAGTGTGCCCCATGAGGAAGCCGGAGGCACCCTCGGTTTATCCTCCTCTGCGGAAAGCCTCAATCGGGTCATAGCACCCATGGTAGGCAGTTTCTTGTTTGCAGTCCTTGGTTCCTGGTCCCCCAGCGTCCTTGCAAGCATCCTCCTGGCCCTCACCGGCCTTATCGCCTGGAAAAAGTTGATACAAGAAGATTGCCTTGCAAAGGACGGCCCCATGTGTGAAGATGTGGTGTGATAATTGCCCCTAAGGGGTCAATTCCGTCATAGGGCTGGATTATCCAGTATTTACGATATACTTGCTCGTAGATACGTGCGGTAGAATATTTCAAGAAAATTTCTGCGACTAAGAAGGGCCTATTAACTTTTTTTAACTCGGGCCATAGTCCTATTTTTGAAGAGCTAGAACCGTTTTCTAAGCCCTATTTTTTTACAGGCAACGATGGGGTTTTCCAGCGGTCTACAATGCAGGATGGTCTGTCCCAATCTTCTGCTCAGGATATCATTATTTCCTTGTACGAGGACCGGGCCGGTGAGGATGGGACCCTCTGGCTTGGGACCCAAAAAGGTCTGGTAGCCCTTTCCCCAGATGGGTCGTTCCAGCGCTTTATGCCCCAAGAGAGCGTTGTGGTAAATAAACTCATCCGTTGGTACGACTCGATGTTGTTCCTCATCACCGATTATAAACATATTTACAATTTTTCTTCTGTGAACCTTGAGTTTAATCCCTACCGCAAACTTTATAAGGAATTGGGCCGATTCGTTGATCCAAAGGGCAGACGAAGCTCTCTATGCCTCCAAATCGAGTGGCCGCAACCGTGTCGTAGCCAAAATCCGAGAAAGTTCCAAAACTGTCTGATAACAGAGCTATCAGACAGTCTCAATTGGATAAGGTCAAGAAAGTATGATAAATCAGAAAGGTCAAAATCTATTTTGACTTATTTTGTTTGTCGATGAGTTTTATAACTAATCCTGCACGACCAGAGTCCCTGCCATCAGATCATGGAGTGCCTGCTTCCTTCCAGTAAAGGCCGTAATGATAAAGCCGATACCGAGAATAAACAAAGAAATGGCTTTTGACCAAAATCGCGCAGTTGCCTTACCGAAAGATAGACGATTCCCTTGCAAATCGGTTACCTTGATATGGAATATTTTTTTCCCCAGCGTAGCCTGGCTAGAAGAACTTTCCATAATGGCCTAGTAAAGCCACAGTACAGCAAAAGATAAAATTGCAAGGATATTCATTATGAGTAAGGCGGCATTTCTTCCGTTTTGAGTGGTTCCATTAGCTGTTCCCCGAACAATTCCGAGAAAAATTGCCGAAACTAGTCCTATCACCAGATAAAACAACAGTGTGTCAATGACGAACGCACCGAATCGTCGCCAAAAAACCGCATACAAAACTTCGGTATCTGACTGGGGCGTTTCTACTTTTTCTCCTGCGACGACCTTTTGAAGGCCTTCAAGAATTAGGGGAATTTTTCCACGATTGATAAAGTATACCAGAAAACTCCCCATTCCCGGTATGGGCGCATAATTGTATACCTCGACGTGTGCAAGCCCTTCGGAGAACTGGCAACTGGCAAAGATTGTCCAGATTACCCCTCTTTTCCAGAGGTGTTTATTTTTTGACCGGGTTTTTTGAAATCCCTGGCTTTTTAAATAGCCCGTAATTTTATCTATTACTTCTGCTTCCGTTCCATTGGTTCGTATGTCCACGAATTTCTTTGACATTGTTTTCTTCCTCCTAATAATAGTAATAGTAGTAGCCTGATGTTGGCTTTAGGGTTACGTCAAAATCCAGACCGCTTTCCAGCGCAGGCAACAGTTTTCCGTTTACCCAGTCAAGTGCTCCTGCTCCATGAAGACTTATAAAGCTTGTTTTTTCTCCCCCTGAAATATCCAGAGCAAACCATTTTAATCCCGCGGAAAGTCCAATTCCCGGGGAACTGTTGAATAAGCCCGCGCGCAATTTTATAGGGATGACCAAATTTCCGTCTCCTTGGGACGCAAGATCGAGGTAGTAGATCCCATCGACACTGATTGCCATGCGGTCTCCCATTATCAGGGTTAAACCTATACCAAACCGGCTTTGATCAAGCCCTTCGAAATTGATGCCCCAGCTTCCTTTTCCATTTAATGGGTTATGGGAATATTCAATACCTGCAGAAATCCAGCCTTCTTCTGAATCGAGGATACCCGTAGGAAGAGAAAATACATGCGATGATATTGCAAAAATAATGAGTCCAATGATGATCGCATGACGCATCGAATTCCTCCTGTGTCACTTTTAATTTGTCTTTTCGTTTTGTATTCCGTATTTAACGGGATTACAGGTATAGAATACGGGAAGATACTGATGTATTGAAAGTCGTATATTTATATGATTTTAGAAATTTTCGGAGGAATTCGCATGTTTGGTTGATAAAAGAATCAATTCGGTTTTTGAATTGATGTGTAATTTCCTATAAATGTGAACAATGTGGGTTTGGAGAGTCCCGATACTGATATGAAGGCTCGAGCATATTTCTTTGTATGTCCTGCCTTCTGCAAGACAGGTTGCAACTTCCGCTTCTCTCGAAGAAAGCCCCAGGTCAAACCAGAAGTTTTGAGTAATTAGGTCCGTGTACGGATGGGACTCTGCGAAAGCCCTAGCATACGCGAGAACGCATATACTGGAGCACGCATAAAACAGGGGTAACACAAAACAATCTTCCCGGGGATACAGAGCCCAAAGCGAAGGGATCAGAAATCGTAGTTCGTCGATGGTTACCATGGGAATGATGAAAGCAATAGCAACTTGGGATAATCGTGAAACCGTAAGACGTTGGGGGGGCGGAAGCCGGTCTTTGGCACACCAAAAAGCAATGCCGACGTACAAGGTCGCCAGAGATACCACCGTAAAAACTAGTAAAGCCGGCAGTACCCGATGTCCATCAAAATATTCTTTCTTTCTGCCATTGTATTACCAGGTGTAAAACCAGAAGCCACTGATCAGATAGTGAACAAGCATGAAAATACCTGTCCATTTAAAAAAGGATCCCACCCGAATCGTCATAGCCAATTCAGGATTGCTTTCCACGAGTCGGGGAATGCTTATGGGGAGCAGCGTTAAGGCAGCCATATCGGCGATTCTGCTCAGGTTGTCATCAAATGGTCCAGCCCTGCTTTGCTCTGTCAGCCCAGCGAAAAGCACCACAAGAAAAAAGGAACCCATTACCCAAAAAACATCCCATAGATGGGTCTGTTTGCTTCGTTCCGCCATTATAATGATTTTTCCGCAAACAAAAGCGCCTACGGAGAGGGCTATAAGCCAGTACAGCTGATACGGAAGCCAGAGGGCGATTTCAAAGGGAAGAGACTGGGAAGAGGGGGGAGGGCGAATGTTTGGGTGGTCATAAAGATACCGGATATGACCATATACACTCTACGGGACATGTGTATATTATCATGTACAAAAAAGGAAAATGCAAGGATTTCTTCTGGAACGGTAAGGGCTTCGTTCCGCCAGTCCTTCGAAGGGAGTACATACTACTGTGAACAACGAAATGACCAAGGGGCGAAGAACCCTTATTTTAATAAATGCCTGTGTAATTACGTTTATGGCGACCCTGGATGGATCTATAGTAAATATCGCGTTACCGACGATCGCGTCAGCTTTTAGGGTGGGGATTTCTTCTATTCAATGGGTGGTAACGTCTTATTTGGTAACCGTTTCGGCTTTGCTTTTGGTATGGGGCCGTTTATCGGATCTGTACGGCCGTAAACGATTTTTTTTGATGGGCCTGGTGGTCTTTACGGTGGGTTCTCTTTTTTGCGGGATCTCTGGAAATTTGTCGGCGATTGTGGCTAGTAGGGTTCTCCAGGCGATTGGGGCTTCGATGGCTATAGCGTTAGTTCAGGGGATTGTTACCCATACATTCCCACCCTCGGAGCGGGGAAAAGCATTGGGGTTTATTGGTTCGGTGGTGGCCGTGGGTAGCCTTATCGGGCCTAGTCTGGGTGGTCTTTTGGTGGAAATATCCGGTTGGCGTTCCATATTTTTTATCAATGTTCCCGTGGGGATTGTGGGGGTTGTACTTACGGTTATCATTCTACCCGAATCTGGGATGCGTTCTGATACGGAAACCTTTGATTGGCGTGGAGCGGTTTTACTCTTTCTTTCGGTGTCCTTATTTTTTTCGGGGATGTTAGCATTCCAAGAGGGTCTTTTATCAACCCTGTATTCGTTTTTAGTGATGGCCCTAGCGGGTATTTTATTTCTCTTTTTTCTTCTTGACCAAAAGCGTCCCCACCCACTGGTGGATGGGTGTTTGTTTTCTTCCCGGATCTTTACCATGGGGGTTATCGATTCGAGTTTAAGTTATATGGCCATGTATTCGTATATCTTTTTTATGCCCTTTTACCTGCAAACGGTTCGAGGGGTCGGGGTTTTAGAAGCGGGGTTGTTAATGTCCTTGTATCCCCTGGTTACAGCCTTTTTAGCTCCGGCGGCGGGGGCCCTTTCCGATAAGATAACCTATCGACCTTTAACGATTACGGGTCTACTATTTTCTGGATTAGGTTTGGTATCCCTATCTTTTTTAGGAAGCCATTCATCTCTTTTTCTGATCGGCGGGATTATTGTGCTCCTTGGCATAGGGGGCGCCTTGTTTCAATCGCCTAACAATTCGAGCATCATGGGTTCGGTTCCCCGGGATCGGCTCGGTATTGCGGGTAGTTTGAACGCCTTTTTTCGAAATCTGGGTATGGTCAGCGGAACCACCCTGGCGGTAAGTCTTTTCTCCCTTTCCACAAAAATGAATATCGATTCTGTTTCCTCTGGATTGATAAATTCCTCCCTGTTCCTGCGGGGTTTCCGTTTAGTGGTCCTTACCGCGGCGGTGTTAGCCCTTTTGGGTGCCCTGGGAGAGGTTTTTGGCAAGAAAAAGGGGCAATCCCTCCAATCGTCCTGCGTAGAGCGTTCTTAAGTTGCTTGACTCTCCTCTGTAGCTTCTATAAAATGGAACATAGTTTCACAATATTTGGGAGGCTGGGATGGGAGAACATTTTAAAGTAAAGATAGCCGATTGCGATCATGAATCCATCGATATTGAGCGGTCGATTTTACGGGATATTAGTCCTGATATTCCGTGGCTCCGATGTAAAACCGAGGATGATGTGATTGCCCAATGTTCCGATGCCCAGGCTCTTTTAATTCAATACGTCCCCATGACGGATCGGGTCTTTGAAAATTTACCGAATTTGCGGGTTTTGGTCCGCTATGGTGTCGGTGTGGATACGGTGGATTTAGAAGCGGCGGCCCGTCGGAAGATCGTGGTTAGTAATGTGCCCGATTATGGGACCGAAGAGGTATCGGACCATGCGTTGGCTTTGATCCTATCTTTGAGCCGAAAAATTCAGGAGGCTAACGCTTTTATCCACCGGGGAACCTGGGATTTTCGAACCATCACTCCGGTCCGACGTCTGCAAACCCTCACGTTAGGCGTAATAGGTTTAGGAAGAATAGGAAGCGCCCTGGCCAGAAAGGCCCACGGGATAGGGATAAAAATTGTGGCCTACGATCCGTATAGGGACAAAACCACAATTCCCGAATACGTTCGAATGATTCCCCTGGATGGGCTTTTGAACGCCTCGGACGTGGTCTCGATCCATTGTCCCCTGAACGATGAGACAAGGAATTTGCTGGACGAACATCGTCTGGGCCTGATGAAAACCGACGCGTTCCTTATCAATACGGCCCGTGGTTCCATCGTCAACGAGGTGGCCTTAGAAAAAGCTTTGTCCCAGGGCAGGATCGCGGGGGCGGCGTTAGATGTTTTTTCCAAAGAGCCGGTTCTACGGGATCATCCGCTTCTTATGTTCCCCAACTTTATCTGCACTCCCCATATGGCCTGGTACTCCGAGGAATCTAAATTGGAATTGAAGCGCAAAGCCGCCGAAGAGGCCCGTCGTGTATTGATGGGAGAAACCCCAAAGTATCAGGTCAATAGATTTTAAGCCTTTTTTATAATGAAGAGATTATGAAACGAATTGCCTATACCGGTCCCTTTACGGTGGCCGTTGAATCGATCCCCCCCGTGGTAAATCCCCCGGGAAATACCTTGATCAAGGTGGCCTACGCGGGAATCTGCGGATCCGATATGAATATTTACCATGGGGTTCACCCTAGAGCAAAAGCACCCCTGACCATGGGACACGAATTTTCGGGAACCGTGGTCGAGGGCCATCCGGTTTTAAAACCGGGGACCCCGGTAACCGTGTACCCCCTGATTTCTTGCGGGGTCTGTGAAAGTTGTACCACGGGGAATCCCCACGTATGCTCGACCCTAAAGCTTATTGGAATCGATACGGACGGCGGGATGGCCGAATACGCGTCGGTACCCCACGATAAGGTGATAGAACTTCCCAGGGATGTATCCCTCTTAGCGGGTTCCTACGCCGAACCCTTGGCCGTGGGGGTCCATGCTATCCACCGTTCAACCTACAAACCGGGAGATAGGACGGTGATTTTCGGCGCGGGGCCCATTGGTATGTCCGTGGCCCTATGCCTACGGGAATTCGGAGCGTCTTCGGTGGTGCTCATTGAGGGAAATCCCTATCGATTATCGGTAGCCCAGGATTTGGGGTTTGGAACCATAGACCCGACAAAAGAATCGATTCCGGACAAGCTTAACCAATTGACGGGACGGGGGGATGCGGATATCGTTTTTGACTGTGCGGCCCACCCCAGTGTGCAAAAGGATATTCTGGGTATCACGAGGATTCGGGGAACCATGGTGGTCGTGGGGTCCTATAAAAAAAGCGAGGAAGTGGATCTATTAAAAATTGAGTTTAAGGAATTAACCGTGGTGGGGACCCGGGTATACAGAAGAGAGGATTTTCCCATCGCGGTTCGCATTATTCAAAGAAACCAAAAAACCTTGGAACGCTTGATTACCCCCTTTAACCCCGACGGGGCGTCGAAGGTCTTTGCGGATCTGCGGGGGGGCACAAACGTGATCAAAGCGACCTTCGCGTTTGGAGAGACGTTTAACCATGCTTGATATATTTGATTTAACGGGTAAAGTCGCCCTCGTTACCGGGGGCAACCGGGGCTTGGGACGGTCGATGGCCGAGGGCTTGGCGAAGGCGGGGGCCCATATCGCCATTGTGAGCCATCACGGGGCGCCGGAAGTGGCGGACGCGATAAGACGATACGGTGTGGAAGCCGAATCCTTCGCCTTTGACTTGGCGGAATTGGAACAAATTCCCCACCTGGTAGATAGGGTTATACAACGATTTGGCCGTATCGATATCCTTATAAACAACGCGGGTATGCAACGGCGCCATAAATCCGAAGAATTCCCCAAATCCGACTGGGATCGGGTGATCGCGGTAAATATGACCGCCGTATTTCTCCTGTGTCAGGCGGTGGGAAAGCACATGCTGGAACGCCATTCGGGGAAAATCATCAACATCGCGTCCCTTTTAAGTTTCCAGGGGGGCATTACGGTTCCCGCGTACGCGGCCAGTAAGGGGGCGGTTGTTCAATTTACCAAAACGCTGTCCAACGAGTGGGCCAAGGAAGGGATTAACGTTAATTGTATAGCCCCGGGGTATATGGATACGGAGATGAACGAAGCCCTGATTGCCGATCCATTTCGGAGCCGTCAAATACTGGAACGGATTCCTGCGGGACGTTGGGGAAAGGGCGAGGACATGGCGGGCGCGGCGGTGTATTTGGCCTCCAAGGCTTCGGATTACGTCAACGGCTCGGTTCTGGTAGTAGACGGCGGCTGGCTGGGAAGGTAGTCCCCGGGGACTGCCTACCGAGGGAAGGCCGCCCGGGGAAGGCCACCCGGTGCAGGCCTGCGCGGTCCGGGGAAGGCCGCCCGGGGCGGGGGTATCGGGGCTTAGGTTTTTTAAGCCAGGGCTTTTATTTTGGCCCAGATATCCGGGTTTACCGGTATCCCGTTGGCTAGATTATCCTGCCGGGTCCTATAGTCCTTTTCCCCGGGGTAACGGATTTCTCCCCCCGCTGTGACGGGTTCGGATGCCTTTATGTCCGCTAAAACCCGATTGACTATCCCATCGGTAAATTCAACGCTGTTAAAGTGTTTGGGATCGATGGCGATGAGGACCTGGGAAACAGCGTATTCGTCCTCGCAGTTTTTCCCCACGTCGGTGGTGGAGTAGGCCCCCGAAAGAATCGCCGCGATTAGGTCGAGGGCGATGGACAGACCCGAACCTTTCCAAAAACCGATAGGAAGAACCCGCCAGGTTTTTTCAATTTCCACCGGGTCGGTGGTCAGTTGGCCCTGGGAATCGTAGCCCCCCGCAACGGGAAGCTGTTCGCCCCTCAACTTGGTTTCTTCTATTTTACCGTAGGAAAATTGGGCCATCGCCATATCGACCACTAGGTGTTGGCCGTTGCTCCGGGGAACGGACATGACAAAGGGATTGTTCCCGATACGCCGGTCCTTAGCTCCCCAGGCGGGCATATTGGGCATGGTGTTGGTCCAGCATATTCCCACGCACCCCGCGTTGGCCGCTTGCCACCCGTAGGTACCCCCGCGCATCCAGTGGTTGGTGTTTCCCAGGGCCACCACCCCGACCCCATAGGTTTTAGAAAGTTCAATCGCCCGGTCCATGCACAGCTTGGCGTTGAGATTCCCCATCCCCCGGTTCCCATTCCACCGTTCAAAGGCGCCGATGGAAGCGACCTTGGTGGGCTTAGCTTTGATGTCGATGTACCCCTTTTCTATGTAGCTTATAAGGCGAGGAAAACGGTTTACCCCGTGGGAGTACACTCCGTCTAAGCTGGTTTCGACGAAAAGGCGGGCCGATTCCCGGGCATCCGGTTCTTCCAAGCCCTTTGCTTTAAGAATTCGATACAATTCGTTAAACAATTCATCGCTTTTAATGCGCATAATGATAGTCGTCCCCCTTGCTTTATTTGTCCGTATAGTGTTTTCTGTAATCCGCTAATATTTGATCGGTAATTTTAATGACATTGGCGGCGCTGGCAAGATTGGCGTTACTCTTCCCTCGTCCGGTAAGTTCATTCACGATGCTTTGAATGTAGGGTTGTCCAATATGTTCGGGGGCGTTGAAATGGAATACCTGCGATTGGTCTCCTCGACGGAGAGTAACCGGACCGTAACCCAGGGCTTCAAAAGACAAAGACCCCTGGTCCCCCAGAATCCGCACCCCCTCTTCCGCGTGATCCGCCACGTAACACCAGGATCCGCTACCGAGGACGCCGCTTTCGAAACGAAGGCTTGCGGCCACCGTATCCTCCACGTCGTACAGGCCCCCCTGGTTTGCGGCAAAGCCCCGGGCCTCGGTTATGGGACCCACCAGGAAATCCAGAATATCCAGGACGTGGACCGCCATATCCAGAAACTTTCCTCCCCCGCTAATTTCCGGCACAAGGCGCCAGGGCAGGTTGTTCCTATCCCGGTCCGCTGGTTCGGGGGGAAGAAAATGCCGTATCTCTACCGAACGCACCGAACCAATTTCCCCTCCGTCAATGATACTTTTAATTTTTAAAAATTTTTCCAAGCCCCGGCGATAAAACGCCACGTATACCGGAACGCCCTTTACTGCGGCCCGTTCCATTATTTCCACGCATTCCCCGTAGTTCATCGCCATAGGTTTTTCGATATATGGAATTTTTCCCGCGTCGATACACCGCAGGGCAAAGTCCCGATGAAATTTAGGGGGTAGGGGAAGGTACACCGCGTCTACGTCCTGGTCGGCGAGCATTTGTTCCACCGAATCGTACACCAGGCCTATTCGGTGCCGTTTGGCGTAATCGAGGGCTTTTTCTTTGTTTCGGCCGTACACCCCCCGAAGCACCGAATGTTCGCACTTGTACAAGGGGGGGCCGCTTTTTACTTCCGTTACCGATCCGTGCCCTATCATTCCCCAACGGACTATATCCATACTAACCTTCTTTTTTTCAAACAGGGACAGTCGGATCTTAACCACCACCTTGCGGATAGTCGCCGGTTCGTTAATCGCGCAGGCGGGACGGTGAATATCCCAGGGGAAAAAAACGGCGAAACTTCCCGCTTCCATGGTGATAAACGATTCGTTCGGAACCTCTTTGTAAAATAAAATATCCCGTTCCTCGAATAAATTTTCCGCTACGATGTTTTTCCCGCTATCCACCGCCACCCCAATCTTTTCATTTCCCCCCGGAGCGTATTGCAGATCCACGTACTGTCGATGAATTTCCGGTTTTTTTCGATCCACCGTATCGGTCTGGGCGTCCATGACCTGGGCGTAAAGATTTTTACCGTCGATTTCGTACACCCCCGGTTGCATGGTCGTACAATCGTGGGTTTTAAGATACTCCAGGGCCTTCCGAATCGGAGGGGGATAGATTGTTTCAATGCCAACCTGGTTTAGATTTCCAAAAAACATGGGTACTCCTTTACAGTAACGAAATGATTTTTAAGTATTTTTCTGGATTGTCCGATTGATCTACCACCGCCTGGGGAAGGTCCGTAAATGAAACGGATTTTGAAATGATCGATCCCACGTCTAATTTCCCTGAGTAGATCAGATCGATGGCTTCCTGAAATTCTCCGGCGCTGTTTCGCGAACCCCGGACATCCAATTCTTTTTTCGTAAATACGGCGGTGGGCAGTTCGGTATCCGATTTTGGCCATCCCGTAAAGACAACCCTTCCCGCGTAGGATACGTAGTCAAAACACGCTCGAATTGCCTGATTCGCCCCCGACGCCTCTATAACCGCCTGGGGCAAAGAGCCGCCGGTAATCTTCCGTAACGTAGGAACCACCTCTTCCGTAGAAGAATTGATGGTATGTTCGACCCCCAATTTTTTGGCGTACCGAAGCCGGGCATCCAGAATATCAATTAAAATAGGTGTCGCATGATACTGCAGGGCCACAAGGCTGATTAAAAGGCCGATGGGTCCAGCTCCGATAACCGTCACGAATTCCCCCGCTTTTACGGCGGCTCGGTGGATGGAGTGCAGGGCGATGGTTGTAGGTTCCGCCAGGGGGCTTAGGTTCCAGGGCATATCGGAGGGAATTTTATGGAGCAGGTGAACGGGGTGGGAAAAATATTCGGTCATAGCTCCATCCCGGTGT
>Ga0272446_1007043_pt1 | contig 11404 bp, 14 predicted proteins | sample YNPCB0061_FD_194587 | JGI IMG/M metagenome (GOLD analysis project Ga0272446, IMG submission 194587) | Hot spring microbial mat communities from Yellowstone National Park, WY, United States - YNP-CB-006-1 | ecosystem: Environmental > Aquatic > Thermal springs > Hot (42-90C) > Sediment | place...
GGAAAGTTGCCTAAGTGATCAATTTTGTTTCATAAAAGACCCAACAACCCCAGGTTTACAGCCTGGGGTTTTGCATTGGGATTGAAACGCCGGTGGTGCTGAATAGCAGTATGAATTGGAACACAATTTCATTGGAACACAATTACATTGGAATACAACCTCTGATTCATACCCGGAATCAGCAACGCCGAACCCTCAGGGGATCAGGCAGGGGCTGACTGGTTGGGCGGTCGTTCAATCACCCCTTCGCTATAGCCCAGGTCATACAGGCTGGCTGCTTCCGGCTCTCCTGCCGGTGGATATTTTGAGCGTCCAGCCCAGGCATCTTCCTTGCCCCGGCTGAACCAGTCTTCGTGACTCATCCAGGAATCGCAACGCATAAATTTCGCCCTCCTTGGCAGAAATCAATGGATGCTGGCAAACAGGATTGAACTGCGGCAATCATCGCGGTGTTTGGGATACGGCTCAGAACAGACAGTGGCTGATTGTCCGGCTGTCTGATCGAACTGGTATGGCTGATCCCTCTCGAACCTGCGGTAACTCCATTATCGCCCAGATAAACGGCGAGGTGGTGCCAATGGCGACGGGGCCGGAAAGGGGCCGTGTCTCCCCGTATTCGCAGCGGGACGGATGTGTCTATGATGGGGAATGGCTGAACCAACGTTGGCAAGCTCAGCAGGAGCAGTGAATCACGGATGTGGCGTTATTTCAAAGTTCTACGGTTATTCTGGGCCACGGCGATCGCGGTTGAACTGGAGTATCGCATTAACTTTCTGCTGGCGGCTCTCAGCAGTCTGGGGGGCTTAGGCGGCAGTCTGTTCGGGCTGTTTCTGTTCTATCGCACCGGTTACCAGTTTCCGGGCTGGAGTTGGCAACAGGCTCTAGTGGTGTTGGGGCTATTCATCCTGTTGCAGGGATTTTCTAGCACCTTTCTAGCTCCCAACCTGAACCGGATTGTGCGGTATATCCAGCAGGGCACCCTGGACTTCATCTTGCTAAAACCAATCAGTTCCCAATTCTGGTTGTCAACCCATACCCTCTCTCCCTGGGGTCTGCCAGACCTGATTTTTGGCCTGGGGGTGATTGGCTATGCAGGCAGCCAGTTGGGTCTGCAAGTAAGCGATTACTGGCTGAGTTGTATTCCCATCAGCTTTGGTTTCCTGATTCTTTATAGTCTCTGGTTTATGTTGGGGGCTACTAGCATCTGGTTTGTCAAAATCTACAACGTGACGGAGGTGCTCAGGGGGTTACTGGAAGCAGGCCGTTTTCCAATGGTGGCCTATCCCACGGCCTACCGCTTTTTCTTTACCTTTGTGGTGCCGGTGGCCTTTCTCACCACCGTTCCGGCGGAGGTTCTCTTGGGAAGGACGCAGTGGGGCTGGCTTCTGGGCGCAGGGATTGTGGCCCTGCTATTGCTGTTTGTGTCCCGATCGTTCTGGCAATTTGCCCTGCGGTTCTACACCAGCGCCTCCAGTTAAACCACTCCAACCAGTTAGCAAGCAACATGCAATACATCTATCTGCACGGGTTTGCCTCCAGTCCGCGATCGCAAAAGGCCGCCGACCTGAAACAGCGTTTTACTGCCATCGGTCAGCCCCTTCTCATTCCCGATTTAAACCAGGACGACTTTTCCCATCTCACCCTGACGCGCCAGATGCGTCAGATTGAGCAACTCTTTCCCGCCGCCCCTACTCCAGTCACCTTAATTGGGTCCAGCCTGGGAGGATTAACTGCCGCCTGGATGGCTGAGCAACAGCCGCAGGTGCAACGTCTGGTATTACTGGCCCCGGCCTTTGGCTTCCTCGCCCACTGGCTGCCCAAGTTAGGAGCGGAGCAGGTGCAACAATGGCAGTCAACTGGCTACATGCCCGTCTATCACTATGGCGAAGATCGGCTATTGCCCCTCCACTATGGCTTTGTGGAAGATGCCCGTCGGTATCCAGCGGAGCAGTTGCAACGAGCCATTCCAACCCTGATTTTGCATGGTCGGCAGGATGAAGTAATTCCAGTATCCGCCAGCATTGACTTTGCCAGCAAGCGTCCCTGGGTGACCCTGGTGGAACTGGAAAGTGACCATTCCCTGAGCAACGTTTTAGATGACATCTGGCTAAAAATTCAGGAATTTTGCTGGCCTAAAGATAAGAATTAGTTGGTTCGGGATAGGGAGGTATTAACCGTTGCACTGGGTATCAACTCACGACATTGCTTCCAATTTCGCTTCTAGAAAGTTTTTCCCTTGTTGCTTGCCGTCCTCGATGAGTTGATTAATTCGGTCGGGATTGCGATCCAGCTTACTCTCGTAATTCAGGCTTTTCTGCAAGTCAGCAGACATTTCGATAAAGGGAATATAGTAAGGCTGATCTTCCTTTTCAGCAAAGGACTTAGGAATTTTGATTGGTTCTTTAAGGTGATATTGCGCTAAAAACTCCTCCTTAAAAGCCCCCTGCAGAAAGAGATCATTGAGTCGCTCAATGCTTCGTAGGCTTTGAAACAGGGAAATATTACCTTCCAATTCATTGCGGCGATCTAGGATGTCATCGATTTCAACGGGAATGGTGTCTCGGCGAGTGGGGTTCAACTTGATCACCCAAATTTCTTGAGGAATATTCTTGGCTCCCACATAGGAAGGACTGATTAATTCTGTGATTGGGGGATTATCTGAAAAGATCCCGTCCCAATACGCATCCTGACCTATTTGAACGGCTGGAAACAGATTGGGGATAGCACAGGACGCCAGGATATGTTCCACTCTGATGGCTTCATGGGATGAATCAAACATCCACAACTTGCCAGTAAGAATATTGCTGGCGCCTAAGAGAAGAATGGGCGGTTCTGGTTGGGCTCCCCAGGTAGCCAGTTCCTGAAAGTCAATGTGGGCTTCCAGCAATTCCTGGAAGTTGGTGAAGCGGCTGCGCAATCCCTGGGTTGCGAGAGACATCCACTGTTTTAAGACAGGGGATGACGGACTGATGTTGAACTGGGGCAGCAGACCCTTACTGGTAAACTCCAGGGTTTTAATGGCTAGATCGTTGAAGAGACGTTCTTGAAAGGTTTGGGCGGTATTGTCTTTCCAGAATTCGATCAGTCGCTGCTCAACCGGATGCTCTCCCTTTTTCAAGGCATACCAGACCAGGGAAGCGCACAGGGCTCCGCCTGAAGTGCCACTCAAACTGACAATTTCAAACTTATCTTGAATGTTGTTCTCAAACAGGGCTTGCAGCACTCCACCGGTGAAAGCAGCGTGGCTGCCTCCTCCCTGACAAGCGATCGCAATTTTGGTTTTCATGCCCATCCCTTGAAATATAGCGGTTCTTGAGCGGATAAGGTACACCAGAAGCCCTGTCGGTCAAGCGTTACAGACATCGCCATGTACCTCACACCAGCGAAAACCGCTATAATTCGTTTTCACAATAGGGGCATTCCGGCTTGATCGACAGCTATGGGCGCGACAATATAACATCCTCTAATGGTGATACCGCCTCCAACTGAAATGCGGGGGTTGCAAGTCGGGAATCTGACAAAAGGCAAATCGCTCCCCATCCAGACCATCGACTTGATCTTCAGTAACGTGCCTGTGCGTCGGGAGGGGCCAACGTTAATGACGCAGTCCCAGCCAGGTAATCAGGTCCTGGTGGGTAAAAAATTCCAACACCAGCAAAGCAATAAACCCAACCATGGCAAACCGACCGTTGATCAACTCGGCATAGGGGGTCCAACCAAAGGCCGGTTCAGGGGGTTGATAGGACGCAGCGGGTTGGGGTTTGGGGGTTTCAGAGGTCATAGGACTAGCCACCTACAGGTTCGGGAGTTTCAGAAGTCATTTCAATTTGCTGGGAACGGTCCAGGTCTTGCACCGACTGGATCAGCGATCGCACTGTAGTGGTTCCGTCAGAGGCATGGAAATCCTTGGGAAACTTGCCTTTCACCACCATGCGCCAGCCTAAGGGCAGCAAACTAAGGAGTCCAGCCAAGTCGCGGAACGAATTGCCCACCACCCGCAGGCCAAACAGCCGCTCATCCACCCAGCCGCCTTGTTTTACCAGCTCAACCAATAATTTACGGTGTCGGATGGAGCGACTGGCCTGGGCATCCTTCCGCAGCAGGATTTCTCCCTTAATACGGCTGATCTGATCCAGGGGTGCGACCTCCATCGGACAGACCGAATTGCAATAATAGCAGCGAGTGCAGCCCCAGACACCCTGAGTGCCCTGATTGTAGATTTCCAGTCGAGCTTCGGTGTCCTGGTCGCGGCAATCGGCCAGCAGACGATAGGCTTTGGCCAAGGCATGGGGCCCAACAAAATCCGGGTTCACTTCCCGGGCATTGCACTCAGAATAACAAGCCCCACAGAGAATACAGTTGCCCGTCTGGTTCAGTCGGGCCCGCTCCTCCGGGGTTTGCAGAAATTCTCGTTCTGGCACTTGCCGGGCGGCTGAACTGACATAGGGGTTAACTGCTTCCAGGTGCCCCCAGAAACTCTGCATATCAACCACCAGATCTTTGATAACCGGCATATTGCCCATGGGGGCAATTTCAAACTCCGGCACCTGGTCCTCCAGGCTTTGCCCCATCTGAGTGGCAATCCGATTCAGTCGAGCCAGTTCACTGCCCACATTTTCCTTGCAGGCCAGCGCCGATCGCCCATTGATGCGCATGGCGCAACTGCCACAGATGGTATTGCGACAGTTCTTGCGGAAAGCCAGGGTGCCATCCTGATACCACTTGATCTGGTTCAGACAGTCCAGGATGGTCATGCCAGTATCCACATCTATCAGATAGGACTGGAGCCGCAGACCATCAGACGGATCTTTTCGGAGAATATTGAAGCGAACCTTCATGCCAGCAAACACCGATCAAGAGAACAGATTATCTGAGCCAAATAGTCATTTCCAAGTCTGAATCATAACAGTCTGCCTTTCCCTGACTCTGGATGTGTCCAATTTCTTTAAGGTCGGATCTTTAAGGTCGGAATAGGTCTGGGAACCCCTCTGATCAGAATTCGTCATTACTACCCGAATCCTAACAGGACGTTTACCTATGCTGCATCTACATCATCGGCAGGCTGGTCCTGCATTAGTTGTCATAGTTGGACTGCTGTCTAGTGCGATCGCCCCCTGGACGGTTCCCTCGATTGGAATGGCTCAGCAACCGTTTCCATCTGTTGCTCAATTACCTTCTGCTACGGACAGCCGGTTAGTCATCCCAGCGGGGACAAAGTTGCCGGTTCGCTATGACCAGGCAAACAAAATTGTGATTTTGCCCAGTGAGACGTTGCCTTTGACGCTTACGCTCACCAAAAATATTCGCTCTGCGACGGGTCAATTGTTGGTGCCGGCCGGTAGTCAGGTCCGGGGGCAGTTGCAGCCGATCTCAGGGGGATCGCAATTCGTTGCGGATGAGCTGATCTGGTCCGATGGTCGCCGGGTAAATATGGTCGCCACATCTAATGTGATTACTCGGACGATGGAAGTTCGACCGGGGGTCAACACCAATGCGGTTTGGAAAGGGGCGGCGATCGGCAGTGGGGCGGCCGCAATCATTTCCGGTCTGGCTGGCAACCGGCGAATTACTCTGGGCAAAGTGGTTCTGGGAGCCGGAGCTGGGGCGCTGGGTGGTCTGCTGCTGGGCAAGCGACAACCAGAAGAGGTGATTGTGATTAACCCAACCCAGGATCTGACGCTGACCCTGGAAGCGTCGTTGAATTTGCCGTAGTGGCTGGAATGAGTGTCTCCCTCCGCCAGGAGTTTTGTGGCCAAAAGAAACTGGGTTGTGGTCCTATTTTGATGACGGCTAAGCCAGGGGCTTTTGGGCGGGAATGCCAATAGCTCTGGGAAAAGAGGCCGCAGTGGGAGCCACTTTTCTCAGCAGCAGGCAATGGCGATCGCTCTGGGTCAGGGGAGTTTTGAATCCCTCTATCTGCTCAATCCGGCCGCCCAACTGTTGCACAACGGGTTGTAAGGCTTGGGTTTCGGCCTCAGTCCACTGGCCCCGATAAAGGATAGCCAGTCCGCCAGGTTTCAGCAGTGGCAGGGCATATTCAGCGCAGACAGCAGCGGCGGCGACAGCCCGAATTAAGGCCAGGTCGTAGGTGCTACGGTGCTGGCCTGACTGACCTACCTGTTCCGCCCGACCCACCAGCGGGCTGGCATTGTTGATTCCCATCTCAGCTAGCATTTGCCGGATAAATTCCAGTTTTTTGCGGGTAGAGTCCAGAAGCACCACCTGCCAGTCGGGACGGGCGATCGCCACTGGGATACCTGGAAATCCGGCTCCGGTGCCAATGTCAATTACCCGGTAGGGATGGGATTGCCGAGTTGAATCTGGTGTTGCTGACGGACAGTTGAGTAAGGTCTGAATTCCCCGCAGGGAATCCCACAAATGCTTTTCCCAGAACTCCAGCGGATCGGTGATGCGGGTCAGGTTGAGGCTGCGGTTACCGGCCAGAATATGGTCATAGAGTTGCTGAAACTGGGCCTGCTGGCTTGGGGTTGGCTGCCAGTCCAGGGTTTGGCGCCACTGCTCGGCCATTTCCAGCAGATGGGGTTGGAACGGGAAATCTGTCATGGAGGGCCATCAACCTTTGACCAGTTCCGGCCGCTCGGTCTGGCAGCGGAGCCAGTCGGGGGTTGCCTCGGTCAACTCTCCCTGCCGCAGGGTCCAGCACTGGTCGGCAATGTCCACCAGTTCGCTGGCATCGTGGGAAACCACCAACAAACTCCAGTGGCTTTTCAGCTTGGCCAGCAAATTGACCAGTTGTCGCCGCATGGACCAGTCCAGTCCGGCGGTGGGTTCGTCCAGCAGCAGCAGGTGGGGTTGGCGAATCAGTTGCACGGCCAGGGCCAAGCGACGTTGTTGGCCGCCGCTGAGGGCGTGGGGTTGAGTATTCAAGGGCAAATGAGCCAGACCCACTTCCGCCAGAGCTTGCTGGATGCGATCGCTGGTCAGTTCGGGATGCCCCAATCGCAATTCCTCCAGAATAGTGCCGCCGCAGAAGTGGCGTTCGGGAAACTGAAACACCAGCCCGCTCAGTTGTTGCAGGTGCAAGGGGGTCAGTTCCTGTTCCCGCCAGAGGATATTGCCAGAGGTGGGGGTTGCCATTCCGGCCAGAATTTCCAGTAACGTACTTTTGCCGGAGCCGCTAGGTCCAATAATCAGTCCCATTTGTTGGGGCGGTAGTTGCAGGCTGATGGATTTCAGAATGGGAGCAGGACTGGCGGCCGGATGATACGTTAACCGTTTGAGATAGAGCATTGCGGTCAGGGTTTCGGGTCGGCGGGGTCAAGAAAAACCCACAAGCCCAGTCTACTGCAATTTCCCCAGTAGTTTGACCCGCTCCAATCGCCGACCAGATCTGGAACCATCAGAGGCGGGGGGATGCAGGGGAAAGGCGGGCAACCCAGTTTTTCTCTGCCCTTGACGCCGCCGATAGGCGCTACAACGCCGCCGGATGCAATTGTTGTTGAGGGCTCCATTGTCAAGAAATTGCGATCGGCTCCTCACAGATTGGAACTTTGGGCTGCAGGTCAGCGTCAGCAGAGACACCGTCTGTCTGAAAGGCGGTGTCGATTCGCTAACATGACTCTAGCTAAACTGGTTCCACGATAAACTGAATCCAATTGCATGCTTTTGCCTGGATTCCAGGTTCAGGGTGCGGATTGGCTTCTGTTCGTTCTACTAGAGGACTTCATTTCTTCAGCGGCAGGTTTTGTTATGGTTCATTGGCTCTCTCCGTCCCAACCGCTCCACCGGAAAAACTGGCTCCAGAAACTTGGCTGGATGAGTGGGTCTGCTCTGCTGGCGGTCAATTTGTGGACCAGTGCCGCCTTGGCCCAGGATCCCTTCCGGACGAGTAATCCTCGCCCCATCAGCGATCGCACCGAAGCAGCGTTCAAGGCGTTCTTTGCTGAAGGCAACTACGTGGCGGCGGCCAACTATCTGAAGCAGGTGGATGGAGCTGATCCCCTGGCAACAGCCATGAAAGCCTCTCTCAGCTATCTAAATTGGCAGGGGGAAAAAGATGCCCAAAAGCAAGCGGCTTTTCTGCAAGAGTACCGCACCTACAGCGCCCAAACTCGCAAGGCTGCCGAAAAATTGCTGACCACTGATCAAATGCGGGGCAACCTGTATCTGGCCGTCAGTCATTTTCTGGATGGGGCCTATGTCCTGATTACGGAAGGAACGGTCAAAGGTAGCGCCCAGGCTCTGTCTGAACTGAAAAACGTCTATCAATATTTGGATAAAGCCGAAGCGATCGCGCCCAATGACCCGGAACTGAACCTGCTGAAGGGCTATGTGGATCTGTTAACGGCTCTTAACCTGCCTTTTGCCAATCCCAACAAGGCGATCGACCGGTTGAACAAGTATGCTGGGCCCCGCTATCTGGCAGATCGGGGGATAGCCCTGGGCTATCGGGATCTGAACGAACAGACAAAAGCCCTGGAAGCGGTGAACCGCGCTTTGCAAGCAACCCCCAACAATCCCGAATTGCTGTATCTAAAAGCCCAAATTCTGGTGAAGCAAGGCAATCACAAAGAAGGGGTGAGCTATTTTGAAAAGGCTTTGAAAAAGCAGGATCAGTTGCCGCCAATGCTGGTGAAACAGATTAACCGGGAACTGAGCCGGGCCAAGCGAAAACTGGAAAACAGCAACACCTGACCCCAGTGGGTGCATTGCAACTGAGATCAGCAGGGAGCAGGTATGGACATCCGGTTTCGAGAATTTGACCCATTTAATGTCTGGATTTGGATTGAGTTCTACATGGTGCCGTCCGAAATGGAGCGGCAGTATGTGGAGGAAGTTCTGGACTCCTGGTTTTTCCTGGGCAAATTAGGCGGCTTCAATGCCGAAAACCTCCAGGTGCAGGAAATGGGACTGGACATCAGCTACATGGACTATGACTCGGAAATGGCTGATGAGAGCATGTTGGCGTTGATGCACAACATGGGGGATGTGGAATACGAAGGCATTTGGGCCCGCTGCTGGTTTGACCTGGGCACCAGTGACGCGATCGCCCTGGATGTGTTGATCAACGCCTTTCGCCAGTTCAGCCAGGACTATGTCAACCTCAAAACCCTGATTATTGGCGGTGAAAACGAAGACTGGCCGGTCGCCAACCGGGAACGACAGCCTGAATTTGTCAGCGATAACCAGTACAACTGATGCGTCTGATTCAGCTTTATATCGCCTCCAGCCTGGATGGTTATATTGCTCGCCCATCGGGTGACGTTGATTGGCTGGATGCGGATCTAAGCGATCCGGTCTACGGCTATGACGAATTTCTAGCCCAGGTAGACACCGTGCTAATGGGCCGGAAATCTCTCCTCTTTCCTCCCCATTCCCTCCTTCCTGAGAGATTCGTTACACTAATTTACAGCCGCTTGATTCCAACTGTTAATGAGGAAAACGAGATAGGACCATGAGTGTCGTATATCCCCGCAAGTTACAAAACCAATTTGGCGCCCGCGAAATTATGACCCAGGTGGTGCGCGATCGCGAAATTCACCTGATTACCCTCAACCGCTATCGGTACAGTGAGCAGCGCAGTTGTAAGGATCTGACCAACCTGATTGAGCAACTGGACGGTCAACCACCGGAATTAGTGCGGGACCTATCTCGCCATGTCTCGGATGAAGCCCGCCATGCTATGTGGTTAACCGATCTGCTAGTGGATCTAGGGGCTGCCGTGGGCAAACCGCCCGGCATGTCCTACATCGAAGAGTTTGATCGGCTGCTGGATGCCGAGTCCTACACAGGCGACGCCGATCCGGAGGATAAGGTGATTGCCTCCCTGGCCGCCATTAATGTGACCGAGAAGCGCGGCTGTGAATACTTTTCGGCCCATATCCAGGCCTTGAAGCAAGCGCCCCAAACGCCAGAAAACATCCAGATCCGGGAAACCATTGAACGTATTTTCCCTGAGGAAGCCGGGCATGTGCGCTGGGGCAATCGCTGGCTAGCCCAAATGGCCCAGAAAAGTCCAGAGCATCGCTCTAAGGTTGAGGCGGCCAAACAACGCTATGCGGCGATCGAGCAGGCGGCCTACGAGTCCGGCATGGACATTACCCTAGGGGCAGAACTCCGCCGGGTTGGCAAACTGCTGGACATTGCCAACACCATGCCCCTGTGGCAGCGGCCCCAATATCTGATGGAGCGATTGCCCCATGCCCTCCTCTCTCCTGATTTGCAAATGACCCGGATCGACATTGTCCAACGGGGCTGGCAGCGAGATCCCCAGGCGCTGATGGAGCGCTTTGTGCCCATGTTCTTGACGGGACTGAGCCGCAGCAACCTGAAGCAACCTACAAAGCAGCAACCTGAAGCAGTGTCGGAACGTTGAGTCGGGTACAGGATCCCGGTTGAAATCAGCGACGGGTCAAACTCAGCGATCAGCGATGGATTCCCGCCTAAGCGGGAATGACAACGGAATCGGATGATTTGCCAGTCCTTCCAGGTCGGCTGGCTGCCCTCAGGCGGTACTTGAGTCGGGGACAGGTTCGCGGCCTGCTTCCCCGACCGAAAACCTAAAAAAAACAAAATGACTATCCGTTTCAGCCTCATTCAGCGTTAGCGTAGAGTCGAATCAAATGAGTACTTTGTGTGACTGAACCATGTCAAATCCCCCATCTGGCCCTGATGCGATGCTTGTGACCAGCCTAACGGAAGAAACCACGCAGACCTCCCTGGTTGATGTAATTGAAACCGTCATCACCAGTCTGGAGCAGGATCAAACAGCCATGGTCAGCCATACAAACGGTGGCTCTGTCTGGAAATTTAAGTACGGCACAGTTGAGGTGTTTGTGCAATTAACCGGGCTGTCGGAGGAGGATATGTTGACGGTCTGGTCTCCTGTCCTGAACTTGCCAGCCAGGGACGAAGCCCGTCTAATGCATCTCCTGTTGGAAATGAACTGGACCAGCACCCTGGAGGCCCGTTTTGCCATCATGAACAATCAGGTGGTGGTAGTGGCCTCTCGCAGCGTGGCCGACCTGTCGCCAGGGGAAATTTCCCGCGCCATCACCATCGTCTCCACCCTGGCAGACGAAAATGACGAAATATTGCAAGGCGATTTCGGGGTTTAGTGAAGCTACAGCTATCAGCGGTCAGCCGTCAGCTCTTTACTCTTTACCGCTCCCCCCCATCTCCCTACTCCTGTTCGGCTGACGCTCACGGCGGCAGCCCATTCCCTACTCTCTCTCCTCCCGGCACCCAACACCTAACACCTAACACCCCCTCTCCCCATGCCTCCAACTTGGCGTTATATCCCACTCATTAAGGGACCGGCCTGGTTGCAAATGGCGTTGGATCACTGGCTATTGGAGCAGCATCAGCAAGACAACCATCCTCCGACTTTGCGGTTTTATACCTGGGAACCGGCGGCGATTTCTCTGGGGTATCACCAGCGCCA
>Ga0272446_1007045_pt1 | contig 11401 bp, 10 predicted proteins | sample YNPCB0061_FD_194587 | JGI IMG/M metagenome (GOLD analysis project Ga0272446, IMG submission 194587) | Hot spring microbial mat communities from Yellowstone National Park, WY, United States - YNP-CB-006-1 | ecosystem: Environmental > Aquatic > Thermal springs > Hot (42-90C) > Sediment | place...
CTCCTGCCGCGCGAGAGCCGCGGCTTCCAGATGGCCTATCAGCTCATGCTGATCGAGGCGCGCGAGGCGGTGGAGGCGGAGATCGCGGCGATCCGCCCTTCGAGCGAGCAGGCTGCGGCGCTGATCCGCTTCGGCCTGCTCAACTACGCCGCCGCGGCGCTCCTGATGCCCTACGCCCCGTTCCTCGCCGCGGTGCGCGCTCTCCGCCATGACATGGACGCTGTGGCGGCCCGCTTCGGCGTCGGCTTCGAACAGGCCTGCCACCGACTCTCGACGCTCTCGCGCGAGGGCGCGCGCGGCATCCCCTTCTTCTTCCTCCGCGCCGATGCGGCCGGCAACGTCACCAAGCGCTTCTCGGCCGCCGGCTTCCCCTTCGCGCGCTACGGCGGCTCCTGCCCGCGCTTTCTGCCGCACCAGGCCTTCGCCACCCCGGGCCGCGTGCAGGTGCAGATCGCCCGCCTGCCCGACGGCGCGACCTTCCTCTGCTTCGCCAAGGCGCTCGCCCGCCCGGCAGGGCCCTGGCCGGAGCCGCCGGAGGTGCATGTGATCGCGATGGGCTGCGATGCCGCCCATGCCGCCGACGTCGCCTATGCCGACGGGCTCGACGTCGCCCGCGCGGTGACCGAGATCGGCCTCTCCTGCCGGCTCTGCGAGCGGCCGAACTGCCGCAGCCGCGCTTTCCCCCCGGTCGAGCACCGGCTCGTGCTCGACCCTGACGTGAAGGGCGCCTCTGCCTTCAGCTTCGCTCCCGCCGCGCGGTGAGGCCCTCGGTGATCCGCCTGGTCAGGGCGCGGCGAGCGCGAGCACGAGCGGGATGGCGGCAGCGGCGGCGATCGTCTGCGCGGTGGTGATCGCCGCCATCAGCGGCGCATCGCCGCCGAGCTGGCGCGCGAGGATGTAGGCCGAGGACGCCGTCGGCATCGCCGCGAAGAGCAGCGCCACCTCGGCCGCCGTGCCGCCGACGCCCAAAGCCCGGCAGGCAAGCGCCGTCGCGGCGGGCAGGACGGCGAACTTCGCTGCCGAGGAGAGCGCCGCCGCACGCGGCTTGGCGCGCAGCGCCGCCGGCTGGAACGCCGCGCCGACAGAGAGCAGCCCGAGCGGCAGCGAGGCCTGGCCAAGCGACCGCGCCGCGGCGACCGCGAAGCCGGGAAGGGCGAGCCCGACAGCGTTGACCACAAGCCCGGCAAGGCAGGCGAGGATGAGCGGGTTGGTGGCGAGCGCCTCGAGGGTTCCCGCAAGCGTCGGCCGTGCCGTGCCGAAGCGGGCGAAGACGAGCACCGCCATGACGTTCACCGTCGGCACGATCGCCGCGGTGGCCAGTGCCGCGAGCGGAACCCCGGCCGGGCCGTGCAGGCTCACGGCAAGGGCGAGCGCGATGTAGGTGTTGAACCTCACCCCGCCCTGGAAGACCGAGGTGAAGCCAGGCCCGTCGATGGCGAGCACCGGCCGGAGCGCCACCAGGAGCGCGCCGACGGCGACGAGGGCGAGGACGAGAGCGGCCGCCATCGCAAACGCCGGTGCGCCCGCGAAATCGGCCGTGGCAAGGCCGGTGGCAAGCAGCGCGGGCAGCAGGACGAGGTAGCAGAGACGCTCCGCCCCCGCCCAGAACGCCTCCCCGAGCCCGGGCAGGCGGCGCAGGGCAGCGCCGAGGGCGATCAGCGACGCGACGGGCAGGATGGCGGCGAGGACGATGGCGGCCCGGTCCATCGCCATCGCATACCGCGACAGGGCGCTGCCGTCAGGCCCGCACGTCCATCGCCTGCCTGAGCCCGTCGGAGAGCAGGTTGAAGCAGATCGAGGTGGCGAAGATGCAGAGCCCGGGCAGCATCGCCACCGTTGGGTTGACGTAGATCGCCGTGCGCAGCGTGTTCAGCATCAGCCCCCATTCCGGCTCGGGCGGGGTGACGCCAAGGCCGAGGAAGGAGAGGCCGGAGGCGAGGATCATCGAGACCGAGACGAGGCTCGTCGCATAGACGAAGATCGGCCCGAGCACATTGCCGAGAATATGGACGCGGATGATGGTGAGAGCCCCCGCACCCGAGGCGCGCGCGGCATCGACGAAGTCGAGATTGCGCACCCCCGTCGTCACGCTCTCGGCGACGCGGATCACGGGCGGGATGAAGACGAGGGTGAGCGAGAGGATGGCGTTGACCGTGCCGGCGCCGAGAGCGCCCGAGATCGCGACCGCGAGCAGCACCGAGGGGAAGGCGTAGAACACGTCCGTGGTGCGCATGATCAGCATGTTCACGCCGCCGCCCACGAAGCCCGCGAGCACGCCGAGCGCTGTGCCGATCACGAAGGCGAGGAACACCGGCGTGATGCCCATGAACCAGGAGAGCCGACCGCCGTGGATCAGGCGCGTCAGCATGTCGCGGCCCAACTCGTCGGTGCCGAGCGGGTGGTTCGGCGTGCCGACGGGGCGCAGCCGGCGCAGCATGCTGCCCTGGTAGGGGTCGTGCGGCGCGATCAGGTGCGCGGCGAGGATCGCGGCAAGCATGGCGAGAAGGACGAGCGCGCAGGTGATGGTGACAGGGTCGCGCCGCAGCCGCTTCCACACCCCGGCCCAGTAGCCCTGGCTCTTGAGCGCCGCCTCGCGCGCCTGGACGGCGAGTTCCGCCGCCGCCGCCCCGCCCGCTTCCGCCCCCGCCGCTGCTCCGCCCGCCGCCACGCCATTGGCCATCGCGCCCTCCCCTCAGGCCCGCTTGATCCGCGGGTCGAGCGCGGTCTGGACGAGATCGACGATCAGGTTGAGCGCGACGAAGAACATCGCGAGCACGAGGATCGTCGCCTGCAGCACCGGCAGGTCGCGCTGGAAGATCGCGTTGTTGAGCAGAAGCCCCGTGCCCGGCCAGGCGAACACCGTCTCGACCAGGATCGAGCCGCCCATGAGGTAGCCGAGCTGCAGCCCGATCACGGCGATCGTGTTCGGCGCCGCGTTCTTGACCACGTGCAGGAAGATCCCCGAGCGCGAGAGCCCCTTGCCGCGCAGCGTCTGGATGAAGTCCTGGTTCAGGATCTCGGCGACGATGCCGCGCACCGTCCGCGTCACGATCCCCATCGGGATGACCGACAGCGTCACGGCGGGCAGGATGAGATGGCGGACATGCTCCCAGTCCCACGCCCAGTCGGAGGAGCCGCCGGGCCCGGCACCCATCGCCGGAAGCCAGCCGAGGTTCACGCTGAAGATGATCACCATCACCATGCCGAGCCAGTAATGCGGCACCGAGACGCCGGTGACGGCGAGGCTCACCGCCACCTTGTCGATCGCGGTTCCCTGGAAGCTGCCGGCGAGCCCGCCGAGCACGCAGCCGATCACGAAGCCGATCAGCGCCGCCGTCATGGCGAGCCTGAGCGTGTTGACGATCGCGACCGAGAGATCGGCCCAGACCGCCCTGCCGGTGGCGAGCGAGGTGCCGAAATCGCCGAGCGCGACGCGCCCGAGCCAGATCCCGAACTGGATCGGCAGCGGCTTGTCGAGCCCGTAGTCGCGGCGTATCTGGTCGACGAGCTCCTGCGGCGCATCGGCCGGGACGATCGCGTTGATCGGGTCCCCCGGCGCGATGTGCACCAGCATGAAACAGACGAGCCCGACCGAGAGCGCGATCGGGATCGCGTAGAGGACGCGGCGGGCGAGATAGGTCAGCACGGCGTGCGGCCCCGCCGGCTCGTCGCGAAGCGGGGCCGCATCTTCCTCGCCTCCCGCGTGCCTACTGGATGAACGGCAGCGTCAGGTCGACGAACCAGGACTGCGGCTGGACGAAGCCGCGGACGCGCGGGCTCATCGCGCGCGGCGAGACGTCATGCGCGATCCAGATGAACAGCGCCTCGTCCACGCCAGCGGCATGCAGCTTCGCGAGTGCGGCGTCCCGCGCGGCCGGGTCGAAGGCCTGGCGCGCTTCGACCACCATCGCGTCGAAGCGCGGGTCGCTGAAGAAGCCCCAGTTGTTCGAGACGGGCGGGGCCATCTTGCTGTCCCAGAACCGCACCATGGCGAAGAACGGGTCCATCGCCGCGAAGGAGACGTTGATCGCGTGCGCGCCGCGCGCCGAGGCGTCGCGGCAGCCGCGGCGCCAGTTGGTGAAGAGCGCGTTCCACTCGATCACGTCGAACTCGACGTTGACGCCGATCGCGCGCAGGTTCTGCTGCACGAACTCGTTCATCGGCAGAGGCTGCATCTGCCCCGAGCCGGAGGCTGAGATCTGCACCTTCAGGGTGAGCGGGCGCTGCGGGCCGTAGCCGGCTTCGGCGAGCAGCCGGCGGGCCTCGGCCGGATCGTGCCGGATCTGGAACGACGGGTTGCCCCACCACGGGTGGCCGGGCTGCACCGTGCCGACGGCGGGAACCATCAGCCCGCCGAGCAGCGTCCTCAGCCCCTCGCGGTCGATGCCGAGGTTGATCGCCTTGCGCACCCGGACGTCGGCGAGCGGCGAGCCGTCGACGAAGCAGGGCTGCCAGGGCCAGACGTGCGGCTGGGTGTTGGTCTCGATGCGCATGCCGCGTGCGCGGAGCTGCGGCACGGCGTCGGGCGCCGGCGCCTCGATCCAGTCCACTTGGCCGGAGAGCAGCGCGGCGGTGCGGGCGTTCGCCTCCGGAATCGGCAGAAGCACGATCCGGTCGGCCTTGGCCTTTTCGCCCCAGTAGGCGTCATTGCGGACGTATTCGGCGCGCTCGCGCGGCACGAAGCGCGCCATCCGGAACGGCCCGGTCCCGGAAGGGTCGGCCGCAAACGCGTTCCACGCCGCCTCGGCCGAGGGCGCGGCGGCGCGCTTGGCCTCCCAGTGCCTCGGGCTCGCCATGAAGAGGTTGGTCAGGTTGATCGGCAGCAGGCTGTCCGGCTCCGAGGTGAAGAGCGCGACGGTGAGGTCGTCGATCTTCTCGGCGCGGCGCAGCGTCGGCATCCTTGTGGCGGTGACGCCGACCTGGCGCGGGTCGAAATGCGGCGCCTCGCGGTCGAGCACCTTGCGCACGTTCCACACCACAGCGTCGGCGTTGAAATCGGACCCGTCGTGGAACTTCACGCCGGGGCGAAGGCGGAACACCCAGCGGGTCTTGTCGTTGGCGTCCACCTCCCAGGAGAGAGCGAGTCCCGGCCGCAGCGGGGTCGGGCGGTCGCCGCGCGTGAGGTCCCACTCGACGAGCGCGTTGTAGAGCGGGATTCCGGTGAAGCGGTTGCCCTCGAACCCCTGGTCGGGCTGGCCATGGGTCAGCGGGATGTCGGCCGCCGTCATGCCGATTCGGATCGTGCCCTGGGCAAGCGCCGGGCTTGCCGCGAGGACCGCGGCGAGGCTCGCCGCGAAGAACATGGAACGGACGGTCATCCGCAACTCTCCCTGTCGAAACTCACCCTGTCCCGGGCGGCTCGCTTCGGCCGCCGTGCGGGCATCCTGGACGCGGCGGCACCCGCCTGCCAAGCCTCTCCCGTCCCGCGCTCTAAGGTGTACGCAAGCCGCGTGCCACCCCGGGCGGGGGCTTGCCGGCCGCGCCGAAGCGTGGATGGTGCGACGGGTTGCCCTCGCGATGGGCAGCCTGCCCTGCAATCCGGCGACGGACGATCCGGCGTCGCCGATCGGCGAGACGGGTGAGCCATGCGCCTTCTGCTTCTGAACGCCAACACCGACCGATCGATCACCGCGCGCATGGCCACACTCGCCGCCGTCCAGGCCGGCGCGGACGTGACGGTCATCCCGGCGACGGCGCGGTTCGGCGCGCGCTACATCACCACGCGCGCGGCAGCGGCGATCGCAGGCCACGCCGTGCTCGACGCGCTCGCCGAGGCGCTGGCCGGCGGGGCACGCCCCGATTCGGTGCTGCTCGCCTGCTTCGGCGACCCGGGCCTTGCCGGCTTGCGCGAACTCTCGCCCGTTCCCGTCGCCGGCATGGCGGAGGCGAGCCTCGCCGCCGCGGCGGCGCTGGGCAGCAGGATCGGAGTGCTGACGGGCGGCGTGCGCTGGGTGCCGATGCTCGAGGAATACGCCGCCGCGATCGGCTTCGGCGGGCGTGTTCTCGTCCGCGCCGTGCCACCGACTGGCGGCGCCATCGCGGCCGACCCCGACGCGGCGGTCGAAGGCCTCACCGCCGCAGCGAGGGCGCTGGTTGCCGCAGGCGCCGAGGTGGTGGTGCTCGGCGGCGCAGGCCTTGCCGGGCTCGCCGGGCGGATCGGCACAGCGCTTCCCGTGCCGGTGCTCGACAGCCTCGCCTGTGGAGTCGCCAACGCGCTGATGCTCGCGCGGCTTGCGCCGGCGCGGGCGGCCGAGGGCTCCTACGCGCCGCCGCCGCCAGGGGCGATGACGGGCCTCGGCGAGCCGCTCGCCGCGCTGCTCGGCGGCTGAGCCCTCGCCGCTGGCCGCTCGCCCTGGCATCCTCCGCAGCATGGACGGCATCGCAAGCGCGGAACGGAAGCGTGTGGCGAGGGCGCGCGAGACGCTCCCCTCTCTTGACTACCCCAAGCGCGACTGGACGCTGCCGCGCACCGCGCCCGAGGGCGCGGCGCCCGCCGCCATGCCCGTTCTCGGCGCGGGAGCGAGCGGGCGAAGACCGGCCCGCGACCCAAAGCCCCGCAGCTGACGCCCCCGCGACGAGGACACAGCATGGACCCCGTGCTCCAGAGCCTTCTCTCAGGCCTGCCGACCCTCCTCCTGCAGTTCGCCGCCGCCGCCGCTGTCTACTGCGCGGGCATCGCCGCCTACAAGCGGCTCACGCCCTATCACGAGCTCGATCTGATCCGGTCCGGCAACGTCGCCGCGGCGATCACCCTCGGCGGCGCCCTGGTGGGGCTTGCGATGCCGATCGGCGCCACCCTGGCCCGCTCGCTGTCGGTGGCCGACATCCTGGTCTGGGGCGCGGTCGCAGCGCTCCTGCAGGCGGCCGCCTTCGGGCTTGCCTCGCTGCTTCTGAAGGAGCTTCCCGCACGGGTCGAGCGCGGCGATGTCGCGGCCGCCGTGGTCGCCGCCGCGGTGCAGCTCTCGGTCGGCATCATCGTCGCCGGCGCGATGTCGGGCTGAGGCGATGCGCGGGCTCGACCGCATCGCCTTCCTGCTCCTGGTCGCGATGGCCGTCTGGGCCTACCTCGGCGAGGAGCGCGTTGGCGAGGCGCCGCCCCCGCCAGCGCGCGGGGTGCCGACCCCGCCTCCGGCAGCGCCGCCGCGCGGGCTTGCGCCGCTGCCGCCGCCCTCGCCGTTCGATCCGGTCTTTGAGGTGCAGGGCGGGGGCGGGGGCGGCACGAGCACCGGAACGGCCTTCTCGGTGAACGAGCAGGGGTTCTGGCTCACTGCGCGCCATGTCGTCGAGGGCTGCCGCGCCATCGGCGTGCGCGACCGCCAGCGCTGGGTGCGCGCCTCGGTCGCCTGGGCGCACCCGCGCGCCGATGTCGCGCTGATCCGTACCCAGAACGGAACTCCGCCCTTCGCGCTCGCCGACGATCCGCTCGCGCGCGGCATGGAGGGCTACGCGATCGGCTTCCCGCAGGGGCGCCCCGGCGCTGTGCAGGGCCGCCTGCTCGGCCGGGCGCAGATGCAGGCGCGGGGGCTGTTCCAGGGCCGCGCGCCGACGCTCGAATGGGCCGAGGTGCGGCGCGTTCCGGCCTTCCACGGCTCCTTGGGCGGCATCAGCGGCGGCCCGCTGCTCGACGCCGAGGGGCGGGTGATCGGCGTCATGGTGGCCGAGGAGCCGCGGCGCGGACGCTTCTCCACCGCCGCTCCCGAGACGCTGCTCGCGATGGCGGGGCCTGACCGGCCGGTCGCGCTCGCGGGCCCCGGCGCGCGCGCGGTCGCGATCACGCCTGAGCGTTTCGGTGCGGTCGCCGATCAGCTGCGCGCGCGGCACTCGATCGCGCAGGTGGTGTGCCAGGGCTGAACTCAGCGCTCGACGGGCGTGCCTTCGGGCGTGAGCGAGACATGCGCGGAGACGATGCGCCAGCCGAGCCCTGGGAGTCGGGCCAGGATCTTCGTCTCGCGGCCGACCAGCCCGGTCGCGACGCGGCGGTAGACGATGGTGGTCACGCCCAGATCGCGCCCGAAGGTGGTGACGAGGACTTCGAGCCGCTCCCGCGCCTGGTAGCCGCCCACCTGGGCGCGTCGGAAGCGTCGGATCGCCTCCATCCCGACAAGGATCTCGCTCACGCCGAGGCGGATGGTGCGCGGATCGTCCCAGAAGAGCGCCTCAAGCGTCGGGACGTCGTTGGTCATCAGCGCGGTCTCGTAACGGTCGAGCACGCCGCGCACCTCGGCCACGACTTCCGCGCAGTCGATCTCCATCGGGGTTCCCCTCGCCGCTCCGGCGGCTAGGATGGCGCGGCGCGACGCGGTCGTGGAGGGGGCGTGAAGGAAATCCATCGCATGACGGCGGCAGAGCTCGCCGAGGCCTATCGGGCGAAGCGGCTCTCGCCGGTCGAGGCGCTCGCGGCGGCGGTGGCGCGTGCCGCCGCCGTCCAGCCGCGGCTCAACCCCTTCAGCTTCGTCCGCGGCGAGGACGCTGAGGCGGCCGCGCGCGAGAGCGAGGCGCGGTGGATGCGCGGGGAGCCGAAGGGCCCGCTCGACGGCATCCCGCTCGCGATCAAGGAGAACCATGCCGCGAAGGGCTGGCCCAAGCAGTCGGGCAGCCGAACGCGCGATGCGGCGGTGGACGCCGAGGACGCGCCCCATATCGCGCGGCTGCGCGAGGCGGGCATGCTCCTCTTCGCGCGCACCACCATGCCCGATCTCGGCTGGAAGGGCGTCGGCGACAGCCCGCTCACCGGGGTGACGCGCAACCCCTGGAACCCGGCGATGACGCCGGGCGGCTCCTCGGGCGGTGCGGCGGTCGCCGTCGCGACCGGGTGCTGCCCGATCGCCACCGGTGGTGACGGTGGCGGATCGATCCGCATGCCGGCGGGGTTCACGGGCGTCTTCGGCATCAAGCCGACGTCGGGGCGAATTCCTGGGCTCTACGACAGCCCCGCCGGGGATCTCGTGGCGCCCGGGCCGCTCTCACGCAGCGTCGCCGACAGCGCCGCGGCGCTTGCGGCGATGTGCGGCGCGGATGCGCGCGACCCTGCCGCCTCGGCCGTGCCGGTGCCCGACTTTCCCGCCCTGCTCGGCGCCGGGGTGCGCGGGCTGCGCGTCGCCGTCTCGGCAACGCTCGGCTTCACGCCGCGGCCCGATCCGGTGCGTATGGCGGCGCTCGAAGGCGCTGCGGCGGCCCTCGCCGAGGCCGGCGCGACCGTCGCCTGGACCGACCCGCCGCTCTGGAACTGCCGCGCCGCCTTCGCGACGATCTGGGAGGCGGCCTATGCGCTCGCGGTGATGACGACTCCGCCCGAACGGCTCGGGCTGTTCGACCCGGGCCTGCTCGCCGTCGGCCGCCGCGGGCTCGCCACCTCGGCCGTGGCCGAGAAGCTCGCCCAAGCCGAGCGGCTCAGGCTCATGCACGCGATGATCGGCTTTCACCGCGCGCATGACCTTCTGCTCTGCCCGACCCTGCCGATCGCCGCCTTCGCGGCCGGCCACGGCAGCAACACGCCGGACGAGCGCCTCTGGCCGGAATGGTACGACTGGACGCCCTATACCTGGACCTTCAATCTGACGAAGCAGCCCTGCGCCTCCATCCCCTGGGGGCTCGACGGGGCAGGGCTTCCGGTGGCAGTGCAGCTCGTCGCCCTCCATTTCCGCGAGGATCTCGTGCTTCGGGGCGCCTCCGTGCTCGAGGCGGCGAACCCGATGCCGATGCCGCCCGACACAGCGTGGTCGTGACCGAGCCGTCCGCGCAGCGCCTCGAGGCCCTGCTCAAGCGCCTGCCCGAGGCCTATCCCGGCCCTGGCGGGGCGATCGCCGTGCTGCGCCGGGGCGAGGTCATCGCCCGCCACGCCTGGGGCTATGCCAATGCCGAACGGCGCATCCCTTTCACGCCTGCGACGCTCTTCCGCGTCTGCTCGATCACGAAACAGTTCACCTGCGCAACCGTGCTCTCCGCCTTCGGCGCGCCGGAGGCGCTCGACCGTGCGGTCGCGGCGCGGCTGCCGCTGCTCGGGCATCGGGCGCCGCCCGCGCGGCTGCTCTGCCACAACCAGTCGGGCCTGCGCGACTACTGGGCGGTGGCGATGCTGCAGGGCTCTCCCGTCGAGGCGCCCTTCGGCGACCACGAGAGTGCGCGGCTGATCGGCGCCACGCGCTCCCTCCAGTTCGCTCCTGGCACACACGCGTCCTACGCGAACCAGAACTTCCGCCTGCTCGCCGACGCCGCGGCCGATGTCTCGGGCCGGAGCTTCGCCACCCTCCTCCGCCGGCACGTGCTCGAGCCCGCTGGCATGGCCACAGCCTTCCTGGCCGCTGACACCCGGGCGATGCCGGACGGAACCGAAGGCTACGAGGGAACGGTCGAGACGGGCTTCCGCGCCGCCGAGAACCGAATCCTCTGGACCGGCGATGCGGGCTTGGGCGCCTCGCTCGACGACCTGATCGCCTGGGAGCGGCACATCGACGCCACGCGCGACGACCCCGACTCGCTGCACGCCCGGCTCGGCGGGCCCGTCGCCTTCGCCTGCGGTGCGCCCGCGCGCTACGGCTTCGGCCTCGCCCGCCGCGAGGAGCTTGGCAGGGTCGTGCTCGGCCATGGCGGCGCGCTGCGCGGCTGGCGCAGCCATCGCTTCTACGCCCCGGCCGAGCGCGTGTCCGTCATAGCCTTCCTCAACCATCTCGGCGATTCCGGGGCGATGGCGTCGGAGGCCTTCGCCGCCACACTCGGCCTCGACCCGCCGAAGCCCGACCCCGCCCGCCCGCCGCCGGCCTGGCTCGGCGCCTGGCGCGACCCGGCGACGGGGCTCTCGGCCAGGCTTGATCGGGGCGAGCCGGGAACGATCCGCCTCCGCTACGGGCAGGTGGCCGAGACGCTCTGGCTCAGGCCCGACGGCGCCGCCGAGGCGAACGGGACGCGGCTCGTCCCCGAGGCCGGCGCGGTGCTGATGACCCGTGCGGGGGAGAACCTCGCGACCCGCCTCCTCCCGGTGCCGGGCGTGCCGAAGCCCGACATCGCCGGCACCTGGGCGTGCGCGGAGCTCGACGCCACGCTCACCATCGCCGATGCCGGCGGTGCTCTCTACGGCGCTTTCTCGGGCTTCCTCGGCCAGGGGCGGATGGAGCGCCTGATCCCCATCGGCGCCGACGCCGGGGCCGAGCTCTGGGCGCTGCCCTGCCCGCGCGCTCTCGACCACACACCGCCCGGCGACTGGACGCTTTCGGTCGCGCGCGAGGGCGGCAGGCCGACGGCGATCACGGTCGGCTGCTGGCTCGCCCGAGGCCTCATGTACACCCGTGCGTGACGAGGCGATCCGGGCGCGGGGCGCGGCCGCAGAGGCCCAGAGCGCGCAACGTCGCGCCGGGCAGGAGACGCAGGTGGCACGGCTCGCGCGCGCGATCGCCGAGGCGATCGT
>Ga0272446_1007046_pt1 | contig 11400 bp, 11 predicted proteins | sample YNPCB0061_FD_194587 | JGI IMG/M metagenome (GOLD analysis project Ga0272446, IMG submission 194587) | Hot spring microbial mat communities from Yellowstone National Park, WY, United States - YNP-CB-006-1 | ecosystem: Environmental > Aquatic > Thermal springs > Hot (42-90C) > Sediment | place...
GACACGGTGATGTTGACGATGCGGCCGAAGCGCCGCTCCGTCATGCCGGGCACCACGGCCTGGATCAGCGCCATCGCGGAATACATCTGCGCGTCCCACCAGCGCAGCCACTCGTCGCGGGAGAAGCTGCGGAAATCGCCGGGGATCTGACGCCCGCCCGGGTTGTTCACCAGGATGTCGGGGTTGGGGCAGGCGCGCAACAGCGCGGCGCGCCCTTCCTCGGTGGCGACGTCGCCGGCCACCGTGTCCACGCGCACGCCGGTCTCGCGGCGGATGTCCTCGGCCGTCGCGTCGAGCGTCTCCTGCGTGCGCGCGAACAGCACGAGGTCCACGCCTTCGCGCGCCAGGCTGAAGGCGGTGGCGCGGCCGAGGCCCTTGCTGCCGGCGCAGATGATGGCGCGCCGTCCGCGGATGCCGAGGTCCATCGCCCTACACCTTCAGGCCGAGCGCGGCCATGCCACGGCGGAGCGATGCCTCGCTCTCGGGCGGCAGCGGACGCAGCGGCAGGCGCGGAAAGCCGCCCGGGAGGCCGAGCATGTTCATGGCCGACTTGGTCGCGCAGTACAGGTTGCGGCCTTCGGAGACGAACAGGTCCGTCAGCTTCACGCAGAATTCCTGCGTCGCGCGCGCGGCCTCCATCCGGCCGGCCTCCGCGTCCCGCCACATGCGCACCATCGGCGCGGCGACGACATTCGGGAAGCAGTCGATGTGGCCGGCGGCGCCCATCGCGGTCGCTGCCACGCCGAAGACCGAGGAGGGGCCGCAAAACACGCGCAGCCGGTCCTGCACGGCCAGCAGCGTGCGCTGGAAATTGCCCCGGTTGCCGGAGGATTCCTTGATGGCGACGACATTCGGCACGTCGGCGAGGCGCGATGCGAGCTCGGGCGTGATCGCGTTCGTCGTGCATTGCGGGATGTTGTAGAGCATGATCGGCATCGGAACGGCGTCCGAGATCGCCTGGAAATGCGCGACGATGTCGTCCTCGCTCGGCTGCACGAAATAGGGCGGCAGGATGAGCGCGCCGTCGGCGCCGGCGTCCTTGGCGGCTTGGGTCAGCGCGATCGCGTGCTCGGTCCGGATGGCGCCGGTGCCGGCGATCAGCGTGCCGCGGCCCCTCAGCGTCTCGGCGGCAATGCGGACGACGCGCACGCGCTCCTCCATCGTCAGCGCCCAGAACTCGGCGGTGCAGCCGCCGATCAGCACGCCGTGGCAGCCGGCATCGAGCATCAGTTCGATGTTGCGGCGAAGCGCGGGTTCGTCGATCGCGCCGTCTGCGGCGAAGGGCGTCACCAGCGCGGGGATCACGCCGCGCCAGTCCACGTCGTTGCGGTTCACGTCGGTCTCCGTGGGTCGAGGGGCGCGGACATTGCGACGGCTACGGGCGTGCGGCAAGCGGGCGAAATCGCGCTCCGGGCAGTTGACGCGGTGCGGGCCGATGTGTCGGATTGCGCCGCGCCGATCCCGCGGGAAGTCGCGGAAATCGCATACGAAATGCAGGCTGCGGCAAGGTGCCGCCGCCGCGCGGAAGGAGAGCGGATGAAGGGCGAGACGCATCGCGGAGCAAGGCACGCGCGACCTTCGCGTGGCGTGCTCCCGCGTCCCTCGTCACCGCCCCGCAGCACCCCCATCTTCCCGACGCGGGCAGCGGCTTCTGCCCCTTCCGAGACGCCTGGAGCACGCCCATGAACGAACTGCCGAACCCCGCCGCGCTCGAGGATCTCGACCGCGCCTCGATGTTCCATCCCTTCACGCCGATCGCCGAGCACGAGCAGCACGGCCCGCGCGTGATGGTGCGCGGAGAGGGGTGCTGGCTGACCGACAACCGCGGGCGCGACTACATCGACGCGATGGCCGGGCTGTGGTGCGTGAATGTCGGCTACGGGCGGCCGGAACTGGCGGAGGCGATCCGCGACCAGGCGCTGAAGCTGCCCTACTACCACGCGTTTTCCTCGATGGCGTCGGACACGCCGATCGAGCTCGCCGCGCGCCTGCTCAGGATGGTGCCCGGCGACATGGCGCGCGTGTTCTTCGGGCTGTCGGGCTCGGACGCCAACGACACGCAGGTGAAGATCGTCTGGTACTACAACACCGTGCGCGGCAAGCCGAACAAGCGGAAGATCATCTCGCGGCTGCGCGGCTACCACGGGGTGACCTGCGTCACCGCATCCATGACGGGCCTGCCGGGTCTGCACGCCGGCTTCGGGATTCCGCTGCCGGGCTTCCTGCACACGACGACGCCACACGCCTACTACAACGCGAAGCCGGGCGAGAGCGAGGCGGCCTTCGCGCAGCGCCTGGCGGAGGACCTCGACGCGCTGATCGAGAAGGAGGGGCCGGACACCGTCGGCGCCTTCATCGCGGAACCTGTGATGGGTGCGGGCGGCGTGATCGTGCCGCCCGCCGGCTACTACGAGGCGATCCGGAAGGTGCTCGACAAGCACGACGTGCTGTTCATCGCCGACGAGGTGATCTGCGGCTTCGGGCGCCTCGGCACGATGTTCGGCAGCGACTACTACGGGCTGAAGCCGGACCTGATGACGATCGCCAAGGGCCTGACCAGCGCCTATGTGCCGCTGTCCGCCTCGATCGTGTCGCAGAAGGTGTGGGAGGTGCTGCGCGAGGGCTCGCACAAGTTCGGCGCCTTCGGCCACGGCTACACCTATTCCGCGCATCCGCTGGCGGCGGCCTGCGGGATGGCGAATCTCGACATCATCGAGCGCGAGAATCTGGTGCAGCGCGCGGCGGAACGCGGCGTGCGGCTGCATGAGCGGCTGCGCGCGCGGCTTGGCGACCATCCGCTGGTCGGCGAGATCCGCGGCGTCGGCTTCGTTGCGGCGGTGGAACTGGTTCAGGACAAGGCGGCGCGGAAGAGGTTCGACCCGTCGCTGAAGGTCGGCCCGCGCACGCTGAAGCACTGCCTGGACGAGGGGTTGATCAGCCGCGCGCTGCCGGCCTCCGACGCGCTGTCCATCTCGCCGCCGCTGGTGATGACGGAGGCCGAGGTGGACGAGGTGGTTGCGCGCATGGGCCGGGCGGTGGACAGGATCGCCGACGACCTGACGCGCGAAGGCGTCGCGTTCGGATGAGCGACGCGCCGCCCTTCGCCAAGGCGATGCTGGCGGAGGCCGCGCGCCTGCGCGCCGCCGCCGAGGCTGCGTTCCTGCCTGCCGTCCGCAGCCAGCTGATGGCGCGCGTGCAGGAATACGAGAACGCCGCGACGGGGACGTGAGCCGCGCATGACGCCGCGCCGCATCGGCCTGATCGTGAACCCGGTCGCCGGCATGGGCGGCAAGGTCGGGCTGCGCGGCACGGATGGCGCGGGCACGGTGGCGGAGGCCCGGCGTCGTGGCGCGGTGCCGGTCGCGGCCGAACGCGCGGCGCGCGCGCTGCGGCGGCTCCGCGGCGCGATGATCGTCGCCGCACCCGGTGTGATGGGCGCCGACGTCGCGCGCGCCGAGGGCCTCGCGGCCGATGCGCTGCCGGGCGATGCGCGCGAGACGACCGCCGAGCACACGCGCGACGCGGCGGCCGCGCTGAAGCGGCGCGGCGTGGAGTTGATCCTGTTCGCCGGCGGCGACGGCACCGCGCGCGACATCCACGCCGCGGTCGGCGCAGATGTCCCGATCCTCGGCATCCCGACCGGCGTGAAGATGCATTCCGCTGTGTTCGGCACCTCGCCCGAGGCCGCGGGCAACCTCGCCGTGCTGTTCGCGACAGGCCCCGCGCCCGCGGTGCGGCTGCGCGAGGCCGAGGTGATGGACATTGACGAGGAGGCGCTGCGCGAGGGCCGCATTTCCGCGCGGCTGTTCGGCTATGCGCGCACGCCCTACGAGCGCAGCCTCGTGCAGTCCGCCAAGGGTGGGCCGCGGGACGAGGAAGGCCTGCTGGAAGGCCTCGCCGAGGAGATCGCGGCGGGCATGCCGCGCGGCGTGCTGCACCTGGTCGGGCCGGGCACGACGACGCAGCGCGTGCTGGCGCATCTCGGCATCGAAGGCACGCTGCTTGGCGTGGATGCGGTGCAGGACGGCGCGATCGTCGGGCGCGATCTGACGGAAAGGGATTGCCTGCGCCTGCTGGATGGCCGGCCCGCGCGGATGCTGGTCGGCGTCACCGGCGGGCAGGGTTTCCTGTTCGGCCGCGGCAATCAGCAATTCGGGCCCGAGGTGATCCGCCGCGTCGGCCGCGACAACATCGTGATCGTGGCGGGCCAGCAGGAGCTGTTCGGCCTGCCGGACAAGCGCCTCTACGTGGACACCGGCGACCCGGCGACGGATGCGATGCTCGCGGGCTACGCGCGCATCCGCAGCGCGCCGGGGCGGTCCACCATGTTTCCCATCGCCGCGTCGAGCGCGGCCTGACGGCCGGAGGAGAGACAACGTGACAGCGAATGCGCCCGTGGCCCATCCGTGGATGGCCAACTCGGTGCCGGAGCTCAAGCGCCAGATGCTGGAGGCGATCGGCGCATCCAGCATCGAGGAGCTGTTCCAGCAGATCCCGGAGGACCACCGCTACCGCGCGGCCCTGAACCTGCCGCCCACGCTGTCGAGCGAGCAGGAGCTGAAGCGGCACCTGGTGCAGACGCTGGCGAAGAACCAGGACTGCGAGAAGAACCTCTCCTTCCTCGGCGCCGGCTGCTGGCAACACCATGTGCCCTCGGTGTGCGACGAGATCTATCGCCGCACGGAGTGGCTGCATTCGGTGTTCGGCAGCCCGTCGTCGGACCATGGCCGCAACCAGGCGTGGTTCGAGTTCGCGTCCCAAATGGGCGAACTGGTCGGCATGGAGTTCGTCGGCCTGCCCGTATACTCGTGGGGCTGCGCGATCGGGCATGCGACGCGCATGGCCGCGCGCATCACCGGGCGCCGAGAGATCCTGGTCCCGAAGCTGATCTGCCCCGAGCGTCTGTCGGTGCTGCGCAACTACTGCGAGCCGACCGCGATGCGCGGCCACATCGACATCGTGGAGGTCGGCTTCGACGCCGCGACCGGACGGCTCGACCTCGACGACCTGCGCGCCAAGATCAGCGAGCGCACGGCGGTCGTGTACGTCGAGACGCCCTCCTACCTCGGCGTGATCGAGGACAAGGGCAAGGCGATCGCCGACATCGCCCACGCCAAGGGCGCGCTGTTCATGGCGGGGGTGGATCCGATCTCGCTCGGCGTGCTGGCGCCGCCCGCGGACTACGGCGCGGACATCGTGGTGGGCACCACGCAGACGCTCGGGATGCACATGAACTGCGGCGGCGGGGTCGGCGGCTTCATCGCCACCCGCGACGAGGAACGCTTCGCGCGCGAGTACAACACGCTGAACATCTCGATCGGCCGCACCAACCGCGAGGGCGAATACGCCTTTGGACTGTCGCTGTTCCACCAGTCCTCCTACGGCATGCGCGAGGAAGGGAAGGACTGGACCGGCAACTCGGTCTACATGTGGGCGGTGGTGAACGCGGTGTACATGGCGCTGCTCGGGCCGCAAGGCTTCCGCGACGTGGGGCGGCTGATCCTCTCGCGCTGCCACGCCGCGGCGAAGGAACTGGCCGCGCTGCCCGGGGTGAAGCTCCGTTTCCCCGCGGGCTTCTTCAAGGAGTTCGTGGTGGACTTCAGTGCCACCGGCAGGACGGTCGCGCAGATCAACGACGCGCTGCGCGCGAAAGGCATCTTCGGCGGCAAGGACCTGTCCGCGGACTTCCCATGGTTCGGCCAGTCGGCGCTCTACTGCGTCACCGAGATTCACACCCCAGACGACATCGCGCGGCTGCGCGCCGCGCTTGCCGAGGTGCTCGCCCGATGAACACGCCCGCGATACTGAAGCGCCGCCCGACCTACCAGGCCCCCCGCTGGAACGAGCCCGTCATCATGGAGATGGGCGTGCCCGGCCGCCGCGGCATCCTGTTCCCCGGCGCGGATGCCGACGCCGATGCGCTGGTGCCCGCCGCCGCGCGCCGCGCGGCGCCGCCCGCGCTGCCGGAACTGTCGGAGCCGGAGGTGTTCCGCCACTACCTCAAACTGTCGCAGATGACGCTCGGCATGACGGGCATCAGCCTGTTCGGCACCTGCACCATGAAATACCACACGCCGGCCGCTGAGCAGGCCGCGCTGCGTCCGGAGATGACCGAACTCCACCCCTGCCAGCACGAATCCACGCTGCAGGGGGCGCTCGAGATCCTGCACAACTTCGACCTGATCCTGCGCGAACTGTCGGGCATGGACCAGTTCGTGTTCCAGGCGGGCGGCGGGGCGGATGCGGCCTACACCAACGTCTGCGTCACGCGCGGCTACTTCGCGGCGCGCGGCGAGCTCGAGCAGCGGAACGAGATCATCACCTCGATCCAGTCGCACCCCTGCAGCCCTGCGACGGCCGCGGCCGGCGGCTTCAAGGTCATCACCCTGACGCTGGACGAGAAGGGCTACCCGTCGCTTGAGCAGCTGAAGGCCGCGCTGTCCAACCGCACCGCGGCGCTGATGATCAACAACCCCGACGACATGGGAATCTACAACCCCGAGATCAAGGAATGGGTGCGCCTCGTGCACGAGGCCGGGGCGCTCTGCTTCTACGACCACGCCAACTTCAACGGCGTGATGGGGAAGATCCGCGCGCGCGAGCTCGGCTTCGATTCCTGCATGTTCATGCTGCACAAGACCTTCGGCGCGCCGAAGGGCGGCGGCGGCCCGGCGGTCGGCGCCTATGGCGTGCGGGAGCATCTGATCCCGTTCCTGCCTGGCCCGATCGTCGCCAAGGAGAACGGCGCCTACACCCTGAAGACCGGCGCGCAGACCGTCGGCAAGGTACGCGAGTTCTGGGGCAATGTGCCGCAGGTGATGAAGGCCTATGCCTGGGCGCGCGCGATGGGCGCCGAGGGCATCCGCGAGGCCTCGGACATCTCGGTGCTGGCCAACAACTACATGGACATGCGGCTGAAGCGGATCGACGGCGTCGAGATGTCCAACCCGCACATCAACGCCTGGCGCATGGAGATGACGCGCTGGGGCCTCGGGCCGCTGAAGGAGCAGACGGGCGTCTCCACCTTCGACGTGCAGAACCGGATGACCGATTTCGGCATAGACGCCTACTGGACGAGCCACGAGCCGTGGGTGGCGCCCGAGCCCTTCACGCCGGAAGCCGGCGAGATGTACGGCAAGGAAGACCTCGACGCCTGGATCGACGTGCTGGCGCAGATCTGCGACGAGGCGCGCGAGAACCCGGACTTCGTGAAGTCCGCGCCGCACAACGGCGCCGTCGGCAAGCTCGACGTCTCGACGATGGACGACCCGGCGAAATGGGCGACGACCTGGCGCGCCTTCCAGCGCAAGTGGGGTGGCAAGTGAGCCTCACGCTCTACGGAATCGCGAAAAGCCGAGCCTCGCGCTGCATGTGGATGCTGGCCGAAGCCGGCGTTCCCTACACGCATGTCGCGGTCAGCCCGAAGGATGCGGCGAGCGATCCGCGCATCGCCGCGCTCAACCCGAACGGCCGCGTGCCGGTGCTGACGGATGGCGGGCTCGCGCTGTTCGAGAGCTTCGCGATCAACCTGCACATCGCGAAGCGCCACGGCGGCGCGCTCGGGCCCGCGGACGCGGACGAGGAGTCGCTCGCCGCCATGTGGACGATCTGGGCGGCGGCCGAGGTGGAGCCCGACGCGCACCAGGTGCTCTGGCACACGCTGACGCTGCCGCCCGAACAGCAGGACGCGACCATCCGCGACGGCGCGATCAAGCGGCTGCACCGGCCGCTCGGCGCGCTGTCGGCGGCGCTCGCGAAGGGCGATGGCTGGATCATGGGCGGCCGCTTCACGGTGGCCGACCTGAACGTGGCCTGCGCCGTGTTCTACCTGCGCGGCGCGCCTGATCTTCTCGCCGCCTTCCCCGCCGTGCAGGCGTGGTACGCGCGCTGCACCGCGCGCGAGGGCTTCCGCGAGATGCTGCGCCTGCGCGGCGAGGCGTGAGCGACGACGCGCCGCCCTGGACCTGGCCGGAAGCGCGCTGGCGCGACCTCGCCGGCCGTGTCCGGGCCAGGCGCAGCCTGAAGCCCGCGCGCTGGCCGGGCGGCGCGCGCTTCGCCGTCGCCCTCTCCTTCGACTGCGACCACGAGACCTTCGAACTCGGACAGGGCAGGCATGCGGTCGGCCGGCTTGCGAGCCTGGAGTTCGGCCGCCGTGTCGGCGTGCCGCGAATCCTCTCCATCCTGGCCTCGCACAACGTGCCGGCGACGTTCTTCTGGCCGGCCGTCGCGGCGCTGCTCGGCCCCGACCAGCCGCGCGCCTGCGTCGCCGCGGGGCATGAGGTCGGCCTCCATGGCTGGATCCACGAGAACACCTCCCTGCTGGACGAGGCGACCGAGCGGGCGTTGATCGCGAGGGCGCGCGCGACGCTCGAGGACATCACCCAGACCCGTGTCGTCGGGCACCGCGCGGCGAACTGGGACGTGTCGCCGCACACCATCCCGCTCGTGGCGGACGCCGGGCTGCTCTACGACTCCTCGCTGATGGGCGACGAGGATCCCTACGAACCGCTCGCCAACGGCGCGCCGACGGGGCTGGTCGAGATCCCCGTCGAATGGCTGCGCGACGATGCGGTGTATCTGCTGTTCAACCGCAACCCGCCGACCCGCCCCTGGCTGTCGCCGGAGGAGGTGTTCCGCATCTTCCAGCGGGAATGCGATGCCGCGGCGGCGGAGCGGGGGGTGTTCCAGCTGGTGCTGCACCCCTTCGTGCTGGGCTACCGCTCGCGCGTCTGGATCCTGGACGCGCTGATCCGTCATGCGCGGGATGCAGGCGGCGCCTGGTTTTGCACGCATGCCGACCTGGCGCGGTGGGTGAAGGAGCAGACGTAGCAAGCCTTTGCGCGCGCGGGCGTGCGGCCAGGCGCCGCAATCCGTTCTTCCGGGCCGATGTCCCGCCGTCATGCGCCGTGGTGGCCGCGGCAACATGGCCGACCGAAAGGTCAGAAACGAACAAGAAATGATCATGTGATGACGGAAGGCGCGTTCATGGCCGCTTTCCGGCCGCCTGCCACATTGTCGCCCCGATTTGCCGTCACCACCCGCGTATGACCGGACGCGATCCCCTTCGCCTTCGGCCCTGGCGCATGGTCCGGCGGCTCGCAGCCGCCGTCCTGGCCCTCGGCCTGGCCGCTCTGGCCCCCGCCCCCGCCGCCGCGCAGACCGACACCTCGCCGCGCGCCGCCTGCCTTGCCGCCGTGCGCGACGCCGAGCTGCGGCACGGCCTGCCGCCCGGCCTGCTCATCGCCGTCGCGCTGGCCGAATCCGGCCTGCATGCCCATGCGCTGAACATCGGCGGCGTGTCGCACTACCCCGCGCGCGTCGAGGAGGCGCGGCGGCTGCTGGCCGCTGCGCCGCCCGATGCCTCCGTGATGGTCGGCTGCGTGCAGGTGAATGCGCGGGTCCACGCGCGCAGCATGGACTGGGCGCTCGATCCCGCCCGCGCCGCCGACCGGGCCGCGCGCTACCTGCTGCGCCACCGCGCCGACCATGGCGACTGGGTGGCGGCGGTGTCGCGCTGGAACGGCGGCAGCCCGGCGCAGCGGCAGCGGCTGGTGTGCCGCGTGGCGGCGATCCTCGCCGAGCTCTCGCCGGAGACGGACGCGATGGCTCACGCCTCCTGCCCGCCGACCGAGCTCGCCCGCGCCGCGCGCGACGGCCGCGCGCTGTTCGACCGCGCCGGGGGAAGCTGAGCGGCCGGGCGCATCCCGCCCGCGCCCGGGGCGACGTCCGGCCGGCATCGTCACGCAAGTTTCACCGATCCGTCGCCGCGTGCTGCTGGCAGTTGCGGCCGCTCTGGCGCATGCGCAACCCCGGACCAGGAGAGCTCGCCGCATGACCAACTCCGCCCTTCCCGTGCTTGGCGCCTGCATGCCCGTCGCTGCCCTGGCGGAGCACGCCGAGTGGCTCGCCGAGGACGCGCGCGACCTCGAACTGCAGGATTTCTGCGAGGCCGAGGTGCTGAACGGCGACTGGCGCGACCGCGCCCGCGCGGCGCGGGCGCTGCTGGCCGGCCATCGCGGGCGGCTCGGCATCCACGGGCCGTTCTGGGGCTTCTCCGTCGCGTCCAAGGACCCGGAGGTGCGCACGCTGGTGCGCCGGCGCATGGACCAGGCGCTCGACGCCGCGGCGGAGCTGGGCGCGACCCAGATGGTGATCCACAGCCCCTACACCACCTGGGGCCACAACCATCTCGGCGCTGACGAGCGGGCGCGGGCGGAGATCATCGGCCTCGCGCAGGACAGCCTGGCGCCCGCGGTGCGGCGGGCGGAGGCGCTCGGCGTGACGCTGGTGCTCGAGAACATCGAGGACAAGGACCCGATGGACCGCGTGATCCTGGCGCGCTCCTTCGGCAGCGAGGCGGTGAAGGTGTCGCTCGACACCGGCCACGCCATGTATGCCCACGCCAGCACCGGGGCCCCGCCGGTGGACTATTACGTGACGGCGGCCGGCGAGATGCTGGCGCATGTGCACATCCAGGACGCCGACGGCTATGCCGACCGCCACTGGGTGCCGGGCGAGGGGGCGGTGAACTTCCGCGCCGTCTTCGCCGCCCTCGCACGCCTGCCGGTGCGGCCGCGGCTCAACATCGAGATCCGCGACAAGGGGCGCATCCGGGAGGCGGCGCGCGTCCTGGAAGCCGCCGGGCTCGCGCGGTAGGGCGCCGCAGGCCGGAGACGCGGCTGCGGCAGGGTGCTAGCCTCGCCGCATGACCGGCGGCGGCACCCCTCCGATCTTCCTTGACATCGAATCCTCCGGAATCGCGCGCGGCTCCTTCCCGATCGAGATCGGCTGGGCCCGCCCGGTGCGGTTGGCCGAGGGCGGACTGGCGCTCGACGTGCGAAGCCTGCTGGTGCGCCCGGACCGGTCCTGGGCGGCCGAGGGCGCGCGCTGGGACGTGGCGTCGGAGGAGGCGCATGGCCTGACGCTCGAGCGCCTGATGGCCGAGGGGCTGCCCGCGGCCGAGGTCTGCGCCCGGCTTGACGCCGCCTTCGCGGGCGCGGAGGTGGCCTGCGACACCGGCGCGGCGGGCTGGGATTCCGACTGGCTCGCCGCGCTCTACGCCGCTGCGGGGCGGGACCAGCCCTGGGCACTGTCGGAGGCCGAGTCCGGCGCGCTAGTCGGCCGCCGCTTCCGCGCCGCGGGCCTCGACCCGCGCGTCTGCCGCCCGGCGCTCGAGCCCCACGCCCCGCCGCACAGCCATGCGGCGGCGGAGGACGCGATGCGCTTCGCCTGGGAATGGGCGATGGCGGAGGTGCTCGAAGGGGCGGGGGCGGCGGCGCTGGACCCTGCCGGCCTGAAGGCGGCGCTGGCCGATCTGCCCGCGCTGCTGCCGAAGCCGCGCTGGCCGAAGCCGCTCGATCCGTCGGCCTTCCGCCGGCGCGACGACGCGGCTGCTTGACC
>Ga0272446_1007047_pt1 | contig 11400 bp, 7 predicted proteins | sample YNPCB0061_FD_194587 | JGI IMG/M metagenome (GOLD analysis project Ga0272446, IMG submission 194587) | Hot spring microbial mat communities from Yellowstone National Park, WY, United States - YNP-CB-006-1 | ecosystem: Environmental > Aquatic > Thermal springs > Hot (42-90C) > Sediment | place...
CAAGGGCACCACAGTCCCCGGTATGGTGGAGACACTAGGAGCAGCGACAGGTGGAACTGCTACCATCTGGGCAGGGACAGGAGCCGCGCTGGACAAGGGCACCACAGTCCCCGGTATGGTGGAGACCCTAGGAGCAGCGGCGAGTGGTGCTGCAGCCATCTGTACAGGGATAGCAGACGCATTGGGTAACGGCACGACGGTCCCCGGTATGGTAGGCACACCAGGAGCAGCTATGGGGGGAGTAACAGTCGCCGGTGGAACGATCACCACTGGAGCCGGAGCCGGCAAGGGAGTTGGCTCGGTTGCCTGGGTGGGTACACTGACAACCGGCATAGCAGGAGAAGCACCAGGCATGGCCAGGGGTGGAAGTACAGTGGCGGGCACAACCGGGACAGCGGCTACTGGCCCCATCGCCACGGGTGGCTGAGGCGGCGCCTTCACCTGAGCTGGCGGGTTCATCGGCGGAATCGCCTTAACCGGCAGGGGGGACGCTGGAGCAGATGGTGAAGCCGAAGCGGTGGCAGGCGGAACTGAGGGCGAGCTTGTCTGACCAATCGGAGGGACACTGATCCGTGGTTTGGTTTGGGTCGAAGGGGCCGAAAGTGTCGAGGGCAGGTCACTCGCAGAGACCTGACTATCTGAAGTTGCAGACGCCCCTGGGGCGGTTTTCGTAACCGGCACAGGTTGACTGCTGCCAGTACCAGCAGAGGTAACCGTGCTGGCAGGCACGACAGTGCTAGCAGGGGCTGGGGGAATTGCTGCGGACGGCGACTTCGCGGCTGGGCGGGACTGAGTCAGTTGCACCTTCGCTGGCAACGTAGCAGGTGGAGCAACCGCTGTTTGTGATGGTGATTTTGCTGGGGGCGGCACGGCGATCGCCACGGCTCCGGTTGTATCAATCGCCAGGTCCAATGATGCATCTGGAACAGTTACGGGAGCGGACAGAGTTGCCGGTTTGACAATGACAACTGGATTGCTAGCGGAAGATGTAGCTGGGGCTGTTTTCCCATTGGCGTTGGGCTTACTGGTTGCCGGTGCTGGCTGATTGACTTGAACCGGCGCAGCCGGAACAAGCATCGGCGGTTTATTCACACTCAGAGGGCCCAGCGCCAGCGCCGTTGAAGATGAGGACAACGGCAGGGCAGCCGATGCATCTGGAGGAGAAGACGGCTGGCTAGTTGGAGCAGTTTCCAGGGAACCCAATGCAGCTTGGTTGAGAGAATTCGGGGATTGGCCCAACCGATCTTGAATCAGTGAGGGCTGCTCCTGATCGAGCGGTGGGGGAGGTGGCAGAGGCGATGCCGCACCGGAGGAAACGGTTCCTGAAGCAGGTGCGCTTTTGACTGCTGGTTTGGGCGGGGTCGTTGCCTGCGGGCTTCCGGACGGCAGTGGGATAGTTAGAGTCGGAGCAGACTCAGCCGCTTTTGGTGGCTGGACTGGCTGTCGGCTGGGAGTAATGACGATGGATGGCAGTGGTGCAGCTTGAGTTGCCCCATTGTCAGGGGTCGGATTCGCAGCGGAGGGCACAGTCAGAGCATCTGTTCCGGCTGTTCCTATCACAGCAACTGATTGAGGGTCAGTAGCAGCCGATTTAGCAGGAGTCGCTGGGGCACCGGGGGACGGTGGAACCGGGTCAGATGAAGCAGCCGGAGCCCCAGCATCCTTTGCTAACAGTGGTCGCACCACCCATCGCTTGCCACTGGTTGAAGAGGCAGCCCCACCCACCGACTGTACCTGCACCTGCTCCGGAGCCAACACCACATCCGGCGACAGTTCCAGCACAATCCGGGTCAGCCCTGGTTGAAACTGCGAAACCCGTACCAACCGAACGGTGCCAGAAAAGCTTTGCTGGGTTTTGACTGACCCCACGGAGGTATTCGGCAAATCGACCACAATCCGTGTTGGCTGAGCCATCAGAAAATAGCGCGGCTTGGTTTCAGACTGAACGCCAATCTCCAACTGACCGGAGGTGGCATCCAGCCGCCAGTCCGTCAGGGCGTCGCCACTTCCAGAAGAGGATGCGATCGCCACCCCTCCCATCGTCAAATTCCCGATAAACCCAGCAACCAACCAGGGCGACAGTAGTGACCAGCGCTTCTGACTGGCAGAAAGAGAGTTGACTCCGGAGTTATACTTCTGGCTACACATAGCTTAGGCCTGCACACATCCGCATGAATCTGGCTTTTAGAATAGTCCCAACTGAGCAAAACGCACGAAATCTTTCGAGTCTAACCGCCCTGTTTTTGGCAATCAGGCCCAATCAACGCAGCACCTTCAATTCCGGTCAGCCTCAGCCAGGCTAAACCTGTTTTATCATGCCACCATATTTAGGGTTTGAACCAACTCTTAAATTAAATTTTCACTATCAGTAGCGATATGTAGTGAATTGAGAGTCAACCTAGGGTGCTCGCTTCGCCACGACCTGCGGCACACACCTGACAAATCATGGCTCTTTCTGCTTCATACTCAGCCGCAGACAGGACCGGTTGACTGCCAGCTAGATCGATGGCAGTTTCCAGCTCAATCCAGGAACGACAGCCGCCATAGGCCGGAACGTAGGGGATCGTCTGCGCTTGGGCCAGTCGATACACCCTGAGCAGCAAAGCATACAACGGTTGATGGGGTTTCCAGTGCAGGCGATCGCGGACAAAAGTTGGACTCCAGATATGAAAGGGGTAGAGGGCATCAACCGCCGCTGGCTCCTGTAGGGGAATCACATCCGTAATTGTGGCCCAAACCCGGATAGAGATTTCATCTGGATGCCAGCCAGGTTGCACTGGCATAACCTGATGGGCGTATTCAGCCTTCAGCAAGTCAGTCCGCTGATGTTCAATCGTTGGGAAAAGGATAACCTCCGAGGCCAGCACCTTGAAGCGACCCGCCGTTTCCCGAATACCCCCTTTGCGCAGCAATAGCACGGTTTTGCCCTGCTCCAGCGCCGCAACCGCAACTGACCACTCTTTCAAAGCCTGAATTAATTGGGACATGCCGCTCTCTTCAATCTCAGATCCCTATTGCCATCCACCCACCCCTGCTGACTGAGAAACATCCCATCTCCCTAGTCGTCCGTCAGGATAGATTGGATGGGCCTACTCAAGTCAACAAGCACTATTTTCTAAGTATCTTGAACTTGCTAAGTATCTTGAACAGGTCAGCGCTTTGAGCAGGATTCGCCCCCCAAAACAGTCTTGACAGATCACTAGCGGCCAAAGATCTTGGCAAAAAATTCAGCCGTTACCATCACAAAAGGAAACACAATTCCGAACAATCCCAAACCACCGCCAAACTGCCCCAAAAAATTCAGTAACAGCTTACTACTTTTGGCTGAGCGTTCCTGAGTTGCTGTAATGAAGCGAGAACTGCCCCCCAGCAACAAGGCCCCGCCAATCCCCAGCGGCAAACTGAGCAAAAACCAGCCCTTCAAGCGATCCCCAGGTTCAATCACCCCTACCGCAGGCAAAACGACAAAGCTCACAAACTCCATGACCAGCCAGAGCAGGATTCCAATCAAGAAATCCTTGCGTCCCACATCGTCAAAGGAAAAATTAGTCATGTAAGATTTCTCCTGGTTCAATTGCAGTGAAAGCTTTCATTTCGGTCGTTTTCCAGTCTCTATTTCAGAGCTCCATATTTCTGATTTCCATTGGCTATTGCCACCTATCCCGTATTTCACCCATATTTCTTCGTCCTCCCAGCATTACGGCAACCACTTATTAAACTAGCAAGCCAATTTCTTTCAGCCGTTGTTGCAAATACTCCCCCGCCGTTAGACGAGCAAAGGGTGGTTGGCCGCTGCGAGCCACACAGGTGGGCAGGGGGGTTAGGTCTACTTCCGAACGGGGATGGACAAAAAACGGTAAGGAAAACCGTCGTTGCCGATCGCACTCCGGATTGACAACCCGGTGAGTTGTACTTTTCAGGACGCCATTGGTTAGATGTTGCAGCATATCACCACTGTCCACAATGATCTGGCCGGGCAGGGCCGAAATTGGTAACCAACTGCCATCCCGTTGCAACAGTTCCAATCCATCGGCGGTTGGCTCACACAACAGCGTGATCAAATTGATATCTTCGTGGGGGGCGGCTCGGAGACTGGCCGGATGGACATGCGGCGGCAAAGGGGGATAGTGAGTCAACCGCAGGATGGTGTCACTGCTGCGGATCATGTCCGACAACAGGTTTTCCGGTTCTCCTAAATAAAGGGCACAGGCTTTCAACAGATCCGTGGCGCAGGCTTCCAGTTGGGCATACAGACGCGACAGGATGGGATGTAACTGGGGCACCTCCACCGGCGACACATTCGCTGGATAGGAGAATGGCTGGGTGTGGTCCGGTTCTCGCCCCACATGCCAGAACTCTTTCAAATCGGGAAAGGGATGGTCTTTGGCATGCTCTCGGCCAAACTGGGTGAAGCCCCGCTGTCCATTCAGACCGGGGATTTGATACTGCAACTTGACAGCTTCCGGCAAAGAAAAAAAGTGCTGGGCTGCCCTATAGGCGGCTTGAACCAGTTCTGAGTCCACACCCGCATGGACGACGGCCAAAAAGCCAATCTCCTCCAGAGACCGACCAACCTGATCAATGAAGCGTTGTCGATCGCGATCGCTGCCATAAAACCAACGCAGGTCCACCACTGGAATGGTTTGTGCTGTTGACATTTCCTGTCTCCGGAGAACTTAGACCAATTCAGATTTTTCAGCCCTCTGAACCATGACAATCCAGTCATTTTCAGAGCTTACCCCGCAGCCACCCACTTCCCATAGCCACCCTGACAAAGGGCCATCAGTCGCGATCCAAGTGAAAAAATGATTTCACTTTCCCGATGCTAACCCTATTTGCAGCGATCGCAGATCTTTTCCCAGCCAACAGCAGCATCAGCCATGCATCCCCAACACCCGCACCAGGAAAGCCAGCTTATCTGCGCTTTCCTCAATTAATTTAGCGGTCGGTTTACCGGCCCCATGTCCGGCTTTCGTCTCAATTCGGATCAGCACAGGCTGATTACCCCGGTGCGCCGCTTGTAGGGCAGCAGCAAATTTAAAGCTATGGGCCGGAACCACGCGATCGTCATGGTCGGCTGTCGTAATCAAAGTTGCAGGATAGGCCGTCCCCGGTTTCAACTGGTGCAGGGGGGAATAGCCATAGAGCACCCGGAACTCCTCCAAGTTTTCCGGCGACCCATACTCGGACGTCCAGGCCCAGCCAATGGTGAACTGGTGAAACCGCAGCATATCCATCACCCCAACCGCCGGTAGGGCAGCGGCAAAGAGATCGGGTCGCTGGGTCATACAGGCTCCTACCAGCAAGCCGCCATTACTGCCACCGGAGATGGCCAGTTTGGCCGACGAAGTGTACCGTTGGCCGATCAGCCATTCCGCCGCCGCAATGAAATCATCAAAGACGGTCTGCTTCTTCAGCTTCATCCCCGCCTGGTGCCACTCTTCCCCATATTCACCGCCCCCCCGCAGGTTCGGCACCGCATACACCCCCCCCAACTCCATCCAGACCAGATTGCTGACTGAAAAGGCTGGCGTCAGGGAAACACCAAATCCACCATAGCCGTAGAGGAGCGTGGGGTTGGCACCATCCAGGGTCAGTCCTTGCTTAAAGGTCAGGAACATGGGAATTCGAGTCCCATCTTTGCTGCTGTAGAAGACCTGACGGGTTTCGTATTGCTGTGGGTCAAAGTCCACCTTCGGTTGGCGGAATAGCGTACTCTGGCCGGTCACCATGTCGTAGCGATAGATGGTGGTAGGAGTGGTGAAACTGGTGTAGCTGTAAAAGGTTTCGGTGTCCGTCTGCTTGCCGCCAAACCCCCCAACCGACCCAATGCCAGGAAGGGAAACCTCCCGCAGAAACTGCCCCTGCAGGTCAAAGATTTTCACATGGTTGTAAGCATCCTGGAGATAGGCCGCCACAAACTGGTGGTTCAATACGCTGACAGATTCCAGGGTGTTATCCGACTGTGGGATGATCTCGCGCCAATGACTGCGATCGGGGTGTTGGGTATCGATCGCAAGCAGCCGACGGCGAGGCGCTTCCAGATCGGTTTGGAACCAGAACACCGGACCATCATTGCCAACAAAACTGTAATTCGCTTCAAACTGGTGGATCAGTTCCACCACAGGCGACTGCAGAACCGATAAATCCTTATAAAACACTAGATTGCGCGGATCGGTGCCCAACCAGACGCTGATGATCAAATAGCGGCCATCCTCAGTCACACTGCCGCTGAAACCCCACTCCTTCTGATCCGGCCGTTCGTAGATCAGCTCATCCTCCGACTGGCAGGTGCCCAGCCGATGATAATAGAGCTTCTGGTAATAGTTGATTCCTTCCAGTTTGCTCTCTGGACTGGGTTCGTCATAGCGGGAGTAGAAAAAGCCCTGACCGTCATGGGTCCAGGCTGCACCGGAAAATTTGACCCATTTCACCAAATCCGGCCGGTCCTGACCGGTCTCCACCTCTCGCACCTTCCAGTCCATCCAGTCGGAACCGGAGGTGGAAAGACCATAGGCCAGCAGGTGGCCGTCTTCGCTAATCGCCAGCCCCGCCAAGGCTACAGTGCCATCCTCAGACAACTGGTTGGGGTCTAGTAGAACCGTCGGTTCATCCTCCAAAGAGCGCAGCGTATACAACACACTCTGGTTTTGCAAGCCGTCATTTTTGAAATAAAAGTAGCGATCGCCCTGCTTGAAGGGCGTACTATAGCGCTCAAAGTCCCACAATTGGGTCAGTCGTTGCCGGATGCGATCGCGAGCCGGAATTTCGCTCAGAAACTGAAAGGTTAACTGGTTCTGAGCCTCAATCCAGGCACGGGACTCCGGCGAATCCGGATTTTCCAGCCAGCGATAGGGATCAGCCACAGGAATGCCGTGGTACGTATCCACCTGATCAACTGTAGCGCTGGCAGGATACACAAATGACTGGTTGGACTCAGACATAGCTTGCAATGGAAGGGGCCATAGTCCATAGTGCCAGATGATTATCAGCATTGCACTGACGCCCATCAGCCGGGGGATAGTTTTCATTCCTGATGGCCAACCGTATAACAGGGGCGAAAGATTGTATATGGGATCTTGGCTACGGCCAGCTATGGAAGCTCGACCCTAAAAACGACTTGACCAAGAGCAAGATTAGCGTCGCCCGAAAGACTACGATCGCTGTAATTCAGGGTCTACTTTGCTTCGACATCACCAGAGGTGAAAATGGTGAACCAGGATTTAAAGCGGTTTTTCATTGCGCTGTTACCACCGCAGGCGATTCAGGATGAAGTAACTGCGATTAAGCAAATCTTTGCCCATCGCTACGATAGTCGAGCGGCGCTGAAGTCTCCACCCCACATCACCTTGCAACCGCCGTTCGAGTGGCTGATAGCAGAGTTACCCACAGTCAGCCAAGCACTGACCCAGTTTGCCAGCCATCAGCCCCCCTTGACCGTCAAGCTGTCTGGTTTCGGTGCTTTCCCCCCCCGAGTTGTGTTTGTGGATGTGGTGGTCACGCCGGAACTGCAAAATCTGCATCAAGCGTTGCTGGCGCATACAGAAGCAACCCTGGGACTGACGGATCCGCGTGCCAAGACCCGGCCATTTGCCCCCCATATGACCGTTGGCTTCCGGGATCTGAGCCGATCGCACTTTAAAGCTGCCTGGGCCGAATTCCGGGACCAGCCGTTTGAGCATGAATTCATCGTGGCTCAGCTAACCTTGCTAATCCACAACGGCCAGCGGTGGACCCTCTGTCAAGAGTTTCCTCTGTTGGGCGGTTAGGCCAGAGGTTGAGCGTAGGGGACAGCACTGCTTGGATGCTTTTGGTGGCCCAGTGTTCAACCTGGCCCGTCAGCTTTTTTGCTTCTGCTGCTTCTGGGCTGCCTCATAGGTTTGAATATCCTGCCAGGCTCCCATCAGGTTCCCTTGCATTAAAGAGGCGATGCCTCTCAAGCCATACAGTTCTGGAGCCTTGGCATCCAGGGCCAGAGCGTCTTTCAACGCGGCCTGGGCCGTACTAGCCCGGAAATCGTACAGGTTGACAAAGGCCAGATAGGCATGGGAGAACGGATTTTTGGGATCAACCTGCACCACCCGCTGCAGTGCGGCGATCGCCGGTTCGACTTTCTGATCCAGCACATTGGCCAGGGCCAGCGTGTAATTGAAAATGCGATGGTCTGGTTCCTGCTTTAAGCGATATTCCATTGCCTGGCGCGTCTGGTCAATATAGTCCAAATTGCCGTACTGGTTGATCCGGCCAATTTCATCAAATACCCGATCCAGGGCTTGGGGGCCCTGGGGCAGATAGGCCGCCAGGTTACGCAGTTGGGTGACCAGATCTAGTTCCGGGGCTGGGCTGGGAGTCGCATTGGGCTCAATTTTGAGGCTGACAGGTGGAACCGCCAGGGGGGTTGCCTGACCAGTTTTGCGGTCCAGGTACGTGGCTTGCAGGGTGTAGGTGCCGCTGGGCAACTTGTTTGGCGGCAACATGGCAGTCCGTTCAATCACCTGGAAAGGCCGGTTGAGTCTGGCTTCCGAAGTTTGGGACGTCAACTGACCCATGGCGATCGCATGGTCATGAAACCATCTGGCCTGTTTGGCTTCCGGCGATTGGCCCTGCTTTTGCCAGGTCAGAACCACCAACCCAGACTGGAGGGCATTCCAGGGGCCATACCACTGATAGGTAACCGGAATCGCCTGTCCTGGTGGCGCAGCATCGGGAACGGTCACCTTTTCCAACCGAATGGGCGCGCCATCGGGAATTGGGGAACGTTCGGCAACGGGCTTGACTTCAATCAGTGGCGCCTGCCGACGAAACAGCTTCAAAGCACTGCCATCGGGGAGCGGCCAGGCTTGGTGCAGCCGAAAGTCAACCCCCTCTTCCACCGCCTGCATCAACGCGGATTGGGCTTCTTTTTGTCGGATGGAGCCCTGATTATCCGTCTTAGTCAAGAACCAGGACAGCGATCGCACATCTTTAGGTACAAACTTCTGGCGCGTTCCGACCTGTCGGCCAGTCACCTGAAACTGGTTCAACCGACCAAAGTAGTTGACATTGTGTTGGTTAATCTGAGCCGTCGAGGGAATAACCCCAACCGTCGATGCTAGGTAAGGTTCAGCTTGCACAATGGCTGCTACAACCTGGGCATGGGGCCAGGCAGGGCCCATGTAGGGGTAATGCTGATAGGGCGACTGCAGCCGCTGACGCACCGCCACTGGCGCAATGGGAAATAAATTGCCCACCATTAACACCAGGCAGAGGCCGATGGCGCCCCAACGCAACCAGGTCCATTGGCGTGGCAACAAACTAAACCCATAGGCCAGGATAACCGCCAAGACTGGCAATCCAGACATGAAATAGCGGGCATCTTTGTTGACGTTGAGGCTGCACAGCAGATAGCTACCCACCAAAAAGAGCAGCAGCCAGAGCAGCGATCGCTGGCTGGAGGCAAACAGGTGTTGCTGGTAATCCTTGGGTTTGGGATCAAAGTCGGCCTTATCCTTGCCCAGACTACTGACCCGCGACCTGCGCCAGAAAAACAACAGCCCCAGCAGAGGCACCAGCAGTAACGGCCAGGAAACCATGCCCGGCAGCAACCTGAGATAAAACATCCAGGCATCTAGACTGGCCAGTGACGGATCTCCCTCCAGGGCGGCGGAATCGATCGTGGCCCGCTTAGAAGCAGACAGCATCAGCAACCAGTTGGTGCGATACCAGGGGTAGATCACCAGACTGGCTAATAGAATGGCCAGTCCCCACTGACCGAGACGGTTCCAGGCCCGCTGACCGATCGTCTCTCCCCCGGCCCAGACAAATGGCACCAGCAGAAACAGCAAGGAGGGTTGTTTAACCATCAAAGCCAAACCCAAGGTCAGGCCTGTCACAAGCGCCAAAACCCAGGCACGGAAGACCGACAGAAATTGCTCCACAGTTTGCCAGGAGGCAGACCAGGCCGGTCTGACAAATCCAGCAATCACAGGATGGGTCACAGCAGGCGCGATCGCGGAGGAGCCCACTCCCAGCAAGGCATCGGGTTGCAGTTTCTGCCAGGTTAGGGAACGCTGACTTTCTCCCCGCCAGAAAGTGAGGCAGGTAAAGCAAAGCGCCACCAGGGCAGCCTGGGGATAGTCCAGCAAATAGTCCAGGCGCGCCACATACAGGGCAGGCATCAGCAAACAGAATCCGGCCGCCCACAGCCCAACGGTGACTGTAAACAGATAGCAACCCAGAGCATAGACCGATCCCAGCAGAATCGCCGTGTAGAAAAGATTGACCAGCGTACTCTGATCGATTCCCGGCCCAAACAGATTCAGATAGGGAACCGTCAGTAAATAACCCAAAGGCGGAATTTTAGTTGAGAGCTGCCAAAATTCCACCCACCAATCGTGGGAGAGAAACTGCGCCGTTTTCAGGGCTCGCCAGTAGTTCAGCGCCCCATTCAAATAGTCAGCCTGATCCCAGGCGGGAACATTCTGATCCAGCACAAACCACAGGCGGTCTACCAATGCAGCTAGCACCCAGAGACCACCGAGCAGTGGCAACGCCTTTATCCAAGGTTCTTTCGTCTTCCAAGCACCCATCCGAACCTGCTAGCACAACAGTTTTTTCATCTTGACATGGGGAATCCCCGCTTCCTCAAAAACTTGCCCCTCGGGCTCAAATCCGAATCGCAGATAATAATCTTGAACCTGCTGCTGGGCATGGACTAGCAAAACTTGCACATTTTTCTCTGATAGAAAGTCCACAATATTTTCTACGATTTTACGGCCAATGCCCAATCCTCTTACTTCTGATAAAACAGCCAGACGTTCCAGCTTAGCCGTTTGGGGGGTAAGAAAACGGATACGAGCCGTGCCAACTGGTTTGCCACTAATGCTGGCCAATAGATGTTCCGCGTTAGCGTCTTTGCCATCAAACTCCGTTGTGGGATCAACGCCTTGCTCAAGTTGAAACACCAGGTAACGAATGCGATGGACCAGAGTCAATTCCTCGGGCATCCGGGCTAACCGAACCTCAATCTGATTCATGGTTGTCTTCTATACCCAAAGGACGAGACGATAATCGAGGTCCGTTTTTCCTGCCTCATGGTCGAGATCAGGAGATTCGTTATTATCTCAGATGGATGACGGGTGGATCAGCCAACTTTGAAAGGAGAAGCATCCTTTTGCCGCCCCGAATGGACAATTCTGGCATCAGGGCTCGGCCTTTCCCTGAAGGAGTTTAGCAGACAGGAAACACGCTCACCAACACCGCTGGTCGGCAAAAGAAATCCGACCTGCCGACCCACTTTTCTGACGGTACATTAATGCCTCGCTGGAAGATGGGTCGGTTGTGGACCAGTTGTTGGATCAGTGTCAGGACGATTGGGCCCACATGTTACCGGCCTTTTTCCAGCAAAGAGTTATCAACGCC
>Ga0272446_1007048_pt1 | contig 11396 bp, 11 predicted proteins | sample YNPCB0061_FD_194587 | JGI IMG/M metagenome (GOLD analysis project Ga0272446, IMG submission 194587) | Hot spring microbial mat communities from Yellowstone National Park, WY, United States - YNP-CB-006-1 | ecosystem: Environmental > Aquatic > Thermal springs > Hot (42-90C) > Sediment | place...
GCGAGTCAGAGAAGACTCTGTGGATAAACTGATTTCAATCCCACATTGGTGCAATTAGAATTGAATCGGAACGTATCAGTCGGTTTAACCTTAAACCATTTCAATCCCACATTGGTGCAATTAGAATCGCTACCCCGCGCGTGTAGCGTTTGTGGCTGAAACTTATTTCAATCCCACATTGGTGCAATTAGAATTAACTCAAATCGTTATAGCAATGCAAAACAATCCTCATTTCAATCCCACATTGGTGCAATTAGAATATTGCGCCTGCGCCGTCGCGGGCGGTTGCTGTAACCATTTCAATCCCACATTGGTGCAATTAGAATATGGATGGTAGATAACTGCAATATGTTAATCGCGGTTATTTCAATCCCACATTGGTGCAATTAGAATTATGGTAACTTCCGTGAGATTGTGATTCCAACGAATTAATTTCAATCCCACATTGGTGCAATTAGAATTGAGCCTGCGCCCGCGCCCAAACCTGCGCCTAAAAATTTCAATCCCACATTGGTGCAATTAGAATGCGCACAACTACAAACAAGGAGAGTCAGAAAAAAATTTCAATCCCACATTGGTGCAATTAGAATCGCAAAATTGCGCTGAAAATGACAGTTGAAGTCATATTTCAATCCCACATTGGTGCAATTAGAATTGCCTTTGCCTTTGCTTCAAATTCGGAAACGGAAAATTTCAATCCCACATTGGTGCAATTAGAATGGGGGAAGCGGCTTACGCCCGTGCTTTTTCAAAAAGATTTCAATCCCACATTGGTGCAATTAGAATAGTGCATTTGTTGGTGATTTGCACAAGTTTTCGCTTATTTCAATCCCACATTGGTGCAATTAGAATATTGAGCATTAGAATCGAACCGTAATTTGTACGATATTTCAATCCCACATTGGTGCAATTAGAATTCACGAATCCGTTCTTTTGTCAGAACGGGTCATTGATATTTCAATCCCACATTGGTGCAATTAGAATTGCGTGCCGTCACGCGCGTGCACTTGAAGATTACACATTTCAATCCCACATTGGTGCAATTAGAATTTCCGATTCCGGCACAGCATCAGGGTTAGGCAACGATTTCAATCCCACATTGGTGCAATTAGAATTTGGCGGCGGGCGAGGCAAAGTCGCAAACGTCGTTAATTTCAATCCCACATTGGTGCAATTAGAATCTACATTAGCTCAGGACGATGAATTCTTGATACCGGAAATTTCAATCCCACATTGGTGCAATTAGAATTGAAGGTGAAGGTGAAGGCAAAGGTGAAGGTGTAGGTGAATTTCAATCCCACATTGGTGCAATTAGAATGGCAGGCACGGAGCACTTACACATTTTGGTATCACAAATTTCAATCCCACATTGGTGCAATTAGAATTACATTTTGTAATATTACTTTTCGTAACACATTACTTTATTTCAATCCCACATTGGTGCAATTAGAATCCCTATCGGATATTTATTTGCGAGACAACATCGGATTTCAATCCCACATTGGTGCAATTAGAATTCAATCGTGGGACATAATGCTTTTCCAAAAACTGTTATTTCAATCCCACATTGGTGCAATTAGAATTTCCGCTTCGAGAATCGGCAAAACGGTTGTAACCCGATTTCAATCCCACATTGGTGCAATTAGAATAGGCATACATTTCAGAATCAAGCCCATCAGCACCCAACATTTCAATCCCACATTGGTGCAATTAGAATGACATTCGCGGAGTTTTTCCACGTATAGCTCCCGCATTTCAATCCCACATTGGTGCAATTAGAATAAAGCGGGGTCGGAAACCTCTTCCCCCGCGCGCGTATTTCAATCCCACATTGGTGCAATTAGAATCTGAACAACGCAAAGGCCATGTTGAAAGAACTAAACGATTTCAATCCCACATTGGTGCAATTAGAATTACACACACTCCTCGTTTAGGCTCGCTTCTTTACAAGATTTCAATCCCACATTGGTGCAATTAGAATCGATTCGTTTGTTGTGCATATTAAGAAGGCAGATGAATTTCAATCCCACATTGGTGCAATTAGAATTTACCTTCCGTAATTACTTTCCGTAACGCATTACTTTATTTCAATCCCACATTGGTGCAATTAGAATGGAGCAAGGCGCAAAGAGCGCACCTTACTCGATAACGATTTCAATCCCACATTGGTGCAATTAGAATGGGTCGCTTTGAAAGAGCTTCTGAAAAAGAAGCTTCTATTTCAATCCCACATTGGTGCAATTAGAATACGCTCGCTCGCTTTGCCTAACACCTCGCTGTCGCTCGGATTTCAATCCCACATTGGTGCAATTAGAATAGAAAGGAAGAAACGACAATGGCGAAAATCACTAAATTTCAATCCCACATTGGTGCAATTAGAATTACTTTTCGTAACGCATTACTTTTGGTAATTACGAAATTTCAATCCCACATTGGTGCAATTAGAATGCACAGCACAGCCCGCAAAGTTCAGCACACAGCACCATTTCAATCCCACATTGGTGCAATTAGAATGAACAACGCAAAGGCCATGTTGAAAGAACTAAACGATTTCAATCCCACATTGGTGCAATTAGAATGAAAAAGTGTTGTTCAAATTCAGTAGACCTGTTGTCAATTTCAATCCCACATTGGTGCAATTAGAATTGAAATACAATTTCAATACTGATGCGAATAAGACGATATTTCAATCCCACATTGGTGCAATTAGAATTGAAAATCTTGAAAATCTTCAAGCATAAAGATTCTTATTTCAATCCCACATTGGTGCAATTAGAATCTTCCACAACTCGTTTGTTTTCAATGCTGTCAATAAATTTCAATCCCACATTGGTGCAATTAGAATTTACAAGAGCCGATTCTTTTTGGCGTAAGTAGTGTAATTTCAATCCCACATTGGTGCAATTAGAATTCTTTATCAACGCTATCATAAACAACTTCGTGAAATATTTCAATCCCACATTGGTGCAATTAGAATATTTGTGTATTCAATAAATTGAGTTTGTTGAGTTGTATTTCAATCCCACATTGGTGCAATTAGAATTAATTTTCAACCCGCATCGTGCGTGAGGCGTGAGGATTTCAATCCCACATTGGTGCAATTAGAATCAAATTATCTGAAAGCAACGCTTGAAATGCAAACATCACATTTCAATCCCACATTGGTGCAATTAGAATAACAATGCTCGTAACGTGTTGAAAAATCAAGTATCTGATTTCAATCCCACATTGGTGCAATTAGAATTCGGACAAGACAAAAAGATGTGAAAGTGCATCTGCTATTTCAATCCCACATTGGTGCAATTAGAATGTTCAAAAACTTAAACTCTATAAACCAACAATCACAATTTCAATCCCACATTGGTGCAATTAGAATTTAACAAGTTCGTGAGCAACACAGTCGCCTCGTTTAATTTCAATCCCACATTGGTGCAATTAGAATTTTTCAAACGAGCAATCAGCGCGCATCAGATTCATGTATTTCAATCCCACATTGGTGCAATTAGAATTTCGCGCATACGCAATCCCGAGCAATCCCAGAAGCAATTTCAATCCCACATTGGTGCAATTAGAATGCAAGTTCGCTTTGGGTGAATATGAAAACATCGCTTTATTTCAATCCCACATTGGTGCAATTAGAATGTCAATGATTCCTTCACACAACGACTCATTGTTTACATATTTCAATCCCACATTGGTGCAATTAGAATTTTTTTTCATCAGGCAACGCAATCAATTTGCCTAACATTTCAATCCCACATTGGTGCAATTAGAATCGACGTAAAACTCACGTCGCGAAGAAATTTGACCACATTTCAATCCCACATTGGTGCAATTAGAATTCGCAAACTTCGTAATATAGCCATATAATATCGCATCAATTTCAATCCCACATTGGTGCAATTAGAATTACGCGATTTGAGAAGTTTTTGGACGCATACGAGAAGATTTCAATCCCACATTGGTGCAATTAGAATAGAGACAACAATTGAAGTTGAAAAGGACAAAGACACATTTCAATCCCACATTGGTGCAATTAGAATTTATCAAAAACGGTTTGACTCGGCGTTGTATCTTGCAATTTCAATCCCACATTGGTGCAATTAGAATTCGTGAAGTCGCTGTAAATCATCGCTTTTAGAGCACATTTCAATCCCACATTGGTGCAATTAGAATTTCTGTTGAATCACTGCGGTTAATGCTGCCAATGCCGATTTCAATCCCACATTGGTGCAATTAGAATCGCCAACAACTACAAGACACACACCAAACAGCGACGTAATTTCAATCCCACATTGGTGCAATTAGAATATAGCCACTCGATACCACCATCGGCTTCCCATACATCATTTCAATCCCACATTGGTGCAATTAGAATTTAACTCTAATGGAGCATTGTTGACGGTATCCCATATTTCAATCCCACATTGGTGCAATTAGAATAAGGTTTGTGGATATGATTGACACAGGACAAACGGTATTTCAATCCCACATTGGTGCAATTAGAATCGTATGTGTAGCGGGAACTGCATTGTCATTAGGCATTTCAATCCCACATTGGTGCAATTAGAATTTATTAAGGAAAAGTTTAATATTCGAAAAAAAATAATATTTCAATCCCACATTGGTGCAATTAGAATGCGGCAATTTTGAACAAAAAGAGCAAAAAGTTGAAAGATTTCAATCCCACATTGGTGCAATTAGAATGAACAAGTAGTCGAAGCGGATTTCGACCACTACGATATTTCAATCCCACATTGGTGCAATTAGAATAAGGGCTTTGATAAAAAAAATTTGTCAAAGTCGACTTATTTCAATCCCACATTGGTGCAATTAGAATTTGACGGGAACGGGTTGAACAATGCAATCGAGAATTATTTCAATCCCACATTGGTGCAATTAGAATTGTGCAAGTGCTCCGTGCCTGCTTTTGTGAGCTCTCATTTCAATCCCACATTGGTGCAATTAGAATAGCGTGAATTTTACGAGGCATTCCCGCGCCACAACGAATTTCAATCCCACATTGGTGCAATTAGAATGCTGAATCCGTCGGGAAGTGATGAGGGCGCGTCTGTATTTCAATCCCACATTGGTGCAATTAGAATGCAGAAAAGACACATATTCCGCTACATTTGCGGATTATTTCAATCCCACATTGGTGCAATTAGAATAGTTTTGCGTTGCGCTGAATCAATTCTAATTGCTCATTTCAATCCCACATTGGTGCAATTAGAATAAATTGCCGCTCAATCACGGGCGGCGCAACTTAAAATTTCAATCCCACATTGGTGCAATTAGAATGCGCCTTGCGGTTTACATAAGTCGCGCACTATGCAAATTTCAATCCCACATTGGTGCAATTAGAATTAAATGCACAAATGCAACGGAACAAATAGGCTTCGGGCATTTCAATCCCACATTGGTGCAATTAGAATCGGCTAAACGAGCAGGGTGTGTCAGTTGAAGACATCAATTTCAATCCCACATTGGTGCAATTAGAATGTGCGATGCGTTCTATTGTTAGCAGAAAGTCGTTCAATTTCAATCCCACATTGGTGCAATTAGAATCTGCAGACCTAACAAACCTTGCTTCAGTCGTAATTTCATTTCAATCCCACATTGGTGCAATTAGAATTGAGAATATCATAGAAGTTAACGGCAAAATCGAGCGATTTCAATCCCACATTGGTGCAATTAGAATCGGCTCAGGAACTTCTTTAACAGCAACCTCATTCACCATTTCAATCCCACATTGGTGCAATTAGAATGCCGCTCTCCCTCATTTATCACATCAACCACAGCCGAATTTCAATCCCACATTGGTGCAATTAGAATCCGTATCGAGCAAGGCAAGCTACCTCTGTGCCGAAAAATTTCAATCCCACATTGGTGCAATTAGAATAGCGTCATTGTTAGGAGTGGTATTCAGATACCGAAATTTCAATCCCACATTGGTGCAATTAGAATGCCTTTGAAACTCAGCACTTGCTGGGTTTTGAGGGGTATTTCAATCCCACATTGGTGCAATTAGAATCGCAAAGCGTCGCCCGCGCCTGCGCCTGCGCCCGCAATTTCAATCCCACATTGGTGCAATTAGAATGCCGATTATGCGAAGCTTGTTCGCAACACGGGTAGAATTTCAATATATGAACGTCATACGACCATACCGAATCGAACAAAGCTTGTTCGCAACACGGGTAGAATTTCAATCCCACATTGGTGCAATTAGAATAACCAACACCTCATACACGCCGACCCCAAATCATCGCCATTTCAATCCCACATTGGTGCAATTAGAATCAATCCGCAATCGGAAAAGTTTGTGTAGAAAGTGAAATTTCAATCCCACATTGGTGCAATTAGAATCTTGAAAAATCACTCAACGAAGAGCGAAAACAAAGAATTTCAATCCCACATTGGTGCAATTAGAATCGTCTGCGGTCAAGCAAATCGCCGCGCTTCCACATCATTTCAATCCCACATTGGTGCAATTAGAATTTGGGTGCGGGCGCAGACTTTGAAGTAACAGGCGCATTTCAATCCCACATTGGTGCAATTAGAATCGCAACTGCCTTACCTCGTAAGCTTGTTCGATAGTATCATTTCAATCCCACATTGGTGCAATTAGAATGTTCCTGCGCCTGCGCCCAATCCTGCGCCAAAGCCAAATTTCAATCCCACATTGGTGCAATTAGAATGATAATAAGTCATTGTTTGCAGATGTCGTTGTAGCAATTTCAATCCCACATTGGTGCAATTAGAATTCCGTAAAGTTTCGTCTCAAAAATCTTTTTAAGCCAATTTCAATCCCACATTGGTGCAATTAGAATAGCGAGCGATTCTCTTTTTGGTATGCCTCAATCTTTATTTCAATCCCACATTGGTGCAATTAGAATTCTTAAATCTTCACAAAAATGAAAACAATCTTTACTGTATTTCAATCCCACATTGGTGCAATTAGAATGGCGCAAGCGCAGGTGCAGGCGCAGGCGGCGCGGGCGATTTCAATCCCACATTGGTGCAATTAGAATTGCCTCAACACTTTGTCTTTTCACGACGTGTTATAAATTTCAATCCCACATTGGTGCAATTAGAATAAATTTGCCCTTGAAACCGAGTTTCTCCTTGGTTTCGATTTCAATCCCACATTGGTGCAATTAGAATCGATTGTGCATTTCCCCATCTCATCGCCGCGTGTTCAAGATTTCAATCCCACATTGGTGCAATTAGAATCCAGTCCAATAACCGCCGTGCGCACCTCACGCACGATTTCAATCCCACATTGGTGCAATTAGAATCGCGTTTTGAACGGTAAAATTTTTGAAAACGGCGACATTTCAATCCCACATTGGTGCAATTAGAATTGAAATCGGTCTTCCCATTGCATCAACCAAGAGCGATTTCAATCCCACATTGGTGCAATTAGAATGAGGCAAGGGCAAGTTGCACTTTGACAATATAATCTATTTCAATCCCACATTGGTGCAATTAGAATTGACTTTATCAACAACAAAAATACCGCCTTCGCCCGAATTTCAATCCCACATTGGTGCAATTAGAATCGGACACGCTCGCCGTAATCGGCTCTGGCTTGCAGAATTTCAATCCCACATTGGTGCAATTAGAATGACGCACGCCTCTATCAAATCCTTGAATGGCTTGATGAATTTCAATCCCACATTGGTGCAATTAGAATTTCAACAGATACGGCTGAATTGCAACGGTGGTATAATATTTCAATCCCACATTGGTGCAATTAGAATCCTCAATCCCCAATCCGCAATAGTGAAAGTCCCGAAGATTTCAATCCCACATTGGTGCAATTAGAATCAAATGATTTTGCAAACAACGTGTCACAGCCACATTATTTCAATCCCACATTGGTGCAATTAGAATTGGCGAAAATCACTAAGGGCATTCTCGGCGGCGGACGCATTTCAATCCCACATTGGTGCAATTAGAATTTAAGGAACTCAACGAAAAGTTGCGCTCGGTTTGTAATTTCAATCCCACATTGGTGCAATTAGAATGCAAACAAAAGTAATCAACCCTGCTTTTGAGCCGAATTTCAATCCCACATTGGTGCAATTAGAATATCGTCGCAATCGCACCTTATATTCCAACGTGGTGGATTTCAATCCCACATTGGTGCAATTAGAATTGTGCTAAACGAAGTGTTATTGCTTGACAAGGTCGGAAATTTCAATCCCACATTGGTGCAATTAGAATAAGTGGAACTTGAAGCCAAAAAACGACGCGAGATTGATTTCAATCCCACATTGGTGCAATTAGAATGCGATAGAGTTCTCATAGGCTTCTTTGGAGTGAGTGGATTTCAATCCCACATTGGTGCAATTAGAATGCGGCGGACGCGGGAAAATCTCAAATGTAGTTATATTTCAATCCCACATTGGTGCAATTAGAATTTAGTATATGCTCAAATTGTTACAGCAGTGGGATAAGATTTCAATCCCACATTGGTGCAATTAGAATGCAGGGGCTATCGGTTAACGACATCAAGGAAGAAGATTTCAATCCCACATTGGTGCAATTAGAATTCAAACTACAACATTTTAGTTCGGAGGCTCATAAAATTTCAATCCCACATTGGTGCAATTAGAATCGAAACTACCAGCCACACATCGCCCGATTCGCCGACATTTCAATCCCACATTGGTGCAATTAGAATGGTTTTGGATAAGTCGCTTGATGAGGCGCGTAAAAAATTTCAATCCCACATTGGTGCAATTAGAATTGTATATGCTCAAATTGTTACAGCAGTGGGATAAGATTTCAATCCCACATTGGTGCAATTAGAATCAAAAATAAATTTTTTCTTAACGATTAACATTACAAATTTCAATCCCACATTGGTGCAATTAGAATGTGGTTTAAGAAACATCTCGGCTACAAAATTAAACCATTTCAATCCCACATTGGTGCAATTAGAATTCATCAAAAGTCATTACGCTTTCCACAACTGCAACGATTTCAATCCCACATTGGTGCAATTAGAATGACTACATTCGTGCCTACGCAGTCCCAAGCAACCCAATTTCAATCCCACATTGGTGCAATTAGAATCGGGTGAAACGCCGTCAATGCGGCGGCAAACGGTTGATTTCAATCCCACATTGGTGCAATTAGAATTAGACGATTACACTGCCGATACCTTTCCCGAATTAGAATTTCAATCCCACATTGGTGCAATTAGAATTTCCAAATAATTTTACATAAAAATTTGAGCGATTATTAATTTCAATCCCACATTGGTGCAATTAGAATGTAATTACGAAAGGTAACGCAACCCGCACCCCGAAATTTCAATCCCACATTGGTGCAATTAGAATCCAATCCCCATCTCCGCCTCTCTTTTAGAAACACTATTTCAATCCCACATTGGTGCAATTAGAATGCATCATAAACAAGTGCAGGGACATAAATTTAGCATAATTTCAATCCCACATTGGTGCAATTAGAATATGGCAAGCAATACGATTTGAAACATCTTGTCATGATTTCAATCCCACATTGGTGCAATTAGAATAACAAATCACGGAATCAGAAGCGTTGCGACGGCGTGATTTCAATCCCACATTGGTGCAATTAGAATCCCACATTGGTGCAATTAGAAAAAAAAAACCGCCCCGATTTCAATCCCACATTGGTGCAATTAGAATTCAACCCGATAAGTTAATTCCACAACATTTTTATGATTTCAATCCCACATTGGTGCAATTAGAATCAATATTTCACTTGACGCGCGCTTGCGCTCGTCGAGATTTCAATCCCACATTGGTGCAATTAGAATGTCGCGGATTCGGAGCGTATCCGACGCTTCAACTTGATTTCAATCCCACATTGGTGCAATTAGAATGCAAGTCCGCGCCTACTCCTGTGCCTACTCCTGCACCATTTCAATCCCACATTGGTGCAATTAGAATCGCAAGCCAGCACCACACCCACAAAACGCAGAGCCGTATTTCAATCCCACATTGGTGCAATTAGAATATCGTAGTCAAAAGCGAAACAAACACCACACCCCCAATTTCAATCCCACATTGGTGCAATTAGAATTTGTAATCGGCTTCTGAATACATGTTTCGTGATGGATTTCAATCCCACATTGGTGCAATTAGAATACGCTACGAAGATTTAATTCAAACCAACTCCCGTTATTTCAATCCCACATTGGTGCAATTAGAATTGAATCAGCGGACGACGAACAAATCGCTCACGTCTATTTCAATCCCACATTGGTGCAATTAGAATAGAGATTCACCGAGCCGCCGCTCGATGTAATATTAGGCATTTCAATCCCACATTGGTGCAATTAGAATGGAAACGTTTTGTTCGCCAACGGTAACCCGACGCAATTTCAATCCCACATTGGTGCAATTAGAATTCCCGCGTTTTCATTTCAGTTGCGATTTGCGCTTCGATTTCAATCCCACATTGGTGCAATTAGAATTTGTAAACGATGCGTATGCCGTCGTAAAAGACTATGATTTCAATCCCACATTGGTGCAATTAGAATAGCAACGGGAGAATGAGGAAAAGATAAAGTATTTGCATTTCAATCCCACATTGGTGCAATTAGAATTCAAATGATTGGACGGAAAATAGAAATGGTCGTCAGATTTCAATCCCACATTGGTGCAATTAGAATTAAAACGGGCAACATCGTTTGCGGGCATCAACGCAAAAATTTCAATCCCACATTGGTGCAATTAGAATACAAATGTCGTTTGGCGAATTGAATGTAATCGCTAATTTCAATCCCACATTGGTGCAATTAGAATGATTTGCGGGGGTTCAAAAAATCCGCAACACACAAATTTCAATCCCACATTGGTGCAATTAGAATTAACGACCGATGAGACCGATTTTGAAAAGTTCATTCTATTTCAATCCCACATTGGTGCAATTAGAATAAAACGCTTACAAATCGATTTTAACGAATGAAAATTATTTCAATCCCACATTGGTGCAATTAGAATTCGCGTTCTTGTGCCGCTTGCGTGTCTTTATAGAGTATTTCAATCCCACATTGGTGCAATTAGAATAATACCTTGCTTGCCTCTGACAGTGGATTAACCGTATTTCAATCCCACATTGGTGCAATTAGAATAGATAAAGTATTTGCTTAAACAGTTAGAAGAATCCGAGATTTCAATCCCACATTGGTGCAATTAGAATGCTATCCCGCAAAGGCGGCGTTCGTGGTTGAAAGTCATTTCAATCCCACATTGGTGCAATTAGAATTGAAACAGGGACAAATTTAAGACAAATTGTAATTGATTTCAATCCCACATTGGTGCAATTAGAATCGAGAAAAACGGAGTAAGTTACAAAATTTACTCCGTATTTCAATCCCACATTGGTGCAATTAGAAT
>Ga0272446_1007049_pt1 | contig 11394 bp, 5 predicted proteins | sample YNPCB0061_FD_194587 | JGI IMG/M metagenome (GOLD analysis project Ga0272446, IMG submission 194587) | Hot spring microbial mat communities from Yellowstone National Park, WY, United States - YNP-CB-006-1 | ecosystem: Environmental > Aquatic > Thermal springs > Hot (42-90C) > Sediment | place...
AGGACCAGCTTGCGAAGTTTACGCCGATTCGCTCGGTCGCTGGCTTGGACCTCCAAGCGCTCCAACGCCTCGCCGATCGCCGAGAGCCGCTCCAACCGGTAGAAGACCTGTCGGATGTCTTCTAAGCCTTTGGCATCCGGGGGGGCTTCTCGGAGCCTGGACTCGACCTCGGCCACGCTTAGGCTGACCGCTTGGGGACCAAGCAAGGGGAAAGCGGCCCCTCCCAGGGGATTGGGCAGCAAGGCTCCCATGCCGGCGGCGATGCGTCCCTTGGGATCCCAATCACCCGGCAGAGCCGGAACCACTAGGCCGCCGAGCTTTTCGGGGGTCAGATCGTTCCAGTTCAGGGGGCGAAAAACGGGCAGTTCCCCGGGCAGACGCAGATACCAGCGGTCCGCTGTTTCGAGAGGCGCTCCGTCTTCGTCCTGGGCCTCCTCAGGCAACGTCGCTCGCGGTGCAAACGCTGCCAACCTTAGCTCCACCTGGTCCACCGTCAGGCTGTCATCGGCTTTCCAGTCGGCGGGGAGTTCTTGAACATCCCCGGCCATCCAACTATTTTTCTTCAGGTCGGCCCAGGTGAGTTGTCGCCAGCCTTCGCGTTCTTCTGGGGCAGCGACAACATATTTCCAAGCACGCACCCGCAACGCTTGCGGGGTGCTTTTGCGTGGCACCCGTTGATTCTCGGGGTAGTCGATCAGCTGCAGATGCGAACGTCGCGGCCAGATGCTATTTTTCAGCAAAATGTTGCGCTCAAACCACAGCACGGCGGTTTCATTGAGATCGGCAAACCCGACGCGTCGCTTGGGGTCGTTTTGAGCGAGAGCGCTGATACCGGTTACTGCGGAGCCAATCACCAGGTATGCTCCTAGCGAGAGCAGACCGACCCAAATCCCCCGGCCGCGCAACCGTTTCCAGTTGAATGCCTCTTGAATCGGCACCTTTTGCACTTGTTCGGCCGCGTCAGCGATGGTTTGCCGAACCATCGCGGGGGAGTAGCCTAGCTTGGCTGCCTCAGCTGGGTCGTGCAGTTCCACCGCGGTAATCAGTTTATCCCCCAGCAGCTCGGGGAAGCGGTGTTCCAACACCTTGGCCATCGAACGATCATTGAACTGAACCAAGAAGCGGAACACGACCGTATACAGCAGAACGGCCGCTAGCACTCCCGACAATCCCACCAGCAGCACCAAGCGGAAGGCCCAAGGCCAGTGCTGCACGATGTCTACCCCGAAGAGTTTGAACATCCCCCAGTCGAAGAACATCCCCAGCCAGAACCACACACATACAAAGAGTGAGGCTAGTCCCACGCCTTCGAGGGTGACATAGGCACGGATATAGCCACGCAACCGTTGCAGCGGACTGGCAATGCGGGCCTGGGCTTCATTCAGATCGACCAATTGATTTGGCGTAACAGTTGCCATGGTGCTTGCCTCGGGTTCTTCGTTTGCTTGAGTTACGCCAGACGCAGCAGCTTGCGCGTCAGCCATTCGATGGACAACAAGGCGACCACAAACATCAACACATAGCTGATTTTGATCGGCTGCTTAACCGGTTCGGAGGGATCTTCAGGCACCACACCCGGGATAATCGTCCAGCCTTCATCCCACAGATCGCGGTGTGGCCCTTTGCTCGTTGAGGTGTTCTTGTCGCTAATCATGCAACTGGGAATCAGCCGCGCATTGGCCAACGTGAAATACAAGCGCGGCTTGTCGCTCAGGGCCGACATCTTCTCAGCTTCCGGTTCATTGGCAGGGCGACCGGGCTGATTCTGCTGGGTCAGCTTCGGGCGCGTTAGTACCCGACGTAATTCGGTACGTTCAGCCTCATCGGTGATGCGGGCAAACACTTGGTCGGCCTCGCTGGCCAGCCGATACAACCGATCAAAATCGGGGCGTATGTTGTCTAGCTCGGGGTTGCTTTCCTTAACAGTAAATTTACGCGTCTCAACCATCTCGCTATCGACACCCAGCCCCCGAGGCACTTTGACTGTCAATTCATACTCTCCTGGCGAGCGTACCTGGAACCGAGCCGAGAACCAACCATCTTTGGCTCCGGGACGTGGAGTCATCACAATCGGTTGCTTGATCTCGTTTTCCGAAACGCCCGGTGGCATCACCAGGCGTATCTCCGGCTTGGCCGAGCGATCGAGCGGTTCGCCCATGGAGTTTTCAATCTTGGCCTCCACCTCAACGTATCGCAAAGCCGGAAAGCTATTGCCCATCTCAATACGGATCGGTTTGGGTGTAGTGCCCTTGCTCTTGGAGGCGACATAGCGAATGAGCTTGCTCCAGAAACGTTCGTGATACTCTTCCTTGTATTCACGCAGACGCCACATCTCCGCCGAGCCGATCCATACGACGCGTGGCAGGGCTTCGGGTGACACCACAATGTAGGCTTGCAGAGTGCCATCTTCCATCTTTTCCAGAGTCGGGTCGGTGTAGCGGGCCACTACCTGACTACCGGTTTTCACACGTTTGACCGGATAAATACCATAAAAACCGCGTTGAACTTTGTTGGGGGTGCGATCTTTGCCCGCGCCATAGAAGAAGTTGGTCCAGTCTTCCTTAAACTTGGACTCGTCGAGTTCCTCATCCAGTTTCATAAACTCCATCTCGGGCGTCGCATCACTGAGATCCAAAGCAAATGGCTCGTCGGTTTTGCGTTCCGTCAGTTCCCGACGGTCACCGAGAACGACCGGCAACAAGTCCAGGAGCGGTTGGTAGCGGTCGCTGTCCGCTCCGTCCTTGGCGCGAACCAGTTCGACGGTGTTGATGTAGCCTCCCACCAGTACTAGCCCGCCGCCCGCCTCCGCCCAGGCTTTGAGATTGCGAAACTGAGCCGGTTCCAATTGATTGAAGTCTGGGTCGAACAGGACAATCGCATCATACGATTGCAAGTCCATCAAATCCTTCTTGGCTCGGAACGAATCCGGGAAAAAGCTTAACAACCGCTCGGGTGGCACGTCTTGAACCACCCCTTTGCGATCCGCTGGCTGACCAGGTGGTACTTGCAAGCACACCGTCAACTCCATGCGCTTTTTCTCCACCTCTCGCACAAACAGCGTCCGCACAAACTGATACTCGCGGTTCGCCCCAGCTGCCACCAACAACACACGCAGCGGCTTTTTGATGATCTTCATGTTGCCTTTCGGGCCGACATGTTCCTTCTGGGCACCTAAACCTTCGCGTTTATCCACGGGCACCTTGGCCACGAAACGCCATTCGCTATCCTCTTTGGTTTCGCCCAGTTCCCATTTCTTAATGCCATATTCGCCTTTGCTCAGGTCGATGGTGGCGGCCGCGGCCAAGGCAGCGGGGTCGAGTTGCCAATCCGTTTCCGCACGGGGCGGATTGGATTTGTCGAGGATCAAGTCGTTGGTTGGTTTGAGGACTAATTTCGTTCCCAGGTCAATCTTGGCTCGGGTGGCTTTGGGGTTTTCTGGGTTTTTACGCTCGATGATTTCGATTGGTAGAAGTTCTTCTTTATCTTCTTCGATGATCTTGCCGCTTTTGTCTTTCGTCTTCGTGCGATAGGTGCGGACATGCGTGATCTCAAGAGTCAGATCGAGCTTCTGACCGCCTAATCCTTCGCCGATTACCTCCGTCGCCACGCGGAAGCGATCTTCCGGCTGGATGACTTGAGGGACACGTTGATCGGTGATTTCAATTTTGACTTTGTCGCGGTCCTCTCCCAACCCAACCACGAAAATAGGAATCTTCGCATCTGCTGCGCGTTTCTCAATCTCCCGAAACGCCGAGGGGGAACCTTCATTGCTTCGACCATCTGAGAAAACGACAATGCCCTGCAAACGATTGGTCGCTTCTTTGTTCAGCACATTTAAGATGGCATCACCAAGATTGGTACCAGCGGGTACTCGATCCTTGATAAGCTTGGCATTACTTTCGGTCAGACGAGCAAGGCGTTGCAAAGCGATGCCCTCAGCCCCGGGTTGCGGGTTTAGCCTTGGACTCAACCACGACACCCAAAACTCTTCCGTCAACGCGGGACCCTCAAACTTTTTCGGCCGACCATTATCATCTAACTCGGGCTTTTCGCGTTCTTGTCGGGTGAGTTGTTGTCCTCGACTGAAATAGAGATAATCTTCATCCAAGCGCGTACCAAACCGATAAGCAAAGGTGGGATTGTTCTTCTCTAGACGTTCCAGGAATTTGATACTCTTGTTCTCTAGGAAGGTGCGAACCAACTCATTTCGCGTGGTGAGCTTTTCACCGGCGATGCCGCTAGGCAGCTCGTCGGATTGTTGCAGGCTGTCGGAGATGTCAAACAGCAGGATGACCTTGGCCTCAGTGGTGGTGGTGATCATGGTTTGCTTGCTGGGCAGCAGAAACACTGCTGCCAACGTCAGGTAAACCAGCGTCCGCAAGCTACCCAAGAGGATGGCCCACCACCGCCCGACCCCCGTCGCATCTTTGCGATACATCAGTGTCACATAAGTCAGCGCGACAGCCAGCACCACAAACAACACCAAAAACCACATCCCCTCGCCGCGTACCAGCACCCCTTGCGGTAGTAAATAGGGAACGGCCGGCAAACGAAACTCAGCGATCTGAAAGCTCAGCCAGGGGAAAACTTCTTCCAAGCGACGGAAGATGGTTTCTTCAACGACCTGAACATTATTGGCGGCATTGATATTCATCGCTTGCTCCTCCTGGTCAAGCTGCTAGGGGCGAGGCCGACGAGCCGGGTGACGGCACAGCGTTCTCACTGCCCTTGAGGTGATAGCTGAGATGGACGGCCATCGCCTGTTCGACGACCAGGATCAAAATAAAGAACAGGTATAGCCACGGAGATTCCGAGGCATCGGGTTGTTTTTCTTGCAAGGTTTCAAACGATTCATTGGGCGACAGCAACAACAGTTTGCCGCGCTTGCTATCACCGGGCGGCAACTCAGGGTCGAGACGTTCCCGGCCAGCGCGTTTCAAGTCACTCTCGCTCAGGGCATCGACGTTGTAGGCATAAGCCCGTATCTCCTGACGATCTTCCAGGGGCCCGTCCCCTTGTTGCGTCAAGGTCACACGATAAACCCCTGGCCGATGTGTCGCGGAGCCACGCAACGCAAACTCCAGTTGGTTGCCTTGCTTCTCCATCACGCCTTGCTCGCGTTCCGGTTCGATCTTGCCCGCTTGCAAGCCAACATCGGGCTGCGGCTCAAAGGTGTAGCTGACCTCGGGCAGATAACGGGCGGCATCCAAAGTAAAGAGAGTTTCTTCCCCCAGCAGGCGGTTGGGGGCCAATCCTTCGCTGATCATGTAACGATGCACATCCAACAAAAACAACGGATAAAACGTAGACACTAGCCCGCCGGAGCCAAAGTTGTTCCACTGCACGCTGTCTTCGCCGACGCCTCGGCGGTTGTTGCTGCCCGCGGGTGTCATCATGGCGATGACGCGGCCTTTGCCGACTTGCTTGCTGACCACGAGTGGATCACCGAACAGCACCCGTTCGCGAAACTCACGCATTTCGTTGGCCGTCGCCACCAACTCCGGCTTTTTCCACAAGTCGGCCATGCTGGGGCGAACCTCTTCTTTGCGGTCGTTGTATTGAGCTTGATCCGTCAGCAGCGCTTCGTACTGTTGGGCCAGCGAATACAGATCACCGGCCAAAATCGCGTTGCGAACTTTGATGCGATACTCTTCCATAAGGGGCAAATAGCGTTCAAACTCTTTTTCGCGTGCGGCGAGCTTACCCACCTGGGCCTGAGCATTGTTGACCAGATCAAAGGCCCGGTTGCGGAATTCGTCGATGGACCGAGTATTGGGTAATGAAATTAAGGTCTTCGTTAGCCGCCCAGTTGGATCCCATGTTGAACGCACCTGCGCTTTCCAGTAGACGTTGATCCCCAGATAGCGGAAGATCCCTTGCGCGGGGGCCAAACGCCGTACCATCACATTCTCGGGATCCGGGAAGAGAATTTTTGGCTTGGGGTCGGTTGAAATCTGTTGAGCGCGAAGCTTCACGCGATCTTCGACATTCGCTACCCCTTGCGCTGCCAACGGATCAAAATAGCGATCTTCCAACAACACCGGGAACAGGTCGGCCTTAAACAGTACATTGTTGTAGTGATCCGACTTGACCTCCTCCCCCAAAAACCACATCACGCTACCACCATTTGCAACGTAGGCTTGAAGTTTTTTGACGGCAGCTTCGTTGAGTTCCGGTACATTGAGCAAGATGATACCCGGATAGAGATCCAGGTCGGCGCGGGCCAAATCATCGAGTCGGCGTTCTTCGATCTCGTAAATGCCCGAGGCATCGTAAAAGGCCTGCAAATGAAACATATCGCTAGCTTCGCCTCGATTCTCGGGCTTGTTGCCGTCGATCACTAGGGTAGGCACTTTTTTGCGGACTTCAATGACTAAATCACGGACATTGTCGGCATTCAGGCCAGTCTCTTCGCGTTGCAGGGCGACGCGCACGACGTTGTACTCGCGTTCGCGGCGGCGTTTGCGTTCGCGTTCCTCGGGGCTGTCTTTGGGGGTGATGTCCGTACCTTTGCGATTACTCAAAAAACGCAGGGTAAACTTATGCTCGGTCCGCGACAAGGGTGGCATGCGTTCGATCACCGTATCGCTACCGGGCGACTCCTCTCCGTTGATGTACACCTTTAAGAACGTTCGCCCTTCTGTAGCTCCGAAATTCATGATGCTGGCCGTGAACTCGATGTCGCTGTCTTCGACTGCGACACGCGATTCGGCCTTGAGATCGACCACAGCCAAGTTGTCGTGATAGGTGACGGTACGAGCCTGGGGGTTGCGAAAGGGAGCGGCTACATCAATCAGATTGAGATTGACTCCATCATTGAGGATACCTTTAAGCAGGTCAGCGAGCTTCTCCGCCTCGGGGCCACTCGTCCAGTCGCGATCGCGAAAATCACTGACGAAATGGATATATCTTTGCCCTTGTTTGTCTTCCATCTCGCTAAAGTATTTACGCGCCTGCTCCAGGGCGGCATACACACTTCCTGCCAGCAGTGTCGGTTTGTTGCCACGCATGGCAAAGGCGGCGTCCAAATCGCTCGCTGAGCTATCACTTAGACGCGACTCAAAAATGGGTGATTTGTCTACTTCGCTCAGCAGATAAACTTGCATGTATTGCGCGGAAGGTGCCTTGGCCGCGTTCTGAGCCACTCGCTTGACTTGGGCAATGGCCGAAGCAAACGCTGAGCGGTTGCCCTCGTCGGCTTTGCCAAAATCGTTCATGCTCAGGGTGTCATCGACAACCACCAGATGGGTGGCTCCGCGAGGCCCGGTGCCCCCATACAGAAAGCGAGCCACCAAAAAGGCCGCCAGCAGTACCAGCAGGATACGCAGCAGCAATAAGATGAGTTGCTCGACAATCATACGGCGGCGGGAGCGTTTTTGCGATTTGAGCAAGAACTCCATGGCCGCCCAGCGCACGCGCTTGAAGCGGACACGATTGATGAGGTGAATAAGGATCGGCGCGCTGATGAGCGCGCCGCCGGCGGCCATGTACCAGGGGTGCGCGAAGAATTCCATAGCAGCGTGTCTCGTGCGGGTTGCGAAGGTACGTCGCGGGGCGACTTAACGGTTCCGGGCCGTGCGGTTCCGCACATCGGCTCGAAAATGCAAGAATTTCGACAAAATGGCATCCAAGTAATCGTCGGTATATACCAGTTGGTAGTCGATGCCCAGTCGGGTACAGCCCCGACGCACTTCCACTAGGTATTCCTCCAGCGCCTCTAAATAGCCATCGCGCAGGGCCCGCGGATCGCACAGCAGATGCGGCATGTCTTCCAAGCCCTCAAAGCGAGTGGTGCCCACAAAGGGGAAGGTGCGTTCTTCCGTATCCAAAATGTGAAACATCAAAATGTCGTGCCTTCGCTGGCACAACATCTCTAAGCCCTTAATCAGCGGCTCACGATCTACTAAGCAATCCGAGAAGATCACCACCATGCCGCGGCCGGGCAGGCTTTCCGTCACGCGTCGCAGAATACTCAGGATGTCGGTCTTCTCGCGCGGCTTGCTGGTGTGCAAGGCATCGAGCAACAAATCCATGTGATTCAGGTTGGCCCGTGCCGGTACAATCTTTCGCACCGATTCATCAAACGTGACCATCCCAGTCGAATCATGCTGACGCAACAACAAGTACGCCAGACATGCTGCCGCCGTGCAGGCATAGCCATACTTGTTCAACGGGCCGTTGCCATAGTGCATCGACTCGCTGACATCGACGACCAGATTACACCTCAGGTTCGTCTCTGCCTCATACTGTTTGATGTAGTAGCGATCGGTCTTGGACCAAACTTTGTAATCCAGGTGCCGTATGTCATCGCCCATCGTGTATTCGCGATGTTGCTTAAACTCGATGGAGTGTCCGAACACCGGCGATTTGTGCATGCCGGAGATAAAACCTTCAACGACCTGCTTGGCGCGAAGATCGAGTTTGCTAATCTTGGCGATGATTTTCGGATCCAAAAAACGCCGTGGATCGTCGGCCTTGTTTTTCACTACTGCCACGGGGAAGTCTCTCGAAATCGTTTAGCGTTGTCCCTTTGTTGTTGGCCGTTCAAGATTGTTTCCGAGTGAGGGTTGCTGAACCGCGTTGCGAACGAGCCTTTGAACAAGTCTTGCTAGCGAAGCGAAAGCACAGGAGTTCGGAGCGGCTCAGCAACCAAGTAAAAAGCACTCAGGAGGCAAAGATTTTCTTGAAGCGATCATCTTTGGCCAGTTCGTCATCATTGCTGGGGGTTTCCTCCAACAATTTTTTGATGACCGTATCGGCATTGATGCCTTCCGAGGCAGCGGTGAAGTTGGTCAAAATACGGTGACGCAACACCGGAAACGCCAGCACCTGAATATCGTCATGCGTGACATGGACTCGGCCATAGAGCAGAGCGCGGGCCTTGGCACCCAGGATGAGGTTCTGCACGGCACGAGGACCGGCTCCCCAGCTGAGCCAATCCCGCACAAACTTGGGCACCCCCGGTTCGCCCACTCGCGTTTGCCGTACCAACGCCAGCGTGTAGCGGATGATGCTGTCCGTCACGGGTACACGGCGGACCAGGCCTTGCAACTCGATGATCTGATCGCCGGTTAGCACCGGTTTGACGGTGGCTTCAGCGGCCGAGGTCGTCCGGCGAGCGATTTCAAACTCATCGTTGAACTTGGGATATTTCACGAAGACTTTGAACATGAAGCGGTCTTGTTGCGCTTCGGGAAGCGGATAGGTACCTTCCTGCTCGATGGGGTTCTGCGTTGCCAGCACAAAAAACGGTGCGTCAAGTTTGTGTCGCACCCGGCCAACGGTGACTTGGCGTTCTTGCATGGCCTCGAGCAGAGCGGCCTGCGTCTTGGGCGGGGTGCGGTTGATTTCGTCGGCCAAAATCATGTTAGCAAACAGCGGCCCGGGGATGAACTTAAACTCGCGGCCCCCGGTGCTGCGGTTTTCCTCGATCACCTCCGTGCCGGTGATGTCGGAGGGCATCAGGTCGGGGGTAAACTGAATGCGGTTAAATTTCAGCGACAGCGACTGAGCCAACGTGCTGATCATCAACGTCTTGGCCAACCCGGGCACGCCTTCGAGCATGCAGTGGCCGCGTGCGAACAACGTGATGAGCAACTCTTCGATGACTTCCGTTTGGCCGACAATGATCTGGCTGAGTTGTTCTTTGATGCTGAGAAAGGCATTTTTGAGTTTTTGGACGGCTTCCAGGTCATCACTGCGAAGGTCAGCGGTATTTGGGGTCGCGATACTCATGATGGTCAGAATGTCCTTCCGGGGGTGCCAATTTAGGGGTAGTGGTTCACGATACAAATAGCGAGCTACGGAACGACGTTCCGTCGCTCGCCTAGGCGATGGGACAACTGGCTCTTAGCGTTGATAGATCGGCAAAGCACCTTTGTCCAGCTGCATGATTGTCAGATAACACGCCGTCACATAGACCGGCCCGACCATCCGAGCCGTCCAGCTATCGGCACTCCAGCTGCCATCGGCACTTTGAGTACGTTTGCATTCATCGAAGAAAGCTTTGCGATACTTGGACCAGGTCAGGACTTCGTCGGGCTTGGCATCGGGGAACAGCTTTTTGTAGCGGTCATCTCCAAGGACGTAGACCACTTGTGCGAAGTAGTAGTGCGTATATTCGTCGTGGCCCATGCGGCGACCATCGCCTGGCGTGGTCAGGGTGTTTTGACAGAATTTCAGCCATTTTTTCACCAAGTCGCCCTGGTATTCGCCAGCGCTAAACCCACAGCAGATGGCCGCGGCCGTCAGTGCGGGGCGACCATCGCCGCGACCACCGCCTCCGAAGGCGAGGCTGTACTGAACGCCACCTTGGTCGTTGGTCGATTGCCGCAGATACTCGATGCCGTCTTTGATCGCCTGGATGGGGACTACGACCCCAGCGTTGCGAGCAGCCCGCAACCCCTGCATCTGGGTGATGGTCACCGAGCCTTCGTCAAAATTGCTACCGTCTTTCGCCGACAAATACCCCCAGCCACCGCGATTGGTCTGGGCATCTCGGCTGTATTTGCAGGCTTTTTCCAGCAATTTGATGAGACGTTCCCGGCGGCGAACATTTTCTTCCTCGCCGACCACGCAGGCCAGAAACATCACCGCAAATCCGTGGCCATACATGTAGCGGCCACCTTCGCTGGGGCTACCCGGCACACCAATCAAGCCATTGGGTTGAACACGGTCAAGAAGCCAATCGACAGCCCGGCGGATGTTATCGCGGTATTTGCCCTCGCGGATGGTGCTGCCCTCGCAGAGCAAGGCCTGACCAGCTAACGCCGTCATCGACACCGCATAACCACTGTTGACGCCTTCCCAGTGACCGTCCTTAAATTGCGTTCGCGCTAGCCAAGCCAGCCCTTTATTGACCGTCTCGCGATATTCTTTGGGAATTTCTTCACCCCAGGCGGCCGGCGTCACGGCCGAGACTGTCACAGCAGCAAGTAACCATCGCAGGAATTGCATTGGCCAGGCTCCTTCGAGGAGGATCGATGAGGAGGTGGTCTTGTCGGACCTACCCATACTCTTTGGTGACGATTCACACTTGCTTTTCTGACACCCCTAAGGGAGAGAATTTGGCTCGATTTCTGTTTGGTAGGCAGCGAACCAACGCGGGACCGTTTCTGCCCACAACCAGACCTGGAGTTGTTTCATGCTCAACAACTCGATGGTCAGGAGAATCGACATTGCGAGGGAGGAGAGGATCGCTCACGACACTTTATTCAAGCAAGTCCGAGATTCCGAAGCAAGAGCACCCTTCCGAAAATCCTCATCCTGGCTTCGTCCTATCTTCCCACAAGTTCTTCCAGCCGCGTCAACAACCGATCAGCTCCTTGCAACTCCACAGCGGGTTGAATCCCCGTCGCTATCACCCAAATCGGTACACCGGCCGCTCGCGCTGTC
>Ga0272446_1007051_pt1 | contig 11393 bp, 9 predicted proteins | sample YNPCB0061_FD_194587 | JGI IMG/M metagenome (GOLD analysis project Ga0272446, IMG submission 194587) | Hot spring microbial mat communities from Yellowstone National Park, WY, United States - YNP-CB-006-1 | ecosystem: Environmental > Aquatic > Thermal springs > Hot (42-90C) > Sediment | place...
GGGACCGCTCACTCTGGCCGGAATTCTGGCGAATTCCGGCCGCCGTTCGCGGCTCTGAAGATGAGGCCCGCTTTGTTCGCGGCTCGGCAGCCGGCGGCGGTGACGCGCAGCGCGGAATCCATTGGCAGTGGCGTACGCCAGGCAGGAGCAGCGCTGTCGGAACCGCGAGCGGAGCAGCGCTTGAGCGCTGCGGCAGCGAGCGGTTGCGGTGCGGGTACTGTTGTGGCCGCGCCGGGTCAAGGCAGCGCGCAAAAAACCACCTGTACGGCCAGCCTCGCCAGCACGGGAAGTCTCGCGGATGATCCGGGCTCGGGCAACGAATGCGGAAACGGTGGTGGAGGCGGCGGGAGTCGAACCCGCGTCCGAAATGGTTCTCCGAAGCGAGCCTACGTGCGTATCCGGCCTTTGATCTCGGCGCTGCGTTCCGGACCGGCGCGGAAGCGCAACGCCCAGCCTGGTTGATTTCGGGTCTCGGCCTCAGGCGGCGGCCTGCACCCAAGCCTGCCTTGATGACGCTTCCCGGCAGCCGGCAGGCTGGCTACCGTTCAGCGGCTGCCTTAATTAGGCAGCGTAGGCAAACTGCTGATTGGCAGTTTTGGTTTTCCGATCGTTTTACGGGAGCTCGGAACCCGGCACGCCTCACTTCGTCGATCCCATCCCGTCGAAGCCGTTTCGCCCCCTTTCTCGCAGTCGGGCTTGCTGCTCAGGTGTGCAACAACCCCATCCTTAAGGATACCGCGGAGCCGCGGCCGGTTCCATCCTTCTGCGCTCCGCCGGGGCGGCTGCAGCGCGACCGGGAATGCCGGATGGGCCTGAATCGGACCGCTTCCGCACAACAACAAGAGTCCTGCGGTTGCCGGCGGGGCAGCTGCGGACGAGGGGAACCGCCCGCAGGCCGCTTGCACAGATCCCGCCGATGCGGCGCCGAGTGCCGCCCTGGCAGCCGCGGGCAGGCCCGCCACATGGCCTCCGAGGGAGGAAAGCCCGACCAGTCGCCTGGCCGGGAATGCCGAGCGCGTCCGAAGCAGCGGGATGCGGGGGCAACCGGCACGGGGGCCTGACCGCCGCAAGCCGGGCAACAGGGCGCGGGAGTGGCACGCCGCCGCTCTGTCGAGGCGCGGTTTTCCGGCCGTGGTTCCCTGTCCGGTTTGCGCGCGGCGAAACTGGCCCGCCAGAGGCCGCGGCGCGCGCCGGGGGAAAGCGCCGTGCAGCGGCTTGCGGGCGTCTCAGTCGGCCAGCGCCTGATAGACGAGCGTTTCAAACAGGTTCAGCGTGGCCGAGTCGAAGGGCATCCATTGGAGGAACAGCAGCAGCGCCAGCTTTTCCTTGCGGTCGACGCGGAAATACGTCGAGGCGGCGCCGTCCCAGCCGAACAGGCCTTCCGAGGCGGGGCGGCCGGATTTTGCCACGTCGATCCGCACCGCCCCGCCGAGGCCGAAGCCGGTGCTGTCGTCGCCGCCGATGGTGGGCCGCGCGAGGCCGGCGAGATGGTTCATCATCATCAGATCCACCGTCTTGCGGCCGAGCAGGCGCACGCCGTCGAGCTGTCCGCCGTTGACCAGCATCTGGGCGAACCGCGCGTAGTCGCCGATCGTCGAGTACAGCCCCATGCCGCCGAAGGGAACGCCCCCGGTTTGCAGGCCCGGCTGGGCTGTCAGCTTGCCATCGCGCCGCGAGTAGATCTTCGCCAGCCGCGCCCGTTTCGACTCCGGCAGGCGGAAGTGCGTGTCCGTCATTTTCAACGGCCCGAGGATCCGCTTCTCGACAAACTGGTCGAAGGGCTCGCCCGAAACGACCTCCACCAGGTAGCCGAGCACGTCGATCGAAACCGAATACTCATAGCGTTCGCCGGGCTGGAACGCCAGCGGCAGCTTCGCCAGGCGGCCGATGAAATCCTTGAGGCTCGGCGCTTCGAACAGGCGGGCCTGCCGGTACAGGACCGAGACATTGTCGTTGGTCCAGCCGTAAATGAAGCCGCTTGTGTGCGTCAGCAGGTGCTTCACGGTGATCGGCCGGGCAGGCGGCTCCAGTTCGGGGCGCTCCACCGTGCCGCCCTTGTAAACCTTCAGGTCTTTGAGCTCGGGAATGAATTTGTCCACGCGGTCGTCGAGGGTCAGCTTGCCCTCCTCGACCAGCATCATGACCGCCACGGAGGTCACCGGCTTGGTCATCGAGTAGATGTGGCAGATGGTGTCCTTTTCCATCGGCAGTTTCGCCTCCACGTCGCGCAGCCCCCAGGCGCGCCAGTCGACGATCCGGCCGTTGCGGACGATCAACGCGATGGCGCCGGGCCGCTCCCCGGTGGAGGCCAGGTTCTCGAAATGGCGGTGGAGCCGCGCCAGCCGCTCGCCGGAGAAGCCTTCTTTCTCGGGCGTGGAGACCGGCAATGGCTGGGCGAGGATGGAACAGGAAAGGGCAGCAAGAACGATGGCAGCACGCATCAACCGGAGTATACAGGGCGGCGGGGGGCCGCGTCTGTGGCGTTGGGCGCTCAGTCCACCGTCACCCAGAGGATCTGGCCGTCCTCTTTCAGCTCGTACGGCAGGCGGACTTCCTTCCCGTCTTTGCGCACGGTGATCTCGTACTCGCCCTTGAAGCCTTTGACGTAGACCGCGCCGTGGTAGGGCGTCACGCCCTTCTCGTCCGTTTGCCAGCGTTCGAAGACGAGCTCGCGCCAGACGCGGTAGGCGGGCTTTTCACTCCAGTCGCGGCGGATCATCGCGCCGTCCGGCTTCCAGTGGCTGCCCTCCCAGAATCCCCACATGAGGAAGTCGGTGACGGCGGGATGGCTGAAGGCGGCGATCATGAGATCGCGCATGAATTGCGCCTGCAATTCCTCGTCTTTTGTGGCGAAATCAAATTCGGTAATCACGATGGGCAGGCCCAAACGCGCAAACCGGTCGAGAATTTCCAGCATCCTTTCGGGCGGGGTGGGCGAATTGAAATGGCCCTGCATGCCGATGCCCTCGACGGGCGCTTCCAGGCCGAGCAGGTACTGGATCATGCGGAAATAGGCATTCTGTTTCCTGATGTTGGCGCCGTTGGCCGCCAGGATGTCGTACTCGTTGATGAACAGCAGGGCGCCCGGGTCCGCCTCCTTGGCGGCCCGGAACCAGGCGGCCATCTCGGCGTCGCCGAGGATGTTCATGAGGTCGCGGTTGGCGACGGGCTCGTTGATCACGTCCCAGTGCACCACGAGGCCGCGCGTGGCGGCAGCCTCGTCGGCGATGTGGCCGAGGATGCGGCGGCGCAACGCCTCGGGGTCGTTCTCGAGGCTTCGCACGTCGCGGGGCAGCCATTGCCAGCCGGGCCAGACAAGATTGTGGCCGCGCACGCGCCGGATGCCGTTTTCGTGCAGCCACCGCAGAGCGTTGAGAGCGCGGTCGCGGTTCTCCTCCCACGGGCCCCATTTGAGGTCGTTTTCGAGCACCGCCATGTTGAAGTTGTTGCGGATGAACTCCCGGTAGCGCTCGCTGTCCTCGCTCGCGCCCAGCAGGCGCTCGGCGGCCACGGCGGTGCCCCAGCCGAAGGCGTGCCGGACCAGGCGCGCGCGGATCTCGGCGCCCTCGATCGGCTCGCCGCCGGGCGTCACGGCGACGATCACCATGCCGGCTTTCCGGATCTCCTCGATGCGCTGCTCGGCGGCAGCGCGCCAGGCCGCATCGGGAGCGGCGCCGTCATAGAACCGTTCGATCCCCAGAGCCTCCGCGGTCACGCCCTGGCCGTAGTCCAGCAGGGAAATGCCGCCGATTTCCGCCGTCTGCACCTGTTGCCCCATCCAGAAGTCCACCCAATAGGCGCCCGCCTCGTAGGACTCCGCCATCGGGAACAGGACGCGGAACCGCCGCCACTCGCGGCCGACCGGGTACGGTGTGCTGATGGACTTGGTGTACGGAGAACCTGACCGCTCCACGTTCAGGCGCAGGATGCAGTCGCCGTCCTCCGGCTCGATGCAGCGCATCCAGAACTCGGCCAGGATCATGTCGCCGCGGGAAACCGGCACAGCGCCCCGCGCCCGGATGCGGATGTCCCACTCGTTGCCTCCGGTCTCCGGCAGGGAAAGCGTTCGCAGACGCCAGGCCGAGGCGAACGGCATATTCTCGACTGCAACCAGCTCTGCCGAACCGCTGGTGGGCCCTTGGGAAGGGCCCGAGTACTGAAAGGCCGCCGTGGCGTCGGCGCCCAACAGCGGCACAGGCGCCTCCAGCGACTGGCCGGCGGCAAAAACAGCGAAGAAAGACAAGAGAAGTGCAAGGCGAATCACCCGAAAAACCTCCGTCTATATGCTGACGCATCCGGGCGGAAATTCCAACCCCCGCGCTGGTTGCCGGCGGGGCTGCGGCGGCGGTCTGGGATAATCGGAAGAGGTTCAATGATCCGTTTCATCGCCAGACTATGGCGGACGCTGGCTGGCGCTTACCGGCACGGCGCGCTCGGCTACGCCAAGGGCGCCGCCTATTCGGCGCTGCTCGCTTTCTTCCCGGTGTTGACGACGACCACGGCGCTGCTGGTGCAGATGAACGCCGAGGCGGTCTCGCGCCGCATTACCGGGCTGCTGTTCCGCGCCGCCCCGCCCGGCGTCGAGGACCTGATCCGCTACCATGTGACGCAGCGGGGCGCGCGCCCGGTGGCGCTCCCGATCGCGGCCGGCGTGCTGGCGCTGTGGGCGGCGTCCGGCGTGATGGTCAGCCTGATCGAGGCGTTCAACGCCGCCTGGCAGGTGCAGCCCCGCCGGGGGGTGATCGCCACCCGCCTGGTGGCGCTGTGGCTGGTGCTGGTTTCGCTTGCGCCGCTGGTGGCGGCCAGCGGCCTCATGATCTTCGGAGACCGGCTGGAGGGCCGCGCGCTGCACTGGCTGGGACTGCTCAAGGCCGGCGAAACGCTTCAGGGCGGCATCCGCTTCCTGGGGCTGGCGCTGCGCTCCCTGCTGGCCGCCGGCACGATGGCGGCCGTGGCGGCGCTGCTTTACAGGTTCGGCCCGGAGCGGGCGCGCCGCCCGGTCTGGCCGGGGGCCTTTCTGGCCACGGCGCTCTGGTTCCTGCTGACGGCCGCCTTCGGCTGGTATGTGCGAAATATCGTGAATTACAATGTATTGTACGGGAGCATCGGCGCCGCCATCGCACTTTGCGTGTGGATGTATTTGCTGGCGCTGACGGCGATTCTCGGCTGCGAATTCAACGCGCAGGCGGGGCGCAAATGAGCGTTTACAGGCTCGGGATCGATTACAGGCCGCGGGGCGACCAGGGGCAGGCGATCCGCCGGCTCGTGCGGGGCGTGGAGCAGGGGGAGCAGCACCAGGTGCTGCTGGGCGTGACCGGGAGCGGCAAGACGTTCACCATCGCCAAGGTGATCGAGGAGACCGGCCGGCCGGCGCTCGTCATGGCCCATAACAAGATCCTGGCCGCGCAGCTTTACCAGGAATTCAGGTCTTTTTTCCCGCAGAATGCGGTGGAATATTTTGTCAGTTATTACGATTATTACCAGCCGGAAGCCTACATTCCTTCCACCGACACCTACATCGAAAAGGAAGCCACGATCAACGAGGAGCTGGACAAGCTGCGGCTTTCGGCCACGCGCAGCCTGTTCGAGCGGCGCGACTGCATCATCGTCGCCAGCGTGAGCTGCATCTACGGGCTCGGCTCGCCCGAGGCCTACTATGGCATGCTGCTGATGCTCGAGAAGGGCCAGCGCATCCGGCGGGAGCAGATCCTGTCGAAACTGGTCGAAATCCTCTACGAGCGCAACGACGCCGATTTCCGCCGCGGCACGTTCCGGGTGCGCGGCGACGTGATCGAGATCTGGCCCACCTATGACGACGACGCCTTCCGCATCGAGATGTGGGGCGACGAGATCGAGGCCATCAGCCGCATCGATCCGCTGCTCGGGCAGGTGAAGGAGCGCCTGCTGCGGCTGCCCGTGTACCCGAAGACGCACTACGTGATGAGCGCGGAGACGAAGGAGATGGCGCTGCGCTCGATCGAGGAGGAGCTCGTCTGGTGGAAAAAGGAGCTGGAAAAGCAGGGCAAGCTGGTCGAGGCGCAGCGCGTCTGGCAGCGGACCATGTTTGACCTCGAGATGATCCGGCAGGTGGGCTACTGCCACGGCATCGAGAACTACTCGCGCCACTTCAGCGGGCGGCTGCCGGGCGAGCCGCCGCCCACGCTGCTCGACTATCTGCCGCAGGACGCGCTGCTGATCATCGACGAGAGCCACCAGACGGTGCCGCAGATCGGCGGCATGTACCACGGCGACCGCTCGCGCAAGGAAAACCTGGTCAAGTACGGCTTCCGCCTGCCGAGCGCGCTCGACAACCGCCCGCTGACGTTCGAAGAGTTCGAGCACCGGGTCCACCAGACCATTTACGTGTCGGCGACGCCCGGCCCCTACGAGCTGACGCGGTCCGGAGGGGTGGTGGTGGAGCAGATCATCCGCCCCACCGGGCTGGTCGACCCGGAAGTGGAGGTGCGCCCGGTCCGCGGGCAGGTCGACGACCTGCTCGGCGAGATCCGCAAACGGATCGACAAGGGCCAGCGCGTGCTGGTCACGACGCTGACCAAGCGCATGGCGGAGGATTTGCGCGAGTATTACGCCGAACTTGGCATCCGCTGCGCCTACATGCACTCCGAGGTTTCGACGCTCGACCGGGTGAAGATCCTGCGGGACCTGCGCCGCGGCGACATCGACGTGCTCATCGGCGTCAACCTGCTGCGCGAGGGCCTCGACCTGCCCGAGGTTTCGCTGGTGGCCGTGCTCGACGCCGACAAGGAGGGCTTCCTGCGCTCCACCGGCTCGCTGATCCAGACCATGGGCCGCGCGGCGCGCAACGTGGAAGGCAAGGCGATCCTTTACGCCGACGTGATGACCGACAGCATGCGCCGCGCCATCGACGAGACCGAGCGCCGGCGCCGCATCCAGCTCGAATACAACCGCGCGCACGGCATCACGCCGCAGACCATCGTCAAGCCCATCGACATGACGCTGGCCATGATCGCCGAGGCCGATTACGTCACCCCGCCCATTGAGATCGACGAGACCGCCCCCGAGCTGATGACGCCCGAACAGCGCGAGCGGCTCATCGCCGAGCTGGAGACGAAGATGAAAGAGGCGGCGCGGGCGTTTGAATTCGAGAAGGCGGCGCAGTATCGTGACCGTATCAAGGAGCTGCGGACGCCGAGACCCTATGAGCCAGTGGAAGCCGTTGGGACTGATCGCCTCGGGGAGGATGCGTGACTCGCTGCTGCTGCGGCGGCCCGCGCTTTGCCGCTTCCTGGGGCCCGTGGCCGCCGCCGATGCGCGGCTGGCCTCGCGCTACGCCAACACGCTGCGGGCCGGGCAGCCGGCCCGCCCCGCCGAGCTGCGCAGTTGCGGCCTGATCCTCGTGCAGGCCGGCCCCGCGGACCTGGGCCGCGTCCTGCCGCTGCTGCGGGCCGCCGCCCCGTCGCGCGATTCGTGCCTGGCGCTGCTGAGCGCGGAGCTCGACTCGTCGGCGCTCGAGGAATTCCGCGCCGCCGGCGCGCGCGTCTGCTCGGTGGCCGCAGCGCCGGCCGCGGCGCGCGACCTGGTCGTGCTGGAAGGCGACGCCGCGGCCATCCGGCGCGCGCGGCCGTGGCTCGAAGAGGCGCATCTGCGCTGCCTCGAGCTGAAGCCGCGGACGAAGCCGCTGTTCCTGCTCGGCCTGCAAGCCGTGTCGGGCCTGCTGCCGCCGCTGCTCGACGCGGCCATGCGCTCCCTGCGCGCCGCTGGGCTTCCGGCCGCCGAGGCGCGGCGCATGCTGCGCTTCCTGGCCGAGTCCGCCGTGCGGTCCTTCGTGGCCCACGGCCGCAAAGGCTGGGAAAACCCCGCCGCGCCGGCGCGGCTGCCCGTGCTCGAGCGGCAACTGGAGGCCGCCATGGCGCAAAGCCCGCCGCTGGTCGCCTTCCAGCAGGCGCTGCTGCGCGCCGTGGCGGAGTTCTACGGCCAGCCGTCCGCCGAGCCGCCGCAGGCCGGGGAAGAATCCCGCGTCGTGCGCTTCCCCGCAAGCATCACCAAGGTGTAGGTTTTTTACCGCCCGGTCGGGTTAGAATCGGGATTGTAGTCCCCCACTGGCCTCATGCTGAAAACCAGGATTGAAAAACCCGAAGACTTGAACCCTGTGGAAACGCAGGAGTGGCTGGAGGCGCTGGATCAGGTCATCGAGGAAGGCGGTCCGGAGCGGGCCCGCTTCCTGCTGGAGCGGCTGGCCACGAGCGCGGCGCTCAAAGGCGTGCCGCCCGTGCTGGGCGTCAATACGCCCTATCTGAACACGATCCCCGCCGAAGAGGAAGTCCCCTACCCGGGCGACCGCGACATGGAGCGGCGCATCAAGAGCCTGGTGCGGTGGAACGCCGTCGCCATGGTGGTGCGCGCCAACAAGTACGACGACGGCATCGGCGGGCACATCTCGACGTTCGCCTCCTCGGCCACGCTCTATGAAGTCGGCTTCAACCACTTCTTCCGCGCCGTCATCGAAACGCCGGAAGGCAAGCAGCCGGGCGATCTGGTCTACTTCCAGGGCCACGCCTCCCCCGGCATGTACGCGCGCGCCTTTCTGGAGGGCCGCCTGACGGAAGAGCACCTGAAAAACTTCCGCCACGAGCTGCGCGACATGCCCGGGCTGAGCTCCTACCCGCACCCCTGGCTGATGCCCGACTTCTGGCAATTTCCCACGGTCAGCATGGGCCTGGGGCCGATCAACGCCATCTACCAGGCGCGGTTCATGCGTTATCTCGAAAACCGCGGCCTGCTTGTGCCGACCAACCGCAAGGTGTGGGCGTTCCTCGGCGACGGCGAGATGGACGAGCCCGAGTCCCGCGGCGCGTTGCAGATCGCGGCCAACGAGCGGCTGGACAACCTGATCTTCGTCATCAACTGCAACCTCCAGCGGCTCGACGGCCCCGTGCGCGGCAATTCCAACATCATCCAGGAGCTGGAGGCGTGGTTCCGCGGCGCCCGCTGGAACGTGATCAAGGTCATCTGGGGCGGCGCCTGGGACCGCCTGCTGGCCAAAGACAAGAGCGGCCTGCTCGTGCGCCGCATGATGGAGTGCGTCGACGGCGAGTACCAGAATTTCAAGGCTCGCGGCGGCGCCTACGTGCGGCAGGAGTTTTTCGGCAAGTACCCGGAGCTGCTCGAACTGGTCGCCGACATGAGCGACGAGGAGCTGGCCAACCTGCCGCGCGGCGGCCATGACCCGGTGAAGGTCTACAATGCTTACAAACGCGCCTTCGAACACACCGGCGGCCCGACTGTGATCCTCGCCAAGACGGTCAAGGGCTACGGCCTCGGCGAGGCGGCCGAAGGGCGCAACACCACGCACCAGCAGAAGAAGCTCAACGAAAACGAGCTGCTGAAGCTGCGGGAGCGGTTCAGGATTCCGATTCCCGAATCCACGGTTCACACGGTTTCGTTTTACCGGCCCCCGGAGGACTCGCCCGAAATCCAGTACCTGAAGAAGAGGCGCGAGGCTCTCGGCGGATACCTGCCCGCGCGGGCCCCGCGCCCGGTGAAGCTCGACGTGCCGGGACTCGATTTCTTCCAGGAGTCCCTGAAAGGCAGCGGCGGGCGGCCCGTGTCCACGACGATGGCCTTCGTCGCCATCCTCAAGCAGTTGCTGAAACACCCGGAGATCGGCCGCCGCATCGTGCCCATCATCCCTGACGAGGCGCGCACCTTCGGCATGGAGAGCCTCTTCCGCCAGATCTCGATTTACGCGCCGGGCGGCCAGCTTTACAAGCCGGTCGACAGCGAGCAATTCCTCTATTACAAGGAATCGCGCGACGGGCAGATTCTCGAGGAGGGCATCACGGAAGCGGGCTCGATGGCCAGCTTCACCGCCGCCGGCACGGCGCACGTCAACTATGGCGTGCCGATGATCCCCTTCTACACCTACTACTCGATGTTCGGCTTCCAGCGCGTCGGCGACCTGGTGTGGGCCTTTGGCGACTCGCGCGGCCGCGGCTTCCTGATGGGCGCCACCGCCGGCCGGACCACGCTGAACGGCGAGGGGCTCCAGCACGAGGACGGGCACAGCCACGTGCTGTTTTCCACCGTGCCCAACTGCATCACCTACGACCCGGCCTACGCCTACGAGCTGGCCGTCATCATTCAGGACGGCCTGCGGCGCATGTACGCCGAGGACGAAGACGTCTTCTACTACATCACCATCTGCAACGAGAATTACGCCCAGCCGCCGATGCCCGGGGGCGAAGGCGTCATCGAAGGGATTCTCAAGGGGATTTACCGCGTGAGCGCGTCGGCCAACGGGCCGGCGCGCGTGCAGTTGTGGGGCAGCGGCACGATTCTCAACGAGGCTCTGCGCGCCCAGAAGCTGCTGTGGGAGCGGTTCCAGGTTCCGGCCGACGTCTGGAGCGTCACCAGTTACAACCGCCTGCGGGCCGAGGCGCTGGAGGTCGAGCGCTGGAACCGCCTGCACCCGGCCGCAACGCCGCGGAAGCCGTATCTCCAGCAGGTCATGGAGGCCACGGAAGGCCCGATCGTGGCCGCATCCGACTACATGAAAGTGCTGGCCGACCAGCTGGCGCCGTGGCTCGCCGGCAGGCTGGTCTCGCTTGGCACGGACGGCTTCGGCCGCAGCGATTCCCGGCCGTACCTGCGCCGCTTCTTCGAAGTGGACGCGGAGTCCATCGCGGCGGCTGCGCTCGAGCGCCTGGCCCGCTGGGGCGAGATCGCCCCGGAGACGGCGCAGAAGGCGATCGTCGAGCTGGGCATCGACCCGGAGAAGCCCTACGCGGTGAAGAGCTGAAGGCGGGGCGGGGCCGGCATTTGTCAGCCGGGCTCCGCGCCCTGTATACTGGGTGGAAGGAATCGCCAGCATTCCCATCCCCTCGAAGCGATCTGGAGACGAACATGTCGAAGTATTGCCCTGTGACTGGAAAGAAGCCCGCCAGCGGGAACAGGGTTTCCCACGCCAACAACCGCGCCAAGCGCGTTTTCGAGCCGAATCTGCACACCAAGCGCCTGTGGTCGCCCCAGCTGAAGCGGTTCGTGCGGCTGCGGCTGAGCGCGCGCGCCCTGCGCATTATTGACAAGAAGGGCATTGACGCCGTGCTGGCGGAGCTCAAAAAGAAGGGCGTCAGGTTTTAGGAGGGAATCATGCCGCGCATCACTGTCAAACTGGTTTCTTCGGCGGGCACCGGCCACTTCTACACCACCACCAAGAACCCGAAGGCGAAGACGGACAAGCTGGTGCTGAAGAAGTACGACCCGAAGATCCGCAAGCACGTCGAGTACAAAGAAGCCAAGATCTGATTCAAACGTTCGATACCGGTTCTGTTTCGAGGCCGTCCGCCCGCGCGGACGGCCTTTCAATTTCCGGCGAGGCGCTCCGGTCCCCGTTGACAGCAGCTTCGGCGAAC
>Ga0272446_1007052_pt1 | contig 11392 bp, 8 predicted proteins | sample YNPCB0061_FD_194587 | JGI IMG/M metagenome (GOLD analysis project Ga0272446, IMG submission 194587) | Hot spring microbial mat communities from Yellowstone National Park, WY, United States - YNP-CB-006-1 | ecosystem: Environmental > Aquatic > Thermal springs > Hot (42-90C) > Sediment | place...
CGCCGACGATGCAGTTGCCCGCGACGATGCGCGGCGCAAACTCGCGCACGTACTCAAGCGTGCGTTCGATGCTGTCCGCGCGCGAGTTGTCCGCCAGGATGATCGCGCCGAGCGCGTTGTCGGCGATGATCGGCCACATGAAGTCGAAGCGCGCCTGTCCAGGCGTTCCGTACAGCTGCACGACGTCACCGCTGTCGAGCAGCACCTGTCCGTAGTCGAACGCCACCGTCGTCGTTTCCTTGCCGGCGGCGACCGCTTCGTCGCTGGCGACTTCGGTCGTCACCGGCGGTACGTCCGAAAGCGCCCCGATCGCGGTCGTCTTGCCGGCACCGATCGGCCCGGCGAACACGATGCGGTACGTGTTCATCGCGCTTCGTACCGGCGCGGCTTCAGGCCGCGTCTTGGGCTTGCCGCAGCGCCGGCTTCGCCACCGGTTTCGGCGCCGCCAGCCCGAACTTGCGTCGCAGGCCGGCGATCAGACCGCGCAGCCCGGTCGGCGCGGCGGGCGCCGTTTGCGGCGGGCTGGCCGCCGCGACCGAAGTGTCTTCGGCCTCGACGAGCGCGCCGATCGCATGGGTCGCGTTCAGGAAGTTCATCACCGTTTCCGGAAGCGCGCCGGCGCGTTCGCGAAGCTGCTGCAGCGTCAGCGCTTGCGTCATCAGCGCGGAGGCCATGCGGATGTCGGCCTGGTAGTGCGGCAGTCGGCCGAAGTCGGGCCAGCGCCGCAGCCGGTAGCGCTTGTCGGGCGACAGCTCGGGTCGCAGCCACGGCGAACGGCTGCAGATCCAGAACGTCCACTCCAGTTCGCGCGCCGGCTTGAAGTCGCGCGCCTGGCGCAGCGTGTCGCGTTCCGGTCCGGCGAGCTCCACCAGCACGGCCGGCGGATTTTCGCGGAAAAGGTTGGCAAGTTCCGCGAGCGCGAGCCGCGTGTGATAACCGGCACCGGGCAGGTAACTGAAGACCGAACGCCGTTCGTTGTCGATCAGCGTGGCGGCGATCGGGTCCTGCAGCAGCCGCCAGGTGGCCGCGCGCAAGGTGGTGCGCACGCGCATGTCGAAGGTCGCAGGCGCGAGCTGCGCCTTGCCCTGCGCCTCGAGGCTCTCGATCAGCGGCACGGTCAGCATGTCGTCCCGCGGCGCGCGCAGCTTCTCGATCAAGCCCTCGGCCACGTGCAGCACCTCGACCATGCGCGGCGGCGTGATCGGGCGTTTGAGCATCGCGTACGCGTTCGGCGGGCGCTCGCCGTCGTTGCCGAGCGCCAGGTACAGCGGCAGCTCGTCGGGGCCGCCCGCCACGCCTTTGAGGCGCGCGAGCGTTTCCGCGGGCAGCAGCACGACGTCGGCGGGCGGCTTGTCCACGACCTGCCAGCGCGCGCCGAGCGCGGGCTCGAGCAGCAGCAGCATCGACCGCAGCGCCGCCGTGGTATGCGCGGGCATCGCCGAGATCGTGATCGTGTAGGTGTCCATGGTCGCGCGAACGCCGGCGACACAGCCGACTGCGGCGGTTTTCTTCGACGGAAGGCTAGGCGGGCGCCGCCGTCCGGAACCCCGGAAAAGCCGCGGCACGCCGACCGATTTCGGCTCTTCGCTGCGCTCAAGCGCGGCGCGACGCGTCAGCTCACGCGCAGCCCGGCGTAACGCGGATTCGGCGGCGGACCCTCGGGCGCGAGCCGCTGCAGCACATCGAGCAGGATCGTGCTCACCATCACGTTGCGATGGGTCTTGCTGTCGGCCGGAACGACATACCACGGTGCGTGGGGCGTGGCCGTCTTGCGCAGCGCCGCTTCGTAGGCATCCTGGTACTTGTCCCAGAGCTTGCGCTCTTCGAGGTCCTGCGGGTTGAACTTCCAGTGCTTGGCCGGATCGTCGATGCGTTCCTGCAGGCGCTTGCGCTGCTCCTCTTTGCTGATGTGCAGGAAGCATTTGACGATCGTCGTGCCCGTCTCGGCGAGCAGGCGCTCGAAGTCAACGATTTGCGCGAAGCGGCGCTCGCGCTCCGCATCGTCGATCCAGCCGTGCACATACTCGATCAGCACGGCTTCGTAGTGCGAGCGGTTGAAGATCACGATCTCACCCTTGCCCGGCACGTCACGGTGATGCCGCCACAGGAAGTCGCGGTCGCTTTCGAACGGTGTGGGCGCGCGGTAGCTGACCGCGCGCACGCCGAGCGGGTCGATCGCGCTGAACACCGCGCGGATCGTGCCGTCCTTGCCGCTCGTGTCCATCCCTTGCAGAACGAGCAGCAGCTTGTCCTTGCGCAGTGCGTACAGGTTGTCCTGCAGCTCGCCGAGCCGCTCGGCGATCTGCACGACGCGCTTCGCGTCTGCGGCCTTGTCGCCGACCGACAACGGCTTGGCGGCCGGATCGAAGTCCTTCAGGGCAAGCTTGCCGGGCCGATCGATCCGGTACGACTTCAGTGCTGGGTGCATGGGCGCGGTCTGCGGGCAGCGTGGAGGTTCGGCGCAACGGTCGCATTGTCCACGACGCCCATGCGGTTAGGGTAAACACGGGGCCGCCTCAAGCCGTGCTCCGAATCGAAGATACTTAGCCGCCGCACGCGATTCGTTGTGGCTGCAAGGCGCGTCGGGTCCAGTGTCACGGCCCGCGCACGGCCGGTGGTCAGGCCAATTTGTTGCACTGCGAATTGTAGGGATGCATTTCGCCGCCTAGGATGCGAGCGGTGCCGCGACAGCCAACGCGCGGCGCACGATCGGGGGCGCCGAGGCATCGGCGAGGTTGGTCCACTGGAAGGAGGCTTCATGAATGCACCCATGAGCCGCAGGCAGTTCTTCAGGATCTGCGCTGCGGGAATGGGCTCGTCCTCAATCGTCGGTCTGGGCATGTCGCCCGGGGCGGCGCTTGCCGAGGTACGGGCCTTCAAGCTGGCGCGCACCACCGAGACGCGCGGCACGTGTCCGTACTGCTCGGTGAGCTGCGGCGTGATCATGTACACGCTCGGCGACAAAGCGAAGAACGTCAAGAGCCGGATCATCCACATCGAAGGCGATCCGGATCACCCGGTCAACCGCGGCACGCTGTGCCCGAAGGGCGCGGGGGCGCTCGACTTCGTGCATTCGCCGAACCGGCTGTTGCATCCGGAAGTCCGCGAGCCCGGTGCCAAGGAGTGGAAGCGGATTTCCTGGGATGAGGCGCTGACGCGCATCGCCAAGCACATGAAGGCGGACCGCGACGCCAATTTCGTCGAGAAGAACGACAAAGGCGTCACCGTCAACCGCTGGCCGACGACGGGCGTGCTGGTGTCCAGCGCGATCACGAACGAGGCCGGTTATCTGTGGGTCAAGGCCGCGCGCGGCCTGGGGGTGGTTTCGCTCGATACCCAAGCACGCATTTGACACGCGCCGACGGTGTCCAGTCTGGGCCCGACATTCGGTCGCGGAGCGATGACCAACCACTGGGTCGACATCAAGAATGCCGACCTGATCCTGATCATGGGCGGCAACGCCGCCGAAGCGCACCCGTGCGGCTTCAAGTGGGTGACCGAGGCGATGGAGCACCGCAAGGCCAAGCTCGTCGTCGTCGACCCGCGCTTCACGCGCTCGGCCGCGGTCGCCGACTACTACGCGCCGATCCGCGTAGGCACCGACATCGCTTTCCTGGGCGGCGTCATCAACTACCTGCTGTCGAACAACAAGATCCACCTCGACTACGTCAAGGCGTACACGAACGCGCCGTTCGTGGTCAAGGAGGGCTTCGACTTCAAGGATGGATTGTTCTCGGGCTACGACGAAGCCAAGCGAAGCTATGACAAGTCGACCTGGGGCTACGAGATCGGCAAGGACGGCTACGCGGTGGTCGACGACACGCTGCAGCATCCGCGCTGCGTGTTCCAGCTGCTGAAGAAGCACTACAGCCGGTACACGCCGGAGATGGTCAGCAAGATCTGCGGCACGCCGAAGGAGCAGTTCCTGAAGGTTGCCGAGATGATCGGATCGACGTCCACGCCCGATCGCGTGATGACCATCCTGTACGCGCTCGGCTGGACGCAGCACTCGGTCGGCAGTCAGAACATCCGCACGATGGCGATGATCCAGCTTCTGCTCGGCAACATGGGCCGGCAGGGCGGCGGCGTCAATGCGCTGCGCGGGCATGCCAACGTGCAGGGCATCACCGACATGAACGCGGTCGCGGGGGTGTTGCCGGGCTACATGCTGGGCCCGACCGACGCGGATCCGACGCGCGAGGAGTATCTGGCCAAGCGCACGCCGAAACCGCTGCGGCCGAACCAGATGAACTTCCCGCAGAACTTCCCGAAGTGGCACACCAGCCTGATGAAGGCCTGGTACGGCAACGCGGCGACGAAGGACAACGACTTCGCATACGACTGGCTGCCGAAGACGCACCGCGCCTACGACGTGCTCGCGACGTTCGAGTACATGTTCCAGGGCCAGATGAACGGGCTGATCATGACGGGCTTCAACCCGCTCGCAGCACTGCCGAACAAGAAGAAGCTCGGCATGGCCCTGTCGAAGCTGAAGTACCTGGTCATCATCGATCCGCTGCGCACGGAAACCGCGGAGTTCTGGAAGGATTTCGGCGAGTTCAACGCGGTCAAGCCGGAGGACATCAAGACCGAGGTCATCCGGCTGCCGTCGTCGTGCTTCGCCGAGGAGGCGGGTACCTATACCAACTCGGGCCGCGTCGTGCAGTGGAAGTGGGCGGCGGCCGACCCGCCGGGCGAGGCCAAGACCGACCTGGAGATCGTCGGGACGCTGTTCACGCGCCTGCGCGAGATGTACGCGAAGGAAGGCGGCAAGGCGCCTGAGCCGGTGCTGAATCTCACATGGAGCTACATGAACCCGGCGAAACCCTCGCCGGAGGAGGTGCTGCGCGAGATCAACGGCCGGGCGCTCGCAGACGTGGTCGATCCCAAGGACAAGACCAAGGTGCTCGTCAAGGCCGGCGAGCAGATGCCGGGCTTCGGTCTGCTGCAGGACGACGGTTCGACCGCGTGCGGCAACTGGATCTACAGCGGCGTCTGGACACAGGCGGGCAACAACGCGGCAAGGCGCGATACCTCCGATCCGGCGGGCCTGGGCAACTACCAGAACTGGGGTTTCGCCTGGCCAGCCAACCGGCGCGTGCTGTACAACCGCGCCGGCGCCGACCCGGCCACCGGCAAGCCGTGGGATCCTAAGCGCGCCGGAATCCGCTGGACCGGTACTGCGTGGGCCGGTAATGACGTACCGGACATCGCGCCCGGGCTTGGCCCGGACAGCGGCGCCGGTCCGTTCATCATGACGCCGGAGGGCGTGGCCCGGCTGTTCGCGCCGCTGCTGGCGGAAGGCCCGTTCCCCGAGCACTACGAGCCGTTCGAAACGCCGCTCGCGGAAAACCCGCTGCATCCGGGCAACAAGAAGGTGATCAGCAATCCGGTGGCGCGCGTGTACAAGGGCGACCTCGAGGCGTTCGGCAAGGCCGACCAGTTCCCGTACGCGGCGACGACGTATCGGCTGGTCGAGCATTTCCACTTCTGGACCAAGAACGTCGAGTCCACCTCGATCGTGCAGCCGGCGCCGTTCGTCGAGATCAGCGAAGAGCTGGCGAAAGAAAAAGGCATCCGCAACGGCGACATGGTCAAGGTCCGCAGCAATCGCGGCGAGATCAAGGCCGCGGCGGTGGTGACCAAGCGCATCAAGACGCTCGACGTTGCGGGCAAGAAGGTGCACACGGTCGGCATCCCGATCCATTGGGGTTATGTCGGGGTCGCCAAGAGCGGCTTCCTCGCCAACAGCCTGACGCCGTACGTGGCCGACGCCAACTCGCAGACGCCGGAGTACAAGGCGTTCCTGGTCAACATCGAGAAGGCATAAGGAGGACGACATGCAATCACTCGATGTTCAGAAACGCTCGGCCACGACGACCACCCCGCCGTCGGTACGGCACGCGGCCGAACCGGTCGCCAAGCTGATCGACATCTCCAAGTGCATCGGCTGCAAGGCCTGCCAGGTCGCCTGCATGCAGTGGAACGATCTGCGCGACGACATCGGAACCAACGTCGGCGTCTACGACAACCCGGTCGACCTGACCGACCAGTCGTGGACGGTGATGCGTTTCGCCGAAGTGCAGCGCGCCGACGGCAACCTCGACTGGCTGATCCGCAAGGACGGCTGCATGCACTGCGAGGACCCGGGGTGCCTGAAGGCCTGTCCGGCGCCGGGGGCGATCGTCAAGTACGCCAACGGCATCGTCGACTTCGTCTCGGAGAACTGCATCGGCTGCGGCTACTGCATCGCCGGCTGCCCGTTCAACATTCCGCGCATCAGCAAGCGCGACAACAAGGCCTACAAGTGCACGCTGTGTTCGGACCGCGTCGCGGTGGGTCTGGAGCCGGCTTGCGTGAAGACCTGTCCGACCGGCGCGCTGATGTTCGGCGCCAAGGAGGACATGGTCGCGCGCGGACAGAAGCGGGTGAACGATCTGAAGGAGCGCGGATTCCAGAAGGCGGCGCTGTACGACCCGAAAGGTGTCGGCGGCACGCACGTGATGTACGTGCTGCAGCACGGCGACACCCCCGAGCTGTACAGCGGCTTGCCGAGCGATCCGAAGATCAGCCCATGGGTCAGCCTGTGGAAAGGCGTGACGAAGCCGCTGCTTTCGATCGGGCTCGGGCTGGCGGTGCTGGGCGCGTTCTTCCACTACGTGACGCGCGGTCCGAAGGAAGTTGAAAAGGGAGATAAGGCATGAGCCAAGTCGTGATCAAAAGCGGCGAAGTACCGCGCTACAGCGCGGCCGAGCGGACGAACCACTGGATCGTCGCGATCCTGTTCATCCTGCTCGCGGCTTCGGGGCTCGCCTTCTTCCACCCCGCGTTCTACTTCCTGTCGTGGCTGCTCGGCGGCGGCGTTTGGGCGCGCATCCTGCATCCGTTCCTCGGCGTGCTGATGTTCCTGTTCTTCCTGTTCATGGTCATGCGCTACTGGCAGGACAACATCATCCAGCCGTACGACCGGGAGTGGCGCAAGCGCCTGCGCGACGTCATCAACAACCGCGACGAGAACCTGCCGGAGATCGACAAGTACAACATCGGACAGAAGCAGTTGTTCTGGACGATGGTCGTCACGATGGCGCTGCTGCTCGTGTCGGGCATCATGCTGTGGCGGCCGTACTTCGCCGGCTTCTTCCCGATCCCGCTGATCCGCATCGCGGCGGTGGTGCACATGCTGGCGGCCTTCGTGCTGATGCTGGGCATCGTCGTGCACATCTACTCGGCGATCTTCTGGGTCCGGGGCAGCCTGCGCGCGATGACCCGCGGCACGGTGACCCATGCGTGGGCGAAGCACCATCATCCGCTGTGGTACCGTCGCGTGACCGGCGCGAAGTAGCCGCATCCGCGCAATCGGGACGGCGGCTTCGGCCGCCGTCTTTTTTCGCTGATCCAGGGCACCGGAGACCCGCTTTGCCGACTCCCATCATCACCGATGGCTCGATCGGTCGCGTGCCGCAGTCGCCGCGCATCGTGCTGCCGACCAACGCCCAGCGCTATGCCGAACGCGCGAGCCGCTTCGAGACGCTCGCCAATGGCCATCCGATGGCCGAGTACCTGCGCCTGATGGCGCACGTCGCGCGCGCGCAGGACGCAACGCTACCTGCGCGTGCCGCACCACCGGTCGCAGACGCGCTGCTGGACGCGAGTCGCCAGTACGGAATGCCGCCGCTTGCGGCGCAGTCGTCCGAGCGCGGCGCCGCCTGGCGCGCGGATCTGCGCGACATCGTCGCCGCGGTGCGGCGCTTCGCGGGCGACGGCGTTCGGGATGCGCTGGCGCGACTCGCGGCGCTCGACGACGACGCGCTCGAGGTGCTCGCCGAACGCCTGATCGCGGGCACTACGCTCGACGCCGATGCGGCCTTCGTGCCTTTCGTCGGCGCTGCGCTGCAGGTCCATTTCTCGCGACTCGCGGCCACACTCGCGCCGGGCGACGTGGAAAAGTGCGACGTCGCCACCGTCTGCCCCGTGTGCGCGATGCGACCGGTGGCGAGCGTGCTGCGTATCGGCCCGCAGAACAGCCTGCGCTACCTGCATTGCGCGCTGTGCGAAACCGAATGGAATCTGCCGCGCGTGCAGTGCTCGTCGTGCAACACGGACAAGGCGCTCGCCTATCTGAGCATCGAGCAGGAGGGTCTGAACGCGGCCGACGCGCTCGCCAAGGCCGAGACGTGCGGCGAGTGCAACTCGTACCTGAAAATCTTCAACCAGGACAAGGACGCCTTCGTCGATCCGGTCGCCGACGATCTGGCCACACTGGCGCTCGACGTGCTCGTCGACGAGCAGGGCTTCGCCCGCTCCGGTCCGAACCTGCTGTTCCATCCGGGTAGCGGGTAAGCCGCGATGTCCGACCTGACTCTGCCCCGTGTGGGCGAGGCAAGGGCAACCGCCGAAGTCCTCGCCCGGCTTCCTTCGGTCGACCGGATGCTTGCGCAGCCGGCGCTCGCTGCGCTCGTCGCCGCGCACGGACACGCCTTCGTCAAGCGCGCCGTGCAGGACGCGCTCGGCGCCGCGCGCGAATGCATCCGCGCTGGTGCCGAACCGCCTTCGCTCGACGTATTGATCGCCGATGCCGCCGCGCGCGCGAATGTGCTCGCCGCGCCGCGGCTGCAGCCGGTGTTCAACCTGACCGGCACCGTAATCCACACCAACCTCGGCCGCGCGCTGCTCGCCGAAGAGGCGATCGAGGCCACTGCCGCCGCGATGCGCGGCTATGCGGCGCTGGAATTCGACCTGCGTGGTGGTGCGCGCGGCGATCGGGACGACATCGTCGAGGGCTGGCTGCGCGAGCTCACGGGGGCCGAGGCCGCCACGGTCGTCAACAACAACGCCGCGGCGGTGCTGCTCGCGCTGAAAGCGCTCGCGGCGCGGAAGGAAGTGCTGATCTCGCGCGGCGAGCTGATCGAAATCGGCGGCGCCTTCCGCATGCCGGACGTGATGAAGGCGGCCGGCTGCCGGCTCGTCGAGGTCGGCACGACGAATCGAACGCATGCGCGCGATTTCGAGTCGGCGTTCGGCGCGAAGACCGGGCTCGTCGTCAAGGCGCACACGTCCAACTATGCGATCACCGGGTTCACGGCCGCAGTGCCGGAAGACGAACTCGCGCGCATCGCGCACGCGCACGGCGTGCCGTTCATGGTCGATCTGGGCTCGGGCGCCCTCGTCGATCTGTCGGCTTACGGACTGCCTCGCGAGCCGCTGCCGCAGGACGCGCTTGCCGCCGGCGCCGACGTCGTGACGTTCTCGGGCGACAAGCTGCTCGGCGGGCCCCAGGCCGGCATCATCGTCGGCCGCAAGGATCTCGTCGCGCGCATCAAGCGCGATCCGCTGAAGCGCGCATTGCGCACCTCCAAGATCACGCTCGCCGCGCTCGAAGCCACGCTGCGCATCTACGCGAGCGGACACCGGCTGCGCGAGCGGCTGCCCACGCTGGCGATGCTCGCGCGCGATCGCGCCGACATCCGCGCGACCGCCGAGCGGCTCGTGCCTGCGCTGCAGGCCGCCGTCGGCGATGCGCTCGCGGTGTCGGTCGAGGACTGCGCGAGCCAGATCGGTTCCGGCGCGCAGCCGGTCGAGCGGCTGCCCTCGGCGGCGCTCGTCGTGCGCGCGCCGGCCAAAGCGAAGGGCCGCGTGATCGAGTCGCTCGAGCGAAGGCTGCGTGCGCTGCCGGTGCCGGTCATCGGCCGTGTGAACGACGGCGCGCTGTGGCTCGACTGCCGCTGCCTGCCGCCGGCAGACGAGGCGCGCTTTGCCGACAACCTGCGGTCGCTCGCCTGCGCTGCCGTCCTTCGAGGCGACGGGGGAGGTTCGAACGACGGCCGGCCGCAGGCCGATCGTCTGGTGCGGGGATCGCGATGATCGTCGGCACCGCGGGCCATATCGACCACGGCAAGACCTCGCTGGTCAAGCGGCTGACCGGGCGCGACACCGACCGTCTTCCCGAAGAAAAGGCGCGCGGCATCTCGATCGAACTGGGCTACGCGTACGTCGATCTTCCCGGCGGCGGCGTGCTCGGATTCGTCGACGTGCCGGGACACGAACGCTTCGTCCACACGATGCTCGCCGGCGCGACCGGCATCGATTACGCGCTGCTCGTCGTCGCCGCAGACGACGGCGTGATGCCGCAGACCGACGAGCACCTCGACATCCTCGAACTGCTCGGTGTTGAACGCGGCGCGATCGCGTTGACCAAGGTCGACGCGGTCGATGCGTCGCGGATCGGGCAGGTGCGCGCCCAGCTCGCCGCGCGCTGCGCGGGCACGGCCGCCGCCGAGTGGCCTGTATTCGAAGTGTCTTCGCTCACCGGCGCCGGCGTCGACGCGCTGCGGGCGCATTTGTACGCGACGGCTGCGGCATCGGCGCAGCGCGGCTCCGGCGGGCACTTCCGCATGGCGGTCGACCGCGTGTTTACGCTCGCAGGGGCCGGCACGATCGTCACCGGCACCGTGCATGCCGGCGCGGTCGCGGTCGGCGATGCGGTGCTCGTTCAGCCGCGCGCGCTCGGCGCGCGGGTGCGCTCGATCCATGCGCAGGACCGCCCCGCACAGCGTGGCCGCGCGGGCGAGCGCTGCGCGCTCGCGCTGGCCGGCATCGACAAGGCCGACGTCGAGCGCGGCGCCTGGGTCCAGGCGCCCGGGCTCGCCAACGTCACCGAACGCGTCGATGCCGTGTTCACGCTGTCGCGCCGCGCGGGCAGGGCGCTTGGCGACCGCGCCAACGTTCACCTGCATCACGGCACCGACGACGTGATGGCGCGCGTGGCGGTGCTCGACGCCGGAGCCGTCGAGCCGGGGTCGACCGCGCTCGTGTCGATCGCGACCGAGCGGCCGCTGGTCGCGTGCCGCGGCGACCGCTTCGTGCTGCGCGATGCGCACGCGGCGCACACGCTGGGCGGCGGCATCGTGCTCGACATCGCGCCGCCGCGGCGCGGCCGGCGCGCGCCGGCGCGGCTGCAAATGCTGCGCGCGCTCGCGACAGCGCCGCCGGATGAGGCGCTGGCCGCCGCGCTGGCGCACGAAGCCAGGCCCGTCGCGCAGCTCGCGTCGGCGTGGAACCTGCGCGACGACGAACTGCAGCCGCTGCTTGCGGGCGTTGGCGCGCGCGTGGCAGCGAGCACCGCGTTCGCGGCGCAGGCGTGGGACGCGCTGCGCGCGAAGGTCTTCGCGGCCGTGGCCGCCACGCACGCGCGCGAGCCCGAAATGCCCGGTGTCGAGCAGAACCGGCTGCGCCGGATGGTCGCTCCCGCGCTGTCGGCCGACGCCTTCGCCGAACTCGTCGAAGAGCTGCTGCGCGAAGGGCGACTGGTCAGACGTGGCGCCTTCGTCGGCGACCCGTCGCACAAGGCCGAACTGGCACGCGACGAGCGCGTTCGCTGGGAGAGGATCAAGCC
>Ga0272446_1007053_pt1 | contig 11391 bp, 7 predicted proteins | sample YNPCB0061_FD_194587 | JGI IMG/M metagenome (GOLD analysis project Ga0272446, IMG submission 194587) | Hot spring microbial mat communities from Yellowstone National Park, WY, United States - YNP-CB-006-1 | ecosystem: Environmental > Aquatic > Thermal springs > Hot (42-90C) > Sediment | place...
GGACGAGTTTTGCCACATCCGTAGGGACAGGGCTGGGCTCCCCGCCCTTGGCAAAGGTTAACAACTGCCGGGACAGATCCCGGGCCCGGAAACAGGCGGTTTCTGCCCGGTTTATAGCATCATAGATTTCATCGGTTTCGGAAATGCTCAGTTTTACCAGGCTTATATTGCCCAATATGGCGGTCATAATATTATTAAAATCGTGGGCAATCCCGCCTGCCAGGATCCCGATGGACTCTAGTTTCTGGCTCCGTTCAAGTTCGGTCCGCAATTGTTCTATTTCGGTGATATCAAGCAGAATAACCAGAGCGGCCTGTTTATCCATGTAGGTAAAGGGGGATGCCGAAACGAGACAGTTTAATTTTGTACCGTTTTTTCTGGTTATTATGATTTGCTGGGTGGTTGCTGCCCGATTTGAAATAAGGGCATTATGAAAAAAGGTGAGGATCCCTTCATCCATCGCCAGTCCCAATTCGGTGATCCTGGCTCCTACCAATTCAGAGGGGGTGATCTGCAGAATGGAACTGGCGGCCCTATTTACATCCAGAAGTATTTGGGTCCCTAGTTCGATAACCAGCATGCCCGCCGGGCTTGAGTGAAAGGCCCGGGCAAAATTTGCTTCTATAGAACGGAGGGCAGCAGTAACCGCCAAACGCCGATCGACTTCCAGGGTAAGATTTTTTTCAGCACTGAGATCGTGGGCGGTTATAATATAGCCGGATAAACTTTGGCCGGCATAGAGCCTGCGAACGGTCATCGCCGCGGGACTGGCACGGCTGGGGGTAAAGTAAAAGAAGTCTTCAAAGGTATGCCCCTCTGACTGTGCATGGGTCTGGAGCCAAGCCTGGGGCGGTTCTGCATGGGGAATTACCTGGGTGATATGGCTTCCTTGCCAGGTATCACCGGAACGGCTCAGGTTGCAATCGATAATACTGCCATCCAGGTTGCAGAGAAGCACCGCATCATAGACCGTTTGCAAAATCCGCTCGGACACTTCCCGGCTCGAAAAGGAAAGCAGGTCATAGCGAAATTGGGCCCAGGCAAGACCCGCCACAAGAAAACTTAAAAAGATTGGCAGCATGGGCGGAAGGGTTTCGAACCCTGCATATCGTAAAAGAAAGCCGGTGATATAGGTTCCGAAGAAGGTTGGTATGAAAGAATAGAGGATGATAGAAACCTTTTTGCGCCGCAGTTCATCCTGCTGAAACAGCCCCCTGACAAGGAGCACCAGGAGTGCCGCCAGACCAAAGAGGGTATAATTGGCCACATTTACCCAGTGCCAGGGGGAGCTTTCATTGTAGGCCGCATGCCAGCCAAAAGATACCGGTACTACATCCTTTAATACAGCCTGTGGATAGACAATCTGAACCACGGTCACCAACAGGGCCGGGCCGAGAGAAAGCAAAAACCATGGATTAAAGGGTAGGCCGGTAATAAGCAGACAGAAGATGAAAAAGAGGGGCGGCGCTACATACCAGATGAATGAAAAGGAAAGAAACCACAGCCGTGCCTCTTCCGCCTGAGGAGCGCTGACAAAAAAGGCATTGGCCATGGTTCCCAGGGCAAAAAGCAGTGATAGGGAAATAAAAATGATATTCAGCGGCGTCCTGCGGAAGATCCGGTCATTCCGCCTAAAAACATAGGCAAAAATCCCGAGAAAGAGATAGAGAAAGCATGACATGACATTTAAAAAAAATATAAGACGCATGGATACTCCCGAACTTTCAGTACTCTACTAGTATAGTGGATACAGCCACAGATGCCAGCCTCATTGACGATCATTCCGGCATAAAGTATGCTCATTTGCTATGAAGGTCTGGATAAAATTACTCATCGGTTCCCTGCTGGGACTTATTTTGGGATTTGTAGTACCCCAGGATAACCTTACCATCGTTGGCGCCATCGACTGGCTTGCAAAACTGGCAATTCAGATTGGCCGCTATTCCCTTGTACCCACCCTGGCATTTTCTCTGGTCATTGCCATCTATGAATTGCGCCAGGATAAGGAGATGTGGCCCCTCATATTCCGCACCGCCGGTATTATTGCGGTCTCTTCGGTTTTTATAATCGGCTCGGGTATGCTGGTTACTTTACTATTTCCACCGGCCCGCATTCCCATACTGATAGAGGGGCAAAAGGAAAGCCTTTCCCTTGATATAAGTCAGGGGCTCCTGCAGATTCTGCCCTCTAATATGCTAGCGAGCCTCGTCACCGATGGGGAATTCCTCCTGCCCGTTTGGATCTTTGCCATCTTTCTGGGATCTGGTTTTTCCTATGACCGGGTGTATACCAAACCCGTTATTAGCCTGGTCGATTCACTTTCCAGAATATTCTATTATATCGCCATATTCTTTTCAGAAATTCTGGGCATTTTTATGATTGGTATCGGCGCCTTTTGGGCAGTACGCTTTCAGACTGCACTTAAAGCCCAGGTGTTCTGGGATATCATTGCGCTTTTAGCCATTTATGCCCTTCTCCTTTGCTTTGTCATCCTGCCCCTTTTCCTCTATTTACTTGGGGGCAAGCGTTCCAATCCCTGGAAACAGCTCTACGGAGCCCTGGGCCCTGCCATTGCGGGTCTCTTTTCGGGGGACCTGAACTTTACCTTGCCCCTCCTCATTCGGCATGCGAAGGAAAACCATGGCGTACAGCGGCGATCCAACGCCCTCAGTCTGGTCCTGTTCAGCACCTTTGCCCGGGCAGGCAGTGCCATGGTGGCCGCCATTTCGCTCATCGTTATCATTAAATCCTATTCCAGCCTGGGGATCAGTGCAGGAGACCTGTTTACCATCTTGCTTTTTGCAGGGCTCATTTCAGTACTTCTGCCCCGGCATCCCGGCAATGGGGCCTATATTGCCCTGGCGGTGCTGTGCGGCTGGTACGGCAAGGGATTTGAAGCGGGTTACCTGATTCTGAAACCTATTGCCTTTTATCTGGTCGCCATCGGCACCATGATCGATGTTATGGTAGCATCCCTGGGCACCTACGCGGTAGGAGTTCTGAGCGGCTTTCAGGAAGAGCGGGAAACAAGGCACTTTATCTAAAACCAGGCCCCGCAATCGTAGACTTTTTTTCGTTCCTTAGGGTACAATGCCCGGGCTATGGAAATAACGGCAGAATTTATTGATGCATTGCAAGTGAACGAAGTAGCGCTGATGAAGCGCATTGCGGAAGAAATGTCGATTAACCTGGGCCAGGTTTCAGCGGTCATCGGCTTATTTGCGGAGGGCTGTACGGTGCCCTTTATCGCCCGGTACCGGAAAGAAAAAACCGGCAGCCTGGACGAAGTCCAGGTCCGGGAAATTGATCACCGCTTTACCAGCGGGAAAAACCTGGAAAGCCGGCGGATTGAGATAATCCGGGGTATTTTTGAACAGGGGAAACTTACCGAAGCCCTCTATGAAAACATAACCAAGGCTGCCACTCTGACCGAGTTGGAAGATCTGTACGCACCCTTTAAGCGGAAAAAGAAAACCCGGGGCATGATTGCCCAGGAAAAGGGCCTGGAACCCCTTGCCCAGGCAATGATGGAACTGGATGCTGTGGCCCTCCGGAAAAAGGCCGAAGCCTTTGTCCGGGAAGATCCGGAACATCCGGAACTCTCTGTAGCTTCTGTAGATGATGCCCTGCAGGGTGCCATGGACATCATCGCCGAACAGGTTGCCCAGGATCCGGACAACCGCAGTGATATCAAGAAATTTTATATCTCCGACGGCCGTATCATCGTAAAAGGCATCGGGGATGATGAAAAGAAAAAGACCAGCACCTACCAGATGTACTGGGACTACACGGAACAGCTTTCACAGATTAAACCCCATCGGGTGCTTGCCATTAACCGGGGCGAACGGGAAGGCGAACTGGAAGTTACCATCGATGTGGATGAAAACACCGCCACCGAGCTGTTACAGCGAAAATACACCATCCATAACGATTACCACAAGACAGCCATCGAAGATGGCCTGAAACGGCTCCTGTCACCGGCGGTTATTCGGGAACTGCGGGGTGATCAGAGTGATGCCGCCGACGACCACGGCATTTCCGTGTTCAGCCAGAACCTGAAAAACCTCCTCATGCAGCAGCCCATCAAGGGCACCAGGGTCCTGGGAATTGACCCGGGCATCCGCACCGGAACCAAGTGCGCCGCCCTGGACGAGACCGGCAAATATCTGGGCAGTTTTGTCATCTATCAACATCATCCTGAAGAAGCAAGACGGGCTCTGCTGGAAGGCATTAAAGCCTACAACGTTCAGCTCATCGCCGTCGGCAACGGCACGGGCAGTCACGAAGTGCAGGAACTGGTTGCCCAGGTAATCAGCGATAATCACCTGGAAGTCCTTTATACCGTGGTGGATGAAGACGGCGCTTCGGTGTATTCAGCCAGTGACATCGCCCGGGAAGAATTCCCCGAACTGGACCTGACCATCCGCGGGGCCATTTCCATCGGCCGGCGCCTCCAGGACCCCCTGGCGGAACTGGTAAAAATTGATCCCAAATCCATCGGTGTGGGCCTGTACCAGCACGATGTAAACCAGAAAAAGCTCTCCGAAACCCTGGACGAGGTGGTCCAGTCGGTGGTGAACAACGTCGGGGTGAACCTGAACACCGCCAGCGTGTCCCTGCTGAAATATGTGTCCGGCATCAATGGGTCCCTCGCCAAGAAACTCGTGAAATATCGGGAAGAGCGGGGCAAGATTAACAGCCGCAAAGAATTGATGGATGTCCCCGGTATGGGGCCCAAAAGTTTTGAACAGTGCGCAGGGTTCCTGAAAATCCCCGAAAGCCCCGATCCTCTGGATAACACCTGGGTGCATCCTGAAAACTATGAAATTGCCCGGGAAATATATACCATCCTTAAAACAAAGGGATCCCTCAGTGCGGAAGATACGAAAGCGTTAAAAGAAAAATACTCCGTGGGGGATACTACGATTACCGATCTGGTTGATGAACTTAAGAAGCCCAACCGGGACCCCCGGGAAGGATATCCCAAACCGGTGATGCAAAAAGGGGTAGTTACCTTCGAAGACCTTCACGAGGGGATGGTGATTACCGGCAAGGTTAAAAACGTGGTCGACTTTGGCGCCTTTGTCGATGTGGGTATTAAGGAAACGGCCCTGCTCCACATTTCTGAAATGAGCGACACCTATATCCAGGACCCCATGGAAGTCCTTAAGGTCGGTGATGTCCGGGAATTCCGCATCATCGCTCTGGACCTGGACCGGCGCCGGATCAGCCTCTCCCTGAAAAGCCAGAACAGTGTCAGCCAGGGGGCTCGGCCCAAAGCCGCTTCAGGACAGGGCAGTGAGACGGGCCGGCGGGTTGTCGTAGTGAAAAAGAACAGTGACGGAAGCGCCCCCTCCCGTTCCGCCAGTGGCCAGAGTCCGACAAGTAAACCCGATCAGGACCAACACAGGGCAGTGAAGCCCCGGGAAGACCTGCGGTCCGCCGGGAAATCCACTGCAGGGCGAGGCAGTGGGGCCTACAACAACCAGAATGACGACGGCACCATGTACAATCCCTTCGCAGAAGCCCTGCGCAAGATGCAGGAAAAAAGCGGTAAGAAATAGATGGATGAACTGCTGGCCCGGGGCATCGATGCGCTTCTTGAACAGGATCGCCGGCTTCATGCTTTTTTCTCTGAGCAGGAACGAAGCCGACTGCAGGAAACCCTCGAAGCCTATGTCCGGGAACTGGAGCTATTCAATCCCGCCTACGGCCTTGTGGGAACCGAAAGCCATGAGGAGCTTATCATTAAGCACATCCTGGATTCTTTGGCACCCCTGGGGCCGATTCTGCGGGCATTGGATCGGGATGGCAGTGCGCCGCATTCCCTCTCCATCGCCGACGCCGGGACCGGAGCGGGCCTTCCAGGGCTGCCGCTTGCCTGCGCCCTTAGCAGTTTTCAGTTTACCCTGATAGAACGCATGGGCCGGCGCATCGGCTTTTTACAAAACACCCTGGCCGTCCTCGGCTTAGAAAACGTCCGCCTGGAACAGGCGGACATCGAAAAGGCCCGCTCCGGTCCCTTTGACCTCATCACCTTCCGGGCCTTCCGGCCCTTAGAACCGCCCATCCTTAAGGCCCTGCTGAAGCTTCTGAAACCTGAAGGTGTCCTTGGAGCCTACAAGGGCCGGCTCGAAAAAATCCGCGAAGAAATGGCCCCCATCGAGTCCCTCATCGGAAGCTGGGAAGCCATTCCCGTCCAGGTCCCCTTTCTTAACGAAGAACGGCACCTGGTCGTGATTCGGCCCTAAAAAAAAGCGCTGCAACCTTGCAAAATCTGAAAAGTCCCGGTATGTTACATCAATGAACATACGGAACTATCGGGAAACAGACCTGCCCTACCTCTATGAAATCTGTCTCAAAACCGGCCATAACGGCAAGGATGCGACGGACCTGTTTTACGACCCCTATGTACTGGGCCAGTTTTATGCCGCCCCCTACGCATTTTTTGAAAAAGACTGTGTACTCATCCTGGAAGGCCCCTTCCGGGGCCTGCAACGGCCCCTGGGGTATATCCTGGGGACCTCAGACACCAAAGCCTACACCGCATGGTTTAACCAAACCTGGCGGCCCGCCGCCCAGGCACTCTACGGTGGGACCGAAGGCAGTAAAAGCCCCACCGAAAATGCCACCCGGGCCCTCTTTGCAACGGAACTCACCTGCCCAGCCTGGGCAGAAACCTATCCCGGTCACATTCATATCGACCTGCTTCCCGAAGCCCAGGGCGGCGGCTGGGGCAGAAAATTGATGGACGCCCTATCCCAACGCTTTGCCGAAAAGGGCTGTAAAGGCTTTCATTTAGGCGTCAGTAGTGCCAATGAAGGAGCCATAGCCTTTTACCGCCGCTACGGAATGAAAGAAATCGCAACGGAGCCATGGGGCATCGTGTTTGGAAAACTGCTGTAATCAATAAACCCAGCCCTTGCTTTTGGAATACATTCCAATTATAATTTCATTTATCTGGAGTGTATTCCAATGATTGACCATATCGTTAGCATTTACAGACGTTTGCTTGCTCATGTACCTTATGATACCCATCGGTACCTCTTTGACCGTTTTTCATTAACGAACCGGTTAAGCGGGCTTATTGGGCCCCGTGGAACAGGGAAAACAACTCTGATCTTGCAATTTATAAAGGAATATCTTTCAGTTGATGCATGTATCTATGTTTCAATGGACCTTATTTATTTTACAAATCATAGCCTTTTTGATTTTGTAAAAGAATTATATGAAGTACAAGGAATTCGCTACTTTTTTCTGGATGAGGTTCATAAATATCCCGCATGGAATCAGGAGTTAAAAAATATTTATGATTCCTACCCTGATATATGGATTGTTTTTTCAGGTAGTTCAAGCATTGATCTTGTATATGGCATGTATGATTTATCAAGAAGAGGTGTGTTATTTCATCTTACCGGAATGTCTTTTCGGGAATATCTTCTGTTCAAAGGGATTGCATCGCTTCCACCACTTTCATTACAAGAGCTTTTTAAAAACAGAGTTGACCTTGAAACCCAGGTGGCAGCTATTCCCGGAATTAGAGGACATTTTAAGGATTATCTTGATCATGGGTATTATCCATTTTTCATGGAAGATGTCGAAACCTATAACCAGAAATTGTTCCGAATTATTGAAAAAACCATTTTTGAAGACATCTCACAGTTTTATAAATTAAAAACAGAGAATCTTTATTATTTCAAGCGAATCCTGTCATATATTGCCACAATTCCTCCAGGAGCGTTAAATAGAAACTCAATAGCACGGAATATCGGTCTGGATTATAAGACAATTCAGTACTACCTGAGTATTTTAGAAGAAACTGGACTGGTTACCCTTCTATCCAGAGAAAAATCACAATCCGCAATATTAAAAAGCACAGAAAAAATCTATTTAGAAAATCCAAATCTTTATAGTGCAATAGCTGAAGAAACAGGCTATTCAGCAAACATAGGCTCTATTCGAGAACTATTTATTATTACTATGCTTAAAAATTCCGGACATTCAGTATTCTACAGTCCTGTCGGCGATCTGGTATGTGATGGTACCTATTTAGAAATTGGCGGAAAGCATAAAACACAGAACCAGATTACAAAAGCTCCGGGGCCAGCCTATATAGTTAAGGACGATATACTCTATGGGTCCAAAAAAGAAATCCCGCTCCTTTTGTTTGGGTTCCTGTACTGAATACATGAAAGCGCCCCATATCCCTCCCAACCTCTTGTCCAGCAGGGCTGGTTTGTGATAGCCTGCGGCCAGACAGTACGCCATCGGTCCATATATGCCCCGTAATACGGTCGGGGTGTTTCTACCAGGAAGCCGTAAACATCCTGACTATGGGCTGAGAAACACATCAAGCAGCACCGCTTTCTCTTCCTATAGCGGGCCATTCATGAAGGACCGAGAGGTATACGTCATATTTTAGACGGGGAGGGTCCGCCCATGTATACCAAAGGTCAACAGCTCTACGAAGGCAAGGCAAAAAAGGTCTTTGCCACCACGAATCCGGATCTGGTTATAATCCACTATAAAGATGATGCCACCGCATTCAACGGCGAAAAAAAAGGCCAGATAGAAGACAAGGGCGTCATGAATAACCGCATCACCTCCATTTTGTTTTCCCATCTGGCCGCGTCTGGCATCCCCACCCATTTTGTAGAACAGCTGAATGACCGGGACATGCTCTGCAAAAAGGTTACCATCATCCCCCTGGAAGTAATAGTCCGCAATGTGGCCGCCGGGTCCATGTCTAAACGGCTCGGGATAGCCGAAGGCACGGCCCTTAAAACAACGGTATTCGAAATTTCCTATAAAAATGACGCTCTGGGGGACCCCCTCATCAACGATTATCATGCGGTAGCCATAGGCCTGGCTAGCTTTGCCGAACTGGAAGAAATCTACCGCCTCGCCGGCCGGATTAACGAAAGCCTTACGGCCTATTTCCTGGAACGGGGAATCAGGCTCATCGATTTTAAGCTCGAATTTGGCCGCACAAGCCAGGGGGAACTGGTCCTAGCCGATGAAATATCTCCCGACACCTGCCGGTTCTGGGATGCAAAAACCAACGAAAAGCTAGACAAGGACCGGTTTCGCCGGGACCTGGGAAACGTAAAAGAAGCTTATATCGAAATTCTGTCGCGAATCAGCCACTAACGGCGAAGGACACAGCCTATGCGGGACGAGACTTTCTATGGTGATGATAAACTCCAGGATGATAAACTCCACGAAGAATGCGGTGTTTTCGGGGTGTACACCAGCCGGACTGATACCAATGTGGCGCCCCTGGTGTACTACGGCCTTTTCTCGCTTCAGCATCGGGGCCAGGAAAGCGCCGGCATAGCCGTAGCCCATGACGGTACCATCGAGTGCCGGAAGGGTATGGGCCTGGTGGGGGAAGTGTTCGACCCCGCCACCCTGGCCCAGCTTTCGGGGAACCTCGCCATCGGCCATGTCCGCTATTCTACCGCCGGTTCCAGTACCATCGAAAACGCCCAGCCCTTTGTCAGCCGATTTAAGCTGGGTTCCATTGCGGTAGCCCACAACGGCAATCTGACCAATGCCTCCGTAGTCCGGGAACTTCTGGAAGACGCCGGGGTAGGCTTTGTTTCCTCCAGCGACAGCGAAGTCATCATCAATCTTATTGCAAAAAATTACAAAAAGGGACTCGAAAAGGCCCTGACCGACACAATCCAGTTCATCAAAGGAAGCTATGCCCTGGTGGTTATGACCGATACGAGCCTCGTCGGCGCCCGGGACCCCCATGGCATCCGCCCCCTCTGTCTTGGCAAAATTAATGACGGCTGGGTACTGGCCAGCGAGTCCTGCGCCATCGATGCGGTTGGGGGCGAATTTGTCCGGGATATTGACCCCGGGGAAATTGTGGTCATCGACCAGAATGGTGTGCTCTCGTTCCGTTTCGGCGAACGGACCCGAAAGGCGGTCTGTGCCTTTGAATACATCTATTTTGCCCGGCCCGACAGCACCATCGATTCGGTAGATGTCTATCAGGCCCGAATCCGGGCGGGGGAAATCCTTGGCCGGGAAGCGCCGGTTTCGGCGGACCTGGTCATCGGTGTTCCCGATTCGGGGGTCCCCGCCGCGATTGGCTATGGCCGCTCAACGGCCACACCCTTCGGCTTCGGCATTGTAAAAAGCAAATACGTGGGCAGAACCTTTATTGCCCCAAGCCAGGATGAGCGGGAACGGGCCGTATCGGTGAAACTGAATGTGCTAAAGAGCGAAGTGGCCGGCAAACGGGTCGTGATAATCGATGACTCCATCGTCCGGGGGACTACAAGCCGACGCCTGGTGATGCTCCTGAAACAGGCCGGGGCCAAGGAAGTCCATTTCCGGGTCTGTTCACCCCCGGTCCGGTTCCCCTGCTATTTCGGCATCGACACCCCCCACCGGAAGGACCTTATCGGCAATGCCAACAGTGTCGAAGAAATCTGTAAAGCCATCGGCGCGGACAGTCTGGCCTTTATTTCCACCAAGGGACTTTTAGAAGCCCTGAACGGCGGAAACGGCTATTGTCTGGGCTGTTTTACCGGAGAATACCCCGCCCCCACACCGGGGGAAGCACAATAGACCTCATCTGTAAGGAAGCATGATGGATTATAAAGAAGCTGGAGTAGATATTACCGAGGGCTACCGGGCTGTAGAACGCTACAAGGACCTGGCCGCCGGAACCCTGACCGATGGCATCATCGCCCGCTCGGTCATCAACGAAATTGGCAGTTTTGCCGGCATGCTTTCCCTGAAGGAACTGATACAGGCCGGCAAAGGCATGGATGACCCGGTCCTCGTGTCCGGCACCGACGGGGTGGGCACCAAACTGGATATCGCCTTTCGGATGAAAAAATACGACACCGTCGGTATCGACTGTGTTGCCATGTGCGTCAACGACGTGCTTTGCCACGGCGCGCGGCCCCTCTTCTTCTTGGACTACCTGGCTTGCGGTAAATTGGACGCCGACATCGCCGCCGCCCTCGTAAAGGGTGTAGCCCTGGGGTGCCGGGAAACCGGTTCGGTCCTCCTGGGGGGCGAAACGGCGGAAATGCCCGGTTTTTATGATGAGGGCAAATATGACATTGCCGGTTTTTCCGTGGGCATCGTAGACCGAAAGAACATTGTAAACGGTCAAAAGATTCAGATTGATGATGTGATGGTGGGTATCGCATCCTCGGGCCCCCATTCCAACGGCTACAGTCTCATCCGCCGGGCCATTCCGGACCTGGAAGAGGACTTCGGCGGCATGCCCATCGGCCATGCTTTGCTGGAACCGACCCGGCTCTATGTAAAACCTATACTTGCCCTGATGGAACGGGTAGAAATCCGCGGCATGGCCCATATCACCGGCGGCGGTTTTTACGAAAACATTCCCCGGATGTTCGC
>Ga0272446_1007054_pt1 | contig 11387 bp, 10 predicted proteins | sample YNPCB0061_FD_194587 | JGI IMG/M metagenome (GOLD analysis project Ga0272446, IMG submission 194587) | Hot spring microbial mat communities from Yellowstone National Park, WY, United States - YNP-CB-006-1 | ecosystem: Environmental > Aquatic > Thermal springs > Hot (42-90C) > Sediment | place...
TTTGCCCAGATCGTCACCCACCTCGCCCCCCGCGCCCACCAACTGGACTTCCTGATCGCACTCGGTACGCATCAACCCATGTCCGAGGCCCAGATCGCGGCGTTGTTGGGGGCCGAAAACGTCGCCCGTGCCGCTGATCAGGGCGTTCGAGTGTTCAATCACGAGTGGCAGCGCCCAGAGACCTTCATCGAATTGGGCACGATCAGCGCGGGGCAGGTGGCCGAGATCAGCGGCGGGCAGTTGGTGCAGGCCATCCCCGTGCGGATCAATCGGCTGGTCACCGAATACGATGTATTGCTGGTATGCGGGCCAGTCTTCCCCCATGAAGTAGTCGGCTTTTCGGGCGGGAACAAGTATTTCTTTCCCGGCATTAGCGGCCCAGAGGTGATCGATCTCTCGCACTGGTTAGGGGCGCTGATCACCAGCTACGCGATCATCGGCACGCCGGGCGTGACGCCCGTCCGCGCCCTGATCAACGCTGCTGCGTCGCTGATTCCGGCGGAAAAGGCCTGCCTTGCTTTGGTCGTTTCCCAACACGATTCCCGCGCCCTGAACGGCGTGTACTTCGATACGCCGGAGACCGCATGGGCCGCCGCTGCCGCACTCTCGGCACAGGTGCACATCCGCTATGTCGAACGGCCTTATGTGAAGGTCCTTTCGGTCATGCCGACCATGTACGATGACATCTGGACGGCGGCGAAGGGCATGTACAAGGTTGAACCCGTCGTTGCTGACGGCGGCGAGGTGATCATCTACGCCCCGCATATCACCGAATTCAGCTACACGCATGGCCGCATCCTCGCCCAGATCGGCTACCACGTGCGGGATTACTTCGTCAAACAGTGGGATCGGTTCAAGGGCTACCCCGGCGGGGTCTTGGCGCATAGCACGCACCTTCGCGGGGTCGGGGAGTACGATCCGGCGACGGGCGAACGGCCCCGAATCCGCGTAACGCTGGCGACGGGCATCCCGCCGGAAGCGTGCCACGCCCATAATCTGGAGTACGCTGATCCGGCTAGCATCCGCCCGGCGGACTGGGCCGGGCGGGAAGCCGAGGGGGTCTTGATGTTGCCCAAAGCGGGAGAGATTCTGTATCGGTTAGGGTGAATCTCGCCCCGTCCTGTCCCCCGCTCCGGCGGGAGAGGGGCAGAAGATCATGGCACGACGGGTACGCCCGACGTATCGCCTGTGACGCTGACGACGGCCTTGCTGACCCAGCCTTTGCCGATGGGCGATTCGACGTACCACCAGCCCTTATCGGCACTTTGGCCGAGGATGGTGAGCTGAGTACTCCCCGCAATGGTGCCGAGCGAGTCGAACGCCACACTTGGCCCCTTACGAAGATTGACCGTTGTACGCGTGATGGCCGCTAAACTTGCTTTGCCTGCCTTGTTGGAATCTTCCCCGACGATAGGCGCATTGCCGAAGTAGTCTGCCGTCGTCACGACGCCGATGTTGACCCATCCGTTGCCGAAGCGCGTCTCGACCAACAGCCACGATCCATCGCTGTTCTTGCCGATGATCGGCACGACATCGCCCCCGCGTAGGCGGCCAATGCTGGTAAAGCCTAGTCCCGGCCCGCTACGGACGTTAATGAATGAGGCATTGACTGTGGCACGCGGGCCGCTGCTGGTCTGCGGGACGGCGGCAGCTGCCGCCTTACTATCGGTCAGGACGGCGGAAATCCAGCCCGTGCCGAATTCGTAGCGGATTTCCAGCCACGTCGCATCGGGCAAGCGGCCTACGATGAAGAATTGCTGCCCGCGCCGCAACACGGAGAGTTGGCCTGCCCCGGTGCCCGGCCCATTCCGCACGGCGGCCCGCGCTGCCGTAACGGTGCCGATCACGCCCGGATCGACGACGGGGACATTATTGGCTCCCGTCGCCCGCACGGCGGAGGCCGCAACCCACACCTTGCCAAACGGCGTCTCGACCTGCCAAAAGGTCTTACTGGCATTGACGCCAATTACGGGCACGATGGCGTTAGCGCGGAGGCGGCCCACCACCCAGAATCCGACGCCCGGCCCGGCGTAGCCATTCGCCCCATTGGCACCAACTGTCGCAAAAGGGCCAGAAATTTGTGCAAGGGCGACCAGCGGCGTGGCGGCGGTGAATGCCACCAACAGAAGAATAACCAACAGGCGAGAGCGTTTTAGAAGCATACATCCCCCTCTTGAACAGGGCAGCAAAATTAGGCGGTGCGCCACATGCCCAGAAGTTTACTTTTCCCGCGCATAGCGGTCAAATTTTAAGGTGTAGCCTACCTAAAACGCACCTCACACAAACGAACGTACCTCTTGGAGGGTGCGTTCGGCGTGCTGTTCGGGGAACCAGTGATTAGCGTCTTCGTACAGCACGAATCGGCAATCGGCCCGCGCCTTGAGCGCCTTTTCAAAGGCCGCATTAGAAGGGAGCCGGTCAAGGGGGCTGCGGATGAACAGCACGGGGAACGGAAAGTCGGTGAAGGCCGGACGGTAGCGCAACCCGATCAGGTCGGTGGGCAGGATCAGCAGCCGGACGAAGCCGTACCAGTAGTGGTAACAATCTTTCCAGAGCGTATCGGCCTGTTCGGACTTGTACCCGCCGAACTTCGTGATCATGTAGGTGACGAAGCGCTGATAGGCCGGAATCCGGATCATCCACGCCGAGCCAAACAGGGCCGAATACGACCAGCCGAGCGCCCGCAAGCCGTGTTCCCACACATCGTAGCGGAAAGAAGACGCCACCGAGAAGGCCACCATCTTCTCAATACCCGCCGCGCCGTGCCGCCGAATGAACTTCCATGTACAGGTCGCGCCCCAGTCATGCACCACCGGCACAATCTGACCCGTCGGACTCGAGGCGATCACCTTGCGGAGCAGTTGTTCAACCTCCGTCTGCAGAATTTCCCCCATCAGGGCACGCAGGGGCGGGTAATTCGGGTTGGTGAAGCGGTTCGGGAAGGCGATAGTATAGATCGGGCGGCCCTGTAGCCACGCCTGTTCGCGTTCTTCGGGCGCGTAGTAGCGCTCGAACATCAGAGGGGAGTCCGGAAAGCCGTGAATGAAGACGACGGGAGAGCGATCTCCCTCCGCTCGGAGGCAATCGAGTTGCGTGTACATTGGCAGTGTCTTCCTATCGGAATGCGCCCGCAGCATTCGTGGCGCTGTAAAAAAACAAGCCTCTCAAAACCTCTCAACAGCGAATTGTGAGAGACTTCACAGCCTGTTTTGAGGGGGCGTGACAGGCTGATAAGGGTAAATTTTGCCTTATCGCAGCCGAACATTGCAAGAGGAATCTGCCATGCAACGCACACTCCGCGCCACCGGAATCACCGGACTAGGCGTATACCTACCAGAACGGGTCGTAACGAACCAAGAATTGGTTGACACGGGCCTAGAGACAACGGATCAGTGGATTTACGAGAAGATCGGGATTCGGGAACGCCGCCGGGCCGCGCCGGGCGAAGCCACCTCTGACATGGCGATCAAGGCCGCCCGCCACGCCCTCGCCGATGCGGGCCTCACCGCCGCCGACATCGGCCTGATCATCGTCACCAGCATGAACTTTGACTACAAAACCCCCGCGACGGCGGCCCTCGTCCAACATGCATTAGGGGCGCGGTGCGGCGCGTTCGATCTGGGATCAGCATGCAGCGGGTTCGTGTATGCGTGCGCCGTCGCTAGCAAGTTCGTGCAGGACGGCATGATCGAACATGCCCTCGTAATTGCCAGCGAACACAACTCTAGCATCATGAGCTGGGAAGATCGCACAACGTGCGTCTACTTCGGGGACGGGGCAGGGGCCGCCGTGATTAGTCCGGTCAGTGCGGGGCGGGGCTTCCTCAGCTTCGATATGGGCGCAGACGGCGGCGGGGCCGAAGCAATCATCATTCCGGGCGGGGGCAGCCGCTTGCCCGCTACCGCCGAGACGGTGAAGGTGGTCAAGGTGGCGGAGGGCGTCCGGCGCAGCCCGCAGCACTTCGTCATGAAGGGGCGCGAGGTGTACGATTTCGTCCAGCGCACCCTGCCGATCACGCTCTGCAATGCGGTAGAGGCGGCGGGCGTCGGGATCGAGGACGTCGATTTCTTCGTGTTGCATCAGGCCAACCGCTGGATGCTCAGCGATGCGCTCCGCCGCATGGCGATCCCGTTGGAAAAGACGTACTTCAATGTGGAAAAGTATGGGAACATGGCCTCTGCATCGGTTCCGGTGGCGCTGTACGAGGCGCGGGAGGCCGGTCTGGTGCGCGAGGGCGATCTGGTGGCGCTCTCGGGGTTTGGGGCCGGCCTTGCATGGGCGACGGGCCTGCTTCGGTGGGGGGCCTAAGCCCCCCAAGAGGCACCCTGATCCGGCGTGAACTTGATGGAGGGCGTCAGGCCAACCACGCCCCCGCCATCTTGATCACGTCAGCGATTGCTAGGGGTTTTAACAAAAAAGCATCGACAACGCCTGCTAAGCGTTCGCGGTAAGCATCATTGGCCGTGATGACGATGATTTTTGTCTCGGCGAAACGCGGTTCACGCCGCATGATCTCAATGGCGCGGAAGTTTTGGGCATCCGGCATTTCAATATCCAAGATGACGAGGTCGGGCACGTAGTCTGGCTGGTTCAGTTTTCGGAGCAGTTCGCCCGCCGTGCGGGCAAAATCAATATTGGGAGCAAGGCTGCCAAGGGCGGATTTGTAGAGGAACAACAGGTCTTCGTCGTCTTCAACAATCAACACGAATCCGGGCATGGGTTCGGAAATCCTCTTCGTGGAACATTCCCCACGCTTTAGTATACGTTATTTTCACAATTGCCCGCATGTTCTCACCGTTTACCAACGTCTGGCTTGGGGAATGCGGAAGTTGAAACATGCCGGTCAGATTCTGGGTTACACTTCTCTCGTAAAGACCTCATCCCTACAGTACCCAGAAAGGTCAAAACCGCATGACAACCCTCCCCAAGATCGAATTTGGCACAGACGGCATTCGCGGCGTGGCGGGCGAATACCCATTAGACCCCTCAACTGTCCTGCGCATTGGGCGGGCGGTTGGTGCATGGCTCCGCACCAAGACCGACATGCCCCAAGTCCTCGTCGGGCGCGATACGCGCATCAGCGGCAACCTGCTCTTACACACGTTGGCGGCGGGCCTGCTCTCCGAAGGCGTCGATGTGGTGGATCGTGGCGTGATCAGTACGCCGGGCATTGCCTACCTGACGCACCTCCACGCCTTCGATATGGGCATCGTGATCAGCGCCAGCCACAACCCCGCCGAACAGAACGGGATCAAGCTGTTCGGGGCGGATGGCTTCAAGCTCGATGACGCCGCTGAAGAGGCCATTGAAGGCCTGATCGAGACGTTGGATGCTAACGCGCCCGCCCGCACCTCCGGCGAGTTCATCAGCTACCACGAGCGGCCCTCTCAGTACGAAATTGACCTGCAAGAGGCGCTGGCGTTCGGCGATCTGGAAGATTTACGCCTCGTGCTGGATTGCGCCAATGGTGCGGCTTATGAAATCGCGCCGGATGCCTTCGAACGGGCCGGTTGCGAGAAGATGATCACGCTCAATAACGAGCCGGATGGCTTCAACATCAACGTGGAGGCTGGCAGCGAACACGTCCGGCGGGATCGCTCGGCGTTGGTCAGCGTGGTACGCGCCTACAAAGCCGATCTGGGGATCGCCTTCGACGGCGATGCAGACCGGATTGTCTTGGTCACGCCGGAAGGGATGTTAGTCGACGGCGATCACTTGCTCGGCATCCTTGCGACGGAATACAAGGCGGCAGGCAAACTGAATGGGGATACCGTCGTCGCTACGGATATGAGCAATTCCGGGCTGGAGCACTACCTCGCTGCGCAGGGGATCAGCCTCAGCCGTACCAAAGTCGGGGATCGGTACGTGATGGAGCGCCTGCGGGAGAAGGGCTTCACGCTCGGTGGGGAGCAGGCCGGGCACATCATCGTCCTCGAAAATTCGCTCACGGCGGGCGACGGGATTTACGCCGGGTTGCTGGTCGCCTCGTTGGTGGCCCGCAACAAGCGCGAGGGTGGCCCAACCCTGCACGAATTGGCGACGGCTATTCCGCGCTACCCGCAGGTGATCGCCTCTGCACACCTGCACGCCCGCATTGATCTGAAGTCCGTAGACGGCCTCGACGCGCTCACCCAAGCAACTCTGGCCGGATTCGGCGGCAAAGGCCGCGTGAACCTGCGCTTTAGCGGCACGGAACCGAACTTGCTGAGGGCGATGGTCGAAGGTGGGCCGGAGACGACGCTGCAAGAGGTTATTGATCGGGCGTTGGCGCTGTGCGGGATGGTCGCTAAGGCCACCCACACTGAACATCCCAAGATCGATATTGTGGACTGCGTGACGGGCGAACCGATCAAGGTCGGCTAGGGCAAAAAAACCCCCTCCGCCGTGCGGCGAGAGGGGGAAACACGGGGGCGGCGTGCGGTTACGCCCCCGCCGCAGCCGCTTCAGCGGCCTTTTTGGCCTCAAACTTGGAGAGCCACTCTTCGGTAGCGATGGCCGCCGCCGCGCCCTGCCCGACCGACGTAGCGACTTGCTTCCAGATCGGGTCTTGGATTTCGCCCGCCGCAAAGACGCCTTCGATGTTGGTCATCATGTGCTTGTCGGTAATGACGTAGCCATGTTCGTCCATCGTGAGGACGCCCTTGAACAGGCTATTATTCGGCTCATGACCGACGAAGATGAAGACACCTTCCGTCGGGTGGGTATAGACCTGTCCAGATTTCAGGTTCCGCAACTGGACGCGCTCGACCCGCCCATCACCCTCGATGCGCTCAACGACGGTATCCCACACGAAGTTGATCTTTTCGTGGGCGAAGGCCCGTTTTTGCAGTTCGGCCTCTGCACGGAGGGTATCCCGCCGATGGATCACGTCAATGTGGGTGGCGAATTTGGTCAGGAACAGGGCTTCCTTCACGGCGCTATCGCCGCCGCCCACAACGACGATCTTCTTGCCCCGAAAGAAGAATCCATCGCACGTGCCGCAGTAGCTGACGCCCCGTCCGGTGAGTTCGGCTTCGCCGGGCACGTTCAGCAGGCGCGGCGATGCGCCCGATGTGACGATCACGGCGTCGGCCAGATACGCGTTATTGCCCGTCCGAACGGTGAAGGGGGAGCCAGTGCTGAAGTCTACGCTCAGCACAACGTCCATTTCGATGCGGGTTCCGAAGCGTTCGGCTTGCCCGCGCATCGTCTCGATCAAGTCTGTGCCAGAGCCGCCGGGGAAGCCCGGGTAGTTCTCAATTTCATGGGTGAGGGCCACTTGCCCGCCAAATTGTGGCCCCGCGATCAGCAGGGGATTCAAGTTAGCACGGGCCGTGTACAATGCAGCGGATAGCCCAGCTGGGCCAGAACCAATGATGACGACACGCTCTTTTTGCATAGTAAGCTCAACTCCTGAGTTCTTGTAAGGATAGATGCCGTTTGGGGAGCCGTTCTTACCCGTTTCCCAAGATGATGGCGTAGAGAGACCTGTCATCTGTGGCCTTGCGCCACTTATAACTACCCCCAAACACTTTCCAATAGTCATTATGGTACACGCTCTTGGATTCCAAAGCGATTACCGCTACAATGAAGGGCGCGTGCAATAGTTCAACGGCGAACGCCATGACAGCCAACATTACCACCCGGCCGCCGACCCTTTTCTGTTTCATTGCGGCCCATAAGTGAGGGATATACAGAATCATGGTAGATATAATCAAAGTCTCTGCGCGCTCACGGTCTACGGCGGTGGCAGGTGCGATTGCGGGCGTCGTGCGGGAGCATAACCGCGCTGAGATTCAGGCCATCGGCGCGGGTGCCGTCAACCAAGCCATCAAAGCAGCCGCCATCGCACGGGGGTATCTCGCAGATGACGGCATCGACGTTATTTGTATCCCCTACTTTACTGAAGTGACCATTGACGAACAAGAACGAACCGCCCTCCGCCTGATTGTCGAACCGCGCATCATCCCCGGCTCCTGATCGATCAAGACCGGCACAATGCGGATCGACCTCCATATGCATAGCACCGCTTCCGACGGGGTTTACAGCCCGTCGGAGGTCGTGCGGATCGCCCACACGAACAACGTCGCCCTGATCGCCCTGAGTGACCACGATACCGTTGATGGCTACGCCGCCGCCCGTGCCGAAGGCCAAACACTCGGCCTTGAAGTGTGGCCCGCCGTCGAACTCAGCGCCGAAGATGCACACGTAGACCGCCACATTTTAGGCTACCTGTTCCGCCCGCAAGATGGCCCCTTTTTAGCCTTCCTTGCCGAACTGCGCCAAGCGCGGGTAGACCGCATCAACCAAATCGTGCGGAAATTGGCCGCGCTCGGCGTCCCCATCGAAACGGCCCGCGTGCTGGAATTGGCTAATGGCGGCTCAGTTGGGCGGCCCCACGTCGCCCGCGCCCTGCTGGAAAAAGGGTACGTCGGTTCGCTGCTAGACGCCTTCAAGCGCTATCTGTACGACGGCGGTCCGGCCTACGTCCCGCACCATGCGTTACCCCCCAACCGCGCCATCGAGGTCATCCATGCGGCGGGCGGCGTGGCTGTCCTCGCCCATCCGGGCCGCTATGCTGACCCACTGGGGCGGCTGGACGAACTGATCCCGCTCGGAATCGATGGCGTGGAAGTCTACTACCCAGATCACGCCCCAGCCCTGATCAGCGCTTTGCGGGGGCGCGCCCAGCGCCACAACCTGATCATCACCGCTGGAAGTGACTTTCACCGCCGTGAAGGGGACGGGTCAGCCCGGATCGGCCACCACAACCTGCCGCCCGGCCTCGACCTCATCACCCCCCTGCTGGAGCGGGCGGCCCGCTACCGCTGACGCCCCTGATGGGCAGCGTAGCCCTGCCCTTCTATAATTTTGGGTAGCGGATGACCACCATACACGAAATCAGCTAGGCAAACCACCATGAGCTATGGCCGTTTAGTTGGGAAAAAAGAACGCCTGTACGTGCCGATTGGGGCGGGCAACGCCCTCAAATACGGAATTAGCGGCGGGGCGGCCCTGCTGGATATTGCGCGGCGGGCCGGACTGCCCGTCCCCCCCGGAATTATCTTAGTCGATGAGGCCTACCGCCGGGCGCTTGGCAATGGCCTGATTCGGTTGGAGCCGTCGGGGGCGCTCAGCGCGCCAGATGCCACCCGCTTAGCCTTTGCGTTAGCCTTCCCCAATTTTGAGTGGGAGTTGCCCGGCCCGTTTTCGTTCTATACGGCCTTCTCCGGGCCAGATGGCCTCCCCGCCCCAAACGCCCCGCTGATCGCCGTTCGGGACGAGGTCGATGGGCGCGACTCCGCGCAACTATCGGAGGCTCTGTGTGCCACTTGGGCGGCCTCCCCACACCCCGAAGGCGACTTCCGACGCGATCTGGTCATGATCCGTTCGGTCAGGGCCACGCACCGTGGGACGGCCCTCAGCGAGGCCGCCTACGAAGACGATCTGATCGTCCCAGACGGGGGAGAAATGCCCTTAACTTTGCCGAAATTACGCGGCAGAGAGGGGGGGAAGTCTGGCGGGAACTGGCGCGAGCGGCTGCGAATTCTGCTGCGCGATGTGCGGGCGGTTTTTGCGCATCGGCGCTCCGGGCGGGATTGGGAAATTCGCTATGCGGATGATGGCGAGAGGTGCTGGCTGTTGCAAATCCGCCCTGTGACGACGCTCAGCCAGCGTGATGATCCGTTTGTGGAGGCGCAGCGGGCGGCCTTCGGATCGGCGCTGGGGCCGCCCTCCCCACTCCTGACGGCCTTGTTTGTGGCGGCAGGGGCGCAAGCATGGGCCGCCTACCACGCTCTAGATCGGAACGTGCAGACGGCCCGCCCTCTGATCGAGGCGTTCTTTGGCCGCCCGTACCTAAACGTGGCCATCGTTGCCGAGATGCTGCGGTTGTGGGGCCTCTCTGCCGCCCACTTGCCGGAAAAGTTACGGGCCGCCGGACTAGACTTCCCCGCCCAACCGGGCCGCACCCTGCGATCTCTGATTCCGGTGCGGCGATGGCGGCGCGTGCACCTGCCCACACAGCCCGACCCCGACTTGAAGACGGCGGCGGGGGCGGTGGCAGCCCTTCAGACGGCCATTGCCGAGGGGCTGATCGCGCTGATCGGCGGGCAGGACGGGCAAGCGGCAACAGCGCGGGCGGATCGGGCGCGGGCGGCCCTGTTAGAAGTTGCGGCGCGGACGCTCCCTGAGGCCGACCAGGTCTGGCTGCTGACTGTGGAGGAGGCGGCGGCCCTCGATTCTGGCCTGACCCATGATCCGGCCTTGCTCGCGGCGCGGGCCGCCGCATGGGAAGCCCACGCCGCCGCAGTTGCACCGGATGTCTTGCGACGGCACACCGCAGCCCTCCCCACCCCCTGAAAACAAAACGGGCCGCCCATGATAGGTGGCCCGTTCTGTTTGACCTAGCGCACTGAGAGGTGCACGCTTTTACGCCTTTGCGAGGAGTTCGTATTGCGACCAGCGCTGTAGCACGTCGTGATGGGCGAGTTCGTACAGCATCTTGGCCCGTTCAGGGTCGGACTGGGTCAGGACGCGGAAGCGCCCCTGCCGGTTCAGGAAGTTTTCCAGATTTTCAATGTCGATCCGCGAGTCGAGGTGGAAGCGGTGTTGTTCTTCCGCCGGATTGTAGCGGTACAGCGGCCAGAAGCCCGTCGATACGGCTTCCTTCTGGATGTCGTTGCCCTTGCTCATCTCAATCCCCTGTGCGATGCAGTGGCTGTAAGCGATGATCAGGGACGGGCCGTTGAAGGCTTCGGCCTCGCGCAGGGCTTGTACAGTGTGATTCATGTTCGCGCCCATCGCAATCTGGGCCACGTAGATGTTGCCATAAGAGATGGCGATCAGGCCGATGTCCTTCTTGGGCGCGGCCTTGCCCGCCGCCGCAAACTTCGCTACGGCCCCGCGTGGGGTCGCCTTGCTCATTTGGCCGCCGGTGTTGCTGTACACGCCCGTATCAAGGATCATCACGTTCACGTTTTGGCCGCTGGCAAGGACGTGATCCAGCCCGCCGTAGCCGATGTCATAAGCCCAGCCATCGCCACCGATGATCCAGACCGACTTTTTAGCCAAGTAATCCGCCACAGAGAGCAGCGTCTTAGCGGCTGGACTGCCGTCCGCCGTGAGGATCGTCTTGAGTTCAGCAATGCGCTTGTGTTGCGCGTCGAGCGCTTCGGGGGTGGATTGGTCGGCATTCAAGATTTCACCGATCAGGGCGTGGCCCTTGCCTTCGCCGTATTTGCGAAGTAGGTAATGGGCCATTTCGGTCAGCTTGTTCACGGTCAGGCGGATGCCCAGCCCGAACTCGGCGTTATCTTCGAACAGGCTGTTGGCCCATGCTGGGCCACGCCCGTCGGCGTTGGTGGTGTAGGGCGTGGTGGGCAGGTTTCCGCCGTAAATCGAAGAGC
>Ga0272446_1007055_pt1 | contig 11385 bp, 10 predicted proteins | sample YNPCB0061_FD_194587 | JGI IMG/M metagenome (GOLD analysis project Ga0272446, IMG submission 194587) | Hot spring microbial mat communities from Yellowstone National Park, WY, United States - YNP-CB-006-1 | ecosystem: Environmental > Aquatic > Thermal springs > Hot (42-90C) > Sediment | place...
CTTGTGCAGCAGGAACTCGGCAAGATAGGCGCCGTCCTGGCCGGTGATGCCGGTGATTAAGGCTCTTTTCATCTACTGCCCGTGTTCGCGTTCCTTGGCACCGTGGCGACTGTGATTGATTCGGTCGAAGTCGGCACGTTGGATGTCTGGAGCCGCACTGCGATGCCGAGCATCGCCGGTTCGTTCAGCAACAGCTTAAGCGATATGCGCCGACAAGCGCACCGAAATGGCAACGTCGGTGTTCATCGCAACCAACCTACTCTGCCTCAAACACGGCAGGGGGCCGCCTGCACAGCGCACGGGTGCGGGCTTGGCGCACGGCAATTTCGAGACATGCCTGCGCCGGCAACTATTCCACCAACTCCGAGCGGGACCCGTCCGCAGCAAGCGTCTGCCGCGATGCCGCTGCAGATTCGCTGACCGCAGCCGGTGCGGCGCGACGGCGAATACCTGACGGCCCGCCCAGCCGTCCGTTGCGGCCCAGCAGCCCGTCCATAAACCCCCGCAGCAACCAGTGCAGCCGCGCAGCCCGAGGCCGACACAGCAAGCCGAACATAGCAACCTGTGTGACAGCCCGATACACCAAATGGACGCGCCAGTTCAATGGCAAGTACGGCTTTCGAGCGAAGAGAAGCGCGTTGCGGATCAGGTAGTACTGACGTTGCGGAGAATGCACCGGAATCGTGCGGCCGAGCACGGTTAGCGTGGCATCGCCGATGGTATGGCGCATCCGTGCTTCGGGAACACCGAAAACTTTCCAGCCCCTGGCGCGGGCCCGCGCACACCACTCCATGTCCACGTAATCGATGAAAAAACCGCTGTCCAGCAAACCGACCGCTTCCACCGCATCCAGCGGAATGAGGCATCCGGAACTGATCAACAGGTCGCACTCGACGGGCCCCGCAGCCGTCACTGGGACAGGATGCATCCGAAGACGGCCCAACCGCACGAACGGGAAAACCGTCTGGCCCCGCGGATCGGAAAACGCTGCACCGACGCCAGCCACCCGTTCGCCGCTCGCCCGCAGCGCATCGAGGGTCGCAACCAGACGCGGCAGCGTATCGTCCTCCAGTCGCGTATCCTGATCGAGCAGCAGTACGTACCGATATCCCCGCTGCCGGGCGAGTCGCAGCGCGATGTTATGCGCCTCGGCGACGCCGAGGTTCATGCCCTGGCAGACGACCTCGGCGCCGACACACGCCACAGCCGCCTTCAGCCGCTCGCACGCGTCGGGCGATTCGGTGTTCTCGACGAGCAGCACGTCCGCCCGCCCCATGACCCGTAATTGCTGCGCGAGCGCAACGACTGCAGTCACGTCCGGCTGGTAGCAGACGACGACGGCGAGGATATCGGCCGCCCTGGCCTGCCGAGCACCGTCGAAAGGCACCGGAAGAGACAGGACATCAGTACGCGGATTACTGTCGCAGCTCGGGCGCATTACAAGCAAGTATGACTGGCCTTTCGAACCCGTCCATACGGAAGATTCACAGAAACGCGTCACGCGGCTTTGATCTGGATCGTTCAAGAGCCACGTCATGCCGTACTGGCGCCGCGCCCGCGGCCATAAGGGCTGCACGAACCGTACCACCTTCACGACAGCGGCTCGATAAGATCACGCAGCGCGCCTCGCCAGCCGTTGGAGAAGTGCCGGTAACGTCCACTGCGCAGCTCCGCCAGGATCAAGCCAATCCGCTCTGTCCGGCGCCGCGGCAGATTCGCCCGAACGCGCCAGTGATCGCGGCAAGTCTCGACCGTCCGCAGCTGCGCAGACGGTACGCGGGATCCAAGAGAACGCAGCCGTTCGAGCAACACGTCCAGTTTGCGGGTGCGGGCCGCGTGAAAATCGCCGCGCCCTGAAAGCGCGGCGCCGATCGTTGCCGCTGGCGTGACCGCTCGCAGGCCCGCCTGATTATCCGGATGGATCCGGTAGTCGATCAGCGGCTCGGGAATGCGTTTGATGGCGCCCAGGGCCGCCGCGATGAGCGCCAGCCACTCGTCGTGCCAGTAGTCGTCGGGAACCGGCAGCGCCCACTCCAGAAGACGGCGCCGAAATGCGACGGTGGCACCGGTCACGATGTTGCGGCGAAGCAGTACACGCAACGCCTGGCCACTGTCGTAAGACGCCAGATCACGTCTACCAACGCGCAGTGCGCGCAACAGCCTTTCTCCCGTGGGCTTACCGGCTGTGGCGATGATCCGGGCATCGGAGTGCAGCAGCACGAGTCCCGGTTCGCGTTCGAAGGCGGCGACCATTCGCTGCACCTTGTCGGCCCGCCAGACGTCGTCCTGGTCGCACAGAAAGCAGATGTCGCCCGTTGCGAGACGCATCGCACGCTCGAAGTTACGGGTGACGCCAAGTGTCGCTGCGTTGACTTGGATCTGCACGTCGCCGACAAACCCTTTGAGCAGTGCGCGAACCCGGTCGATGCAGCCGTCTGCGGATGCATCGTCGCTCACGACGATCTCGTCGATGCCTCGCGATTGGGCCAGCACGCTTGCGAGCTGTGGACCGACGAAGGCGGCGCCGTTGAACGTGCAAAGCACGGCGGACACGCGCTCAGGCATCTTGGCGAATTGCGCGGAGGATCGGCACTACAGCCGCGTGCGCACGAACAACCGCTCCGGCACGTGCATGATCAGAAGCATGATCCAGCGCCAGAACCACGGCGTATAGACGGCACCGAAGCCGTGCGCGAGTGCATGGTCGATGTCGGCTGCCACCCGCTCCGGCGTCGCCCACAGGGCGCCCTTGGGAAAGGCGGCGGTCATCGGCGTGTCGACGAACCCCGGCAGGATCGTAATCACGCGAACGCCCTTGCCTGCCAACCGGTGCCGCAGGCCACTGGCTAGGTTGCTCACCGCGGCCTTGGCGGCACCGTAGACGTAGTTGCTCGCGCGGCCCCGATCACCGGCCGGCGACGAGATCACGCCGATCGCGCCGCTGCCCTGACGCTCGAAGCGGTTGGCGAGATCCGTCAGTAGCGCCAGCACAGAGCGCGCATTGGTGTCGAACGAGGCCAGCGCCGCCGCGACGCTGGCTTGGCACTCGGCTTGGTCGGGCAGCACGCCATGCGCGAGCAGCGCGTGGTCGACACCGTCGAAGCGTTTCCATGCCGCATCCAGGCACCCCGCGTGCCGGGCAATGTCGTTGGCGTCGAGCACCCAGGTTGCGACCTCGGCGGCGCCGCGCACGCGCAGATCAGCGGCCAGCGCGTCGAGCGCGTCCGCACGGCGGGCGATCAGGCCGATGCGCGCGCCCCGCTGCGCGTAACGCCGCGCCACCGCGGTAGCGATGGCCGAGGTGGCGCCGATGATCAACAGTCGTTCGCTCATGGCTCAGAAGCTGCGGATGGTTCTACTGCTTGGCCCGCTGGCGTCGTTGCGCGGTGCTCGCTTTGGCCGGCCGAACCTGCGGCGGCTCGCCTGTCATCCAGACCCCGGCCTTCGGGCCAAAGAAGGGATCTGCCGGTGCGTGAACGCATGCAGACAGGTCTTGGCATTGCGAGGTGCGGAGATTCCTCGCCTTCTGCTCGGAATGACAAACAGGGTGAGGCTCGGAATGACAAGGAAAGGGCCGCTCGCGACGAAATTCTCACGGCTTCTCAGTGACCCAGCAGCCGGCGCGACAGCGCCGAAGATAGACCCGGATCGCGGTAGCGCAGGAACTCCTGCAGCCGCGGATAGCCGCTTTCGAGCAATTCGCGCGGCATGCAGGCGTCCTTGGCCGGATAGAGCCGCCCGCCGGCCTCGAGCACGATCGCGTTGAGCCGGTCGAAAAGCTTGAGCGTGCGCTCCCCGCCGTTGGGGAAGTCCAGCGCGAGGGTGGTGCCGGGCATCGGAAAGCTCAGCATGCCCGGCGCGGGCCGATCGCCGAAGGTCTTCAGCACCGCCAGCAACGAGCCCAGGCCAGAGGCGGAGATCTCGCGCAGCATCTGCCGCGTCGCTTCGGGCGCCGCCGCCGGCGGCACCACGCTCTGGTACTGGTAGAAGCCGCGCGGCCCGTACATGCGGTTCCACTGCAGCAAATTGTCGAGCGGAAAGAAAAACGGCAGGTAGTGCTGCTCGGCGCGGCCGCGTCTGGCTCTCTGCATTGCGTAGTAGAAGCGATTGAAGAGGCGCAACGACAGGCCGTTGACCAGCGACACGGGCGGCGTGAGCGCAAGCGTGCGCGCGCGCCGCGCCGGCGGATGATCGCGCCGCACGGCATGATTGCCCCGGAAGAACACGCCGCGGCCGGCGCCGCCGCTGACGCAGTCGATCCACGCGACCGTGTACTCGAACTGCCGCGTGGACTCGGCCGACAGCTCGAAGAACCGCTGCAGCGAGTCGAACGGAATGGTCTCCGCATCGAGCCACGGCCCCTGCACGCGCCGCAGCCGCAGGCGCGCCCGCGTGATGATGCCGGTCAAGCCCAGCCCGCCCACGGTGGCTTGGAACCAGCCCGGGTTTTCCTCGCGCGAGCAGTGCAGCACGGTGCCGTCGGTGCGCACAAGTTCGAACGCCAGCACGTGGTCGCCGAAGCTGCCCGCGACGTGGTGCGCTTTGCCGTGCACGTCGTTAGCGATCGCGCCGCCCACGGTTACGAACTGCGTGCCCGGCACCACCGGCAGGAACCAGCCGCGCGGCAGCGCCACGTCGATGATCTCCTTCAGCAGGACGCCGGCTTCGCACTCGATGATGCCGGCCTCGGCGTCGAAGGCGATGAACCTGTCCAGCCCGCGCGTCAGCCACAGCGTGCCGCCCGGATTCAGGCACACATCGCCATAGCTGCGACCGTTGCCATAGGCAATGCCCGGCAGCGTCGATGCGCGCAGCGTCTCGGCCACGCGGTGGCGGTCGTGCAGAACGACCACGCGATGACGCTCACGGGACAGCCGCCCCCACGACTGAACCGGCTGCAAAACCCCGCTCACGCCGCCGCCCACATCACCGCGACGAACATGGCGCCGGAGAGGATGCTGACCCGGTCCTTCAGCGCGAACAGCACCGGGTCGTCGTGCATCAGCCCGCGGTGCGCCTTGATCCAGATGCGCGTGATCCAGTACAGCAGGATCGGCACCGTCAGCCACATCACCTCCGGCCGGCGGTACAGCATGACGACCGTCTCGCCGTTGATGTACAGCGCCAGCACCAGCACCGCCGCAAAGCCCGCGACCACGCCCAGCGTCTGGACGAGCGGCAGGTCGTCCGTGCGGTAACCGCGCCCCTTCGCCTCGTCGCGACCCTGCGCGAGCATCACCCTCAGCTCGGAGTAGCGCTTGACGAAGGCGAGGCTCAGAAACAGGAACAGCGAGAACGCCAGCAGCCAGAACGACGCCGCCAGCCCCGCCGCCGCTCCCCCGGCGATGATGCGCAGCGTGTACAGCGCCGCCAGTGACAGCGCGTCGACGATCTCCTTGCGCTTGAGCCAGAACGTGTACGCCAGGGTCACCGCGAAGTAGACGCCTAGCCAGGCGAGAAACGCTTCTGCCACCCACCAGGCGATGGCGAACGCGACGACCAGCAGCGCCGCCGCCATCGCCACGCCCGCCAGTGGCGACAGCACGCCCGCCGCGAAAGGCCGCAGCCGCTTGCGCGGATGGTGGCGGTCGCTTTCCAGATCCATCAGGTCGTTGACGATGTAAACGGCCGAAGCGCAGAAGCCGAAGGCGAAAAAGCCCACGATCGCCCTGGTCAGCAGTGCCGGATCGAAGATCTGGTGCGCGCCCAGCAGCGGCAGGAACAGCAGCAGGTTCTTCAGCCACTGGTGCAGGCGCAGCGCCTTGATCCATGCGCGCGCCCCGCCGCGAGGGCCGGCGAACTCGCGCCCGATCTCGGTGCGGCTGGCCGCCGCGCGCCGCACGGCATCCGGCGCCGACACCAGGATCGCGCGTCGCGCACGCTCCCACACCGGCAGGTCGTCGCGCGAGTTGCCGGCGTAGTCGAAGCCGCGTTCGCCGAACTTCTCGACAAGCAGCGCCGCCTTGCGCTGCGCCGAGCGGTTGACGGCGCCGTCGCTGGCGATCACCTCGTCGAACAGGCCCAGATGCGCGGACACCGCCTGCGCCACCTTCTCATCGGCGGCAGTGGCCAGAACCACGCGTCGGCCACGCTCACGCTCCGCGGCGATCCACGCCAGTAGCTCGTCGTGGTACGGCAGGCAAACCACATCGAGTTCCACCCGCTGCGCGATCTCGCGCTTCATGCGCGCCTTGCCGCCGGCCAGCCAAAGCGGCAGGCTGAAGACGCGATGCGGGGCGGCGCGCAGCAGCAGCAGCGCGGATTCGTACAGGCTGTCTGTGCGCAGCAGCGTGCCGTCGAGGTCGATGACCAGAGGCACGCCGTCTGGGGCATCGCGGTCGCTCATGAATCAGGACTCGCTTCAGCGCTCGCCACCGCGCCGCTTCGGATAAACGTGAGCAAACACAGGATGCCAAGTAGGATAGCGAACCACAGCGTTGAGAGTCGAATCGCAATCGCCGCAGCAATCGCATCGGCAAAAGGCATGCCGGCCGCCGTCAACTCATAGACCAGCGCCCCTTCCGTAGCACCGAGACCGCCGGGGATCATGCTGGCTGCGCCAAGCAGCATCGCGCTGGCAAAAATTTCCACGCAACGCGCAAGGCCAATGCCTGCACCAAGTGCATGCACGTAGGCCGCGAACACTAGCGCTTGGATCCCGTAAGCAATCAGCGCTACCGCCGAGAATGCGATGGATGAGCGCCATGACCATAGCGACGCCCAACTCGCCACAGGCAGCAGGGCAGCCGACGCCGCTCGCCCAAACTGCGACGCCGTGTTACCGAAAAGGGCCGGCAGGCGCGCAGGGCAACCCCGTCGAACGCCCCAAGCGATCACCTGGGTCGAGACGTAAAGTCCGACGCAGATTACCCAGAGTGCTAGCCAACGCTGGCCGCCGATCATGCCTGCGGCCGCACCAAGCGCCGCCATACCGATGACATCCGCCCCACGATCAGCAAGGAAGGCGCCAAGACTCTGGGGCACGGGCACACCACGCTCAAGCAGTAGCGCGGAGCGCAGCGTCTCGCCGATCTTTGCGGGCGAAGAAGTCAACGCCAGCCCGGCCATGTAAACACGCAAGTTCAACAACCACGGCACGCGGGCGGGCAGGCGTCGGATTATCCAGTGCCAGCGCGCGAACCTCACCAGATAGGCCACCGAGGCAGCCGCAGTTCCCGCGAATGCCAGCGGCCAGCCGAGTCTGGTCAGTGCCATCCGGGTCTCCTGGGCACCGGCTACTACCACCGCCCCGAGGTACAGCGCCGCGCCGATCCCGATGAAGATCACCAGGGCACGAATCCAGTGGCCACGTAGGACGACTGGCGCGGGCATCGCTCTGCAGTCACCGGAACGTGGCGCGCTTGTGACCGATGTAGCTGGTGACTAAGGGAACCGCAACACCCACGGCATGCGCGATCGCCTCCGCGTGCGCGGTGACGCCCACCGATGGTAGTAACCAGCGCGCAAGCACCAAGCTTACCAGCAGAGTCTGTAGCACCGCGAATACGTTGACCAGCCCGAACTTCACTACCTGAGGTCGCAAGGCCTTGCCGCCGCCCTCGAACACGTACTGGCGCATCAAGACGAATGCCACCGCCATGCCGACCAGATACGCGCAGACAATCGCAACCGGATAGCTGAACCAAAGGCTGAACCCGAAGCGCGACCCGTAGTTGGCGGCCGCCGCGATGCCACCCGCAATGATGAACAGCACGAAGCGTCTGGCCTCGGTACGGCCCGCAGGACGCGCCGACGGGAGATCAGCGCCCATCAGACAACGCCATGTCAGCCAACTGCGCACCGATCCGCATGCTCTCCGAAATCGAACGATCCTCGGGGTAGTAGTGCGACGTGTCCGCCATGAAGAGGCCACGCACCGCGCTGCGCATCGGCGGCAGCGCGTCGTAAAAACCAGGAGAGCACACGGTCTGCGCGAACTCGTAGCGCGAGGCAGTACTCGCCAGCACTTCGGAGCCAGGATCGAAATCCGGCCGGATCATCTTCATGTAGCCCAGGGTTTCATCGATGAACGCCTGGAAGTCGCGCCGATACTTCGGATGCGTCTGGGGCATATAGTACGGTGCATAAAGGATGTGCGGGCTGCCCTGCTCGGTCATCGGGTTCAGATTCGTGTACTCGATCAACCCCGGAATCTCGATCCCCGGCGAATTAATGTTCATCCAGAAGTTGCGGGTGAACGGTCGCTTCAGCTTCAACAGGACGCACACCACACCGACGTTCCTGATGGCTGCTACTTTGACCTTCTCGTCGCATGGGAGATCCGGTATCACCCGTACGAGGTATGGCAGCGGAATCGTCGAGATGACCTGATCGAATTCGAGGGTCTCACCGTTGACCCGCACGCCCCTGATCCGGCCGTCATCCATCCGGACTTCCTCGACCCCTGCCCGAAGCTCGATGCGGCCGCCAAGCGCCCCTAGCCGCTCCGCCACCGCATCGAGCAAAACCTCGGAACCGCCGGCCAGATACCCGAGCTCCTCGCGAAAGACACTCTTGCGCGAGAGTGCAACCCGCTTGATTCGCGTGCCCAGCCATGCCGCGGAGAGCTGATCCTGATACTCGTAAAACTTGTAGTGAAACAGGCTTCGCCACAGTACATCGTAAGCGCGCTCGCCGATCGACTGTTTCAGCCATTGCGTCGATGTGAACGCGTCGTAGGGGCGCCAGTCTTGGACGCCCTTGGCGCGCATCACGTGAAGCCCGTACCGCAACTTGTCCACCAGCGACAGGCCGGGGAAAGCGAGCAGCGCGAACGGGTGGCCCCAATCGTGCAGCTTGCCGTTGAAGTAGAAGCCCATCCTGGTTTCAGTCCAGCGCAGCGTGTGCTCTAGTCCCAACTCCTTCAGATAGGCGAACGTCGTCTGATCCGGCTTGCAGATGAAGTGGTAGTAGCGCTCGATGCGCGTGCCTGCGAAGTCGACGAATGCCGACATGCCCCCGATGCGGTCGTCGCGCTCGAACACGGTAACTTGCGCATTCGCCTTGGCCAGCTCATAGGCGGCGGCCAAGCCCATCGGGCCAGCGCCGATTACCGCGACACGCTTGCCGGCGCTGCGCGCGTTCATGACCGCCTGCGAGCCGCCGCCCGCGACACACCGATCGCCCAGCGACGCTCAGTCGGTCCGCTGCACAACATGCTTCGAGTACACCGGGTGACAAAAGGTCTCGCGGATCCCCACGGCAAACGGCGTAGGCTTGAAGCCGAAGGTCTGCTCAATGTCAACCCCCTTGAACTCGTCTCCGGCGGTGAGCGCCTTCAACTGGCTAGAGGTAAAAGGCGGCCGGTCGCTGAACAGTGCATACAGGCGCAACAGACCGTCGAACAGCCAGTAAGGGATACGGACGATCGGCGTCCGCAGTCCTTTGACGTCCCGGATCGCGCGGATGATATCGATGTAGTCGATGCGCTCGTTGCCCACGATGTCGTAGATCTTGCCCACCGGCCGGTTCTCGATGCACCAGAGGATCACGCGGCAAAAGTCCCGCTCGTACAACGGCTGCCGCATGTACCGCCCATGGCCGGGAATCGGAAAGACCGGCGTCCGCTCCATAAACCGCGCCAGCCAGCCGAAGTGCTTTGGATCAAACCAGCCGTACATCAATGTAGGCCGTAGCACACAGCCGGGCAGCCCGCTGTCCAGGAACATTCTCTCCTGGGCTCTCTTGGTTTTGGTGTAGGCGTCGTCAGCGACCGAGTTGACCACTGAACTGCTGACATGAACAGTGAATGGCACCTTCGCGCGCGCGATCGCCTTAAACACGAGATCCGAAGCCACGAGGTTGTTGCGCTCGAACGGCGCAGAGGTCTTGCCGGTGATCTGGGCGTGCAGGACCACCGCGGTGTCGGTGCCCTCGAACTCGCGCTCCCAAGCGCCGGGTTCCGCTAGGTCCGTCTCCACGACACGGATGCCCGGGTTCAACTGCGCCAGGAGCCGCAGGTTGCCAGACTGCTTGTCAATGGCAACGACGTTCCGGTAGCCCGTCTCCTGCATCAAAAGCAACAAATTCTGGCCCACAAGCCCGGCGGCGCCAGTCACCGCAACCTTGCCCTCCTTCATAGAGAACGACTCTCTCCCGAATCAGTTCGGGGCGCCATCGCGCCGGAGCCGGTAGCAACGGCTCGCCGCACACGCCGCAACCCGAACGTTGAGGCGCGCAGCGTTCGCATGTGCCACGTCTTGGAACTCCAGAGACAGTTCGAACCCCGAGAATCGAAGGTCGGGTTGGTTCATCGCCCGCGCCACGTCCGATCTTTCGCGAATGGAGTAGACATGAGCAACGACTGGCGGCACACCGAAGACATGCAACGTGATTCCCTGCTCCGCCAGCGGGATCGCATGCCAGCCGACCAATACAAGCCGGTTCCCGATGATGGGTGCGCCGTCGATGTGTCCCCCGTCAGAAATTGCGCCCTTCGGCGGACCCTCGAACCGCACCTCCGGCTGGGCGGCAATGCTCACGCTGCGCGGCAGCGAATAGAGGCCAGCACGCGAGGATCTGGTCAAGAGGTCGGCGATTCGCGGAAGATGATCGGCTGGGGCGAAGAGGTTCGAGTACGTCTCAAGCCCTCGCGTCGTCTCCAGAACGCGGAGTTGAGAGTTGACTTTGCCGATACGTTCCAACAGTTCACGCCCGCCGAAAAGCGTCCCGTAAACAAAATAGACGACAGCCGCTGCGACGAAGAGGGCAATCGCGCTGGTGCTGTTGGGTCTATTAAGCAACAACATCAAAAAGGAGGCCAACAAAAAGACGGCAGCATAGAGCGCGTAACGTGACGAACCAGCCGTTGCCAGTGGCAGGTCGCTTCGGCCCATCGAAATCAAAACGACCGAACCCAATCCGAACAAGGCGAGCCCGAAAAGCGCTAGGTTCTGCGTAACGTTTCGCCGAACGGAAGCCGGGAAGATGAACATGGTGACTCCAGCGATCAGATAGCCGGTGCCGCCGCTGAATCCGTGGCCGAGAATCCGCATCGTGTAGTGCGCTGCGGCGAATAGACGCTCGGCATCGAACGATCTTTCCTTTTCGATCGCGGTAGGCGGCCAGGCCGCGAACATTACGGCGGCTAGTGCGGTGCCCATCGTGAGCCATACGACCAATGTTTTCCTATAGCCATCTTGCTGGCCGAAGACCAGCATGGCCGCTCCGATAGGCCATACGAGTAAACCGTTGCTTTGACTTAAACTTGAGGCAACGGCGGCGAGTATGGAAAGGACGAAACGGACGTCACGCGGGCTGCTCGTCTCCTCGATGAGCCATAAGGCTGCAAAGGCGAACGCGAGACACGGCAAGGCCGAGGCAGCGGTTGTTGCCCAGTAAGTCGTCTCCCAATGCCGTGGGGAAAAGAGCATCAATGCGACGGCG
>Ga0272446_1007056_pt1 | contig 11384 bp, 11 predicted proteins | sample YNPCB0061_FD_194587 | JGI IMG/M metagenome (GOLD analysis project Ga0272446, IMG submission 194587) | Hot spring microbial mat communities from Yellowstone National Park, WY, United States - YNP-CB-006-1 | ecosystem: Environmental > Aquatic > Thermal springs > Hot (42-90C) > Sediment | place...
ACGCACATGCAAATAAAATAACGCCCTTTTTTCTTTTTTACCAAATCATATACAACTTTTAGCAGAATTAAGAAAAACTATAAAAATAATTACTTGATTATCAATATCATATAAACATCATACAATCAATCTATACCACAACCAACACTTCTTTTTTACTTGTGTAGCGTAAGCGTTTAACATCAGTGATAGAGGTTTTTGTGCAATTTCAGCATTTTATTTCATCTCTTTACGCAGTGTTTCTATCTGTTCAATGCTTAAACCCGTCAGTTTCGTAATAAGTTCGTTTTCAAGGTTTTCCGAAATCGCATTTTTTGCAATTTCAATTTTTTTATTCAGTTCTGCTTGCTCGGTGGCTTCTTGTACGGCTTTTTCTACGGCTTCCTGTACGGCTTTTTCTACGGCTTCCTGCACAACTTTTTCTACGGCTTCCTGCACAGCTTTTTCTACGGCTTCCTGTATGCCTTTCTCAATACCTTCCTGTATGCGTGAAATTTCATCAAGATAGCGTTTTTGTTGCGCTTCGTAATAATCTCGTTCTTTTTTATCCAAATACATAATTTCTAACCGCTCATTTGCCTTTCGGATAGATTCTATCTCGGCTAATTCTTTCGGTAGGGTGTTTTTGGAATACAAATCGGCACGGTTTAAGAATTTTATCCAACGGTCTAATACCGTTTTGACGACTTTATGCCTGTTTTCAAACTTTTCTAATTCTACAAAGTATAAATCCAAATAGTCCAAATCTGTGTGGGTTTCGTTGGTTTCACGGTCTTTGAGCATAAAACAACGGTGATACCTGTCATCTTTGAAAAATTCAAAATCCATCAGGCTGATGACAATACATTTATTCAAATCTGTGTAGGATTTGCCTTTTTTCAACTTAGCTTCAATTTCTTCGTCTGTAAGGTAATCCAACTGCGAACCAAAGATTTTTGCCCAATAATATAAAGTACGTTTGCCGTAAAAAGTCGTGCCTTTAAGCTGCATTTCAATGTCATACAAATTACCAAATTCATCTTCCGCTTTGATGTCCAAAATAGAGAGTTTGCCTTCTGCATAATCCGAAACATTGTAAGGGTTTTTTAAGGTAATATGGGCAATTTGTTGGTTTTCGGGCAAAATCGCATTGATTAAAGACATAAGAATATCTTTATTCTCTTCAGAACCAAACAGTTTTTTGAATACCAAATCTATTTTCGGATTGACTTTACTCATGCTTTGTACCTTATTTTATGCAAAAATACAAATTTGCAGGCAAAGCCCATAAACGGTATGCATTATTACAAGTTGAGAAACCTGATAAATTGCTCATAGTTTTCTTCCAAATTTTGCCATTCCAATTCCTGATGATAGGCATTTATAACTTCATAATTGAAGCGTTCGAAAGTCGCTATAATGTGCGTCAGGTCTTCGCGGTTAATGCGTAAAGTAACTTCATAATATCCTTCGTTGGGTATAGCTAAAAGAGCTAAAATTTTTGCATCATTACTTTCTACCAAACGGGCTATTTGCCCTACATCATATTGTGCAAAAGGAACTTTAAGAATAACCAAACCACCGAGTTCAGATAAAGACAGAGCGCGATAAATATAACTCATCACATCATCATGCGTAATGCAACCTAAATATTCCCCTTCTATGCTTAAAACAGGCAAACAGGTAAGCTGGTGCTGTTCTAACAGCCGTATAGCTTCCAAGATATGCTGATGCTCATATACAAAAGCATTGTTAAGTTTGAGTGTATATTCAGATAGTGTTTTTTCCGTATCCTCATTCAATATATCTTCCTCACTAAGTGTACCTATCCATTTATTGTTTTCCAGCACAGGAAGATGATTTACTCTGTATTCCTGTAACCAGACCAAAGCCTGATTACCTGTATCAGAGAGTTCTAAACAAGGCAAGCGCTGCGAAGTAATACTTAATACATTTTCCATAATTGAACAAAGGATATGCAATTATAACACCATTCGTAGTATTTTTGTTTGGAAAAATGGGTAAAAGTCTGTTTTGATTTATTTAAAGTCAAGATTTACAGTAACTTTTTCACAATATCGGCAATGGTTACTCCGTCTGCTTCTGCGGTAAAGTTCAAAATTACTCTGTGTCGCAAAATAGGGTGTGCTACGGCTTGTACATCTTCAATATCAGGGGAGTATTTGCCATTGATAAGGGCATTCGCTTTTGCACCAATAATCAGATATTGGGACGCTCTGGGTCCTGCACCCCAGGAAACATATTTTTTTACAAAATCAGGGGCGATTCCTGAATTTAAACGGGTTTTATGAACTAATTTTACGGCATATTCTATCACATTATCCGCCACAGGAACTTCCCGAACCAAGCGTTGGAAATATAAAATCTCTTCTTTGCTCAGTATTTTTTGAATGTTGATTTTTTGAGGTGTAGTAGTCGTTTTTACAATTTGCACCTCTTCCTGATATGAAGGATAATCTACCCATACGTTAAACATAAAACGGTCTAACTGCGCTTCGGGCAATGGATATGTACCTTCTTGTTCGATAGGATTTTGGGTAGCCAACACGAAAAAAGGTGTATCCAAATGGTATTTTTTACCTGCATTGGTAACAGAAAATTCCTGCATGGCTTCCAACAAAGCGGCTTGGGTTTTGGGAGGGGTACGGTTAATTTCATCTGCAAGAACAATATTGGCAAATACAGGTCCTTGAATAAATTTGAACTGCTTTCCGCGATCAGAGTCTTCCAGAATTTCGCTTCCTGTAATATCAGAAGGCATTAAATCTGGGGTAAACTGAATACGGTTAAAACTTAACCCCAATGCATCTGAAAGGGTGCGCACCAAAAGCGTTTTTGCCAGTCCAGGTACACCAACCAATAAACAATGTCCCTGACTGAAAATACACGTTAAAAGTTGTTGGACAATGGTTTCCTGTCCTACTATTTGTTTGGCTATTTCTTGGGTTAATGCGGTATATTTTTGCCCTAATGCCTGTGCGGCTTCTACGGCATCTTTGTATATTACTTTTTCCATATTTCTAATTCTTGACAGTTAAAAGATTTATCACGAATTTCTACATAAACTTTTTTGCAGTTCTCTTTTAACCATTCCTGATAAATCTGGTTGCGTTTTTCTGATAATGCGGCACTTTGTATGCGTTCATAATCATCATTGAGATTGGCAATGTGTGAAGGAATACGTTTTTCCAATATCAGAATGCGGTAGCCTTTTTTCCCGTCATAATGTGTGTAAGGGAACGGGGTTGTAACCTCTCCCTGTTTCAAATCCTGTATTTTGAAGTATACTTCACTTTCAAGCATTTTTGCGGGAATGCGGTTTCTGCCTGTCTGGGGATTGGTAATAAAACCCCCTGTTTCTACAGTTTGTTTATCTTCTGAAAACTCTTTTATAGCTTTAAGAACGGGTATTCTTTTATCCATCAACAGTTTGCGTATGCTATCTAGGCGAGCAATAGCCTGCCCGTCATCATTGGAAGTAGTTTTAGGTTTGATGAGGATATGACGGGTATGTATCTGCTCTCCTTTTTGTTCCAAGGTTTGGATAATATGCCAGCCGTACATACTTTCTACGGGTTCAGAAGTTTTACCAATGGGTAACGTAAACGCTGCCGCTTCGTATTCAGGCACAAGTTCGCCGCGTTTTGTCCAGCCAATATCTCCGCCGTTTGCGGCACTACCTGTATCATCAGAAGTATCACGGGCAACTTTTTCAAAATCTAATTCTCCTTTTGCAATAGCATCTCGCAGTCTTTTGGCTAACTGATATGCAACATTTACCTGATTTTTACTCATGGTAGGGAAAACAACTATCTGGCGAATTTCTAATTCTTCTTCGTACACAGGTAAAGAGTCTTTTGGAATTTTGTTGTAAAATTCTTTTACTTCTTTGGGCGTAATTTGAACATTCCCCGTAACCTTACCCTGCATGGTTTGTACTATAAGTAATTCCTTGATTTGAGAACGCATGTCTATTTTGAATTGGGAAAGCGGTTTTCCATATAATTCTTCCAATTTTTCTTTGCTTCCCAAACGTTCTATGAACATGTTTATCCTTTTGGCGAGTTCTCTTTCTACACGGTCATCAGGTACAGTAACGCTGTCTATACGTGCGCGGGAAAGAAGAAGTTTGCTGGCGAGAAGTCCTCCGAGTAATTCGCATTTGAGCGAACCGTTATCCTTTTCACCACTCATAATAATTTCATTGTATTCCCGCTCAATATCAGAACGGAGAATGATATTATCGCCCACAATAGCTACAATTTCATCTAATACTATACCTTTGCTTTCTGATACATTTTCTTGTGCAAAACCTGCAAAAACACGAAAAATCAAAAATAACGCAACTATTCTTGCAAACATGGTTGCGAAAATAGTAAAAATATATGGTTTAACATTCTTTTTTTGGACGGGTTTAGTTTATCATTTCTGTTTTATTACCCTTATTTTACCCCCTGTATTTGGACAGTTTTTGGCTGTCCAAGTGCCTATAAGTTCTAATTTTGAGGTTTTATCGTTAATCGTACAAATTAAAGGCATTTCCTTAAAGCAAAATACCCAATCTTTGGTTTTTTTTACCACTTCATACTCTTTGAGTCGCAAGGTTTGCGTATTGATTTCATATTTCCCCTCAAAGTTATAGACAACAAGAATTTGAGTGCTGTCTTCAATAGAATAAAAAGTACTTTGTCCTTTAACGGTTTGGTCTTTATTGGCTTTGATTTTGAACATGGTTTTGTAAAAAACCTCATTACCGCCCATGTCTTGGGATGTCCAACCCTGATATGTACCTGATATTTTTTTGAGAGGAATAGATGTATAGTTTTGAGCAAAGGCGTAGAGGTTCATAAAGATAATCCAGCTTGATAAAACGAGAAGTGTTTTCATAATGCAAAAATACATTGATTTATCCACTTGAAAATCGGTATAAGTACGGAGAAATACCTTATTTTTTGATTTTTTGGGCGTTCCTGCTGCGCAGTCGGCGTGCTACGGGCTACGCTATCGCTTCGGTGCTGGACGCACCATGCTGACGCATGCCCTCCGCATGCCTAACGCGGGTACGTAGCGTGTATGTACGCGCGTATCCGCGTGAGGGATAGCAGCGAAAAGCCCGCAATGAGCATAGCGAATGAAGTACAGGCGTGGCATGCCACGTCTCTACCAGCGTATAGCCCGACCCCGAAGCGATAGCGAAGGGGACACGCCCATACTATCATATATTTTATTGATACATTGTATATGGCACTATATCCTGCTGACTGACTTTACCCGCTTTCCATAAATGTAATCCTGCAATAGCAATCATAGCGGCGTTGTCAGTGCAGTATTCAAAAGCAGGAATGTATGCAGGAATATTGAAATGGTTGCCAAGCTCAATAAGTTGTGTCCGAATGTAGGAATTTGCGGCTACACCACCCGCTAAGGTAATAGCCTTAGGTTTGTATTTTTGAATGGCTAAGCTGAATTTATTCAATAAGGCTTTGCTGATAGCGTGTTGGTAAGAAGCACAAATATCCGCAAGATTTGTTTGAATATATTCAGGAGTTTGTTTTTGTAAAAAGTACAAAAGTGCTGTTTTTAATCCTGAAAAACTGTAATTTAAATCTGGTACATTAGAAACAGGAAAATCAAACCTTTCAGGATTGCCTTGTTGTGCGTATTTATCTATAATATGACCCCCGGGATACGGAAAACCCAACATTTTTGCTCCTTTATCAAAGGCTTCTCCTGCGGCGTCATCTATGGTGCGACCTATAATTTCCATATCCAAAGGGCTTTTTACCCACATAATTTGAGTATGTCCGCCTGAAACCAATAAACACAAAAACGGAAATTCTATATCAGGGTTATCTATCAAATGAGCGAGTACGTGTGCCTGTATGTGATTTACACCAATAAGCGGGATATTTTTTGCCAAAGCAAATCCTTTGGCAAAATGAAGCCCTACCAATAATGCACCTATCAATCCTGGACCTTGCGTAACAGCAATGGCTTTAACCTCATTTTTAGTGATATTCGCTTTTTCCAAAGCATGTTTAACCACTGTGATAATCGTTTGCTGGTGCGCGCGCGAAGCCAGTTCAGGAATTACACCTCCGTATTGGGCGTGTATGGCTTGTGTACGCAATACATTGGAAAGGATTTTACCTTGATTATCACAAACTGCGGCTGCGGTTTCATCACAGGAAGACTCTATGGCTAATAACATCTGTCAAAAATGCGTGTTGAGGGGTTTTATTTCTGTTTTTTTTCAAGTTCATTTAATTTTTCCTGTATTTCCTGCACTTTTTCAGGTTCTTCTTTGAGCAAATATGAATGTAACAGATTTTCATAGATTTTGTATTCCAATTCTGTTTTGTTGCTTACTCCAAAACGCTCAAAAGAAACTTTACTCAATATTTCCATACGTTCAATGGCTTTTTCTATGGGTTCAATTTGATTAGATAAAGCTCCTAATTTATTCAAAATGGAGGCTTGTAAAATATATGCCATAAAAAACTCATCATTCAGTTTTATAATTTGTTCTAAACAAGCGAGAGCTTCGTACAACTTATTCATATTTGCCAAAGCAACGGCTTTGTTGTAATACAAACTTTCTACCTTGTTTTCAATAGCAATAGCTTTGTCAAAACATTCTATAGCTTGTGCGTAATTTTCACGATTAGAGTATTGTAAACCTAATTTTTCCCATAAAATATAAGATTGCGGTGCTTTTTTAATGCCTTCTTCAAGGGTCTTCAAAGCGGCGTCATTTTTTCCTAGTCCCTCCAAAGCGCTGGCAAGAATATCATATCCGCCTGAAAATTCAGGATACTGGCTGATAATTCTTTTACCGTATTTTACGGCACGCTCATACAAGCCATTTTCCAAGGTTGCCAATCCTGTGTGGAACCAGTACTCCAAACGTTTTTTCTTGATATATCCTATCATAATACAAGTGAACTGCGAAATGAGTTTGCAAGTTTAATATTTATTCCTGTATTTTTGCTCTATGCTTATTCGGATTGTAGTCATGACTTTTGAAGAAGACAAAGTAAACGACTTTTTAACTTTATTTGAACAATGTGCTAAACAAATCAGAAATCAGGCGGGGTGTACAAAATTGGAATTGCATAAAGATATTCATTTGCCTAACCGTTTTTACACGTACAGCGTTTGGAATACAGAACAAGATTTGGAAAATTACCGTAACAGTATACTTTTTAACACCGTCTGGAAACAAACCAAGGCTATGTTCAAGGAAAAACCGCATGCTTATTCACTTATCTTGCATCAAGAGATTTTTTAGCCAAATACAAAACTTGATTTTCAATCTTTTTGGGTACGCAGTGCCTCTATTTGTTCAAGGGTTAGTCCTGTTCCCTCAGCAATTGTTTTATTATCTAGCCCTAAAATAATAAGTTTTTTCGCAATTTCAATATTTCTTTCCCACCGAGCTTTGTTTTCTGCTTCTTTGATTTTTTGTTCTGTTTCAATTTTCAAAGTATAGGCTTCACTCGCTTTGTAATGCAGATAATCCATGTAACGGTTATAACTGTATTGCTGTTCTTTATCTAATCGCATAATGTCTAAGGCTTCCTTTGCTTCCGATAAACCTTTTGCCCTAAACTCATCTTTTACTTCACTGTTTTTGAGAAAATAAATCCACTCGTCAAGTGTATCTTTTGCAACATCATTAAACTGATTAACCTTGATAAGATAGTATTCAGGAAAAATATCCGATACATTTTGTTTGACAAAGGTTTCTTTTTGTTTGGCAGAGAGTTGCAATACGTCTTTTTCATGCAAACCTTCAAAATTAGTTGTACCTTTATATATGTAATCTTTACCTTGTCCCAAGTCAAAATAAACAATGTTAATGGAAATTACTTTTTTGATTTCGGAATAGGGTTGACCCAAAGCAAGGTTCTCCGTCATGACCTTGGAAGTGCCATATATCATACGATGAAAGTAGTCTATTTCGTAGGTGTTTTGAATTTCAATAATGACAAATTCATTTTTTGAGTTTTGCGTGAGAATATCCACACGATTAAATTTATCCTCATCATACTGCTGATTGCCTTCACTTTCCAAAATCTTCTCAATTTTAATGTCCTCAAACAAGAGTTCAGATAAAAACCCTTCCAAGACTACAAAATTCGCTTTATTACGAAGTAATCTCTTTATTGCCCAATCAAAACGAATAAGTTTTTTGGTCATAATTGTATTTCTTTACGTAATGCTTCTATTTGTTCAAGGGTTAAACCTGTAATTTTAGCTATAAATTCATTGTTAGCACCTTCTATAATGGCATTTTTTGCAATCTCAATTCTTATTTTTTGCTCTTCTTCTATCTTTAACGAAAGGGCTTCGCTGGCTTTGTAATGCAGATAATCCATGTAACGGTTATAACTGTATTGCTGTTCTTTATCTAATCGCATAATGTCTAAGGCTTCCTTCGCTTCCGATAAACCTTTTGCCCTAAACTCATCTTTTACTTCACTGTTTTTGAGAAAATAAATCCACTCGTCAAGTGTATCTTTTGCAACATCATTAAACTGATTAACCTTGATAAGATAGTATTCAGGAAAAATATCCGATACATTTTGTTTGACAAAGGTTTCTTTTTGTTTGGCAGAGAGTTGCAATACGTCTTTTTCATGCAAACCTTCAAAATTAGTTGTACCTTTATATATGTAATCTTTACCTTGTCCCAAGTCAAAATAAACAATGTTAATGGAAATTACTTTTTTGATTTCGGAATAGGGTTGCCCCAAAGTAAGGTTCTCCGTCATGACCTTGGAAGTGCCATATATCATACGATGAAAGTAGTCTATTTCGTAGGTGTTTTGAATTTCAATAATGACAAATTCATTTTTTGAGTTTTGCGTAAGAATATCTACACGGTTAAATTTATCCTCATCATATTGCTGATTGCCTTCACTTTCCAAAATCTTTTCAATTTTGATGTCCTCAAACAAAAGTTCGGATAAAAAGCCTTCCAAGACTACAAAATTCGCTTTATTACGAAGTAATCTCTTTATTGCCCAATCAAAACGAATCAGTTTTTTGGTCATTGTGTTGCAAAAATACGGAAAATAATGCTTCATCTTGAAGGATAACCCCTGTTTGTGTGAAGGACAGAAGTGAAAAACCCACAATTAAGTGTAGCAAAAACATCAGCACCTGATTTAAATCGTATGCTTTTGAAGCGGACAGCCAGACCTGAACGCAGTAATGTTAAGTTCTTTTTTGAAGTATGTTTTTTCAAAATCAGAACAACATACCGAGTAGGGTGCTGCGCAGAATGTTCAATAAATTCACTAAATAAAACATCAATAATCAAGTTTTATTTGCTAAAAAAACCGCAAATATACAAATTTATGTAGAATTAAACATCACTGGACCTGAACGTAGGAAGAACACCCCCTAATGAGCAAAATATTATTACTTTTGTACATGCACTTAACTTGTTTTACTTTTACACAACTCGCCCAACTATTAGATAAAAACTGGCAAGGAAAATCAGTTTTGCAGTACTTTTCTCAGGAAAAAGACGAATTAGTTTTAGAAATATGGCAAGGTTTATTTCTTGTGATACATTGCCAAAGTCAGTTTCCGTATCTATTGCCTACACAGCAGTATGCAAAATCGCATACAAATAGCGTTATTTTATGGGAAGAAATACAAGGATTAACCGTCAAAAATGTTTCTGTTATACCCAATGACCGCAGTATGCTCATTCATTTGGATAAAGAGTATGTTATTTTGGTTAAAATGCACGGCAATCAGTCTAATGTAATTTTATATCAAGAAAACAAGGTAAAACACGTTTTTAGACAAAATCTTGTTGCAGATATAGCCTTGAATTATAAACATTTAGCTAAAAATATTCCTCTTAATCCTGATGAGCTATACAGTGCTTTGAACGCAAAACCTTACCCGTGTTATGTTTCAGCTATCAAACAGATTTTACCCGTTTTTTCTAAAAACATGCTTTTGTATCTTGCAGAAACCGTACAGAATAAAGGAAACAAAGAAGAAGTGTTTGTCCGAGCAAAAATGATGTTAAACACTTTGCAAAATCCTGTATGTTATTATGTGATTGAACAAGAAAAACAGGTTTTTTTTAGTTTTTTTGAACCTTGGAAGGATAGTCAGAAAATCCTTTTTCAGGATACAGATTTGATAAAAGTACTGCAACGGTTTGTAAGCACTCACTTTCAGAAAAATGACTTGTATAAACAAAAAGAAATGGTTGTAAAGCATTTTGAAAAGGAAAAAAAAATGATAACGGCTAAAATCAAAGAATTTGAGCAACTGCTCTCACAAACGGGTAATCCTTTTCAGCAAAAGGCAGATGTGATTATGGCAAATCTGAATCAAATACCCAAAGAGATAAATAGCATAGAATTATACAACTTCTATACAGATACAATGACAGCCATTACTTTGGACACAAAACTTACCCCTCAACAAAATGCCGAAAAATACTACAAAAAAGCTAAACGCTTGGAAATCCTTAAACGGGAAGCCAAAAATGAAATTCCCGTACTTAAGCAAAAATTGGAGTTGGCAGTACAAAACCTGATTACTATTGGTCAAATTGAAGACCTTAAAACATGGAATAAACACGCTTTTATATGGAAAGATATACTTAAAGACAAAGCAAAAAGCGAGGATTTGAGTTTGTTCAGAAAATTTGAAGTACAGGGTTTTGTGATATTAGTATCCAAAGATGCAGAAAATGCCGACCTCCTGACTTTAAAGTATGCCCACAAAAACGACATTTGGTTACATGCCAAAGATGTACAAGGCGCACACGTAGTTATCAAAAAAGCAGGCAATAAGGTTGTTTCCAACGCTGTAATAGAAATCGCAGCGAGTATAGCCGCCTATTATTCCAAAGCCAAAGGAGAGCAGTTAGCAAAAGTGATTGTAACCGAAAAAAAATTTGTCATCAAGCCTAAGGGCTACGATTTTGGCAAGGTAAAGGTCTTAAAAGAAACGGTTATTCTGGCAGAACCTAAACTACCTTAAAAAACCTAATTATTCAGATTATTTTTGATTTTTTTTGGCGTGTCCCCTGCGCTTGCGCTTCGGGGTCGGGCTATGCGCTGGTAGAGACGTGGCATGCCACGCCTGTACTTCATTCGCTTCGCTCACTGCGGGCTTTCCGCTGCTATCCCTCACGCGGATATGTGCGGTGCTGTCCAAAAAGCTTTGAAATTATTTTTTGATATTTAAGTAAAATATATTTAATTTTGCAGTAACAAATAATAATTTAACTGTATGCCTAAAGTAACTTTTAAGGAGCAACCGTTATACGCCCCTGAGTTATTTCCTGTCAATATATTTGATAAAATACCTGCCCAGCACCCTGTGCGTTTGGTAGAAAAAGT
>Ga0272446_1007057_pt1 | contig 11383 bp, 13 predicted proteins | sample YNPCB0061_FD_194587 | JGI IMG/M metagenome (GOLD analysis project Ga0272446, IMG submission 194587) | Hot spring microbial mat communities from Yellowstone National Park, WY, United States - YNP-CB-006-1 | ecosystem: Environmental > Aquatic > Thermal springs > Hot (42-90C) > Sediment | place...
TCCTTATGCACACGACTGAAGGCCGTCTCCAACTCTCTGGCGATGTCTCCTGCGTCACGCATCTGCGTTCTCATCAAGCACCATGAAGCCTGCCTTGTCGCCATCGCAGTTGGGGCACGTCCAGTGATCGGGGAGCTTCGAAAAAGGTGTCCCGGGCGGAATTTGCCAATAGTCGTCCCCTGCACTTGGATCGTAGACGTACCAGCAGATCTTGCACTCGAGCCGCGTCAGGTCCGTGATCTTGGCATTGTCGCCGCCGTAGGAGCCCGCAAAAAAGCTGTCGCTCACCGATAGACCTCCAGAATCTCTCCGAGCCGCTGGGCGCTATCCTTGAGATCTTCGCTGGCTGCGCAGGCGACATTCGGCACATCGACCACTTCAATCGTATTGAGCACGATCGCATCGCGTGAATTGAAGTAACGCACCCACCAGACATTGCGGATCGACGTCGAAGTGATGCGGCAATTGCCGTAACCGCGCGAAAGAATGGTCACCGCGCCGGGACCAAGTTGCTCTTCGAGAAAGGTGAGATCTTCGTCGGTCTGCGGCAGAAGCGTCAGATTGACGACATGGGCCGGGGAACCCGGTTTGAATTTCACTACCTTGTCGTCGATCTCCGTAATCAGCGCGGGGGCGTTCAATACACCTTGGGGCAGAGGACCCCTTTGCGAACGCACTTGCTCAAGCGTTCCAGCCGCCGCAATGTCGAGCACGTGGCCGGGAAAGGCGCCAACCTCTATGAGATCGCGCCGTAAGATCCCGTCGGCATCCGTTTCGTGCACTCTCCAAATGCCGGCCAGCACCGACTCCTGCACTTGCATCGCACCACCTGCAACGATGGAGACCTCCCCTTCCCCCAATGCCTGATCGATGAAGGCGCGATCCGAAGCTTTAAGACCGGTGATATCAAATGTGGCTGACGGCAGACCCGGATCATAGTTCTCTGCCGCGTCTCTGATGGATTTGAGAACCTCGAGGGCCGCCGCGATATCGTTGACCTCATCGGGCTCCGGAAGCGATGGCGCAGAATACGTGCGCATCGTTTTCGGCATTTCCATGTACTGCAGGTCGGCGCCGTCCTCCCCGATTGGCTGCGTACCGGGGCCGACCAACGGAAGGATGCCGCTCATTGAAGCTCTCCTTGGGTGGAATGATCTTCGCCGCGGGGGAGGCCATTGGAATAGCAGGCCTCGGGGAACTGGAACGGCGGCGGATCGCTCACGTCCCGTTTGAGAATTGCCGGAATTTCCGACATGTAATCAGACCAATCGAGCACGCGGGTCAGAGCACCGAGATATCCGCCGCGCCGCATAAACACCAACGCGGGGAATGCATTGAAACGAAAGCGGCGCTGGAGCAGGCGTTCGTCGCTCTTCTTGACGAGAGCAGGCGCCAACCTGCCGTTAAAGCATTTCACGATTTCGGGCAGTATGACCGCAACATCATTGCTTTCGACAAGGCGTTCGGCATCTCCTGGAAAAAACAGAACAGTATGCTCGTTGCGCGCAAGAAAGGCGTCGATATTCTCCGCATCAACAATTTCAGCCCCGTGACGGCTGACGAGAGCTTCGATCAAGGGCGTCGTCATGGTTGCTTCCTCGCGCTGGTCGGTGGGTCTCAGGATGCCTTCAGATGTTCGGGAAGTTCCGGCTCGCGGTTCGCGAGGTCGGGAAACAGATGGTCGATGTCGGCAGGCTCCACTGAGCCAGCCATCGCCAGATCAAGTGCATCGAGCGCTTGCGCGACCAGCCGAGCTTGCTCGGCACTTACGACCTCGCGCGCGGTATCGAGGAAAACGAGCACGTACGTTCCGGTTGGTTGATCGCCAACGAGGCGCATGTCGATCGTCCGGCGATCGCCTCGGCTCTCGCAGATGGCGAAGCCCTTGCCTTCTTCGACCACGCACATCGGAACCCCTATACACATATCAGCCGCACTCCTCTTCGGGGCAGGCCGAAACCGGGGGACCGGCGAACACGAAGCGAGCATCGCCCTTGCGATAGGCCCGCATTTCGCTCGGCCGCTCGCGCTCATAGGGGACGAGTGCGATTTCAGGCGAGGATAACGTCACCGTTTCAGGCAGCGGCTCGGGGCGCAATTTCGCGTGGATGCCGAAGCGCTCCAAATACTCAATGGCATGGAAAATCGCCGGCCCGATCTGCGCTTTCACGGGTTCGCGCAGCGAACCGCCGAAATCCTCCAGCTCCGCGGGCTGTACGCCGATGAGAAGCAGCCGCCTGGGCAAGTCACCGAAAAGGTCTGCGGTTGCGAGCACCTCCTGGAATCCGGTTTGGTGCAAGCTCATCTTCTTGGCGCCGAGGAATTTGGGGACCTCATCACCTTCGACGATTTTTAGCGATCCTGGCGGAAGGCCATAATCCACCGCATCGAAGACAATAAGGATGTCGGCGTTGCGCACGTGCTCGATCAGATAGAGGCCCTGCGTGCCGCCATCCATCAGCGTGACATTGGGTGGAAACTCGTGCGCGCGATTGAGTGCCTCGACGGCACGCACGCCGAACCCTTCATCCGCCCACAACAGATTTCCGATCCCTAGGATCAGGACCTTTGGCACTTCCCCCATCGCACACCCTCTTTCCTTCTTAGAGTTGGCGAGTGTTGCGTTTTGACGCGCCTAGCAACGATCGGGCCAACCGATCGGGATCAAGAAAAGCGCGGCAATTGGTTTCTCAAGCCTTGGGCGACTGGAAGGATTGATTCCAAATTTTTCTATAAGTGGAAAGTTATTTTTCAGAATTGAGCCATTGTCTGCTTCAGGACAGACTTCGATAAATCTCCTCGGTCTTTCAATCGATGAAGTTTGCCACAAGATTAATTTGCGGATCTCGCGGATGAAAAAGCCCCCGCTCAGTTTGAGCGGAGGCTCAGTGGGAGGCGAGTGATGAGGCGGCTCGCCGAGATCACGGATGACCTGGCTAGCCGTTGGCGGCCTCGTCGTCGGTCGGTCGGCTGTCCTTGAATGTCCGCCATCCGGAAATCATCGTCGACAGAATGCTCTGGCGGGACATGATGTCCTCACGCACAGCGGCGTAGATGTGGACCATCACGAACAGCAGAATCACCCACATGCCGAGGTGATGATAGGTGTGCACCCACTGGCTGTTGCCGAAAAGCGGGATCACCCAGCTCGTGAACCAGGCGTGCTGCCATGAGTGGGCGCCCTCGCCTTCGCCATAAAGAGCGAGGCCTGTGACCATCATGAACACGATGCCCCATACAAACATCACATGCATTGCAAGGGTCGCGAGCGGGTTGTGGCCGACATACTTTTTCGGCTCCTTTGCGGCAAACAGATACCATTTGATCTCATGCCAGACCTCGCCCCACCATTTGGCGCTGTGGATGGGCGGGGTAAAAATCTGCTTGGCATGTTCGTTACCAGCGAACGCCCAATAGAGGCGCAGCACAAAACCGATGATGAGGATGTAGCCGGCGGCAAAATGGGCGAAGCGGATATAGCCCATCAGAAAATGCTCGCTCGCCTCACCCGGCATCGTTGGCAAGGGCGAACCGATAAAATAGCCGGTGAGTGCCAGGGTCAGAATGGAAAGAGCATTGATCCAGTGCCAGAGCCTCACCGGCCCCTCGTAGACATAGACCGCCGGTTGCGCCTGCTCTGCTATAATTGTTTTGGTCGCCATCGCTATGCCTCATGATGCCAGAAGGTAGGCGCCAGCGGCGGCAATCAATCCGCCGAGAACGGGGGCAGCAAAGCGCAGCCTGACGATGACATTTCCGAGCCCGATACCGGTGACATGGAGGCCCGCCGTCGACAACGCAAAGCCTGCCATATAGGCGGCAATGGCGCCGGTCGCCTCCGCGCCATGGGCATGGCCGTGATAAAGGGCAAACATCGCAACGATCGCGGCACCGGCGGCAACGGGAAGCTCGAGCCGGGTCATGATCATCAGCCCAAGAATGACGACCGAGAGGGCAATGCCCGCCTCAACGAGCGGCAAGGGTGCGCCTGCATAACCGGCGAACGCGCCAGCCAGCATCGTGGCGACGAATGCCGCGGGCGCGATCCAGACCTTACGGCTATCCGTTCGGAATGTGATTGCCGACCAGATGCCGACGGCCATCATGGCCAGGAAATGGTCGAGGCCGCTCAGCGGGTGGGTCAGCCCGGCCAGCAGTCCCGAGTGCACGTGGCCGGGAACTCCCACGTGGGCCAAGGCCGGCGCCGTACCGGCAGCCAGCGCGGCTGCGGAGAGCGTGATGACGCGCGTATACCTCATGAGTTCTCTCTCCCTCTTCGCTACCGAACCTTGACCGTTGTGAGTTCTCGACCGTCCTCGCCCATTACATGCGTCGAGCAGGCAAGGCATGGGTCGAAACTGTGCAGTGTCCGCAAAATTTCGACGGGCTCCTCCGGACGCTCCATCTTGGTGTTCATCAGGGCCGCTTCGAAGGCCCCGATGTTTCCTTCGTTGTCGCGCGGGGAGCCATTCCACGTCGTCGGAACGACGCACTGGTAGTTGTCGATTTTCGTATCCTTGATGCGGATCCAATGGGCGAGGGCGCCGCGTGGTGCTTCCGTAAAGCCCACACCCTTGGCCTCTTTCGGCCACGTCGATGGCTCCCAGCGCTCGACGTTGGCCGTCGAGGTATCGCCCGCTTTGATGTTGGCGACAAGTTTATCCAGGAAGTAGCGCATCTTATAGGCTGACCACTGGCACTCGAGGGCCCGGGCGGCGGTGCGTCCAAGCGTTGAAAAAAGTGCGTCGACCGGAACATCGAGCGTTTTCAGAACGAGGTTGATCTGCTCGGTGATTTCCTTATGGCCCTGCGCGAAGCCGACGACGTAGCGTGCCAGAGGGCCGACCTCGACGGCATGACCCTTCCAGCGGGGTGCTTTGATCCACGAGTACTTCGCATTCTCGTCGATCTGCTCAATGTTCGTCTTGGTGCCCTTGGCGTTCTCACCGAGTACATAGTTTGGCTCAGTGTGCCCATCCCACGGATGCAGTCCCTTCTTCTCATCCGGATACTTGTACCAAGAGTGCGGCACGAACTCCTGAATCTGCTCGGGATCGCGCAGATCGACGGGGTGAACCTCCTTCAGATTGCCGTCGATGATGACGCCTGAAGGCATCAGCAGGTTCGCCGGAGAATAATCATTGGCGTTCTCGGGAATATCGCCGTAAGCCATCACGCTTTTGCCGGATAGGCCGCCCCCATAGAGCCAGCCTTTGTAGAACTGGCCGACGGCAAGCAGATCGGGAATATAGACGTTATCGACGAACGTGATGGTCTGCTCGATCACCGAGCGCACGAAATTCAGGCGCTCCATGTTGATGGCTCCGACGGCCCCGACGCCATCGACATTGATGGCGCAGGGCACGCCGCCGACGAGCCAATTCGGATGCGGGTCCTTTCCGCCGAATACGGTGCGGATACGCATGATGGTGGGCTGGAAGTCGAGCGCCTCGAGATAGTGGGTTGTCGCCATCAGATTGGCTTCGGGCGGCAAAAGATAAGCGGGGTTATCCCAATATCCGTTCTTGAACGGCCCGAGCTGGCCACTCTCGATGAAGCGCTTCAAGCGGTTCTGGACATCGCGGAAATATCCCGGCGAAGACTTCGGATGATTTGGCGAGACTTTCTGCTGAAGCTCCGAAGTCGCCTTCGGATCGGCCTTTAGGGCGTTTACCGGATTGACCCAGTCCAACGCGTGGAGGTGGTAGAAGTGCACGAGGTGGTCATGAACCTGCAGGCAGAGCTGCATGATGTTGCGGATCGAGTTGGCATTCTCGGGGATCGCGATGCCGAGGGCATCTTCCACGGCTCGAACTGAAGTGAGCGCATGCGTGCCGGTGCAGACGCCGCAGATACGCTGTGTGAAGGCCCAGGCGTCGCGCGGATCGCGGCCCTTCAGAATCACCTCGAGTCCACGCCACATGGTCCCCGTTGAGACCGCATTGCGGATAATATTTTCGTTATCGACGTTGACCTCACAACGCATGTGGCCTTCGATCCGTGTCACCGGGTCGACAACGATGCGCTTGCCGGAGGCGTCGAGGCTGAAGCCGTTTGGCGTCTGGATCGTCATTGATTGGTCCCCCCATTCTGGCGCGCGCGCTTGACGGCACTAACGGCCGCGTGAGCGGCGATGCCAGCTCCAACCACACCCGCCGCGGCCATGCCGATCTGATCAGCATTGGCCTCGATGCCAAATTGATGGATGTTCGTGAGGCGGTTGTAGAATCCGCCGTTGTCCCAGAAGCCGTCCTCCGAGCAGCCGATACAGCCATGGCCGGACTGGATCGGAAACGATAGACCGCCATTCCATCGCACTGTCGAGCAGGCGTTGTAGGTCGTTGGACCCTTGCAGCCCATTTTGTAGAGGCAGTAACCCTTCCTGGCACTTTCATCGTCCCAGGCTTCGATAAACTGCCCGGCATCAAAGTGCGGGCGACGATAGCATTTGTCGTGAATGCGTTGCGAATAGAACATTTTCGGCCGGCCCTGGCGATCAAGCTCCGGCAGCTTCTCAAAGGTGGCGATGTAGGTGATGACCGCGGTCATGACCTCTGGGATCGGCGGGCAACCCGGAACCTTGATGATCGGCTTGTCGTGGATGACCTTGTGGATCGGCACGGCCTGCGTCGGGTTCGGACGGGCGGCTTGCACGCACCCCCACGATGCGCAGGAACCCCAAGAGATGATGGCCTTGCAGTCGGCGGCGGCCTTCTTCAGTTGATCGAGATACGGCTTGCCACCGATTATGCAGTACATGCCATCGGCGTTGAGCGGCGGGTTGCCCTCGCACGCGAGAATATAGTTGCCTTTGTACTTCTCGACGATCTTATCGACGATGGCTTCGGCCTGGTGACCGGCGGCCGCCATGATCGTATCGTCATAGTCGAGGGAGATCATCGACAGGATGACGTCCGAGGCCAGCGGGTGGGCCGAACGGATGAATGCCTCAGAACAGCAGGTGCACTCGAGCCCGTGAAGCCAAAGCACAGGAGTTCTGGGCTTTGTTTCGAGAGCGTATGCCATCTTGGGGGCAAACTCTGGTGCCAGGCCAAGAGAGGCCGCGGTCAAACTACAAAATTTGAGGAAGCTGCGGCGTGAAATGCCTTGCCGCCTCAGAACATCATAAAATGTTTCGGTCATTTTTCGCGTATCTCCCCGTCCGCGGCACTGTCGATGTGAACAGTCTGAGGGGCGATATCGCAATTATTGGGCCAGTACGAAAATTCGAGATGAATCAGCTACATGCTGCGCCGCTAGCGGAATTTGCCAAATTAAATCTGGATGGCCTCCTTGCAAGTCAACGGCAGATTGGAAAGCAACTAACCGGGCTTTCCGAGGCGAGATTTTCTTGTTCTGTCACATCTTCTCTTGGTCACATCAAAGCCTGACATTTCGCTTTTGCGTAACCGCGACGGGAGTCCGCGCCGCGCGATACCACGCGGCAGCCGCACTTGGAATTATATCCCGTGACTCCCATTCCGCCGTGGTTTCGCGGCAACGCATGGGATGCCATCACAAAAATCGAGCGTTACAGTTTTGGCATGCCTTGCGAGCCGGATTGCTTCGTCATAAATGATCATGAAGAAGGATTCACAGGCTTGCTTCGCTGGCTCAAATTGCTGCCTTTGCTCGTGCTCGCGATTGTCGGGTTGCCGGCCGTTGCGAGTGCACATGGCGGCCATGATTCTGCTCCGGCACAGCGCGGCGAAATCCGAGGAGATTGGAACTGGCATCAGGGCGTGATGCAAGCTCCGTCAGAGCAAGTCCGGGTCGTCGAGACATCGCACCACCTCCCGGGCGCCGGTCCCTGCATCGGTTTCTGCTGCTGTCAGGGCATGGTCCACTGTAGCGCTTCGGGCTGTCAGTTCTCCGCTCTTCCCAGTCTCGATGGATTACCGGCGTTCGACGCGCCGCTGGCGCAGAGAGCGCCGATCAAAAACGACTTACCTCGACACCTTCACTGTTCGTCGGGCCTCGATAGGCCGCCAAAGGCTTAACTGCGCCTGATTTCGGCGCAGACCGCTTCCGGTCCTGCACGGATTTTGCGTGTCCGCAATCCGCGCTTTCGATTTCTTACAGAGGTTATTGGTGTCAGGTTTCGCGCCACCGTTCTTGTAGGCGTGGGGCCTTCAATCCGAGCCAAAGCACAAGAGGCATTCCATGCGAGTGCATCTGTCGTTTCTGCTTCCGATTTTTCCGTTGCTCATGGGGTGGGGGAGCCCCGAACCGCAATGGCCGTTTGCAGGTCCTTCGCCGGATCAACCGGTCGGTGCTGTGGGCCCGGCGTATTTGCCGGTCGGGGCGGGCACGAAAAGCTACCGGCCCGTCGAACCACTTCCTTGGGGCGACATCAATCGACGTGTGGCACCGCTCCAGAACACACCAACCCCGGAGGGTCCCGAGAAAAACGACAGACGCTGAGGCGATGCCGATCGCAGGGGTTGACACGAGGAGAGCGATGATCGGGGGAAGGAACTGGGGGATCGCAGGGCGCAGCGGAGCAATATCCATTGCGATGACGGCGGTTGCGCTCACGGGTTGTGCAAAATTTTCGCCGGATGGCGGCATGACATTTGTTGCAGAACAGACCAGCGGCATTCTCGGGAAGGGTGCCGTCAGGATCAGAACCGAGGACGATGCATCGGCCGCGCGGAATCGTGTTCGCTCGCTCCTGTCGAGGCGGCTGACGGCCGATTCCGCCGTCGAGATCGCCTTGCTCAACAACAGGGCACTGCAGGCTGCCTATAACGACTTGGGGATCTCGGAAGCACAGATGGTCGAAGCCAGTCTTCCGCCGGCGCCATCGTTTTCACTCTCGTACGTGACCGGTACGGGCTTCGAAATCGAACGGCAGCTGGCGCAGGATGTCCTGGCACTTTTCACTCTGCCGCGCCGTCGGGAGATCGCTGAAGATCAGTTCAGGGCCGCACAGATCCGCGCTGTCGAGGTGACATTGAGAACAGGCGCAGAGGCCCGTCGCAGCTACTATCGCGCCGTTGCTGCCGCCCAAATCGTCAAGTTCCTGGAAGAGGCAAGGCTTTCTGCCGAATCGGTTTCCGAGCTTGCAAAGAAGCTCGGTGAGACGGGGGCAATGCCAAAACTTGATCAGGCCCGTGAACACGCATTCTATGCAGAGGTTAGCAGCGATCTTGCGGTCGCTCGTCTCAAAGCGCGCAGCGAGCGCGAAGCCTTGAACCGTGCGCTTGGGCTTTGGGGTAGCGATCTCCAATATCGCCTGCCCGACAAGCTCGATGCTCTCCCGGCGAAACCTCGCGTGGCCGAGCAAATCGAAATCGAGGCGATCCGATCGCGGGCCGATCTTGAAATCGCGCGTATGGATCTTGTGGCGCTAGCGAAACAATACGATTTGACCCGGGCGGTGCGTTTCGTCGACGTTCTCGAGGTCAGCGGGAAAAGTATTCGTGAACATACGCCTGCAAGCGATGTTGCCTATGGCATCAATCCGGGACCACCTCCGGTGCTGACGACGACCGAGACCCCGAGCGTTGAAAAGATACGACGCGATGGGGTGGACATTGCATTCCGGATTCCGATCTACGACTTCGGTGAGGCCCGGACGCGAATGGCTGAAGAGGCTTACCTTAAAGGCGTCAACCTGCTCATCGACAAGGCGGTCAACGTCAGAGCGGACGCGCAGCAAGCATATCAAGTCTATCGAGGGTCCTACGACATTGCCCGCCATTATGAAAAAGAGATCCTTCCGCTGCGCGAGATCATCTCGGAAGAGGCCCTCCTCAATTACAATGGGATGCTTTCCGATCTTTTCAGCCTACTTGCCGACGCCCGTTTGCGTCTTGCCGCCAACGTGAAGGCGATTGAAGCCAAGCGCGAGTTCTGGCTGGCCAGCGTCGATCTTCAGGCGGCGATCCATGGTGGCGGCCTCGGTGGCGCCGGTGAGTCGCCAGCGGTTCGCGTTTCCGACAGTTCAAATTAAGTCTGAAGGTGTCGCCATGACTGTTTCGCGCCGAAATTTTCTCACTGGTACCGGTCTTGCCCTTGCCGCGGTATCGCAGGTCAGTGGACGGGCAGCAGCGGCAATTCCCGAGGCCCCCTTGCAATCCTCACCTTTGATGCAGCCACCGCTCTATCCGTCATCGGGACCCGAGTATCAGCCGGTTGTGACTCTCAATGGCTGGACGCTGCCTTGGCGGCAAAATGGAGACTGGAAGGAATTCCACCTTGTGGCGGAGCCCGTCGTTCGCGAGATCGCACCTGGTATGAAAGCCCATTTGTGGGGCTACAATGGGCAGTCGCCGGGCCCCACGATCGAGGTTGTCGAGGGAGACAAGGTCAGGATCTTCGTCACGAACAGACTGCCGGAACATACGACCATCCACTGGCATGGCATTCGCGTCCCCAACGGGATGGATGGCGTCGGCGGCTTGACGCAACCACAAATCAAACCCGGCCAGACATTCGTCTACGAATTCCAGCTTCGCCGTTCCGGTACGTTCATGTACCACCCGCATGCCGACGAGATGTTGCAGATGGCAATGGGCATGATGGGTTTCTTCATCGTTCATCCGCGGGATCCCAACGAACACCGCGTCGATCGCGACTTTGTCTTTCTCTTAAACGCCTACGATATTGCGCCGGGGTCCTACGTGCCCAAGGTCAATACCATGCTCGAGTTCAACCTTTGGACATGGAACAGCCGTGCCTTTCCGGGGATTGATCACCTTGTTGTCCGCAAGGACGACAGGGTCCGTATCCGATTTGGCAATCTCACGATGACGAACCATCCGCTGCATCTGCACGGTCATGAGTTCGAAGTGACCTGCACGGATGGCGGATGGACGCGACCGGAGTCGCGTTGGCCCGAGGTGACCGTTGATTGCGCGGTCGGCCAAATGCGTGCCATTGAATTCATCGCCAGCGAGCCTGGCGACTGGGCCTTTCATTGCCATAAGTCGCATCACACAATGAACGCGATGGGACATGACGTGAAGACCTACATCGGCGTCAATCTCAAAAGCCTTCAGAAGAAGATCGCGAAAGTTGTACCGGGTGGCTACATGCCGATGGGGCAGTCGGGTGGCGCTGACATGGGCACGATGGAGATGCCGCTCCCGGACAATACCCTGCCGATGATGACCGGATACGGGCAGTATGGCCCCATTGAAATGGGCGGCATGTTCTCCGTCCTGAAAGTCCGCGAGGGCCTCGATCGAAACGACTACAAGGACCCGGGATGGTACAGCCATCCCGATGGCAGCGTCGCTCATGAATGGACAGGTGCTCCCGGAAAGGCAGCGCGAGCGCCGAAAGCTCCATCCCGGCCTGATGAAATCGAAGTCCGCGTCGTAAAACCGACCGGACTTGCAGGGCATTGAATTGCGATCTCAAAGGAGAAAACGAC
>Ga0272446_1007058_pt1 | contig 11382 bp, 5 predicted proteins | sample YNPCB0061_FD_194587 | JGI IMG/M metagenome (GOLD analysis project Ga0272446, IMG submission 194587) | Hot spring microbial mat communities from Yellowstone National Park, WY, United States - YNP-CB-006-1 | ecosystem: Environmental > Aquatic > Thermal springs > Hot (42-90C) > Sediment | place...
TCGAACTCCGTCTCCTCGCCCGCCGTATCCCGGATCACCACCCGCACCTCATCGTTGCCCGGGTGCTGCTTCAGCAGCTCAACCACCGCCCGGAGCAGCGCCTCGTCGGCGAGCACGTCGTCGGTCTCGATGAGCGTGATCGCGAGGCGGACGGCTTCGCCTTCGACCGGGGGCGTCACCCCGGGGCGGCTCGCTTCGGCCGTGGGACCCGCGGCCCGGTAGCCGCCGTTCCCGTTCCCCCCGCTGCCGTTCGCCGGGGGCCGCGCCGGCCCCTGCCCGTTCCCGCGCGGGACCGGCTGCTCGGCCGCGGGGGCAGCCGCGGCGCGCCGGGGCGCGGCCTCCACCTGCCACTGGTTCGCCGCGAACCCGGCCGCCGTCCCCGACTCGGGGTCGAACGGGGCGGCCTTGCGGACTGAGTAGCTCACACCGCGGTCGCCGCGGTCGCGCACCTCGACCGAACAGACGAGGACGCGCCCCTCGGCCCAGGCCTCCTCGCCGGTCAGCTCGATGGTGTCGCTCCAGACCGTCAGCTCGGCCGTGCCCGAGAGGTCCTCCAGCTCGGCGAGGTAGAACTTCCGGCCGTCCCGGGTGAAGCGGGCCTGCACGCGCGTCAGCATCCCGGCGATGGTCACCGTCTGCCCGGCCAGCTCCGGCCCGAGGTCGGCCACGCTGTGGGTGGTGTAGCGGGCCACCTCCGGGGCGACCGACTTGAACGGGTGGTCGGAGACGTAGACCCCGAGCAGCTCCTTCTCCCAGGCCAGGAGGTCCTCCCGCTTCTGGGGCACCGGCTCGAGGTCGAGCGCCGGGAGCGGCGTCTCGACCTGGCTGCCGAAGAGGTCGAACATCGTCGCCTGGCCGGATTCGCGCAGTTCGCGCTCGCGCTTCGCGAGGCCGATGAGCCGCTCGGCGTGGGCGGCCAGCGTCGCGCGGTTGTAGGGGCCCGGCGGCCCGCCGAGCATGTCGAAGGCGCCGGCCTTCGCGAGGTGTTCGAGGACGCGGGAGTTCGCCGAGGAGAGGTCGGCCCGGCGGCAGAAGTCCTCGATGTCGCGGTAGGGGCCGCCCTGCTCCCTGGCCGCGATGATGCCCTCCACGGCCGCCGAGCCGACGTTCTTGATGACGCCGAGCCCGAACCGGATCGCCATCGAACCATCCGGGCGGCGCTCCACCGAGAAGTTGTCCTGGCTGGCGTTCACATCGGGCGGGAGCACCTCGATGCCGAGCTTCGAGCACTCGGCCACGGCCGCGGCGATGCGGGCGTGGGTATCGGGCGCGTTCTTCGCCAGCTGGAGGAGCGCCGTCATGTACTGGACCGGGTAGTTCGCCTTCAGGTAGGCCGTCTGGTAGGCGATGTGGCCGTAGCACCAGCTGTGCGCCTTGTTGAAGGCGTAGCCGGCGAACGGCTCGATCAGGTCGAAGACGGCCCGGGCATCCTCCTCGCGGTACCCCTTGGCGACGGCCCCGGCGATGAACCGGCCGCGCTCCTCGGCCATGATCTCGGCCTTCTTCTTGCCCATCGCCTTCCGCATGATGTCGGCCTGGCCGAGGGTGTAGCCGGCGAACTTCCGGGCGATGAGGAGCACCTGGTCCTGGTAGACGATGACGCCGTACGTCTCGTCGAGGATGTCGGCCAGGTCGGGGTGCGGGTAGGTGATGGGCACGCGGCCGTGCTTGCCGTCGATGTAGCGCGGGATGTGCTGCATCGGACCGGGGCGGTAGAGGGCGACCATCGCGCAGAGGTCGGCGATGTTCGTGGGCTGCAGCTCCTGGATGTACCGCCGCATCCCGGCCGATTCCAGCTGGAACACCCCGAACGTTTCGCCCTTGCCGAGCATCTCCATCGTCTTCGGGTCGCCGTCGGGGAGGCGGACGAGGTCGATCGCCTCGCCGGTCGTTTCGCGGATGAGGTCGGTGGCCCGCTGGAGGATGGTGAGGTTCGAGAGGCCGAGGAAGTCCATCTTCAGCAGCCCGATCTTCGCCACCTGCTCCATGGCGAACTGGGTCATCGGGATGCTGTCCTCGTCGCCGCGGGTCGGGCGCTGGAGCGGCACGTGCTCGATGAGCGGGTCGCGGGAGATGACCACACCGGCCGCGTGGGTGCTCGCATGGCGGGCCACGCCCTCCAGCCGCTTCGCGGTATCGACCAGCCGGCGCACCTTCGGGTCGCCCTCGTAGGCCTCGCGCAGCTCGGGCGACTGTTCGAGGGCCTCCGGCAGGGTGATGTGGAGCACATCGGGCACGAGCCGGGCCACCCGGTCGGTCTCGGCGTAGGAGAGGCCGAGCGCGCGGCCCACGTCGCGGATTGCGGCCTTCGCGCCGAGCGTTCCGAAGGTGATGATCTGGGCCACCCGGTCGCGCCCGTACCGCTCGTAGGCGAACCGGATCATCTCGTCGCGCCGGTCGTCGGCGAAGTCGAAGTCCACGTCCGGCATCTCGCGCCGTTCGATGTTGAGGAACCGCTCGAAGACGAGCCGGTTCGCCACCGGGTCGATATCCGTGACCTTCAGCACGTAGAGCACGAGGGAGGCCGCCGCCGAGCCGCGGACGCCCATCCGGATGCCCGACTTGCGGGCGTAATCGGCGATCTCCTTCACCACGAACATGTAGTCGGTGAAGCCGGTCTGGCGGAGGACATCGAGCTCGTAGCGGAGCCGCTCCTCCAGCTCCGGGGTGACGACCTCGAACCGCTCGCGCAGCCCGCGGAAGCAGAGCTCGGCGAGGTAGTCGTCGCTCGTGCGGCCGGGCGGCACCGGCGGCTCGGGGAGGAGCTGCCGGTCGAACTTCAGCTCGAGGTCGCACTCGTCGGCCACGAGCATCGTGTTGGTGATGAACTCCGGGTTCTCGGGGAAGAGCCGGAGCATCTCCTCCTCGCTCTTCAGGTAGTAGCCGTGGCCGTCGAACCGGTACCGGTCGCGCTGGTCGACTGTGGCGTTGGTGCCGATGCAGAGGAGGATGTCGTGGGCCTCGGCGTCCTCCGGGAAGGTGTAGTGGCTGTCGTTCGTGGCCACCACAGGGATGCCGAGCTCGCGGCCGATGTCGGCGATGACCGGGTTGAGGCGGGTGAACTTCTCGTCGCCGTGGTCCTGCACTTCGAGGTAGTAATGGCCGTCGAACACCTCGCGGTAGTACTTCGCGACGGCGATGGCCCCCTCCCGGTCGCCCTCCTGGACCCGACGGTGGAACTCGGAGGAGGGACAGCCGGAGAGGACGGTCAGCCCCTCGCAGTGCTTCTCGATCAGCTCCCGGTCGATGCGCGGCTTGTAGTAGTAGCCCTCGAGGTTCGCCTTCGTGACGAGCGCGATCAGGTTCTTGTAGCCGGCCAGGTTCCGGGCCAGCAGGACGAGGTGGTAGGGCGAGCTCTCGCTCTTCTCCCGGCTGAAGCGGCTGCCGGGCGCGACGTAGGCCTCGACGCCGATAATCGGTTTGATGCCGCGGGCCGTGGCCTCCCGGTAGAAGTCGATGGCGCCGTAGAGGGCGCCGTGGTCGGTCATGGCGATGGCCACCTGGCCGAGCGCCTTCACCCGGTCCATGAGCGGCCCGATCTTGCTCATGCCGTCGAGCAGCGAGTATTCGGTGTGGGTGTGCAGATGGGTAAACATTTCCTGCCCGGGTGCCCCAGTCTACACCCGCCGGCCGCACCAGCGGACGACAGTCCCGCGGGCCCGCGGTATGCAGCCCGCAATGGCCCGCAGACCCGGCCGCACCGGAGACGTATACTGCGGCCGTATGGCCAGTGAAGCACTCCGCCGCAAAGCGCAGGCCGATGCCATCCTCGAGCGGGCAGCCTTCCAGCTCGCCGACCTCCTCCGCGAGGCGGCGGCCGAGCTCCGCCCCTTCCCTCCCTTCCCGAACGCCCTCTTCACGAACGCGATCGAGGTCGATATCGGCCCCCTCGCCAACAACCCCGATGTCGGCTGCATCGTCGTCGCCGAAGACGGCGAGCTGTACGAACTCCAGATGGGCATCGACCACGAGAGCATCGAGCTGACCGGCTCGTGGGACCCGGTCACCGCCCGCAAGGAGACCCTCAAAAAGGTGGAGCTCCACCCGCGCGACCAGGTGCTCTACCTCTACGAGGCGCTGCGGCTGGTGACCGAGGAGCTGCTCGAACGCGAAGCCGCCCGCGGAGGCGCCTGATGCGCCGCCTGCTCCGCCTGCTCATCGTCGTCGCCATCCTCGCCGGGGCGGCCGCTGTCGCCGTGCTGGCCGTGCGGCGGCGGGGGCGGAGCTGGCCGGCCCCCGAGCCCGGCTGGACGCCGCCCGCCGTCGAACCGGTCCTCACCATCGACGAGGACGAGGCGCTCGAACAGGAGATCGCCGACGCCGAGGCCGAAGGGATGCGCGCCCCCGACTGGGAGCCCGCGGTGGATGTCGCCATCGACGAGACGGGGCACGTCGTGGAGCCCGAGCCGCCCGCCGAACCGGCAATCGTCGAGGAGCCGGACGCAGGCGCCGCCCCCGCCGCAGCGCCGGCCGCCGGAGCGCCGGAGGAGCTCAGCGATGAGGCCGTGCGGCAGCTCTTCGCCGAGGCCGCCGAGCTGGAGCGCGCCGTCGCCGAGTTCGAACAGCTCGAGCAGGCGTTCACGGGCACCTTCGGCGGCATCGCACCCCCCGAAGCGGCGGAGGCGCGCGAGGACCCCGACTTCGCCGCCATGCTGGCCGGGGCCGAACCCGGCGCAGAGCCGCTCATCCTGCCGATCGAAGACGAGGCCGAACCGGCCGCCGAGCCGCTCCCCGCGGAGGAGGCGCCCGCCCCGGCGGAGCCCGATGTCATCCTCTCCCGCTTCGAAGAGCTGGCCGCCATGCCCGAGCCGGAGGCGCCGCCCGCGGCCGCAGGGGAGCTGGAGCGCCAGGCCGCCGACGCCGCCAATGAAGGCATGGCTCCGCCGCCCGGCGCGCCGCCCGTCGACGAGGCGCGCGATGCCTCCGGCGCGGAGGTGACCGGCCGGCCGACGGCCGCGCCGGAGCCCCCGCCGGCCGAAGCTGAGGAGCCGCTCCCCGCCAGCCTCGAAGCGGCCCTGGGCGAGCTCCAGCCTGCCCCCATCCAGCGGCCGCCCCGGCGCACCGCCGAGTCCTACGTCGACGAAGGCAACGTCTACTTCAACGTCGGGCAGTTCGCGCTTGCCATCGACCGGTACACCGCCGCCATCGAGCTCGACCCCGACCTCACGGCGGCCTACTACAACCGCGCCAACGCCTACACCCGCTCGGGCGAGTTCGAGAAGGCGCTGGCCGATTACAACCGCGCGCTCGAGCTCCAGCCGAACGACCCGGACGCCCTGAACAACCGCGGTATGCTCCACCTCTACCGCGGCAACTACGCCGCTGCCCTGGCCGACTTCGACGCCGCGCTGGCGGTTGACCCGGGCGACACGACGGTCATGGTGAACCGCGGGCTCGCCCACCTCCACAGCGGCGACGCCGCGGCCGCGCTGCTCGACTTCCTCGCCGCCGCCGGGCTCGACCCCGACGACCCCGCCGCCCACTACGGGGCAGCCCAGGCCGCAGCCTCCATGGGCAACCGCGAGGAGGCGCTCCGCCACGTGCAGCGGGCGCTCGCCCTCGACCGCGGCTACGCCCGCGAGGCTGCCGCCGACCCGCGCCTCGCCATCCTCCAGGGCGACCCCGAGTTCCTCCGCCTGCTCCGCGAAGCCGGCCAGGCCCGCCAGGGATAGCGCAGCCGGCTGCCTACTCCTCCCGGCGGCGCCCGCTCAGGGCGATCAGCTCTTCGTGCAGCTCGAACCAGACGGTGTGGTAGCTCTCCTTGAGCGGCGAGGCGAGCATCGACCGGTCGCCGGCCCGGACGGCCGCCAGCGCCTGCTCGAACCGCCCCGCGAAGGGCGCCAGCCGCGGCACGAGCCCGGCAGCCTGCGCCACCACCGGCCCCAGCCGGGCGTGCAGCTGCTCGAGCCCGGAGAGGGCCGCAGCCCAGGCGGCGTCAGCTTCGGCCGGCGCGGCCTGCTGCCAGCCGCTGACCAGCGCCTTGAACTCCCGGTCGAGCGCATCGAAGGCCGCGAAGGCCGCATCAATCGCGGCCGGGTCGATGGCGGCCCGCTCGGCGGCGAGCGCCTCAAGGACGGCCTCCCGCCCGGCCGGCAGCATGGCGAAGCCGCGCGGCGTCTCCCGCACCAGCCCGGCCTCGGCGGCGGCGCGCAGCTCCGCTTCCACGGCCCCGGCGTCCGCGTCGAGCACGGCGGCGACCCGCTCGGCGGCGGCCAGCCCCTTCAGCCCGAGCGCCCGCAGGACGTCGAACCGGCTCACGGGCCGGGCCCCGGCAGGGGCAGCCGCGGCGCCGTCGCCGGGGCCGGCCTCGGCCAGCTCGGCGGCCCACTGGCGCAGCAGCCGCACTTCGGGGATGTCGGCGGCCCCATCGGCCCGGCAGTCGCCGGCGAACAGCAGCCCGCGCGTCCCGTCGACCGTGACCCACTCCCCTTCCGCGATGCGCCGCCCGCCGACCACGAGGGCGCCCTCCTCCACGACGGCGTCCTGCAGGCTGCAGACGGCGGGAATGGCCCAGCCCCGGGCTACCACCGCGGCGTGGCTCACCACCCCGCCCGTTGTGGTGACGAGGCCGGCCGCGGCCACCATGCCGTGCACGTCGGCGGGGGAGGTCTCGGGCCGGGCCAGCACCACGCTCACTCCCCGGGCGGCGAGGCTGGCCGCCCGGCCGGCATCGCAGCAGAGCACGCCGGCGCCCACCCCGGGCGAGACGGCGAGCCCCCGCCCGATGGGCGCGGCCGCCGGGTCGACCCCGCCGAGCTTCGCGAGGGCCTGGAGCGTCTCGGCGCCGACGCGCTCGACGGCTTCGCGCCGGGTGAGCGGGAACGTCGGGTCCTCGGCCATGTCGACCGCGATCCGCACCGCCGCCAGCGGGCTGCGCCGCCCGACGCGCACCTGGAGGATGTAGAGCGCGCCGCCCATGACGGTGAACTCGACGTCGCACATGTCGCGGTAGTGCCGCTCGAGCCGGTCGAGGTGGCGGAGCAGCTCGTCGTAGACCGCGGGGAGCTGGCTGCGCAGCGCTTCGAGCCCGCTGACGGCGTGGGTGCCGGCCACCACATCTTCGCCCTGGGCCCGGGCGAGGTAGTCGCCAAAGGCGCCGCGGGCGCCGGTCGAGGGGTCGCGGGTGAAGGCCACGCCCGTGCCCGAGCGCTCGTCCAGGTTGCCGAAGACCATCGCCTGCACGGTGGCGGCGGTGCCGAGCGTGCCGTCGATGCCCTCCCGCTCACGGAAGACGCGGGCGCGGTCGCACTCCCAGGAGCGGAAGACGGCGCGGATCGCCTCGGTCACCTGCGCGAACGGGTCCGCGGGGATGCCGCCGAACCGGTCGGCGAGGGCGCAGACGCGGCCGGCCGCGGCGAGGAGGCCCGCGGGCGTGTCATCGTGCATGGCGGCGTGGTTCACCTCGTCCTCGGGCAGGCCGAGGACGATGGCGGCGTAGCCGCGCACGAACCGGAGCCACGTATCGGCCGCAAAGCGGGGGTCGCCGCTTTCGCGGGCAAGGGCTTCGCGGACCGCCGGGGTCATCCCGACATTGAGGAGCGTGTCCATCATCCCCGGCATCGAAACCGGTGCGCCGGAGCGGACGGAGACGAGGAGCGGGCGTTCGCCGCCGCCGAAGGTGCGGCCGGTGGCCGCCTCGAGCCGGCCGAGTGCGGCCCGGACCGCGTCGTCGAGACCGGCAGGCCACCCTTCCGCGAGGAACCGGCGGCAAACCTCCGTCGTTACGGTGAAGGCCGGCGGGACGGGCAGGCCGAGCTCCTGCGTCATCGTGACGAGGCCGGCCGCCTTGCCGCCAAGGAGCCGGGCCGCGTCGGCGCCCGCCGGGAGCGGGTCAGCGAGGCAGACGACATCCATGGCCGGCACCTCAGGGCAGCGCCACGACCGTGACCGTCCCGGCGTCGCCGTCGACGGTGATGGTCGCGCCGTCGGGGATCCGCTTCGTGGCGTTCGTCACGGAGGGCACGCAGGGGATGCCGAGCTCGCGGCTCACGATCATGGCGTGGCTCTGGGCGGCGCCGACATCGACCACCACGGCCGCGGCCGGCACGAAGAGCGGCGTCCACGAGGGGTCGGTAATCGGGGCCACGAGGATGTCGCCCGGTTCGAGGCCCCGCGGGTCGAGCGGGTCGAGGACAACGCGGGCGCGCCCGGTCGCCTTCCCGGCGCAGCCCTGGAAGCCCTGGAGCACCTCGCCCGGCTTCACCGGCTCGATGGTGACATCGGCCTTCTTCGGCCAGGTCTCCGGGTCGGGAATTTCGCCCCAGAAGACGAACGGCTCCTGCCGGCTGGCGTACTCCTCGTAGAGCGCCTTCCGCTCCCGGATGGTCGAGGCGTACTTCGCCGGGTGCTGCAGCCAGTCGTCGAACTCCTCGGCGAGGAGGAAGGCGTAGTCGCCGACGTCGTCGAGGTGCCCGGCGGCGACCATCCGCCGGCCGATGGTATGGAGGGCCATCCGGACCTCATGGATCATCCGGATGTTGTTCGTCTTGGTCCGTTCGCGGCCGGCCTGGAAGACGCGGGCGGCATTGGCGGCGGCGAGGAAGAGGCCCTGGTTCTGCGGGTCGCCGGCGAGCATCGCCGCGATCTCCTGCGTCACCCGTTCGCGCTCGGCCGCGAGCTCCTTCTGGCGCGCCTCCGGCGAGGCGCTCTCGGGCGCGAGCCGCATCCGGTCGATGGCGGCCAGCGCCAGCTCCGGCTTCGTCTCCCAGGTGTGGCAGCGGCTCTCCCATTCGTTCGGGCCGCGGCAGCCGTAGTCGTAGAGGAAGGCATCGAAGGCCTCGAGGAAGCGCTGGCCGTTCTCGCCCAGGCCGCGGATCCGGTCGAGCACCCCCTCGACGCCGGCGTCGAAGGCGGCCGTCAGCCCGCGGTCGGCGGCGATCATGCGGCCGAGCTTCCACATGGCGAGCGACGGCGCCGCCGATTCCACGTCGCCCACGCCCTGGATGACGCGGAGGGCATCGGCGGGCCGGCCGACCGCCGCGCAGATCTGCGTCACGGCGCCCACGGGCACGGTCGAGATGAAGGTGGTGAAGATGTGCTCGGAGAAGAGCCGCCGGTGGTTGGCGAGGGCGATTCCCTTGCCGTAGGCCCAGAGCGCCTCGTTCGAGAGGTTCTCCAGCTCGGGGCGGGCAGCCCGCAGCCCGGCGACCCGCTTCGCGTCGAGGGCGGGGCGCTCCAGGTGCTGGACCGTCATCGCCCACTCGAACGTCTTCGCAAGCGCCGCGGTGCGCTCTTCGTTGTGGTCGCCGGGGGCCGGCTCGTAGGGCGGCACGCCGGGCTGGGCGCCGTAGAAGAGGTCGTCCATCGCCTGGGCCGAGAGGCCGGGCGCCCGCTCGCCGAGGATGCGCGTCACCTGCGCGTTGAGGTAGCAGTACGAGCCGAAAATCCCGAGCGTCTCCATGTTGTCGGGGTCGAACTCGTCGTAGGTGAACGCGCCCATGCGCACGAGGGCGTCGCGCCAGGCGCCCTCGGTGTCCTTCTCCATCAGGAGCGAGAAGGAGAGCGGCGCGACCGGGTCGGGGAAGACCTCGCCCACGTTCGCACGCGTCCAGAGCGGGTACCGCTTGCTCGGCCGGGTGCCGACCACCCACGGCTTCATACAGGCCTCCAGGGGCAGGGAGATGCGGCGCGCTGCTCCCGCCGGCGCGCCGGGTGCCTATTCTGCCATAGACGGCCAGTATGGGTGGTATAGGCTGCCGGCTGGCCGGGGAGCCAGTCCGGTTAGCGGCCGGGGGGCGGCGCCTCGCGCACCGGGTCGGCTTCGATGATGAACCGCCGGAAGGCCTCGGCGGCGGCCAGACCCTTCGGCTCGCCCGCCATGCGCGCCATCCCTTCGACGAACAGCGCCACCTCCGGCGAGAGCTGGCTCGGGTGGCAGAGCAGCGCCTGCTTCTTCAGCTCCAGCGTCCCGGAGATATCGACCCAGGCGTTCGGGTGGGCCGCCGCGCCGAGCCACACCTGCCGCACCTTCCACGGTTCGTAGCCGTCGACCAGCAGCTCGGGGAAGGTGAGCCGGTCGCGCGCGGTCGGGAAGACGGCGTCGAGCGTCGCATCGCCGGCCGCGCGGTGGTCCGGGTGGTTGATGTAGGTGTCGGAGAGGAAGCGGTTGGTGGGGTCGAAGGTGATGACGGAGTGCGGGCGGTACTTCCGGATGAGCCGGGCGAGGTCGCGCCGAAGTTCGAGCGTGTGCTGGAGGTAGCCGTCGGGGTAGCCCATGAACTCGAAGTTCCGCACCCCGAGGACGGCGCCGGCTGCGCGCTGCTCGGCCTCGCGGATCTCCGCCAGCCGCTCGGTCGTCATCTCCGGGTCGTCGCTCCCCTTGTCGCCCTTCGTGATGACCACGCAGGTCACCTCGCAGCCGCGGGCGGCCCACTTCGCCACCGTCCCCCCGCAGAGGAACTCGGCGTCATCGGGGTGGGCGACCACGACCATCGCGCTGGGCGGGACGAACTCGGTTGCAGTCACGGGAGGCCTCCTTCGAACGTTGCATCGTGCAACCATCCTACGCCCCGCCGTTGGGAAACCGTTGGGTTTGGCGCCCCGGCCGTTGGGTTTGGCCCGTGCGAACCCAACGCTGCCGCGGCAGCCGCAGCCCGGCACACCGGGTTTCCAACGCCCGCCGTCCGCAGCCGGAACGGTTTCCCAACGGCTGCCGGATTCGAACCCAACGTTCCCAACGGCCTGATCCTGCTTCTGATCAGATCTTCCAATCCATGAGAGGGCATGGTTCCATGGGATCAGGATGCTCGATGCAGTCGAAATCACGGTGAAAGGCGGAAACGGCGGCCACGGCCTCGTCAGCTACCACCGCGAGAAGTTCGTGCCGCAGGGCGGCCCCGACGGCGGCGACGGCGGCCGCGGCGGGCGCGTCTTCCTGCGCGCCGTCGACGACGTCTACACGCTCGAGCTCTACCGCTCGCGGAAGCGGTTCCAGGCCGGGGCCGGCGGCAACGGCGGCCCGAACCTCCGGCATGGCGCCAACGGCGAGGACCTCTACCTCGAGGTGCCGGTCGGCACCGTCGTCTACGACGCCGAGACCGGCGACCTCCTGGCCGACCTCTCGGAGGTGGGCGCCGAAGTGCTCGTCGCCCACGGCGGGCGCGGCGGCTGGGGGAACAAGCGGTTCGCCACGCCCACCAACCAGACGCCCGGGTACTCGCAGAAGGGGCAGGAGGGCGAAGAGCGGCGGCTCCGGCTCGAACTCCGCCTCCTCGCCGATGTCGGGCTCATCGGCCTGCCGAACGCCGGCAAATCCACCCTGCTGGCGGCCGTTTCGAACGCGAAGCCGAAGATCGCGAGCTACCCCTTCACCACCCTCGAGCCGATGCTCGGCGTCGTCAACGTCGGCTGGGAGCGGTTCACGCTGGCCGACCTGCCCGGGCT
>Ga0272446_1007060_pt1 | contig 11376 bp, 13 predicted proteins | sample YNPCB0061_FD_194587 | JGI IMG/M metagenome (GOLD analysis project Ga0272446, IMG submission 194587) | Hot spring microbial mat communities from Yellowstone National Park, WY, United States - YNP-CB-006-1 | ecosystem: Environmental > Aquatic > Thermal springs > Hot (42-90C) > Sediment | place...
ATCTGACTGTAACCACAAACGGTCTTTTTAGGAAATAAAACGCTTTTGATACTCGCCGGGGCTGAGGCCGGTGGCTTCCTTAAAGGTTTTCATAAAGTATTTTACATCACCAAAACCTGAACGGGAAGCCACCTCGTAGACCTTGTAACAGCCCTGCTGGAGGAGCCGCTTTGCTGTTTCGATTCTAAGTTGTTTTATATAGTCATTAAAATTCTGACCCACCACGATTTTTCAGCTCTAGATGAATACAGGCTCGACGTTCTGATATCCCCTGCGCTATCGCTACATCAAGATAGCCCAGGACTTCCGCACGTAACGCTGGATCGATTAATCGTCCTCTTCGTCCTCGAACAGTGTCGGGTACTTTTTTTTAACGATATTAAAATCGCTAGTTCTGCCAAGGCTTCTACGCTGGTTTGGAGTGAGCCTATCACTTCAATCAGAACTCAGTGTAACATCTCGGGCCCTATATGTGTTAGGTGGCGATAGTCCACATTTTCCACTTTTTTCTCCCCATTTGCAAAGCAAACGCAAGCAATCGCGGATTCAAAGAAGCTCTTTCAAAATGCGTCTGCATTTTGAAAGACCCTCTACGGTCTGAATTTTTCTCCCTTGCTGTAGGGAGACCACTGCTAAGGGTCTCTGTCGTCAACTACCCGTCCTTTGGAGAATTCGCTCGTTCACCTCCTGAATGAGGTCGGTGTGCCGTAAAATTCTGATTGGATCAGTCGTTTGGGGTAGGAAAACAGTCGTAGTTCGGGGCAAAGGCCGATTTTCGACGCAAAACCGCAAAATTCCCGAAATGACAGTTCCTATCAGTAATATTGAGGAGAAAGCCCCTCGCTTCATACTCAGCGCTCAACAGGGGCATTTTTGATATCGGGTAAACGAGCAGGCCGGCTTTAAACACCCGGCTTGCTCGTCCTTTTGCTTGGCTCTCCGTTTACTTTGCAATCATTAAGTGCGGTAGCCATGTGATAATCTGAGGGAATATTGTCAGCAGAATAAGAGCGACCAATACCAGCCCGATGAATGGGAACACTCCTCGGATAATGTCTCTCATGGTAATACCCAATTCAGGAGGTGCAGAGCCTTTCAGTACAAAAATCGACATGGCCATAGGCGGTGTCATGAATGCCATCTGCAGATTGACGCACACCATGAGCCCAGCCCAGAGTGGATCAAATCCAAGCGTTACGAATATTGGCGAAAATACAGGCACAATAATAAAGACAATGCCAATCCATTCGATAAACATGCCCAAAAGGAAAACGATGAGCATTATGACCGCAAAAGCGACCCACTTTCCTCCCGGTACCGAAAGAATGAGATTGGCGACAACGTCACCAGCACCCGCATTCATGAATATCCCTACAAATGCATAGGACATTGCAGCGATCATCACAACAAACGCGCTCACTCGCAAAGTCTCAATAGCTGCTTTTTTCAAAAGATCCCAGCTGAATTTTTTATAGATAATAGCTAAAATAACCGAAGTTAGGCACCCGATAGCAGCAGCTTCGGTTGGTGGAGCAAGGCCCGCAAAGATTGTTCCCAGCACTGCGAAGATGAGCACAATTGTAGGCAGCAAGGATTTTGTAAGGCTCCATAATCTCTTTGCGGTGAATGGCTGGATCTCGTCTTTTGGAATGGAAGGCCCGAGGCTTGGATTGATACGGCATCGTATATACACATAGAGAAGATACAATGCCGAAAGGAGCAAACCCGGCAGGAAGGCACCGATCATCATCTGACCGATAGAGAGACCTGCCTGCGGTGCGTACACGACGAGCATGATGCTAGGTGGTATAAGTATTCCAAGCGTTCCTGCGGCAATCACTGAACCTGATGCCAGACCTTTGTCATAGCCTTTGGAAATCATTGGCTTCAGCGCCATCATGGTTAAAATAGTTACCGAAGCAGCGATGACTCCAAGGCAGGTAGCAAGAATTGTTCCAAAAATAATGGTTACAAGTGCCAGCCCGCCTTTCAGACTGCCCAGGGATTCATAGAGGTTGTCGTAAAGCTCCTTGGTTGCCCCCGAATGTTGTAGAATAACTCCCATAAAGGTAAAAAGCGGAACCGCCAGATAGGGATAATTCAATGACAAATCATAGAACCGCGAGTATAGAATGTGAAAAGTGGTCGTAGGTCCAAAAACAAGCAACCCAGTTCCCAATGCAACGCTTCCAATGACAAACGCGATTGGATATCCTGTAAGTATAAGAACGAACAAACCTCCCAACATAAGGAAGGTAATTGCTTCAGCGCTTAGTTCAATCAATTTTCTCTCCTCGTATCAGGAAGTACAGATCCTTTGCAAAGTTCGAGATGCCCTGCAAAAAGAGGAGCAACATCCCAATAACAAACAAAATTCGGTAAGGAAAAGCTGGTGGATACCAAAAGCTTGTGAACATGACTTCATGACCTTTGATTGCCTTGATTGCCCAAGTTATTCCCATGTAGAGAAGCATTCCGATGAGAGGAAAGAAAAACAAAAGCGCTGCAATTACATTGTAAATCACTTTCCCTTTTGGTTTCAGCATGCTATAGAAAACATCAACTCTCGTATGGGCTTCATAGAGGTGATCATACGATGCCCCCAGAAGATATAAGGCTCCTCCTGACATGCAGAGCATATCGTATGCCCAATCGCTGGGTGCGTTGAAAAAGTGCCGCATTATCGTATCGTATGACCCTAAAATCACAAGAAGGACAGCAAACCACTTGCCGATCTGCCCTGATTTTTCACTTATAGCATCGATGGTTTTTACTACTTTTTTCAACGCACCCATGATGACCTCCTGTCTACTACTTCATCGAGTTGTAGGCTTCGCCAAAGCTCTTCATTGAATTGTATATTTCTGCAAAAATTGGCGATTCTTTTTTGGACTTTTCTGCATAGAATCCATCAGCAGCTTTTGCAACAGCATCTTCCACTTCTTTTGGCAAACGATATACTTCGCAGCCTGCATCTTTGAATTTCTGCAGCGCCTTGATGGATTCGGCGATGAGATATTCATGCTGTTTTTGTGTATAACTGGAAATAACTTCCTGAACGATGACTTTTATATCATCCGGCAATTTATCCCATGCCGACTTGTTCACAAAGAAAACCTGCGGATCGCTGGGCGCCCTGATAGGCGAAAGGATGACATACTTGGCGACTTCATTGAAATGCATATTCCAGTTAGAGGCAAGGGTTGAATATTCAAAAGCATCGATGACATTCCTTTGCATCGATTCATAGACATCACCGCCATTGATGATCAGCACCGAAGCGCCGAGCTTTTTCAGAACCTCCCCACCATCGCCCATAGCTCTGACCTTTAAGCCTTTAAGATCGGATACTTTCGTGATTTTTACTTTTGAATGCAAGAAAACCTCTTCGGGTAGAGGGGAGAGGGCGCCTGGGAATGTCATGACATTATAGCCAGCCATCATTTTGTTCATGAGATCTGCCCCTCCACCATAATCAAACCATGTTCGCAAGACTTCTCCAGCAAGAGCCCCCGGACGGGAACTTATGAGTCCCGCAGCTGGCCATTTGTCGAGATTGTACATTGGGCAGCTATACGCCATCTGGAGTACATTATCATTGATAGCATCGACTTCTTTGTACGCAGGGACTATCGAGCCACCGACAAATGGCTTTATTTCCAGCCGTCCACCGGTTGCTTTTGTAATAGCTTTGCATACCTCATCATGGAAAATCTGTGATGGATCACTTGCTGGTCCATGTCCCGAAGATTTCCATACAATTTTTGTCTGCTGTCCCATGGCCAGTGTGATTGCAGCGAGCATGAGTACCAGCAAAACTGCAATTTTCTTCGTTTTCATCTTCTGCCTCCTCGAAAATATTTGCTTCAACAGCGGATGTTTCCGCTGTAATAGCCTTTCATCGGCGCCATATTACATGACAAGCTCATGACCTGTTGTATTCCTGAAAAATACATTGCTTGATTTTTGAAGTTCACTCGTGGCTTTATTCCCCGTGCAATGCGAAACGCCTATTGCCTTGAATTCTGACGTTGCCAGGTAATGAATAGATAAAGCAAGGCTTTTTTCAGATGCTTCCACGAGATGCGTGCCACCCATGACTCCATAGATAGGGCCAGGTAACCTTGATGCGGCTGCATCGAGCATATTTTTTATGCCGGGATGGGAGCATCCGACCAGTACGATAAAACCTTGAGGTGTTTCAACCGCAAGCGAAATTTCGTCCGAAAAATCATCTGGCACAAATTCGTTTCTCTTTTCGAGTATAAAGCGTGGATTTATCTTTTCATCTTCGTGAATTCGTGGGAAATTCGTCAAAACGAAAATACCCGGCAAAATTTCTTCTATCGATTTATCAGCATATCGCCATGATATATGCTGTTTATTCAAGAATTCTTCATCAAAATCATTACCCAGGTATTCGAAAGAAATACCATCCTTTGCATATTTTTTATTAAAAAATCCTCTGCCGATGATAAGTTCAAATGAACGAACAGAATCGACAAGATTTCGAAAGCCTCCGCTATGATCATAATGCCCGTGGCTTATTGCTACGATTTCAATATTTTCAAGATTGATGCCGAGATTGTGGGCGTTATGGATAAATGCGCCTGACTGACCAGTGTCAAAAAGCATTGTATGATTTTCTTTTTCAATATAAAACGATATTCCATGCTCTGTTTTCAGCGCAAGATGTTCGCCAAGACTATTTTCGATGAGCGTAACGATGCGTATTCTCACTTTATTCCCCTTTCTATCAGCTCCATAATTTCATTCCTTGCATTATTCAAATGATCAATCATCAATTGTTCTGCCCTATCTGGATTATGATTTCGTATGGCGTCAACAATCGCACAGTGTTCAATAATCGTCTTTTCAACGCGGCCGGGTACATGCAAGCTGGATATCCATCCTACAGGAAGCGACTTAGTCATTGTTTTCATAAGGAGGGAGAGGGTTTTGTTTTTTGTGCTTTTAGCGATTGCGTAGTGAAATTGCTCATCAATTGCGATTAATGCAGAAATATCGGATATCTTGGCTTTTTCGGAAAATTCGGCGCAAATATAATCGAGTTCCCTCAAATCATTGCTTGAAGCATTCCGTCCCGCATAATTGGCTGCCTTGGGGTCAAGCATGAGCCTGACTTCAAAATGCTCCAGAACTGCTACTTTGTTTATTTTCAACCAATCCACAAAACCTTCGTTCTTATGAATATCTGTGGAATTTATGAATGCTCCTTTGCCTTGCTGGACTATTATCCATCCCGTTGCTTCGAGCGAGCGAAGTGCTTCTCGAATAGACGATCTGCTGACGCCGAGTACCTTGCACAGATAACTTTCTGAATAAAACTTATCTCCAGGTTTGAATTTTTTTTCGCTCATGAGTTTTTTTATTTCTTCAATAACCTGATCTGAAATTCTTACTGTCTTCATCTGGTTCCTACGTTCTTATTCGTTCTTGTTGCCTTACCTTGTCAGACATCTGATAGGCGTTTATTGTATTTTAAGGCCTTTTTTCATTTTGTCAAGAAATAATTTTCAGAATTTTCAGAATCTCAATGCAGTGATCAGCAGAAAAGGTTTCTTTATAATAAAATCTTGGCATAATAGCTTAGTAGGCATTGTACAGCTACTTGGCTGAGGACTTGCTGATGGATGTACCTCATCGACAATTCGTTTTTACGATACCCAAAATACTCAGGCCATACTTTTATGTGACAATGGACCTAGTCCTGCTCTATCCCGTATTGTTTTATCTTTCGGTACAGGGTCGCCCGGTGTATACCGAGTTCTCGGGCCGCAAGGGTACGATTGTTGCCATTGTGCGCCAGGGCCTTCCGTATCAGGTTGGCCTCCGCCTTGGCGGTGTATCGGCGGAATAGGGCCTGGTCTGCACCGGTGGGTGTTTCGGCGGCTTGGGTGGGGGGCCACCGCTGACTTAAGTTCAGGTCCTGTTCCGCCCCCTGGTGTACCAATTCTTCGGGTAGGCAGGCGGTACTAATACGCTGTTTTGTGCAGAGTACCACCGCCCGCTCGACCACATTTTCCAATTCCCGGATGTTGCCGGGCCAGGGGTAGGCGTAGAACGCGGCGTACGCATCCTCGGAAAAGCCCTGGATCGTTTTGCCCATTTTTATCCGATATTTCCGTAAAAAGTATTCCGCCAGATCGGGGATGTCCTCCCGGCGATTCCGCAGAGACGGGAGGGAAAGGGTAATGACGTTGATGCGATAAAAAAGGTCCCGGCGGAATCGGCCTTCTTCCACCAGCTGTTTTAGGTTCCGGTTGGTGGCACAGATGATGCGGGCCCGGCTCCGCTCTGATTTGGTACTCCCCAGGCTTTCGTACACCCCCTCCTGGAGGACCCGCAGTAATTTAACCTGCATGGCAGGAGAAATTTCCCCGATCTCATCCAAAAACAAAGTCCCCCCATCGGCTTGTTTAAAACGGCCGATCTTGTCCCGGTCGGCCCCGGTAAAGGCCCCCTTTTTGTAACCGAACAACTCCGACTCCAGGAGGGTGTCCGGCAGGGCTCCGCAGTTCAAGGCCACAAAGGGACCCTCCGCCTGGGGACTGAGGCGGTGAATCGTCCTGGCTGTCACTTCCTTTCCCGTGCCGGTCTCCCCTTCAATCAGAATCACCGTGGAACTGCCCGCCACGGTAGGAAGAATTTCCAAAACTGGACGCATGGAGGGACTGCGACTGCTTAGGTCCCCTTTTATTGGATCGGCATCCAACTGTTGCTTCAGCTCCTCTATTTCCCGCAGGTCCCGGAACGTCTCGGCCCCGCCAATAACCTTCCCCCGCTCATCCTTTAACAGGGCCGTGGATACGCTGATGGGGATCCGCTCTCCTGCGGGGTTGATGCAGAATCCCTCCATATTGATGACCGGCTTGCCGCTTCGCATGGTTTTCCGCAGGGGACAGAGGGTTTCGCACATGTTGGACTTAAAGACCTCGTGGCAGAGCTTCCCGATGGCCTCGGTCCGCCGGATACCGATGATATTCTCCGCCGCCCGGTTAAAAGAGGTGATACGCCATTGGTCGTCCACGGTAAACACCCCGTCAGAAATGCTTTCCAGAATAATGTCCGTCATGGAACTATTGTAGCAATTTTGCGACAATACGACAATAAGGGAGATTAAATTAGGCGTCGGCAGACACCCCTGGGGGAGGCGACCTGGTGGTAGCCCTTTACAAACGTTGCAAAAACGCAACGTACTATCCTTAAAAGAGTCGCATTATTACGACAAAATTATAAGTCTGCACTTCATATCATCAAGCTACGATTTTATATGTATATATAATATAGAGAAATATAAATAAAAATAATTATTTGGCACGATTATTGCTATACTATTAGTATGAAGTTGGCAATTACCCCTTGGAATCAACGGGTCGCACCGGTTTTTGATTCCTCCGAGCGTATTTTGATCCTGGATATGGATCCGCTCAGACAGTCCGAGGGCCAGGAGTTTGATTTCTCCAATAAAAACCCGGCGGACAAGGTTCGTTTTTTGGTAGACCAGGGGGTAGAACAGTTAATTTGCGGAGCCATATCAAGGGACCTGGAGCTTCTGATCCGGGACCAGGGAATTGATGTGTACTCCTTTATTGCCGGAAATGTGGATGTGGTACTGAATGCCTGGAGAACCGGGCAACTTAATAGACCAATCTATGCCATGCCCGGTTGTCTTGCTGGAGGCCACCACCGTTGGGGCCGCCAGGGAGATAGGACCGGATATGGTAGGGGATTGGAGGGAGGTTACTATGCCAAGAGGTGACAGAACTGGTCCTAACGGAATGGGACCCATGACGGGCCGGGGAGCGGGCTATTGCTCCGGGAGTACCGTACCAGGGTACGCGAATCCCTACGGGGGCCTTGGTCGGGGCTACGGTTTTGGTGCGGGTTTTGGTCGAGGATTGGGTAGGGGCTTTGGCCGAGGTTTTGGTTATGGCGCTGGATACGGTCGTCCGTGGGGTTTTGGCTATGGAGTCGCTCCCCTGGCGCCCCTAACGCCCCAGGCGGAAAAAGAACTGCTGGACAGGCAAACAGAACTGCTGGAATCGGAGCTACAGGCCATCCGCAGACGGCTTGAGGACCTCAATAAGGCCGGGGAACAATAGCCATGCCCCGCGGTGATGGTACGGGGCCCGCCGGAGGGGGCGGGCCAGGAACAGGTCGCGGTGGTGGTCGCGGGATGGGTGCTGGAACAGGTATGGGCGGAGGTCGGGGGCGCAACAATGGGGGCGCCTACGGCCCCGGAGGCGACTGTATCTGTGTACACTGTCACACCCGCCTTCCCCACCAGGTTGGAGTTTCATGCACCGATCTTCGGTGCCCCACCTGCGGTAAGCCCATGGTTCGGGAAGAGCTGTATAACGATAGGAAAAAGGGCTGATGGGCGATATCGTCATAGCAAGCGGGAAGGGCGGCACCGGTAAAACGACCCTTTCGACCAACCTGGCCGCCCTGCTCGCGGAAACAGAATCGGTGGTGCTGGTGGACCTGGATGTGGAGGAGCCTAATTCGGGGCTCTTTATCCGGGGGACCGAGACGAAACGGGAAATAAAGTATAAACAGATTCCCCAGTGGGACAGCTCTGCCTGCACCCTCTGCGGGCTGTGCCAAAGGGTTTGCAATTTTCACGCCCTCATCAAACTGGGTAAAGAAATCATGATTTTCCCCCAGCTCTGCCACGGTTGTTATGCCTGTTCGGACCTCTGCCCCGTCGAAGCACTGCCCATGGTTCCGGTTCGGATGGGGGAGACTCGACGGTTCGACCTGGACAAGCTGGTGTTCATAGAAAGCAGGCTGGATATTGGTGAAGAACAGGCGGTTCCCCTGATTGCTCAAACCAAGGGATATGTAAAGGATACCTTTGCTTCATATACATATCGAATTTATGATGCCCCGCCGGGAACATCCTGCCCGGTTATAGAGGCCGCCCGGTCCGCAGACTTGGTAATTTTGGTTACCGAACCCACTCCTTTTGGGCTGAACGACCTTAAACTGGCCGTAGAGACCATCAGACAGATGGGTAACCCCTTTGGGGTGGTCATCAACCGCTATGGGGTAGGGAATGATTCGGTGGACCAATACTGCGAAACAGAGCATATCCCCGTGTTGGCCCGCTTGCCCAACGACCGAAGGGCGGCGGAACTGTATTCCCGGGGCCAACGGATTTATACGGAACTTCCCGCGTTCCGGTCGGAATTGGAAAAAGTGGCGGATTACATAAAAAAGCTGAGCGGGAGTAAAAGATGAAAGAAATAGTCGTTATATCCGGCAAGGGCGGTACCGGAAAAACCTCCATAACCGCCAGCTTTACCGTTTTGGGGGCCCCGACCCTGGTGGCGGCGGACTGCGACGTGGACGCGGCGGATATGCATCTGCTACTCAAGCCGGATATGGCCATCCGGGAGGATTTTTATTCCGGTGAAGTAGCGGTGATCGATCCTTCTGCCTGCATCGGCTGTGGCCGTTGTGCCCAGGTTTGTCATTTTAACGCCATATCTCGCCGGGGAAGAACCTACGAAATCGATAGCCTCGCCTGCGAGGGCTGTGGCTACTGTTCCCGGGTGTGTCCTACCAGGGCCATCAGCAATCATCCGGAAAAGGCGGGCCAGCTCTTTGTGTCCACCACAAGAGTAGGCTGTACCATGGTGCACGCTAAACTGGGTATTGGTTCTGACAATTCGGGAAAGCTCGTGGCGGAGGTGAAAAAACGGGCCAAGGCCCTGGTGGAACAACAGGGAAAAGAGTTGGTGCTGGTGGACGGTTCCCCAGGCATCGGTTGTCCCGTGGTTTCATCCTTAAGCGGAGCCTCCTTTGTGGTCCTCGTAACGGAACCCACCGTTTCGGGGCTCCACGATTTACAGCGGGTCTGTGAATTGGTTGAAAAATTTAAAATTCCCTCGGGATGTATCATCAATAAATCGGATATTAATCCAGAAATGACCGAAAAGATCGTCACCTATTTGGATTCCCAGCATATCACTCTACTCGCGGTTCTCCCCTACGACGAAAGCGTCAGTCGGGCCATGATCGCGGAAAAGACCATCGTGGAATATGAACAGGAGAGTCCTATCAAGGATCAATTGAAAAACGCCTGGCATCGATTGGGCGATTTTTTGAACAAATAAAGAGACAATTCTAAAAACATCAGTTTTTAGAATTGTTCCGCTGAAATCGCAATTCCTGTAAGGAATTGCTTAAGTCCCCTCTAAAAACAATTGGTTTTTAGAGGGGACTCAACAAACCAAAGAGGAGAAACTATGAAAATCGCTTTTACAACCAAAGGAATCGATTGGGATTCAATTATCGACGCCCGTTTTGGAAGGACCGATTTTATCGTCCTCTACGACGAAGAAAGCGAAACGCTCACGAGTGTCGATAACCGTGATATTGAGGGGGTCGCCCATGGGGCCGGTCCTCAGACCGCCCAAAAGCTCTTTGACCTTTCCCCGGATGTACTGATTACAGGGAACGGTCCCGGTGGGAACGCGGCCGAAGTTCTGCAGAGGGCCCACCTAAAAATCTATACTGGCGCCGCTAACATGACCGTTAAACAGGCCTATGAAGCCTATAAAAAGGGCAGTTTAAGCCTTTTTGAATAGAGCATTAGAGATCCTTACGGAAGCTCAAATTTTTGGAGGTTTTTCATGAGCACTCAGTATGACGTGATCGTCGTAGGCGGTGGGCCCTCGGGCATTGTAGCCGCCCTAACGGCCAAAACAAACAACAGCGACAAATCGGTTCTTTTGGTGCGGCAGGAAAAGCAGGCCATCGTACCCTGCGGGATTCCCTACATGTTCGGTTCCCTGGATAGTACGGATAAAAATGTGGTCGCCGATGGGGGGCTTACTGCCGCCGGGGTTACCATTAAGATCGGAGCGGTGGTGGAGGTGAACGCGGAAAAGAAGACCTGCACCCTTTCTTCTGGTGAGACCTGCGGTTATGAAAAGTTGGTTTTCGCCACCGGCTCCAGTCCCAGTGTTCCCAGTTGGCTCAAGGGGAGCCAATTGAAAAACGTGTATATCGTGCCCAAAAATAAGGACTACTTGGACTCGATGATTAAGGACCTGGAACAGTTCAAGAAAATCGTGGTAGTCGGCGGCGGCTTTATCGGTGTAGAGGTTTCCGACGAGCTTATTAAAAAGGGTAAAAATGTAACCATCGTGGAACAATTCCCCCACCTGCTCGCCCTGGCCTTCGATGACGAGTTCTCTATTATGATAGAGGATGTACTGAAAGAACGGGGGCTGACGATCCGCTGTGGCGTGGGGGTCAAAGAGCTGGTGGGACAATCCCAGGTTCAGGGTGTCCTGTTGAGCGATGGCAGTACCCTCGACGCGGAGGCGGTTATTCTGAGCA
>Ga0272446_1007061_pt1 | contig 11375 bp, 10 predicted proteins | sample YNPCB0061_FD_194587 | JGI IMG/M metagenome (GOLD analysis project Ga0272446, IMG submission 194587) | Hot spring microbial mat communities from Yellowstone National Park, WY, United States - YNP-CB-006-1 | ecosystem: Environmental > Aquatic > Thermal springs > Hot (42-90C) > Sediment | place...
ACCATGAAACAGGCTCATGGCCCGGCTCAAACCGGCCAACAAGACCGCTTCAGCAGCCGAGGCGGCCCGGGCTAACATGGTCTGCACCAACCCTTCTTCGCAGGTATAGAAAGGGCTGAGGACGAATTGTTCCACGGTCTCGCCCAACTGGGGCCGGCCGATGCCGATCTTCAAGCGGACGAACTCGGTGGTATGCAGCGTTTGAATGATGGAGGCGATCCCCCGATGTCCGCCGGCGCCGCCCCGGGTCACAAACTTCAGACGCCCCAGGGGCAGGTCCAGATCATCATGGATGATCAGGAGATCGGCGCTGCTGGCCTCAAAATAGGCCATGAGCCGGAAGACGGCCCGGCCGCTCAAGTTCATAAAGGTATCGGGTTGCGCCAGGACCACAGGTTGACCGGCGAAGCGGCCCTGGCCCCAGTGGGCCGAGCAGCTCTGTTGGTTGAGGCGGATGCCCCAGCGGCTGGACAAGACGTCTATTACCTGAAACCCGATATTATGCCGACTTTTTTTATATTTTAATCCTGGATTGCCCAGGCCGATAAACAGATGCACCGTTTTTCATCCTCGATCAGGATGGCTTGCGCCCGAAGGTAGGTGGCGGTGGCTTCGGTAGGTCAAAGCATGAGACTCTTCTGGCTTCAATCCGCCGCAGGGCGTGACAGCCGATCCCATTGGTTACCGCGAGGTTGTTTCGCTACTCAGGCGGCAGAACAACAAAATTATCATTGCCAATGACACAAGGGAGCAGCTCGTCCCCGGTCTATGGTATTTGTATCAGAGAATTGGCCGGTGGGGAACTGTCGGTCAACAAAAATCCGCCGGGTCAAACGAAGAGGGAGCTGACCGAATCCTGTTGATGGATGCGCCGGATGGCTTCTCCCAGGAGGGGGGCCACGGAGAGCACTTTGATCTTATCGCACGCCGCGCCTTCCGGAGAGAGGGGGATGGTATCCGTGGTTATCAGACTGCGGAGGAGAGAATTTTTGATAGTCTGCACCGAATCTCCGGCCAGGACCGGATGGGTCACACAGGCATGAACGGCCCGGGCGCCATGGCGCATCAAAACTTCGGCGGCCATGCTCAGGGTGGCGCCGGTATTGACCATATCATCGATGATGACGGCTTCTTTCCCCCAAACATTACCGATAAGGGTCATCCCCGACACAATGGCCCCATCGCGGCGTTTGTCAATAATGGCCAGCGTGCCTTGCAGGTGCCGGGCGAATGCCCGGGCCCGTTCCACCCCGCCGGTGTCCGGGGACACAATGGCCAGATCCGGAGCAAAATGGGTCTTGATATAATCCAGCAGTACTGGTTTGGCATAGAGATGATCCACCGGAATATCGAAGAAACCCTGAATCTGACCGGCGTGGAGATCCATGGTGAGGACCCGTTGGGCGCCCGCCGTGGACAGGAGGTCGGCCACCAATTTGGCGGCAATGGGCATCCGGGGGGCAATTTTGCTGTCCTGCCGGGCGTAGGCATAATAGGGCACCACCGCGGTAATGCAGCCGGCCGAGGCCCGTTTCAGGGCGTCCATAACCACCAGCAGCTCCATGAGGTTTTCATTGACCGGCCGGCAGGTGGGCTGAATCACATAAACATCCCGGCCCCGCACATTTTCTTTTATTTCCACAATGATTTCGCCGTCAGAGAAACGCCCCACAAAGGCTTGGCCCAAAGGAATATCGAGATAGGCACAGATTTTTTCCGCCAGGGGGCGATTGGCATTGCCGGAGAAGATCTTCAGGTTCATCTGCCCAGACTTCGAGTGGAAACTTTCCATGCAGCGATAGGCCATTATGGTAAACCTCGTACAGCCGCAGTCCACAACCCGGTGTCCGCCTGGAGGCGGGACGCTGCCTGGACTGCGCGCAATTCATCCGCAAAGATTCCGAAAACCGTCGGCCCGCTGCCGCTCATGAGCACACCCTGGGCACCCAGTCGCCGCAGCGCCTCTTTGTAGGTCGTCAGCTCCGGGTGCAGCCGCAAAGTGACGGCCTCCAGATCATTGTGCAGCCAGGTTGCCGGAGGCGTCTGTAGCATCGCCGCCACCTGCGTCGGCGGTGGGGCCGCAAAAGGCGGCTGCAAGCCGGCATAAACCGCAGCCGTTGAGACGGCAAACCCCGGATTCAATAGGACATACCACAGGGGCGGCAGGGTGATGGGCGTCAGGAGGTCGCCGATCCCCCGCCCCAAAGCCGGCCCGTCCAGGAGAAAAAAGGGCACATCGGCTCCCAGTTGGCGGGCCACGGCGGTCAATTGCCCAGGACTCAGGGGCGTGCCCAGGAGGCAGTTGAGACCCCGCAGGACCCCGGCTGCATCGCTGCTGCCGCCCCCCAGGCCGGCGGCCACCGGGATGCGCTTCAGCAGCCGCAGGCGCACGCCAAAACGCCGACCCAGGGCCTCTTGAAAGGCCTTGGCCGCCCGCACCGCCAGGTTGCCTTCATCCAGGGGAAGATCCGGGCGGTCACATGCCAGGGCAACAGCAGCACCATCTAATGTGATGGTCAGCTCATCGGCCAGGGAGAGCGCCTGCATGACCGTGATCAGGTCATGGTAGCCATCCGATCGCCGTCCCACCACCTTGAGATAAAGATTTACCTTGGCCGGGCAGCGCAGGAGCAGCGAGTCCATCAGGTTCCCGCTTTGGTCACCTCTTTGACATACCGCAGCCGCAGATCGTAGAGCAGGTGGTCAAAGATATTTTCTTCCTCCGGGGTCAGATTATTGCGGGTCTTTTCCCGCAGCAGTCCTAACAGATCAATGGTCTGCTTGGCCAGAGGCAGATTTTTTTCCGCCGCGCCGGTCTCGGGATGGGGGAGATCGCCCAGATGGAAAAACACGGACGTGCCCAAGGACATGATGAAGGAGGCGAAGGTAATTTCCGGTAAGGGGCCTTCGGCCGATTCGCCGGCGTTTGCCGCGGCCTTGGTGGCTTCCGACTCATAGGCCTCTTTGGCCGCCTCGCGCTCCCGGGATTCCTGGCGCAGACGTTCCTTTTCTTCTTCTGACTGTTGGAAAAAACGGCGGTCGTGAACGGTAAAACCTTTATCCTCAGGTTCGGTCATGGCAGTGTCCACCCTTGCCTGCAGGTCGTTGTCGAGATGGGCTGAGTGCTTGGCCGGGGGAAAGCCCCGCGCCCGGGAGATCGTGCTGCGAACCGGCCGGCAACTTCCTCTCCCCCGGAGGGGAGAGGAAGAGGCGGGGTCGCCGACTGCTGGGTATTGCCAGCGTAGGGCCTTATAATTCCAACGGCAGGGCCGAGGCGACATGGGGCAGGGCCCGCACATCGGCCAGGCATTCCGGGGTCACCGGCGTGTCGGTGGTAAGCAGGATAATGTTCTGGCCCCGGTCTTTTTCCTGGCCCACCGTCATCCGGGCGATATTGATATCATGTTTACCAATGGTCGTGCCGATGGCACCGATGACACCCGGACGGTCGGTGTTGTAAATAAACAGCATATGCCCTTGGGGAATGGCCTCGAGCCGGAAGGCATTGATGCGCACGATCCGGGGTTCGTAGCGGCCAAAAACCGTGCCGGCCAGGAGGTTTTCCTTCTTGCCGGCCCGCACCGTCAGGCGCAGCTGCGTGGTGAAATCTTCGGCGGATTCCACCTTGGTCTCGGTGATATGGATACCCCGCTGTTTGGCCAGGGCTGGGGCATTCACGTAGTTGACATCATCCCGCATGATGGGATAGAGCAGGCCCTTCATGATGGAATGGAATAACGGCGTGGTGTCCAGTTTGGAGATTTCGCCGATATATTCGATGTTGACGCTGTCAATGGGGCCTTCGGCGATCTGGGTCTGGAAGGCACCCAGGGCCTCGGCCAGGGTCAGGAAGGGCCGCAGCTGGTTCAGGAGTTCACCGCTCACCGAGGGAGCATTGACCGCATTCTTGATGGTACCGTTGAGGAGATAATCCACCATCTGTTCGGCCACCGCCACGGCGACATTCTCCTGGGCCTCTTCGGTGGAGGCGCCCAGATGGGGTGTGCAGATGACGTTCCCCATAAGCAGCAGGGGTGAGCCCACCGGCGGCTCTTTCTCAAAGACGTCCAGGGCGGCGCCGGCCACGATCCCTTCTTCGATGGCTTCTTTCAAAGCCTCTTCATCGATGAGACCGCCCCGGGCGCAGTTGATGATCATGACGCCCCGCTTCATCTTTTTGAAGGCTTCCCGATTGATGATGTGGGTCGTGTCTTTGGTTTTCGGCGTATGCAGGGTAATGAAATCGGAGCGGGCGAAGAGCTCGTCCAGGGAGACCACCTCGACCCCGCAGGAGGTGACCATCTCTTTTTTGACAAAGGGGTCATAGCCCAGGATGCGCATCTTCAATCCCTGGGCCCGGCTGGCCACCACTGTGCCGATGCGGCCCAGACCGATGATCCCCAAGGTCTTGTTATAGACCTCCCGGCCCTGGAACCGCTTCTTTTCCCAGCGGCCTTCCCGCATGGAGTGGGCTGCCTGCGGAATATTGCGGGCCAAAGCCAGCATCATGGAGATGGCGTGCTCGCCGGTGGTGATGGTGTTCCCCCCCGGGGTGTTCATGACCACGATGCCCCGTCTGGTGGCCTCGGGGATATCCACGTTGTCCAGGCCGGTACCGGCTCGGCCCACTACTTTCAGACGGGCGGCCACCTCCAGGACTTTCGCCGTTACTTTGGTGGCGCTGCGGATGACCAGGCCGTCCACATCCTGCACCACCTCCAGGAATTCTTCCGGCGGCATCCCCGGCCGGTTGATGACCTCGATGTTGGGGGCGGCCTCGAAGATCGCTACCCCTTTGGGATGTAAATTGTCGCTGATCAGGACTTTCATGGCTTAGGCACCCCCGAACAGAACTTCTTCGGCCGCCTTGACACCGGCGCCATAAGGGGCTTTGTAGCCCAGTTCATTCAGGACTACTTCCAGGGCGGCGATGATCATGATGATGTCAAAATTGCCGATATAGCCCATGTGGGCGATGCGGAAGATCTTGCCCTTGGCCTCGGCCTGGCCGCCAGCGATCATGATGCCATATTTTTCCCGGAGCAGTTTGACCACATCCTGGCCATTGACGCCGGCCGGCGCCATCACCGCCGTCAGGGCGTCGGAGGCACCTTCTTTGCTGAACAGTTCCAGCCCCAGGGCCTGGACCGCAGCCTTGGTGGCCCTGGACATGAGCTTGTGTTCGGCAAAGATCTTTTCCAGTCCGGTCTCCTTGAAATACCGCAGGACATCCCGCAGACCCATGACCAGGGAGACGGCCGAGGTATAGGCGCCGGTATTCTTCTGGATGTTCTTTAATTCCTTGGTAAAATTAAAGTAATACTTGCTGCACTTGGCAGTTTTGGTAAACTCCCAGGCCTTGTCGCTGAGGCAGGCGAAGGCCAGACCCGGCGGCAGCATCATGGCTTTCTGAGAACCGGCCACCATGATATCAATGCCCCAGTCATCCATGGGCAGCTCAAAGGCCCCCAAGGCGCTGATGGCATCCACGATAAGGAGCGTACCGGGCAGATTGCGAGTGAGGGCAGCAATTTCTTTGACCGGATGGCAGACACCCGTGGAGGTCTCATGGGCCTGGATGCAGACCGCCTTGATATTGGGGTTGGCCTTTAACCTGGCGGCAATATCGTCAACCTTGACCGCCCGGCCCCACTCCACGTCGATGGCTTCAATATTCACACAGTAAGCCTGACAGATTTCCCCCCAACGCTCACCGAACTTACCACCCCGCACGACCAGCGCCGTGTCGCCCGGGCTCATGGTGTTGGTGATGGAGCCTTCCATGGCTCCCGTACCGGTGGAGGCCAGGATCAGGACTTCCTGTTTGGTCTGGAACAGATACTTCAGACCTTCCCGACATTCGGCCACCACTTCGGCGAACTGCGGGGAACGGTGGTGAATGATGGGGGTGGCCATGGCCAGCAAGGTTTCGGGGGGGACGGGTGTCGGCCCGGGGGCCAACAGATAATGCTTCTTCATAATCCTCTTTTTCCTTTAACAAACGTATTTTTACCCCTGCCGCGGCGGCAGGGTAAACCTCTGCATCATGGGAAAGTAAAAAAAGATTGTATGTTTCTTCAGAACTCTTGTCAACCGTCATGTGAAAAAAAATGCATAAGGTCTTCTTGCCGGCAGGTTATCTCCCCTGACTGATCACGAGGGGGCAATGTTTGCACAAGGTTCGCCATTATGGACTGGGCGGTCGTTCGGCGACGACCTGCAGGCCTAAAGGCAAAGGCGTGGTGGTATCCAGCCGGAGGATCACCTGCAGAAATTTGGTATCCAGGCGTTCCCGGCTGTCTTCGGTGCGGAAATCCCGCTGCCCCATGTAAGGGGCGATCTCGATGACCTCACCGGTGCCAACTTCCTGGAGGCCTTCCACGGTCTTGACGGTAAAACGGTCTCCCGGGCGCAGGCGATTGAACCAAAAAGCCTCCACGAAGAGCCGCACCTGTTGTTCCCGGCGGCCGATGACGATCCGGCGGTAATCTTCCGGGGTGAGCTGCTCGCCCAGGCGGACATCAAATTTATAGATTTTTCCGGCCATGGGGGCCCGCAAGGTGAGTTTGGCCAATTCCACCCGCCGCAACTCCACTTCGGCCCGGGCCGAGGCGATCTGTTGTTCCTCGAGCCTGGCCTGTAACCGGACCTGACTATAGTCGAATTCCGGGATGGCCTTTTTCTGTAATAATGATTCTTTGCGGCGCAAATCATCCCGGGTCAGGTCCAGGCGTCGGCTGGTTTCCTCCAGGCGGGAGGTGGCCAGGCGCAGGGCCTGCTGTTCAATATCATCATCCTGCCGGCAGAGAGGTTGGTCTTGGGCCACCCGCTCCCCCTCCCGCACATAGATGGCAACCACCCGCCGGGCCAGCAAGGGACCGACGAATACTTCCCGCTCAAAGGGTTCCACCAGGCCATAGACCCTAAAGGGTGCGTCAACTAAAGAAACCGGGGGCGGCGGCAGCGGTGGCTGGGAGGAGCGGCGCAGCGAGTTATAGATATAAGAAGACGCCCCGACGATGGCCAGCAAGATCAGGAGTAAAACAAGAATGGTGCGAAATCTCATAAGGCCTCCTCCTGGCCCGCAGGGGCAGCGGCGCCCGTGTCAGCGACCACGGTACCGTTCTCCATTTTAATCAGCCTATCAGCAAAGGGAAAGACCCGGGCATCGTGGGAGACCACCACCACGAGGCGCTGTTCCGCCACGGCAATCCTCTTTAAAATGCCCATGACCACTTGGCCGTTTTCCGCATCCAAGGCCGAGGTCGGTTCATCGCAGAGGATAATAGCCGGATCCTTAATCAAAGCCCGGGCAATGGAAACCCGCTGCTTCATACCGCCGGAGATCATCTGTGGCTGCAGGCGGGCCGTATCCTCTAAACCCAGGGTAGCCAGGAGCTCGCCCACCCGGCGGCGCAGCGCCCCGGGGATGCGAGCGCCTTGAATGCCCACAGCCAGCAGGATGTTGTCCTGGATGTTCAAACCATCGATGAGCATGGGCTGCTGGAAGACGAAGCCATAGGTGGCCAGGCGCATTTTGGCCGCCACATCGTCGGCCAGGCCGGTGACCTCCTGTCCGGCCAGCCACATCCGGCCTTCTGAGGGCCGCAGGACCAGGCCGATGATGGAAAGGAGGGTGGTTTTGCCACTACCCGAAGGGCCGGCCAGCACCGTCAGCTCACCCGGTTGAAAGGTGAGATTGGTGGGGAACAGGACTCGCCGCAGTTGCCGGCCGTCAGAAAAATCCCGGGCAATATTTTCCAGACGCAGATCAGCCAAAGCTACCCTTTGCCAGCCTTAATGAAACACCGAGGCCGGGTCGGCTTGCAGGGCCTTGCGCAAGGCCACCAGGGATCCCAAAAGACTCACCAATAAAGTAATGCCGGCCAACAGCGGCGGCACCAGCGACGGCAAGAAACTGGGGATATCAGATCCCCGCGTGGCATTCAACAGGGCTGCCAGGAAGAATAATCCCAGAAAGATCCCGATGCCCGCGATAATGACCGCCTGACAGAGGACGAGGATGGCGATATCACGCCGCCGGCCGCCGAGGGCCCGCATCACCGCAAAATCCCGGGTGCGCTGCAGGACGCTGGCGTACATCGTCAAGGTAATAATGACGATGCCGATCAGCACCGCAATGGTAGTGGAAAACCCGAAGCTGCCGCCGATGCCGGTGCTAGTGAGATAGTAGAGTTGGGTCCGCCGAGACAGCTCGGCCGTCGTTAACACGGAACACTCCGGCAGCAGGGCCCGCAGTCGGGCCATGCTTGCAGCTTGATCCATACCCGGCTGCAAGCCCACCAGGATGGCGGCATACCGCCCTGGCGGCGCCTGGATCATGTCCCGCACTTTGTCCAGGGGCAGGAAGACCAGTGTCCCCTGAAAAGCCCGGGCCCCTTCGGTGACTGCGGCCAGGCGGACCCGCACCCCGTTGATTTCGGTGATACTGCCCAGCGCTGGCTGGGCGAATTTTTTCAGATCCAAACGGTCCACGGCCGCGCCTTCCAGGTCCAACAAGGCCTGGGCCCGACCCTGGGCCAAGGCCCACGGTCCTCCCTGGAGGCGAGGTCGGCGCAGCCCCACCAGGCGGACGGCCTCAAAACTATCGTCCGCGGTGCGCATCAGGCCGTTGCCCAGGAGGATTGGCTCAGCCCAGGCCACCTCCGGCAGACCCATAACCCGCTCCAGATATTGGCCGGGGATCAGGTTGACCGCATCCACATTGCGGATCGTGGCGCTGGTAATCCAGACATCGGCGCCGCTGTGGTCCACCAGGACGGACATGTATTGCAGGAGGCCGAAAAGGATCGACAGCTGTTGCCCCACCAGAAAGACGATGGCCACCACCCCTAATAAGGCCCCGGCGGTGGCGGAGCGGTCATGCCGGAGCAGGCGCCAGGCCACAGCGCTACGCATGCGCTCCCTCCAAAGCCCGGCTGTGGGCCTGGGCAAAATCCTGCACCAGCTGAACTCCGGCCGCAGCAAGGATCTCCTGGGCTGGTATGGTCCCCCGGCCGCCCATGAAGAGGGCGGGTGCAGGCTGGCAGCTCTGCAACTGCTCTACGGCGGCCAAGGCCTCTTCCAGCCGGGAAAGCATGGTCAAGGAAAGAAAAACCACATCGGGTTTGAAGGCCGTCACGGCCGCGGCAATCTGCGCCCGCGGCAGGCTGCGACCCAGGGACCAGACCCGCCAGCCCCGCAGCTCCAGATACGTGCCCAGGGCCAGGGGCAGCAGTTGATGTTCCTCCCCGGGAACGCAGGTGACCAGGGCTGAGCGGCCCACCGGTGCAGCCGGTCTGCTCCAGGCCGGGAGACTGGCCAGCAGCCGCAGCACCGTCTCCGTGGCCAGGTGTTCCTGATAAATGGCCAGCTCATTGCGTTCCCAGCGCCGGCCGATCTCCGCCATGGCCGGCAACAGCTCGGTCAGGATAATATCATGGGGCGCCTGGCCTTGGGAAAGGTCGGCCTGGATCTGCTCCTGGGCACCGCGCCGTTCGCCAACGATGAGCAGGTCCACCAGGCGGGCCACTTCAAGGCTTGGCCGCGCTGCCAGACGGTCTCGCTCCTGAGCGACGATGCTCGCCAAGTCGGTCCGCAGCTCTTGTAACGGTTGGGCCAGGAGATTGCATTCCGGCGGCTTTAAGATACCCTGGATAGCCACCAGCCAACTATCCACGAGCAGGGCCACAGCCTCCTGCCCCGGCCCCCGGGAGGTCAACATGGAGGCATACCAGGCAGCCTCCTGCCGCAGGGCCGCGCTGAGATGATAGCGAAAGACCACCCGCAGCAGCCGGCCGAATTCATTGACATAATCCTGGAGCTCCTCTTCCGGGCTGGCCCAGGGCGATTGGGGTTGATACTGCCAGACCACCGTCAGACGGCGGCGCACCAGCGCCGTCAGCTGGTCGTAATGCTCCACAAAGAGGTGATAGGCCGTATCGGGAATCATGGTCTGCTGATTGAAACTCGCCACTAGGCCGCCGCCAGGGCCTGGGCCAAATCCGCCTGCAGGTCGACCAGGGCTTCGCAGCCTACTGACAAGCGGATCATATCATCTTTAATGCCCAGGCGTTGCCGCTCTGCGGCGGGGACGCCGGCGTGGGTCATGGAGGCCGGGTGCTGGATGAGGGATTCCACGCCGCCCAGCGAGACGGCCAGGCTGATGAGCTTGAGATTATTGAGGAGGTGAATGGCCCCTGGGCGGCCGCTGGTGAGGCCGAAGCTGATCATAAAACCGAAGGCTTCCATCTGCTGCCGGGCGATCTGGTGTTGGGGATGGTCCGGCAATCCTGGGTAGATCACCCAGGCCACTTTAGGATGACTGGCAAGGAAGTTGGCCAGAGCCAGGGCATTGGCCTGGGCTCGCTCCAGCCGCAAAGCCAGGGTGCGCACCCCCCGCAGGATCAGCCAGGCCTGGTGCGGGTCCATGACCCCGCCGGTGAGTGTCACGAAACGCTTGATCCGCCGGTGCAGATCAGGGTTCCGGCCGACGATCATGCCGCCGATCACATCACTGTGGCCGTTGAGGGCCTTGGTGAGGCTGTGTACCACGATGTCGGCCTGATAGTGCAGCGGTCGCTGGCAGGCGGGCGTGGCAAAGGTATTATCCACTACCAGCAGGCTGCCATGGTCATGGGCCAGACGGGCCGCCGCAGCCAAGTCAGTAATCTGCAAGGTCGGATTGGTGGGCGTCTCCAGAAAGAGAACCTTAGGCCGCGCCGCCAGGGCCGTCTCCAAGGCGACCAGGTCCGAGGTATCCACAAACCTGCTCTGGATGCCGAAACGGGGAAGTTCCCGGTCGATGACCGTGTAGCTGGGGCCATACAGGCACTCCCCGGCCATCACCGAGTCACCGGCCGCCAACAGGCTGAAGAGCACCGCATGGATGGCCGCCATGCCGCTGGCCGTGGCCACGGCCCAGCCGCCGCCCTCCAAAGCGGCCACGGCCTCCTCCAGGGCCTGCACCGTGGGGTTGCCCATGCGGGTATAGACGTAGCCCGGCTGCTCGCCGGTAAAACGGGCCGCACCCACCTCGGCATCAGGAAAGGTAAAGGTTGAGGTCTGAAAGATGGGCGGCGAGACTTCGCCGAAGATAGCCTGTTGCAGACCGCCGGCATGGATGGCCAGGGTTTCCGGACGCCAGCTTGTTTTTTCAGGTTCTTTCCCCATGGCACACCTCTATCAATGGAGTGGCCGCTGGCCAACGGCCATAACCAAGAAAATACAGTGGTCAGTGGTCAGTGGTCAGTTGCTTGTTGTCTTTGCCAGAAAATAGTTTTTTAGGGCGGGCCGTGCCCGCCGTTGGATCTTTGCTAAGGAAATCATTCGGTGGCGCAGGCTTTCCAGCCTGCGCACGCCTCCACCTGCGGCAG
>Ga0272446_1007062_pt1 | contig 11375 bp, 15 predicted proteins | sample YNPCB0061_FD_194587 | JGI IMG/M metagenome (GOLD analysis project Ga0272446, IMG submission 194587) | Hot spring microbial mat communities from Yellowstone National Park, WY, United States - YNP-CB-006-1 | ecosystem: Environmental > Aquatic > Thermal springs > Hot (42-90C) > Sediment | place...
TTGTCTCGATTTTCGCAGCACATACTCCCCCCTGATTTAGGCCGATTTTAACTTTCATTTCGCTTAGTTTCGCGGAGAACGCCGATTGCAATCATTTTGCAACGAAATTTTTTGGGCGATAATAGGTGCTTGCAATGTGTTTCTAAAAATCAGGTATAAGAGTTTTTGTTAATGGAAAAATTGGAAAAATCGGTCGTTACGCTGCTATAAAGCGGAATAATTACGTTGTGAGAAATACATGTTTTTTGTAACGATTGGGCATCGTCACGCGCGGCTTAAAGGAGGCAAAAAATTGTTTCGGTTAGTTTGTAACGCATCCGGTTTAGTCAAGAATTGTCCCTGGTTTTTGGACTAACTGGGATTCCGCGCGTTTAAATGGCTTCTCGGCACCGTGTTCACGGTCCGCTCAGTTCGGGGGGGGTCGCCCGCGCGGGCGTAGATAGGCGCGCGCGCCCGCGCGCATTATGCGCGCCGGGGCGCAGGGGCACGCGCGCGTGTGCGTGTGTGGCCGGCCGCGCGCGCCGGGGCGCGTGCGATTCGCGCGCCGGGGCACGCGCGCGTCGGGGCGCGCGACTGGGCCGCATCCCCCCCTGCCCCTGACCATGCCCCCGTGGGCCGTCAGACACGGCGCCAGCGGCTTTTTCCTGGCCCCCCGCTACCACCCTACCGCCCCTGCCCCAAAAGCCGCCCTACGCCAATTTTTCGGCCTTCCCCACCAAGCGTTTAAACGCTAACGCGGTGAGCATGGCGCCTGCCCCCCTGCCCCGTTTCGCCCAATTTTTCGCCCCATGGAAAATATTCCTGCCACGTTTTTCTTGCTAACATTCAGTTTCGGCGCGTTCTAACATTTTTCTGTTCCGCCTTCAAACCGACAACGCGGATTTCAACCAATACGTGACGATTGTTGAGAATAACTAACCGATAACGCGGAAAATACATGCTTTGGGTTGTAAACCCATACCGCGTTTAGGTGTATTATGATTCGATATCGTTATTACCGGCCCGAACATTAAGAAAATTTAATTTAGCGCCCCGCCGCAGCTATGCGTGCAAAGTTTGCCGCGCTAACATCGCGGCAGCCCCCTGGAATGTCGCCCGATCCAACCTATTCCAATTTGTGACTGACTATCGCATATTAGGTTGAACACTGTATCGAAGTGCAGAAACATGCCAAAGCTGCCGATAGTTGTTAGGTATTCTGACGAATGGCGGAACGAAGTCATGGAGCGCATATGCGAGCGCATCATCAATGGTGAGCCGCTTACTGTTATTCTCCGTGACAAGGGTTATCCACCGCGTTCAATGGTCGCGGAATGGATTGTTCGTAATGTTAACGACTTCGCCATGCGCCTGGACCGGGCACGGCAAGCGCGCGCAGCATTCCTGGAAGATGAGATTCTGGAAATAGCTGATGACGCGCGAGACGATTTCATCGCGCACCAGAATCGAGGGGAAGTGGTCAATTCTGGTGCGATCCAGCGCGCGAAATTGCGGATAAGCGCCCGGTTCCGCCTTCTGGCCGCATACAATCCCGAGATGTATGGCGGCTTCTACGGCAAGGCCACGCGCGTGATCGACGAACCGGATAACAACAACAAAATGTTTGAAAAATTGACAATGGCTGAATTGGAGCAGCTGCGCGCGCTGGCGATACGGGTGCAAAACAGTGTAGCCCATGATGCCAATTGATCCGCGTCTACTCGATCTTGTTCCAATCGAGCGCGAGATGGTGGCGCGCGGGGGATATGCCATGTTTGTAAAACTAGCATGGCCCCTGATAGAGCCAGGGACCCCCCTGCTTTGGAATTGGCACATAGACGCCATTTGCGAGCATCTTGAAGCGGTGCTAGACGGGCAACTGAACAGACTCTTGATCGCGGTGCCGCCGGGCAGCATGAAAAGCCTGCTGGCGTCAGTATTTCTAACAGCATACCAGTGGGGACCAAAACGCCGCCCCGCGCACCGTGCCATCTACGCATCATATTCAGCAACCTTGAGCACGCGCGATTCATTGCGCGCGCGCCGGATCATCGAATCCCCCTGGTATCAGCAACGCTGGGGAAAAGGTTTCATTCTAACGGGCGACCAGAACACAAAGACTCGTTTTGAAAACAACAAGACTGGCGTGAGAATTGCAACTTCCGTCGGCGGCACCGTCACGGGCGACCGCGCTAACATGGTTGTTTGCGATGACTTGCTGGATCGGCGCCGGGCCATGTCGGAAGCGCATCGTCGCGAAGCGCGCGATTTTTTCTGGGAAACACTGCCTTCGCGCGTTAACGATCTTGTTAGAGATTCTTTCGTTGTCATCGCGCAGCGATTGGACACTAACGATACGATAGGCGACATTCTCGAACGGGCGCCGGATCGGTGGGAGCGGCTCATTCTCCCATTGGAATTTGAGCCTACGACGCGATGCGTTACGTCATTGGGATTCGCTGATCCGCGTGTAGAGCAGGGGGAAATCATGCATCCGGCGCGGTATCCCCCCGAAGTTGTGGAATCGTTGAAGGCCGATCTAGGCAGTTATGGCTATTCAGCACAGTATCAGCAGCAACCAGTTCCGCGCGGTGGCGGAATGATCAAAACTGAATGGCTGGATGCGCCCAGGGCACCGCGTTACACGGTGCGCGGCATCAACCCCGAGATTATCGTCCAATCGTGGGATTGCGCGTCCAAGCCGAAAGAGAGGAATGATCCGTCAGTTTGTATAACATTCGCAGTGTTCCGCGACCGTGTGGAAGTTTGGGATGTCAGCATCGCGCGCGAAGAATTTCCTGATCTACAACGGCGCGTCATGGATTGTTACGAGAAATATCGTCCAATGGCGGTGCTGATCGAGGATAAGGATGCTGGGCAGCAATTGATTCAGCAGCTACGCAGAACCGGCAGGCTTCCTGTTGTGGCGATGGACCCTAAAGGGTTAGATAAGATAACTCGAATGGCTGCGGAATCGCCGACAATCGAATCCGGCAATCTGCGCCTTCCTGATAGAGCGCCATGGGTGCGTGATTATGTGCAGGAGCTAACGACGTTCCCCGGCGGTATTCATGATGATCAGGTTGACGCGACAAGCCAGTTTCTGAAATGGTTGAGAGAGCGGCGCGCGTCTATATCCGGCCTGATGCCTGTTTCCGATACGCGACCGTCAATCCGTCTAACATAATGCAGGGGCGCATGTAATGGCTTTACAATTCTCCGAGTTTGGCGCGTCGGGGTTGCGTCATTACAGGGGCGAGATTCAGGAAGAACACCTGCGCAGCATCAGTGGTGCCAAGGGCCGCAGGAAGTTTCAAGAGATGGCCGACAATGACAGCACCATCGGCGCGGTCTTGTTCGCCATCGAAATGCTTCTCCGCCGCGTGCCATGGCGGATCGAACCGTTCAGCAATTCCCCGGTGCATCGTGAGCAGGCGATGTTTGTTGAAAGCCTCATGGATGACATGAGTCATTCTTTCGAGGACTTCATCGCGGAAGCGTTATCTTTTATAACGTTTGGTTTTTCGGTTCATGAGATTGTCTATAAGCGCCGCATCGGCAAGGATGAAACGAGTCCAGAACGTCGATCCAATTACAGTGACGGATTGATAGGTTGGCGCAAGCTGCCGGTCAGGGCACAAACAACGATTGATCGGTGGGAATTGGATGATGACGGGGGCATACAAGGCGTTTGGCAATCTGACGTTGATGCGGGGCGGCCTGCGATATTCATCCCGATTGAACGATTGCTTTTGTTCCGTACAACGTCCCGGCGCAACAATCCCGAGGGGCGTAGCGCCCTGCGGAATGCATATGTTAGTTATTATTTCAAAACAAAGATCGCGGAGATAGAGGCGATTGGGGTTGATCGTGACCTGGGCGGGATTCCGGTGCTTTATGCTCCCCCTGCGCTATTCGATGTTAACGCGCCGCCGGATATTGTCGCGCAGCGTAACGCTTACCAGCGCATTCTTGCTAACATACGCGCGGACCAGCAGGCCAGTCTCATGCTGCCGTCGATTTACGACGAGCGCGGCAACCAACTCTTGCGCATCGAATTGATGGGCACCGGCAGCAGGCGGTTGTTCGATACGGGTGCAATCATAGAACGTTACGAAAGGGCGATGCTTTCCTCATTGCTCGCCGATTTTATCATGCTTGGGCATGAGAAGGTTGGGAGCTACGCGCTATCGTCTGATAAAACGTCATTGTTCATAACGGCGCTTGAGGCATGGTTGGGTGAGATTGCTTCCGTGCTGAATCGCCACGCGCTAACACGGCTCTACCAACTTAACGGCTGGGACCCTTCCGAGATTGCCCAGTTTGTTCCCGGCGAAGTTAGTAGGCGTAACGTAAAAGACTTCGCGGAAACCGTTGCGCGCTTGACTGGTGCGGGCTGGATCACTCCTGGCTCGCAGCCGGATGAGGATTACATCCGCGATATGCTCGACATGCCCAGCACGGAGACAGTGAATGAAGCGGGAAGTGGCGGGAATGCCAGGAGCGGGGCGAGCGGGCGCGATGGGTCGAATGGCGGATGATAGGTTAGGCGTAGTGACACTGAACCGCAGGCGTCCGAATGGCGCCCCTGATGGGCTGCGTGTTTATATGTTCGGCGCCAGCGAATTCATGGGGCATCCTGTTAGGGCTGCGCTTTGCAGCATCCCGAGAATACATGGGCGCGCGCTTGGTAACGCTGGATACCATGTTTGCGTAACTAACAATTATCATCATGTATGGCGGGCGCCGATCCATCGCTCCCTGGATGGCTTCACCGGCGTGGTCATTCCTGATGAACGCGCCATTATCCTCATCCAGGAGGCATTGTGGTCGGACATTGCCCTGGATACACGCGCGCACAACGTCTATTGGCTTACGTTGAACATTGTTGGTAGAGCAATTAACGATTTATGGGGGCTTACCAATAAGGATGATATAGCGGCGTTTCTTGATGAAATTGCCGCAGTCGTGGCGCGGCTTCCGGGGGCGAAGGTCTTGCTGACGTCTAAGCGAGAATTGGTCTTCGCGGAAGTTTATACGCTGCTTTACGGCGCGCATTATTATGATGACATTCTTTTGGACGTTGCCGATCCCCTGGAACGCCGCAAGCGGTTGTTCCTGCGGCCCTGGGCATTTGGGCTATCGTGGGCTGCGTGCCAGCCATTGCTTGAACGGAGCAAATGGCTTCACGCCAGGATCAAGAAGAATGTTTGAATTAATAACAAAGGATACCACGCGGCAGGAGGCGCAAAGGTTGTTGGATGCCGCCTTGCGGTTGCTGGAACCGCGTGTTGCGGCGGCTTTTCGGAAGGCGGCAGAACAGATACGCGATGGTGTAGTGTTAGAGCAACTAGCAGAGGCCATTGCAGCTAACGACATTGTGCGAGCTATCGTGCTGGCCGGCGCGGAGCAACTCGGCGCCGCGCTAACCGGCCAGGGCCTCCCCCCTGGACAAGCGTCGGTATTGGACGAATTGGTGCAGGCTACGCGGCTTGGCGCTGATTCCGGCATGAGGATGTTGCCTCGGCAGGCTGGGCTTATGGCGAGCCTCGACCTGACCAACCCTGAATCTTTGCGTTATTTACGCGAACATATCCCCGAATTGGTTACGTGGGTTACGGATGATGTTAGAAAAATTATCGGCGAGACCATTCTGCGTGGACATACCGAGGGGCGCCCTGTTGTGCAGATGGCGCGTGACATACGCGATAGCATCGGCCTCACCCCTGACATGGCTGCGGCGGTGCGTAATTTTCGGATGCAACTTCTGACTGGTGAACCTTGGGCGGGTAAGTTGCCGTGGGAACGGCGCTTATCGGCGGCGGATCGCGCGCGGGCGCGGCGCATTTATGAGCAGGGTGGGGCGACGTTTACACGAATAGATTCGATTGTAGAAAGGTATTACAGGAGTCTTTTGAACCGTCGCGCGTTGAATATTGCGCGTACGGAAAGTCATCGTGCATTTATCGAGGGGCAGCAGAACATTTGGCGGCAGGCAGCGGCGCGCGGCTTTATTGATTCTAACTTGACGCGCCGCATGTGGATTGTTACACCAGACGACCGGCTTCGCCCGGACCATGCCGCCATACCTGGGATGAATCCAAATGGAGTAGGACTAACAGAACCGTTCCAGACACCGTTTGGTCCGGTCATGGGTCCTGGTGATGGTGTGCCGCAACTCATAAACTGCCGATGCACGGTGGCGCTTGAGTTCAAGGAGTAGGTGCCGGAGATGGTCAGCACAAATGATGAAAAGATACTGCAACCATCGCATATTGCGATTCCGCTTTCTCTGGCATGGGTGATCATTTGTGGCTTGATCGCCGGGGTATTTTCGCTTGGCATCCTTTATAACAAGGTAGATTCTCTAGCTAGGACTAATGCCGCCATGGGTGACATGCAACGGACGTTAGCAGAGATACAGCACGATGTTGGTGTTTTGAAGGGTGCCTTGGGCATCCAGGGTCCTTCTCGTGCGCCGGTGCGGCGCATTCCGTCCGTTGAATAGGAGACTTGGATGAGTGATCAGTCAGCCGAGCAGCGTGTGAACGCTTTGATCGAGGGCAAGTTTGTTAAGCTGGATGCCGAAAAGCGGATAGCCTACGGCTGGTTTTCCGTCGTCGAGATGGGCAATAACCCTGTTGTGGATTCGCAGGGGGACATTATCGACGAAGCTACTCTTGTTGACGCAGTGCATCGTTTTATGCAAGAAAGCCGCGCTGGTAAATTCATGCACAACGGGCCGCGCAGGGCGAGTGTGGTCGAGTCAATTGTTCTAACAAAAAACGTTCAGGATGCGTTGGGCATTGATCTCGGCATGGTTGGGTGGTTCGGCGGGATGCAGTTCCATGATGAAGAATTGTGGGCGCAGGTAAAGAGCGGCGGGTTCAATGCCTTTTCTATCGGCGGATGGGGGAACAGGCAGGATGCCTAAGAAGCTGATCAATCTAACAATCGAAGAAGTTTCGGTTGTCGATAGCCCCGCTAACAAATACGCGCGAATGCTTCTGATGAAGCGTGATGTTAACGGAGATGAGCAGGGTTCAACCAGTCATGGAGGCAACAAGATGAGTGAATCTGACACGAATAGCGCGAATAGCGCGAATAGCGCGAATGCCTCGCTTGAGGCGCGGTTTGAGGAATTGACGCAGGAAGTGGCGAGGCTTCGCGAGGCGAACGCTGCCATGAAGGCTGCTTCTGAAGAAGCTGCGCGTTTGGCGAGTTTCAGGGAAACCCTTCCGGGGGAAATGCGCGCGGTGTTTGATCGCCTTGACGATAATGACAAGGTGGCATTTTCCAAGTCCTATAGCCCGGATAAGTCTGCAACTGATCCGGTTGTTCGGGCGCTGGAATCTGTTACAGCCGATAACGTGTCGCTCAAGAAGCAACTTGACGACATGACAAGTCAGATTGCCGCCCTGAACGCTGCGCGCGAGATTGCTGGCATCGAGCAGGAGATCGCCGATCTTTCCGTGGTTACGGACACAGTTGATCTTGCGAAACGGCTTCATGCTCTGAGGAAAAGCGATCAAACGCTGGCTGAAAATGTGCTTGCTGATTATCGCAAGATGGCTGCGATGCAAAAGCAGGCTGGCATTTTCCGTGTTATTGGGACAAACAAGAAAGAATCCGGCAATAACTCGGAGTTCAATGCTGCCGTAGCCGAGATGCGCGCCAGCAATCCGACGCTGACTCACGCGCAGGTGGTGGCGAAGGTTCTTGCCAACAATCCCCGCTTCTACGACGACTACGAAGCCGAGCGTAAGGGAGCCTAACAATGAGTGCGTATGAAAATGCAGTCACTGCGATTTCTCTGCCTGCGGAATCCGACCTTTCCGCGTCGCAGTATTGCTTCGTCACTGTCAATAGCAACGGGCGTGTTGCCTTGACTAACACGGGCACGGCATCCGATGGCGTGTTGCAAAACAAGCCCAGTGCGCAGGGCCAAGCGGCAGCGGTTGGCATTTCTGGCGTCAGTAAGGTCACGGCTGGTGCGGCTATCAACGCTGGTGCCTTTGTCGCGGTGGGCAGTAGCGGGCGCGCGGTGCCTGTAACGTCTGGCGCGAAAGTTGTGGGGCGGGCGCTCGCTGCCGCGAGTGGCGCGGGGGCGATCATTCCCTGCATCCTCATCCGTTCCGTGTAAGTTTGAACAGCTAACAAGGGGCAACCAGATATGCCTAATCCGACTCCCGGCGACGCTCATGTGAACGCGCTTCTGACGAATGTCAGTGTTGCTACACTGCAAAGCGAGTCTGATTTTGTTGCGGGCCGCGTGTTTCCGACTGTCATGGTGGACAAACAGTCTGACATGTACGTCATCTTCAATGCGCCTGATTTCAATCGGGCGAGCATGACGATTCGCGCTCCCGGCACGGAATCGCCCGGCGGTGGTTATCGTACATCGACCGATACATACAACGCGAATGTTTGGAGCCTGCATCACGACATTCCCGATCAACTTCGGGCCAATGCGGATAGCATCTATGACCTGGATCGTCAGGCGGCAGAATATCTAACCATCCAGGGTCTTATCCGCCGCGAAAAGGAGTGGGCAAGGTCGTTTTTCACGTCCGGCGTTTGGGGCACTACCATTACTGGTGTTGCTTCCTCCCCCGGAGCAAACCAAGTCCTTCACTGGTCCGACGCCAATTCAGATCCGCTCAAGGACGTGAATGATGCGAAGCTCGCGATGGTCAGCAGGACTGGTAAGCTGCCTAACAAGATGACCATTGGTTATCCGGTGTGGGCGGTGCTGCAAAACCATCCTGACATTGTGGACCGCATCAAGTATTCGGGCGGCGTGGGGCCAGCATCCCCGGCTATCGTTACGCGGGCAGCGGTCGCGGCGCTGTTCGAGGTGGACGAAGTGCTTGTTATGCAGGCTATCGAGAATACGGCCAATGAGGGGCTTGCGGCGAATTCCGCGTTCATCGGCGGGAAGCATGTGCTGCTTAGCTACTCCCCCCCTGTCGCTGGCGTCATGGTTCCGAGTGCGGGCTATCATTTCTCTTGGCGCGGCCTTGTTGGTGGTGGTAACAACGGTATGCGCATCAAGAAGTTCCGCATGGAACATCTCGCATCGGATCGTGTCGAAATTGACATGGCATTCGACATGAAGCTCGTCAGCGCCGACCTGGGCTATTTCTTCTCCGGTGTTGTTGCGTAAGGCAATTAACATGCCCGTTAAATACAATATCGGAAGAATGGAGCCGGGGCAGGAATACGTTGTCAGGGGTTATATCTTGTTCGATGGCAAGATGTACTCCCCTGGCGACGTATTCCCGGTTGATGATTACCGGAGGCAATCTCTTGTGCTTTATCGCCAAGGGCGGCTTGTGCCACGCTTGCAGGGGGATGAAGTAGTGACTTCTGATGAAGCCATGCCTTCGGATGAAGTAGTGACTTCGGATGAAGCCATGCCTTCGGATGAAGTAGTGACTTCGGATGAAGCCGTGCCTTCGGATGAAGTAGTGACTTCGGATGAAGCCGTGCCTTCGGATGAAGTAGTGACTTCGAGCGAAAGCGAGGAATCCCCGCGCGTCATCCGCCGCAAGCGCGTCACTGCCAGTTAGTCTAACAAAGGAGGCTATAGTCAATGTCAGCTGCGTCCAATTACGCAGAAAATGCGATCATGGCGCTCATCTTCAACGGTACGGCATGGGCGAATATCGCAGACAACGCCGCGTCATCCCCGCTAACATCGCTGTATCTCGCCCTGCATACCGCCGATCCGGGGGAGGCGGGATCGCAATCAACCAGTGAAACCAACTACACCAGTTACGCGCGTGTAGCTGTCGCGCGGAGTTCGAGCGGCTTCACGGTATCTAACAATCAGGCTTCACTGACTTCTACGGCCAGTTTCCCTGCTGGCACGGGCGGATCGGGGACCATCACGTATTTTTCGGTTGGCGTGGCATCTTCCGGCTCCACAAACTATATCGTTCGTGGAACAGTGACACCGAACCTGACGGTTGGTGATGGTGTGACTCCGCAATTGACCACGGCGACGACAATCAGCATCGACTAATGCGATGCGTGATTTTTCGTCGGCCTATCGACGCGCGCTAACCAACGGCGACGTTAGCGAATTGATGCGGTTGTTCGCCCTGCTGCCGCATCTTCCGCAGCCGGAATCATATGAGCAGGCCGAGATTTCCATGCACATTGCCCGGACAATGGCGGAATCCATAGACGTGGCGCGTCGCCTGTATTCGCATAAATGGTTATGCGAACGTAATTTACCGAGCCAATTGCCCGATCATCTTCGTCCGAAGCAGCAACGATTGGGTGGCATTGTTGTTCAGGGCGTCGGCATCAGTGTCAATACATCTAACCCGCTGCGGCGGCGTGAAGCTGACGACATGCGGCATGAGATGGAATTGGCGGTGCTGGACCTTTACGCTAACAATGATACTGAGCCGGAGGTGGTTCGGCGAAGGCTTGACGACATACGAAGGAATCGGCTGCGGATGTAGCGAGTTTCATCATGCCCGTTCAATCGTTCACATACAAGATTGTTGCGGACAAGGGTGCCGATGGCATCGTTGTTTGTTACACGTTTGATTTTGGTCATACTCGGGTTGAACGTATTGTCAATACAGCTAACAACCAAGATTTTGCGCAAATTGGCGCTGATATGGTCGAGGTTGTCAACCTGGATGTTGTCGAGGCGGAAATACGGCAGAACATGGGAGAGATACTCGCCAATGGTTCTGCGGCGTCACTGACATTCAATGAATCCACGCTTACGCAATTGCGAAACCGCATGAGAGAACGTTTCCGCACATTGCGCGGCACGGAATTGGTCATGCTTGGCGATTTCCTGTATTCCCTGAACAACGCGCAATTGGCTATTATTTTTAACATAACCCAACAACAGGCGCAGACGCTTGTTGACACTAAGCTCGCGCCCATGAAAACCGCGGCGGATATTATCAGGAATATTCAGGGGGAGTAGGTGGCCGAGTTTTTCGTATGTTCAACGAAATGGTCTGCCGTAGCGCAATGGGCCGCGAGCACGGCCTATTCTGTTGGGGACTTGCGCAGACAGTTAGCAGCGCCAACAGACGGCAATCAACGGGTATTTCGTTGCACAACTGCGGGCACGTCTGGCGCGTCGGAACCGGCATGGAATCTGAATGCTGGCGCTACAACCAATGATGGATCATGCGTATGGACGGAAGTCACGGCTAACAGTGCTTATGGTTGGAACGCTGCCGCGTGGAATCTGAATCTTGCCGCGTCCCGATGCGCTGTAGGCGATACGATCTGGCTTGGTAATACACATCAGGAGTCCTGGACGGCATCGCACACTGTCAGTTTGCCTACCGGTGCGTCGAACAACGCGGGTGTAAATGTTATTTGTGTTGACGATACTGTTGCGGCGCCGACCATCG
>Ga0272446_1007063_pt1 | contig 11375 bp, 5 predicted proteins | sample YNPCB0061_FD_194587 | JGI IMG/M metagenome (GOLD analysis project Ga0272446, IMG submission 194587) | Hot spring microbial mat communities from Yellowstone National Park, WY, United States - YNP-CB-006-1 | ecosystem: Environmental > Aquatic > Thermal springs > Hot (42-90C) > Sediment | place...
GGCTCCGGGGAGGAGCCCGTGGTCGTCGCCGCCTACGGGCGGGGTGAGCGGCCCTGCCTGCGCAGCGGGGAGCCGGGCGTCGCTCCCTGCGTGCGCCTCGACCGGTGCGGGGGCGTGCGACTGACGGGGCTCGCCATGGAGAACGGCCGCAACGCGGTGCGGCTCGACGTCGACTCGCGGGTGGCCCGGGAGGTGCGCGGGATCACGATCGAAGACTGCTTCTTCCGGCACATCGCCAACCCGCTGTTCCCCAACGTGGCGCGACGCGAGGCCTCGCAGCACAACGACCTGCGGAACATGGGCTGGGCGCTCTACGTGGACGGTTTCGACTCGCCGGAGGGCGTCCTGGTCAGGGACCTCACCGTGCGCCACTGCGTCGCGCTCTGGTGCCAGGGGCTCTACATCCACATGGGGGCGGTCCGCGCGGAAAACGTGCAGATCGAGGGGTGCAGCCTGGTGCACAACAGCTACAACTCGATCTACCAGACCGGCGCCCGCGGCTTCCACATCCGTGACTGCGTGCTGGTGTACGGGTACCCTTGGGACTTCCATCCGAATGGCGCGACGCAGGTGCTGGCCGGCGGTCTCGAGGGGGATGCGGCGCACCCCAATGAGGTCGTGCGCAACGAGTTCGGCTGGGGAGGCGACTACCCGGGCTGCCCCGACGGCTGCGCCTACGACTTCGAGGGCGCCACCAGCGGGGTCGTCTTCCGGGACAACCTGCTGCACAACGCCTCCGGCGAGCCCGTCCTCTTCATGGGCGGTTTTCGGCACACGGACCTCGTGTTCGAGCGCAACACCTTCCGCGACAACGTGCGCTTCAGCCCGCGGTGGGACGCCTACGTGACGGTGACCCCCTCCAACACCGGCAACGGCGTCTTCCGAAACAACCGCTTCTTCATCCAGCCGACGAAGCGGGCATTCACCTCGAAGCCACCCTCCTTCACATTCGAAGCGAACGAGGAGAACGCAACCGGCGAGTGGACCGCGATGCCGCTGGTGACCCGCATCGCAGCCTCTCCGGGGCAGCGCGCCTACTCGCTTTCCTGTGCCACGCCGGGCGCTGTCATACGGTACACGACCGACGGCAGCCGGCCAACCGAGAAGAGCCCGGTCTACAAGGGGCCGATCTGCGTGACGCGCTCGTGCGCCATCAACGCGCGCGCCTTCTCCACCGGCAGGGAGCCAAGCTACGTCAACTGCATCGCGGCGGACCTGCGCGACGGAGAAGGCGGCGCGCCGCTGCCCGCAGGCGCGCCGTCCCTCGCCAACGTGACAGACACCTTCACCGTCGCCTTCTGGGTGACGCCGGAGGGCGAACGCGCGCCAGGCCGTGAGGCCGCCGCCGCGGACCCGGCCGGCCAGCGCTTCGCCCTTGCGGGGGACGAGGGCGTGGCGGTGTCGGTCGGCGCGAACGGCGTCGCACTCCTGGAGAGCGCCGGCAGAGCCTCCACCTGCCTGTTGACGGACGATCTGCCGCTTGCCGGCCGGCGGCACGTGGCGGTGGTCTTCCGGAACCGGCAGCCGTCGCTCTACCTGGACGGCGTCTTCGAGAAGGCGGGGTGCCGAAGCGCCGCGACGGTGCGCCCCCTGTTCCTGGCTTCCGACAGGGTGGAGGGACTGGTGGTCTTCGACCGCGTGGCCACCGACGCCGAGATCCAGGCTCTGGCGGCCCATCCTCCAGCCCGCTCGGGGCGCCGGTAAGCGCTGCCATGAGGGCAGCACTGCTGCTCTTCTTGGCCACCGCTTCGGGCGGCTCCGGGGCGCCCGCTACCGCGCCGCCGGCCGCCGGAAGGACCTTCGTCGCATGGGTGCGACTCGCCGACCTGCGCCAGCAGGGCGCGGGCGTGATCGGGCTCATGGAGGAGGAGCGCTTCGACTCGCTGACCTTCGGCGAGCGCGTACCGGCCCGATGGATGGCCGGGAGCGACTTCTTCCGGCGCACGCAGAGCCCGGAGGAGCAGCTCGCGACCCCGGAGGAGACCGCCGGACCGGGCGAGACCCTCCGGATGGCGCTCGTCTACCGTGGGGAGCGCGTCACTCTCTACCGCAACGCGCGGGTCCTAGCGGACTACACGGCCGGCGCTGCGCAGACCTTCACCCGCAACGCCGCAGTGCTCCTCGGTCTGCGGTACCTGGGCCCGGCGGGCGCGGTGGGTCACTTCCACGGCGCCATCGAGGAGGCCCGCCTCTACGACCGGCCGCTGGAACCGGAGGAGATCGCGCGGCTCCTTCCGGGGGTCACCGGGACGCCGCCGCCGTCGGCCTGGTGGACGTTCGACGATGGGACGGCGCGTGACCGGGCCGGTCGCTACCCGCCCGGCACGCTGATGGGCGGGGCGCGCATCGAGGGCGGCGCGCTCGTCCTGAACGGGAAGGATGCCTACGTGGTGGTCGAGAGGTTGGACCCGGGGCGCGCGCGCGTCAACCGTCTGCCGCAGCGCATGTTCTACCAGCCGCGACGCCGGACCACCGGCGGCATGTGGGACACCTGGCTGTTCTGGCGCGACGGCGTCTACCACCTCTTCGTGCTGGCGGGGCCGTTTGGCCGGTGGCACGGCGTGGCGATGGCGACCTCGCCGGACGGTGTGAGCTGGCGCGAGGGCGACCTCGTGGTGCGCAGGGCCGAAGGGGTGACCTGGCTCGGGACGGGCTCGACATGGCGCTCGCCAGCGTTCGAGCGCGACGGCCGCTATCTGCTGAACTTCTCCGAGTGGCGCGGCGACCGCCAGACGATCTTCTTCGCCGAGTCCCGGGACCTGCGCGAGTGGAAGCGGCTGGGGCCGGAGTTCGAGTTCGTGCAGGACCCGCGCTGGTACGAGCCTGCGGGGCGATGGGACTGCATCTACACCATCGCGCGGGAGGGTGGCGGCCTGTACGGCTACTGGACCGCCAACCCGATCGGGTTCGTTGGATTCGGGTTCGGAGAGAGCGACGACGGCGCTCACTGGCGGGCGCTTCCGCCGCCGCGCATCGCGTGGGGCGACCGGCCGCCGATGGGCAACTGCGAAGTGGGGGCGGTTGAGAAGATCGGCGGGCTCTACCGCCTGATGCTGGGGAGCTGGAACTACGACGGGTACAACGCCGGCATGTGGTCGTTCGTGGCGGAGCGTCCGGACGGCCCGTTCCGCCCCGCGGCGCGCAACTACTGTCTCCTGGCGACGCGGGGACGGGCCGACACCTACTTCGCGCGCTTTTTCCCGACCCCGGATGGCGTTCTCGTGAACCACCATTCCGTTGCGCGCGACGGGCGAGTCTGGTTCGCGCCGCTCAAGGCGGCCGTCGTCGACACAGAGGGCACGCTGCGTCTGGCCTGGTGGCCCGGCAACGAGCGTCTGAAGCGCCGGCGCGTGCCGCTCCGGCTGCCGCGCGGCCAGACTGGCGATCGGGCTCCGCTCTGGCTCACCGGCACGCTGCCAGCAGACGAGGGCATCGTGATCGAGGGGCTCGTTGGCGTGCCGGAAGACGCCGCCGAGGAGGGAATGGGGCTGAGGATCCCGAGCGTGGAGGGCGGAAGCATGGACGTCCGCGTGCGCGCGCGAGGCGTCACGGAGTTCGGGCCCAGCCCGGCGGCGGCCGCCGCGTTCGTGCCCGAGCAGCGCGTGGACCGTGAGATGCGCGTCGGGCCCGAGGCGCGCTTCCGCCTGCTGATCAAGGGGCCCCTCATGGAGTTCTACCTGGAGGACGTCCTGATCGGCTGTTTCAGCTTGCCGTCGGAGGCGAGCGGGCGGCTCGCGCTGCTGCCGGACGCTGGCGGTCGCGTGGCGCGGGACGTGCGCGCCTGGCGCTGACGCCGCTCCTCTCTCAGCGCCGCGTGGCCTCGTCGCGAAGCAGGTCCGCCATGGGAGGGTCCAGGCTGGACAGCGGGGGCAGGGGCGGCGGGGCGAACCGGCGGCCCTGGAACTCCGCGAGGATCCGCAGGTACCGATAGGGGTCGGGCCCATCGCGGGACGGCTCCACGACGGTTGTCTCTGGCCACTCGTTCCACGAGGTGACGCCGATGAAGTCCGCGCCGGACTCGCGGGCGGCGCGCAGGAACGCGCGCAGGGTCTCACCGTTGCGGCGGGACATGGGGTAAGGGTCCATCGCGACCCGGCTGTTGTCGTGACCGGGGTGCACCGGGACCATCGCCTTCTTGCCTGCCCGATGGAGCATGGCCACCCAGTCCCGGTAGAGCGGCGCGAGGCGCTCGTAGGTGTCGACCCTCCACGTCGAGAACATCGCGTAGCCGCTGAACGCCTGGATGCCCGGGACGGCCAGCCAGTCCTCCGGCGTGAACAGCTCGATCTCGGCGCCGCCGGGCCGGGCGCGCATGCGGTCCACGATCCAGTAGACGGGTCCGACGGCGCGTTCCGTCCGCTCCACGAGCTCGCGTCCGCGCGCCGCCGTCAGCCGCCCCTCCCAGAGCTGATAGACACCCCACACTGGCCGGCCGTCGATGCGCAGCCACGCCGGGCTGTCCTTGAAGCGGCGAAGGGCGTCTGCTGTCCACGCGCAGACCTGCTCGAAGTCCTCGACGAACTGGGGCGTCTCGTCGAAGAGCGCGACCTTGAAGCGCTCCTCCTCGGCGACGGGCAGCACGGTCTTCACGAAGACGTCGTGCGTCCATCCCGGCGGCTTCTGCCAGGTGGCGGGTCCCCACCAGTCGACGAGGAAGCCATCGATGCCGGCGGCCTTCGCGAGGCGCATGTGCCACCGTACGACCTCCCGGTCCATGCTGTCATAGGGGCCGATGAGCGGATAGGCGCAGGAGGCGATCTCACGGATGGCGGGCGGCCGCTCGAAGCGCCTGGGGTCGGCGCCCTTCGGAAGCAGCTTGCTCGGCGCCGACGAGGCCCAGTGGCCGAACCCGCCGGCCGCGCCCGTTGGCAGGCCGTACCACGTGTAGTAGTAGGCGAGCACCAGGGGGCGCTTCGGCGCGGCGGGCGAGCCGAGCAGGGCGGCGGCGAGCGGCAGGAGCGGGAGGGCGCTCACGGGGCGCACCCACGAGCCGCTGCGTCCTCGCGACGCGCACGGAACTCGATGGAGAGAGGAGCCCCCTCGTCGCGAACGGGGAGCGACCCGAGGCGGAAGATGGCGTCACCGGCCCGGAGCCGTACCCGTACCTGCCCTTCGAGATCGCAGCCCGGATCGTGCCCGAGGGCGGCCTCGACGCCGGGCGGAAGGGGGCCCTCGTGGGCGCCACCCAGGACGCAGAGGCCCTCGTCGTCCGCCAGGGCGATCCTCGCGATGGCCTCATCAGGCGATCCGCGGCGCCAGTGGGGCGGGCTGCCGGCGGCGAGCAGGTGGACCTCGGTCGGGCCCGCGTGCCGCTCGAGCAGCTCGTCGAGGAGCGAGAGCGCCTCGGCGGCCGGCAAGCTGGCCTGCCCGGCCTCTTGGCCGGGGCCGAGCGCCCGCGCCGCCGCGGTCCAGGCTGTCAGCGCCTGGCCCAACAGGAGCCCGCGCCGCACGAAGTAGCCCGCTCGCTCGAAGTGGTACTGCTCCAGACCGGTGACCATGCCCTCATTATGCCTGGAGACGCGCGCCTGCGTGGCGTCCGGGGCCGAACGCCGACCGTCGGGGGAGGCGTCGTTACGGGCGCTCACCACGATCGGGCGGACGAGCGGGGCCTCCCCTACCTCCCGACGTGGCGGGCCAGGCTCTCCATGAGCTGCGCCGCCTCGTCCACCACCTGCGGAATGTCCTTGCCGCCCGTCACCTCACGGATCCGCCGCGAGGCATAGATCGGGTCGATGTCGTTGCGACCGAACGCCTCCAGGATGGACTGCACCTTCGTCCAGTGGCGCCTGGCGTTCTGCAGCGCCTGAGCCGCAGCGGGTGACTGCGGTCGGGCCGCGCTGAACAGCTTCTGCAGCTTCGTGGCCATGTCTTTGGCCGTCCCGCGGCTCACCTCCTGCAGGCGAAGCATGCGGCCCAGCGAGGGGTCGTTCAGCATGTGCCAGTTCTTGTACCGCGTGACGTCGGCCGCCTGCTGTCCCCAGGCTCTCGAGATGCGGGTCGCGTCGCCACAGAGCCAGGAAAGGTCCTTGTAGCTCTCGCCGTGGATGCTGGTCGTCACGGTCTCCCACGACGCGCGGGCGCTCTGGCCGGTCGTCGAGCGGTAGGCCTCCTCCCAGCATCGCTGGGCATCCCGCTGCCACTGGTAGAGCGATGCGGGCCTGCCGTTCAGCCGCAGGGCGGCGGCGGCCGCCTCATCGAGGCCGATGTCGTGGTCCATGCCGACGCTGTCGCCGCTTGCGGCGTTGCGGAACTCGCGCAGCGGCTGCCGGTTCCACCCGCGCCGCTGCATGAGGTCCTGGAAGCGCGCCTCGGTTTCGGCGTGGTTGGCGCGCATGTGGGCGTTGTACGCGCGCTGTGCGTGGAAGTCGCCCTTGAACTTCAGGTAGTTCTTGGCGTGCGGGTCGGCATGAACGATGGCGGCCTGCCGTCGAACGTTCGCCTGGAGCCTGGTGATCTGCTGGGGGCTGGCGCCCTGCCGCGCCGCGCGCTCGAGGTCGGCCTGTGCGCGCGCGAACTCGCGCGCCTTCAGCTCGCCCGCCGTGCGCCCGCGCTGAAACTCGGCAAGCTGCCTCCGCTCCGCCACCGTCAGACCATCGGGTGCGCGTCCCGTGATCCACTGCTTGGCCTTGCCGGCCCCGTACTCGAAGAGCTTCGCCATCACATAGGCGGTCGCCGCGTCCTTGGCGGCACCCATCCAGCCCCTCGGCTGGCCGTTCTCGTCCAGTCGTTCGTATCCTCGAAGTGCCTCCGACGCGACATAGGCAGGAGTGGAGTACCAGGCAGCCGCGCGCAGGATGGCCTCCTTCGGCCCTCCCTCGATGTAGCCGGTTGCCGCCTGGTACGCCATCATCACTGGCTTGCCGCCGAAGAGGGAGCAGACGAAGAGCCCCTTGTCGGCGGCGCTCTTGAACCGCTCGGCGGTCTCGAGGTTGTAGGTCGCCCAGGCGTCGCCCTCCTCGGCCTTGGCACGGTCACGCTCGATGTAGCCCGTGACCTTCAGGTGCAGCGCGCTCGCGACCTTCTTCACTTGCTCGATGTCGAGCTTGGCCATCGTCTCGCGCGTCACCTGGCGGTCGATGAAGCGTCGCGCCTCCTCGGCCTCGCCTGGCGGAAGCATCGCGGCGAGGCGCTGGAGCGCGGCGTTCGCCCGCTGGAACTGCTCCATCTGGCTCTGGTTCTCGCGGATGCTCTGCACGAAGCGGTCCCGCGCGAAGTCGTCGAAGGGCGTGCGCGAGTGGACGATCTGGCCGCTCTCGATGGACTTGATGAGGTCCTGCTCCGCGACGATCTCGGACTCCGCCTGCAGGATGCGGAACTCGAGCGCGGCGCGCCGGGCCGGGTCGGTTTCCTTCTCCAGCTCGGCGCGGTCCCTGTCGAGGTTGCGGCGGATGATGGTGATGTTGTCGCGATGGAACCAGACCGCGTCCTCTTTGGCCTTGCGCTCCGCTTCTGCCGGGTCGTCCTTCGAGCCGCCCTTCCCCGCGTTCGCGATCGCGTTCGGGTCGCTGGTCCAGCGATAGTGGTAGACCCGGTACATCCGGCCTTCATGGTTCGGATGGTCCACGATCGCGTTGTGCGAGGCTCTGAGCCCCAGTATGAGCCGCTGGCCATCGCGACCATTGGGCACGACGACCTTCACCTGAACCGTGTCCGTCCCTTGCGGCATCTCCACCCCTGGCGGCGCGTACCCCAGGAGATAGCCCTTCTCGAACTGGTACCGCTCGTCGTAGACAGCGACGATCCGGCGCTCCTTCGGGTCGGAATGGAGCAGGGTGTCCGAGACGATCTCCACCCGCCAGTCGTTGCGGACCGCGAACTTGCCGTCTCCCACCGTCGTCAGCCGGTTCGTGTAGCGCACCGGAAGGGTGAAGGTGGACCCGCCCCTCAAGACGGCGGGCGGAGTGGTCCATTCGGCCGCGTAGAGCGCGTGCGCTTCGACCCGCTGGCCCATCCCGGTGGTGCGGGCCATGTCGGCCTTGAACTCGTAGGAGGTGTCCGAGAACTTGGTCGCCATGGCCACGCCGTTGGCCTCGGGCAGCGCCGGTTTGTCGGTTCGGTCCGTTCGCAGCACAACCCACGCTCCGGCGGTGACCGCGGGCGGCTTGGTGGGTGGAAGCAAGGACTTCGCCGTCCGCACGGCGGCGATGTGGGTGCGGCGGGCCACGCTGGCGGCCGCGATCGGGTCCGGTGGATTGCCCAGCTTGGCCGTCCGAGAGGAGATGTCCGCCAGGCGCACCTGCACCGCCTCCAGCGTCTTGCGGCGCGAGTCGGCGATGGCGAGGGCGGCGCGCACGCCCTCCTCGTTCTCGTAGGGCGCGGCCTCGACCGCCTCATTCCAGGCCGCGTCGAACTCCGTGGCGGCCGTCGCGGCGGCGGCACGCAGGGCGAGCGTCTCGTGGAGCAGCGGGTTCAGCTTGTCGAAGTAGTCGCTCGCGCAGGGCGGCGAGCGCGGCCGACGCGCCGCCTGCGAACTGCGTCCGGGCGAGCCACGACACATCGAGCGGAGCGGGCATCACCTGCGGCGGGCCGGCCACCGCGGGCTTCACCGTGCCCACGGCGGCGCCGGCGCCCCAGGCACGGTCCGTGGCTGCTAGGCCGGTGGACGTCACCTTGAAGTCGGGCGACACGGAGATGTAGATGTTGGATGCCGCTGTGTCGAGCTTGGTCCCGGTCGCGGCGCTCGTGTCGACCTTCACGCCCGTGCCGGCCTCCACCTTCACGCCGCTCGTGCGGTCCGGCGGCTGGTCCACGGGCGTGTCGGGCGACGTCTCCTTACCGCTTGCGCCGCCGGTTCCGGCCGGAGCCTCGCCAGACGCTGCCGAGCCCGGCCCGCTCGGTCCGGCGGTGTCAGGGGGCTTCTGCGCGGAGGTCTCCGTCTTCTTCCCACCCAGGGAGCCGAGCACGCTGTCGAGGCCCTGGCTGACCTTGTCCAGCTCGTCCGAGAGGCGGTCGAGGAAGCCCTTCTTCTTCGGCGGTGGCGGGCCCGAGATCGCGAGCGTCTTCAGCAGCGCGGCGGCATCGTCGGGGAACCGCGCGTTCTCGCCGGGGACCTGCACCACGATCAGGAATACGCGCTCGCCGTTGTAGGGGCTCAGGTTGAAGACGGTGCTGCCGCCATTGTTGTAGGCGACACGCTCCGCGTCCACGCTCGCGACCCGCATCCGGTCGAGCCGGAAGCCGGCCGGGTGCCTGGCCTTCTGGCCGTCTCGGAACCGCTTCAGGTAGGCGTTGCGCTCGGCCTCGTCCTTCGCAGGGGCGGTGTGCCGGGAGAAGGCGACGACCACGGCGCCCGCGGTGGCAGAGGGCATCTTCTTCTGGAGGAGCAGCCACGCCTCCGCCGAGGCCTCGATGTTGGCTGGCGCGCGCTCCCATCCGGCGGGTACCTCCAGAGCGAACGGGCCGGCAGTCACACGCTCCGCGCGGCAGGTCGGAGGCAGGGCGATCGTAAGGCAAACCCAGACGGCTGCCGATATCTTTCGGTGTGCGAGCGGCATGGCCTACCCCCCCCCAGGGCGTGCAGTCACCTTCCCGGCTCCAGCGGCTGTTCGGATCATCGGCAACGAGGCGACGCGGCTGAAGGTCTCGCACCGGCGGCAGGCGGGTGTGGCGCAGAGGGCGCCTTCCGACGCTGCTCGCTCGCCACGACCGTGCGTCGGAGGAAGTCGGTCCCCCGGAGCGGAAATCGCTTCGCGATGGATGGAGACGCTGCTGCCGGTGGCGGCGTATTGGCCGCTCTTCTGCCAACCGCCGGCGACCCGTCCGAGCGTCGTACCGCAGCGCCTTCGATCCGCCCGAGCAGCGCCATCGGAACACCAGCGCTCGTGCATCCGAGGAGGCAGCCCACCATGCTGATCGCCGCACTCGCGCTCGCCCTGGCTCTCTCCGGTCCGTCAGGCCTTGCGGCCGCGCCGCAGGCGGCCGTGCGCGACGACTTCGGCGGCTACGCGCGAGGCGCCGACGCGTCGCCAGTCTGGGAGCCGGACGGCATCGGCTGGGAGATCCGCGACGGCCGCTACCGGAGCGACGGAGCGGGCAGAGCCTTCGCGTATCACTCCGGCGCGGGGCACGGCAAGCGGCTGGTGGTCGAAGCGACGATCGTCCCGGAGAGGGCGGCTTCGGACCAGTGGAAGCTGGCCGGCATCGCCATCGTGGCGGACGACCGCAACTTCTGGCACCTCGCGTTCGTGGAGCAGCCCGACGCGCAGGGCCGCGGGCATCTGGTGGAGCTCTCCGAGATGCTGGAAGGCCGGTGGCTGGCGCAGTCGGGCGAGGGCACAGGCCTCCGTCAGGCCCACGCCGCGGGGGGCGACTTCGCGTGGCGCTATGGCCAGCCGTACCGCATGCGCATCACCCTCTCGCCCGAGGGCATCGAGGCGACCGTGCGCGAGGTGGACGGGACCGAGCGCGTGCGTCTCGCGTTCGCCTTCAGCGCGAAGGCGGTGACGAGCGGCCGCCCGGCGCTCACGACGGCCGGCATGGCCGCTGCCTTCGACGACTTCGAGGCGACCATCGCGGAGCCAGGCGAGCCGCCGGTTCCACCCGCGCCGCCGCCCTACACCAGTCTGGGGCGAGGTCCGTTCCACTCGCGCGCCACGGGCTTCTTCCGCGTGGAGCAGCGCGGCGGACGGTGGTGGCTCATCGACCCGAAGGGCGAGGCCTTCTACGGGGTCGGCACAGACCACGTGAACTACAACGCGCACTGGTGCGAGAAGCTGGGCTACGCGCCGTACGCGCGGAACGTGGCCGCCAAGTACGGCTCCGAGGAGCGATGGGCCGCGAGTGCCGCCGCCCGCCTCAAGGCGTGGGGTTTCAACCTGCTCGGCGCCGGGTGCGGCGAGTCGGTCCGCTACCGGGGTCTCGCGCACACGGACTTCCTCTCTATCGGCGCCGGGTTTACGGACGTGTCCTACATCGCGCAGCGCACCACCTGGACGGGCTTCCCGGACGTCTTCCACCCGAAGTGGCCGGCGTGGTGCGACCGCGTGGCGCGCCGCGTCTGCGCTCGCCAGAAGGACGACCCGTGGCTGCTCGGCTACTTTCTGGACAACGAGCTCGAGTGGTTCGGCAAGAACGGGCGCGAGACGGGCCTGGTGGATGAGGTGCTCAAGCGCGCCGCCGATCACCCGTCTCGGCAGGCTCTGGCCGCCTTCCTGCGCGAGCGCTATGCCACCCTGGAGGCTCTGCGGGCCGCATGGGGCCAGCCGGAGGCCACCTTCGAATCTCCTGCGCCTCCCGAGAGCTCCGAGACGGCGGCTGCCACGCGCGACCGCCGCGACTTCGTGCGCCGCATCGCCGAGCGCTACTTCTCGGTGGCGGCCGCTGCCATCCGGCGCCATGACCCCAACCATCTCGTCATCGGGTGCCGGTTCGCGGGC